>Ga0207009_1071_pt1 | contig 17106 bp, 12 predicted proteins | sample Alteio_BWMinCont_81_FD_153479 | JGI IMG/M metagenome (GOLD analysis project Ga0207009, IMG submission 153479) | Enriched cells from forest soil in Barre Woods Harvard Forest LTER site, Petersham, Massachusetts, United States -... | ecosystem: Environmental > Terrestrial > Soil > Temperate forest >... | reverse complement strand
CAAGAGAGGTCAGCTTTTGCCGCAACGGTCGAAGTTGGCCTCTTTCAATTTAACGAAAGGAGAAAACATGAAGCAGATCATTACGATCATCGCTGTCGTCGTCATGACGTTCGCCGTCTCAACGAAAACAGCAAATGCTGGTTGGTTCGACAATGAGGATCAGCAGCAAATCAACAAGCTGGAGGACCAACTTCAGGAGGAACAGCACAAGAACGAGGATTTAACGGCGGTAGTCGTCATCCTCGGCGTCGGCTGTGTTGTCGTGCTGGTAGTCGGCACCGCAATTGGCAGCAGAACAAGGAGGGCAGCGAAACATGATGTGCAACCAAAACAGTAATTGGTGGAGCAGAATCAGGGAGTGGTTCAAGCCGACACCGATTGAACCGCCAACAGTCGATCCGGAATTCCCGGAAATGTCTGGATTGGAAAGATCGGCCGAGAGTGTGAGATTCAACCTTCTCTCGCTCGAATACTGGCTCAGTGCGTCAGGACGATTGAGAACATGGATGAGGAACAACATGCTTTTGGCGTCGTTGCTCTCCGTCCCGGTCCTCATCGTCATGCCTTTGGTGGGCCTGTTGCTCTGGCAATTGGTATTGTGGATCGGAATGCTCGCCTCATTGGCTGGCGGTCTCATCCTCGTTCCAGTGCTCGCGCTGATCGCGGTGCTCGTCATCACAGTTGTCATCAACCTCATCAAAAGCCTGTTCGGGCTTAAATAAACGCCGGTGTTCACCGGCATTAGAAAGGAATCATCATGGAGAAAATCACTCTCTACTATCGTCAGGGCAGCTCTGACAAAATCTACCAGGCTGCGATTGAGCCCAGAGACGGCAAATTCGTCGTCAACTTCGCTTTCGGTCGAAGGGGAACCACCCTACAGACTGGAACTAAAACGGTCACAGGAGTCGAATACGACGAAGCCAAGGCCATATACGAAAAGCTGGTGAAGGAGAAAACTTCAAAGGGATACACTCCTGGTGAAGATGGAACCCCATACCAGCACACCGACAAGCAAAGCACGGGCATCCTGCCACAATTGCTGAATCCCATCGAGGAAGGTGAACTTTCACGATTCATTCGTGATCCGGCGTTCTGGATGCAGGAGAAGTTTGATGGGCGCCGGTTGCTGATCCAAAAGCAGGGCGGCACCATCACAGGCATCAACAAGCTGGGGTTGTCGGTTGCAGTGCCATCGTCCATCGAAGAAGCTGCAAAGGTATTCCACCAGGATTTCATCTTGGACGGCGAGGCCGTTGGCGACATGCTCCATGTGTTCGACCTGTTGAGCATCAACGGTGAGCTGGTGAAAGATCAGCCATACACCGGCCGTTACCTGCATTTGATGAATCTTTTGGCATCTGGCCGGCAACGGTTCATTAAACTGGTGCAGTCGGCGTTTATGCCCAGGCAGAAGCAGGACATGTTGGATGAGCTGAGGAAGAAGGGCAGGGAGGGAGTAGTATTCAAAAATCTCAATTCACCATACACCTCTGGTCGTCCTGCATCTGGTGGCCCACAGTTCAAATTCAAGTTCTGTGAATCGGCATCGTTCATCGTTGGCAAAGTGAACGGGAAGCGGAGCGTATCGTTGAAATTGTTCGACGGCACCGATCTGGTTTCCGTGGGCAATGTCACGATCCCTGCAAACAAATCCATCCCAAAGCCCGATGATGTAGTGGAAGTGCGCTACCTCTACGCGTTTCGTGGCGGTAGCATCTTCCAGCCGGTATTCATTGGAAAACGGGATGATGTGAAACCAGTGGAGTGCAGCGTCGATCAGCTCAAATACAAGCCCGAGGCAGTGGCGGCATGAGCCTCATCAATAAAAAGCACGTCAAGGGATTCGCCCTGGCATGTGCTGGTCACCGGGCACACAAGCTCACACGGGTCGGCAGTGAGTTCTACATCAAGTGCGAAGCACAGATGAAAGAGTTCATTCGTGGCTACATTCGATCCCTGCCGTCAAGGGGGAAGACGATCAACTGAAATCGGGGCCTGCACATCTTCCATGGTGTGCGGGCTTAACCCCTGTCAGAATAATCTGAAAAATGATTCCAGGAATCACCTAAATCTGGAATTGTGTGGTCGGCCTTTGCGAAGGCGTAAACGAATTTGCCAGAGCGTTCTTCTATTGCTGAAAGGCCATCACAGCCTGCGGCACGATATTCCTCATCCACGCGTTTCCACCTGTTTCGCTGTGTCCATTTTCCGTCAATGCCGGAAGTTTCGTAATGACGTTCGACATAGCAAGCAACGAACTGTGTTGCCGCTTCACACCATATCCACATCTCCTCATCATCACGGTTTACATGATGTAATTTGAAAAGCTGCTTTTCAACATCAGCAGCAATCCCAATATACAAATCGGATTTGCTAAACCCTCTCCGTTCACATGTTTCGATGAAAGCATCAATCATGCTGATGATTTCCTCTTCGCTCATGCAATAGCAAAGCATTTTCAACCCCAAAACAGAAAGGAGAAAACCATGAGCAAAATCAATTTGCCCATCGCCGAACTCAAGCCCGCACTCGCTGGTCTCGGCAAAATCATCCAAAAGCGAACGACGCTTCCGGTGTTGTCATGCATCCGCATCGACCGCACCAAGGACGGCTGGATTACATTATCCGGCACTGACCTCGATGTGTTCGTGACGGTGAGATTCGAGGAGCCAAGCACTGGCGAACCAACATCCATCCTGGTTCCATACGAAGACCTGGTGAAAACCACCAGGGGATGTTCAGCAGGTGAATCTCTCACCATTGAATCCGCTGGCAAAGACGCCATCATTCATTATCCAGTGGGCCAGCAAACAGCGCAGATCAAGATCGCATCCGTGGCGGTGGAGGAGTTCCCTCCGATTCCTCGAATCAAAGGTGAACCTGTTCCGCTCAACGATGACATCAGGACATCGTTGCTGGAAGCCTTCGACTGCGCCAGCACGGACGAAACTCGGTATGTGCTCCAGGGAGCATACATCGACGTGTCGGACAAGAAGTGCCATCAGGCGGTGGCCACAGACGGTCGGCACCTCTATAGCAGCAATTCGTTCAGTCTGCCGTTGCATGAGTCCATCATCATTCCCACGAACAAGTTTCTGGGATGGAAGGAATTCAACAACGACGGTGAATGGCAACTGCGCATCGAGCATGGGAAGAAGAAGGATGAGTGCGGATTCATCCAGATTAGCACCCGGCGCTGGAGGTTCATTCATCGTCAAATTGATGGGAACTACCCCAACTGGCGTCAAGTGGTCCCGAAGGAGTTCAAAACCACGGCGGCATTCAATGATTATGCCGTGATCAGCCTCATTCCGCGAATTCCCCTCGACCCCAAAAACGTGAATAAAACCATCGGCATGAAGATCGGTAGAAACAAAGTCGCTTTGCTCGGACGCAGTTCGAGCGAGGACAAATGGACGGAGGTGGAGGTTGCTGGTGTCAAAACCGCCGGCGCACCAGTCACCATCTACCTGAACCGTGACATCATGCTCAAGGCACTGAAGTTCGGGTTTAACAAACTGGAGATTGTGGATGAACTCACTCCTATGCGGTTCAGCAGCGAGGGCAAACAAATCATCGTGATGCCATTGCGGGCTGACAATGGTTCATCCACCTCAATACCGACCAAGCCAGCACCGGCACTACAACCACCAGTGGAAGAGGCCAACGGCAAAGACGAAGTCTCATCCGTTCACTCTCAAACTTCAACAGAAAGGAGCACAACCATGCCCAAAGCATCAACACCCACGAATGGGAACGGCAGCAATGGTCATCACCAAGCAAGCGATCAGCCTGTCACCATCGACACGGCCTTGGAACAAATCGAAACAGTTAAGAGTTCATACCGGGAAGCAATCCGTGGTTTGAACACCCTCACCGATACGCTGAAGCAAGTGCAGCGAGGGCAGAAGACGACGGAGAAGGAAGTCCAGTCGGTGCGGTCCACCCTCGAAAAACTTCAGGCCGTGAGGATCTAAACAATTCGGCGACGGAAACAACGGCCAGGCATTCACAAATCGTGGGTGTCTGGCCGATTCCATTTTAACAACAAACAGAAAGGAGCAAATATGGTTGAACTATTACAACCTCCCGTCTCCGCAAGGAGACATCCCAACCTCATCCTGCATTGCGGTGCATCATCCAAAAGCAGGAACGTCATCAAACGAGTTCCAACGCCAAAGGGCACCGCGACGTGGAGCCCAATCCCACACATTCTCCTCATCGAGGAGGTGGAGCGGGCGTTGAAAGCCAATGGGCTGAAGATTGCATCACAGGCCCATTCGCTCACCCATGATCAATCCCGATATTTTGGGTTGATGGAAGTTCAGAATGGCGAAGCACACGAGGATTATGCATACGTCCTCGGGCTTCGAAATTCCCACGACAAACGATTCCCGGCAGGACTCGTGGCCGGTGCCACGGTTTTTGTTTGCGATAATTTGTCGTTCAGTGGGGAAATTAAGATCGCCCGCAAACACACCAGGTTCATCCTTCGTGATATTCCCTCGCTCACACAGGACGCCATTGGGCGTCTGATGCAGAGGTGGCATCATCAGGATGAGAGGATTGTCGCCTACAAGGGCAAGAACGTCACTGATCGGGTGGCGCACGACCTCATCATTCGTTCAACCGATGTCGGCGCGGCAACGCCAAGGCAAATCCCTTCGATATTGAAGGAGTGGCGAGATCCGAAGTATCAGGAGTTCCAGACCAGAAACGTCTGGAGTCTGTTCAATGCATTCACCGAAGTCGCCAAAGGGAACCTCATCGAACTTCCCAGACGCACAGAGCGACTGCATGGCCTGATGGATTCGTTTGTAGGGTTGAACTGATTAAAAGGAGAGCGGTCAGACTCCGTCTGGGCGCTTTTCTTTAGCTGTGAACCGTCTCGACGAATGGAACAAGGGATGCTAGCATGAAAATAGTTTAGCGATGGCAAAATCTCCAATATTATTTATCGAGCTTGCAAACGCCGAGGCCCAAAGCAAACCCAATCTCAATAATGCGCAATCTTGGTTACTCACTTCACTTTCTTCCTATCCTGACCGCGTAATCCTTGGATTCGGCGCTCCCGGTTTAAAGAAAGGTCCAAGTTTAGGTCGGATTTTTGATTTTCTGAAGCCGAAGTCTGATGGTTTCTTTGAAATTGAAATTGGCGCGACGGCTCCCGACCTTTTGCCGAACCCTGCCGATCAGTTGGATTACAGCGTAGAGCTTACTGTAGAAGATATTGGCTCGAAACTTCTCTGTATCTCAAATCAAATGCGGTCGATACATTACGAGGTAGACGGACAACAGATCCATGTCGTTTTTCCGGCCTACAAGCTTGAAAAACTTCAAAAAGCGACTGAATTTAAACTTCCCGCAGGCGCTTCACCACAACCCTTGCGAAGCACGGCGACAATGAGATTTGCCGTCGCCGGCGTAGACGCTGAGGAAGCGTTAGAGGAGAATATTGAACGCTGCATCAAAGAGTTCACTGCGTTTCTAAACCGATTTCTTGCGGCCAACCAAATGGTTGCGGGAAAAAGCTATGCTCAATTTTCAACATCCTACGAACGCAATTCGTTTCCGTTATTTTACATTTTGATGCAAGGTGCTGAAGCAAATGTTTTTGGACACGGAAGACTAGCAACACATGCAGGGCATGTAGCCCTTAACCCACCTTCTTACAAAGGTGATGAGGTTTTATCGCTGCAATCCTATCTATCAGGTACGGCTCGACTAAATACTGTCCGCTTGATGCTCATTTCGGCAAAAAGTTCCGTTGAATCCGGTCAACTTCAAACTGGATTACTTCAACTTGTAATCGCGGCTGAGATGGCTACCTCGCAATACATTAAAGCGCATTTTATTGCAGCGGGTGTTTCGAATACAAAATGGGAAGAGAGTAAGAAGGAGCTGAGATATTCCGACATGGTCAACCTTCACTTGTGGACGTTAACTCCTAAAAAATATGAAGCCCGACCGGGCTCTTCTCGGCCAACTTAATCGAGCCAGAGGTCTACGCAATGATTTTATGCATGAGGGCATTTTTAAAGTCGATCGTGCGGAAATGGAAGCGCTGGTAAGGGCCACAGAAGACTATCTAGCTTATATAGACAAACTTGAAATGGCATCCGAAAGTGAACAACTAACAGTAAATATAAAGGACGCCCCAAAAGAAGCACCGTCTCGTGAAGAAATTGCAATTTGTGCCTATAATATATGGGAAAAGGAGGGTCGACCCGAAGGCAGGGATAGAATGCATTGGTTTCAGGCAGAAGACCAATTGAAGGCTAGCGGGCGGTAAGGAGCAATACCTTTTTGATGGTTTTTGAACAATGAACATGACAGAACCAAAGCTCATCAAGGACTTCATCCGCACCGGGAAAACATCAACCAGTGTCGAGTTTTACGTGCGCCACATATCGTGGGAACAAGGGCCGGACAAGCCTCGTGAGATCTGGTATTTAGTTTCTCGGATCGAAGGGAGCCCGGATGAGAATCAGATCAGAAAGGAAACCGCAAGAATCCTGAGCGATAAACGCTATTTTAAACGGTGCAAGAAATGCAAGGGATTGAATCCCGTTGGGCTGATGCATGACGCGAAGACTTGCCAGAGATGTGCTCAGAAGAATCATGAGGTGAGTTATTGACGCTTACAAATCGGCAGAAGCCTACGGAGGCCCGTATTCAACTTTTAATCGGTCGATGCGGGGCGTTTAACGCGCCGAGCGCTCCAGCCCAGCCTGGAAGTTGCCAATTGGCAACGTTTTGGTGAGTCGTCTCGTTGGAGAAATTATGCCGGCGACGCAATCGTCAGCGTGCAGCCTGATTTTGTGCGGGGGGGTGGTAAATTTGCCACCAACATTATGCACTTTAAAAGGGGAGAGGGGACACCAAGTGTGGACTCTTTTCTTTAGCTGTGAATTAAGTGGAGAATACGAATGATTGAACATGATTCGTTTGGTGCACATACAGTGCTCAACGAAACAGAAACGGCCTAAAAAACATGCAAGGGAAGCGAGACCACTTTGTTCCTCAACATTATCTGAAGCAATTTCGCTTTGAGGAAACCAAGCAAATAGCCATTGCAACAGTTGATCCTTTTAAGTTTGTAGGACTCGGCGCTATAGACCGGCAGTGCCAAGAAGATTATTTTTATGAAAAAGACGATGCGTTGAACGAAATTCTGTGGCAGTCCGAGAATGACATTGCGCCGGTCTTGGTTCGTGTGACGGAGAAGATGGACTACAATAGTGAAGAGAGAGTTGCCTTAAATTTGCTTGCGGTTCTGCTGCATATAAGAACGAAAAGTGCTGTCGAGCAAGCCAAGGTAGTTCCGAGGCGGATCGCTTATGAAGTTATCAAGGATGGAATCGAATCTGGCAAACTGCCGGAACCCAAAGGGGGATGGAAGGAAGGGATGATGGACTTCGGCGGCATTCCGGGACAATTGATTCACGGTGAAGCAATCCCCTGCTGGATGGAAATGCAGACGCTAGATTGCAAAATTGTGAAAGCACCTCAGCACAGCTCATTTATTATCAGTGACCATCCAGTAGCAGTTCTCAACCAATATTGCGCTGGAGTAGAGCCACATCGTTCATTTGCAGGTTTCAATCGAACTGGTTTTCAACTTTTGATGCCAATTAGTCCGAAGCTCTGCGCATTTTTCTATGATCCCAAAGTTTACAAAGTGGGAGCTAGGCGTCAGCGATGTTTCGATATCTCAAGCAAAGATGTGGATATCATTAATTCGCTCCAGGTTCAGTCCGCTGCAAAATGCTTGTATTTCCATACACCAGCGTTGGAACCGCAGGTTGCGGTTCTTGTTCGTCAGTATAGTCATCTGAGGGTTTCGATTAACGACATTCTCCGTACCCTTCCTGGCCGAAATGAGAATGAAGAAGTCCTTCACATGAGAGCAAAATCAGTAAAACTACTGGAGACATGGACTTTTTGCCGTTACCGCCGAAAAATCAATTTCCAGCCAGGAGACCGACGCGATCCTGCATGGAGCCAAACAATTGAGCTTTTGATGGAAGATATTGAGCGAGATCCTAATGCTGGCGACATTTTCACCCGCCTCAGGCGAATTCTCGCTTAGGTCGTAAAACTTTCATAGGCAGTTGCAAAGTGAAGAGCGCACACCGGGTGTGGACTCTTTTCTTTAGCTGTGAATAAATTCCGGACGTTTCGGACGCATTTTACTGGCTTACGCGTGTGAATGTGATTTTGAAATCATGGCATATACGTGGTGCGTAATATAAGAAGGTATGGACAAAATGGCGTCCGAAGTGTCCGAAGGGCACCCCCATAGGGGAGACACAAGTTCACTCCTCAATGGATCGCTTCCATGACCGGCAATACAGAAGCGCATAATTCTGAATGATTCGCTTGTATTCTACGGGATCGCTCTCTCGCAATTTGAGCATTCTGGCAAGACTCTCCGAGGCATGTATCATAAGCTCTTTCATCTCCGTATCCGTGATGCGGCTTAGCGAAGAATCATCCAGAAGAGGGGATGATTTGCCGGCATGAAGATTTTCAAGAGGTCCATTCCGAAAGGCGTACGCCGTAAGTGCGTTGGCTTCGTCCCGAATGTTGAACCCGCCCGGGAATGCCTGGGCAAGAACCTCATCCGGCACGATGGGCATTTCCGAAATGCTATTCTTCTTGGCGGATCCTTTCGACATATCAAGACCGAGTGTAACAAAAAAATGAAACGCTACAACATCAGTTGAAGCACATGTGGGGCATTTGCGGAACACGAGCATTAGGCAACTATGGTGCCCCTCATTGCGTCGCGGCTTCAACCGCCCATGCAGTAGAGACCTTGAACATGTGATGAAAAGTCGTTCGCGATTGTTTATAAAAAGCAAAACCCCACAGCAAACCTAGGACTCTTGGCAGTTGAAGGCAATATTTTTATTCATCCGCCATACTGAAGACAAAAAGAAGTCTCCATCTGAGTGTGAACACGAAAAATGAAACGATCTGTGCAGAGAGTTCCCGACAAGTAATGGCTTTCTGATTTTTTGCCGATACATGAGGATTGTGTTTTTATCTTTCAAATACATAGTGCAACACCTTCCAGGCAAACGACTTGCTATAAAACAAGAGGAAACGATTTTTAGCGACAGCAAAAACGGGGCCAATGCGTGCAAAATCCAATAGGTGTTTTCACTTCTGGACTGGCGAGGTCATGATCGCCTAAAAGCGGTCGTCTTTCATAGGCGAACATAATCCACCTTTGGTAAAACTCGGAGATGTTTAGGCACTCCAAGAAGATATAAAATTTATGAAAAGTAGAGCCCTCCATCTGTTCATCGTCCTAAATCTTTTTTTGATTGTGTCCGCGCCATTTTTAAAAGGTGCGGATGCGACGTACAATAACGTGACTGTCACCGGCACGGGCGTCTTTGGCACATGGTCTGGCGACAGCGGTCCCGGACTCTCTCTGATTTATACTGATGGCACCATTGCGACAGTCAGTTTTGTTGGGAGCGGTAGTGCCACGGCGTGGCAATGGTGGAACTATAATGGGGAGAATTCCCTCTCCATGGCGCTGAATCCGGGCAACCAATTGTTGCTCTATAGCGGCTCGTTGCCTGCCATCACGCTGAATCCCTCTGGTCTCAGCACATTCGCCGGCTCGGTTACAGTGATGGGGACACAGACCGCCAGCGTATTTGCTGGAAGCGGTGCCAGCCTCACTAGCCTGCCTGCGGGACAGCTCTCGGGCTCATTGCCTAGCAGTGTGGCGGGCGTACTGCACAATAGCGGCTCCGAAAGCGCGTCTTTTGGAACTCTGCAGAGCAGTGGAAGCAGTAGCCTAGCGAATGGGAAACTGGTTGTGACGTCCACCTCAACGCAGATAAACACCACAAATATGGTGATATCAGGCAAGCTTGGTATTGGTACCGGAACTTCAAGCCCCGGTTGCGCGGAGGATATTTACGGTGTCTTCAGGACGCTGGCAGGCAACGATGCGTGGCCCGGCAGCAATAAGGGCATCGAACTGGCTTACGACCCCAACCCCGATTTCGGGCTGATCCAAGCCTATGATCGGACAGGCAACACTTACAAAACGCTCGCGGTGGCCGGATACGAACTCTATTTCTACAGCAGCCAGGCATCGCTGAACATGGTGCTGGACGAGAACGGATACCTCGGCATAGGCACGACGAGCCCGGGATACATGCTCGATGTCGCGGGCGACATCAATTATACCGGCACCCTTTACAACAACGGCGTGCCGATGGTCTCGCATGTTGAACCGCAGGGGGATCTCGACATGGGGGATTTCACGTACGATCCGAACGCGGGTGGTGGTAGTGGCGGCGATGAAATGATGTCTGGCGGCGGATTTGGAATCGGTGGTGGCACAGGCTCGGGCACATCGGGTTCGGGAACCTCGCCTGGTGGACACTAGGCCGCTGGGTTCGCTCGCGTTTCACACCCTGTATTGATTTTACCCGATATGCCTTTCGATTCCCATACACACGAAAAAAGCGGGGCGGTTTCCCTGCGCCTGCTTGCCAGCTTAGTAGCTCTATGCGCAGTGCCTGTGCTGTTATTTGCCGGAGCTCCCCAGTGGTGGACGGACCGTAATGTGCTAAACAGCAATCAAGCAAATGACTACGGAGCGGTGAATCAGGGGCAGGTGAAAAACATGGCAGTCAAGGCGGTGGCCGAGTTTGACGCCGTGCTGCCGGGTGGTGCGGGCGAGCCGCTGCACAATCTGGTGAGCAAATGGACCAGTGGAACCTCACCAGCAAAAAATGATTATGCGGCCGTCAATCTTGGTCAGCTCAAGACGGTGGCAAAGCCTTTTTACGACCGCTTTATCACATTGGGCTACGCCACGCAGTATCCATGGACAGGCTCCTCCAATGCTGTAAACGATTACGCAATGGCTAATATCGGGCAGGCCAAGAATTTGTTCAGTTTTAACCCCGCGCTGTTTCCGCAGATCACGAGCCCGTCGACCGTGCTGACGGGCACAAATTCACCATTCAGCTACGTCATAGTCGCGGACAACACGCCAACCGGATATGCAGCTTTAGGGCTGCCGTCCGGTTTGGCTCTTAATGGAACGACGGGATTGATTAGCGGCACGGTGACGGCTGCCGGAATTTACAGTGGTACGCTCTTCGCAATCAACGCCTCGGGAACGGCCTCCCAAGTGCTGGTGATAGACGTGCTTTCCGGTTCATCCCCAGCTCCGGGTATCACGAGCCCCACGATAGCCATTGCCACTGCAGGGTTGCCGTTTACTTATCAAATCACCGGGAGCAATAACCCGACCGGATTTGCCGCGAGCGGCTCGATGCCGGGAAATCTTTCGGTCGATCCCTTCGGTGGCCTAATTTCCGGGACTGTCGCGGCATCGGGAACCTACATATTCGACATCAGCGCGAGTAACGGCGCGGGTTCCGCCGTGGCGGCACTTACCTTGATTGTGAACGGAACATCGAGCGGCTTGGGGGCGCCTCCTGTCATTACGAGCGGAAGCACGCTAAGCGGAACAGCGGGCATGGCACTCAGCTCCACGATCACCGCAACGGGAACGGACAGCTCCACAAGTTATAGTGCGAGCGGATTGCCGGCTGGCCTGAGCTTGTCATCGAACGTGATTTCAGGGACTGTGGCTGCATCGGGAAGTTATGCATCTGTGATAGGTGTTACAAACACCAACGGTAGCACTAGCGCATTGTTGAGCATTGCCATCAGCGGATCTACGCCGGAGATTACCAGCCCGTTGACAGCTAGTGGCATTGTTGGGGTGAATTTCTTCTATGCGATTACGGCAAACAACAATCCAACCAGCTTTATAACGGGCAGTTTGCCACCCGGATTGGTGTTGGATGTCGGCTCTGGCCAAATTTCCGGTACGCCATCACAAAGCGGGACGTATACCGTTGCCCTCACCGGGACGAATCTTGCTGGCAACGCAACCGCCAATCTGGCCATCGCCATCGTTCCGCTTTATCCCGCGATAATAAGCGGGACTGTGGATAGCGCTACTGTAGGAGTTCCATATATATACAGCATTCAGGCACTGGACAGCCCTACCAGCTTTGGTGCGGTTATCGGCGGCAGTAATGTTTTGCCTGCCGGGTTGGAGATCGATCCGGTATCGGGGGAGATTTTGGGTACGCCTGCTGTGGCGGGAGCCTATAGCATTCAACTTACCGCCACCTCCTCGACCACAGGTATTTCCTCTGGCACTGCTACGCTCAACCTCATCGTGGCTAATAATGGGCCCGCCATCCCCACGATCACTAGTCCCTCGATAATTTACAGCGCCACAAATGCCGTATTCAGCTACGTGATAACGGCTGCGAACAGCCCATCGAGCTTCGCGGCAACAGGATTGCCGACGGGATTGACGCTCAATTCGGGAACCATATCGGGTACAACACCGTCGTCTGTCGGCACGTATACGATCAATTTAAGCGCCATCAACTCAACGGGAACTGCCACACAGCAGTTGCTCCTCGTTACGGAGTCGGGCACCAGCACTGTTTCCGCCACTATTCAGTTGCAAGCCGGAGTTAGTCCGAGCCCATCCTACCAAACAACGTCAGCGATCATCGAAAGCGACACAAACAATCCTGTTGCGGTCGATACTCCCATAAGCGGCCTGACAGTTGGCGATTCAGGTACATCCGCAATTCAGCGTGGTTTGATCGGTTTTGACCTCTCCTTGCTGCCACCGGATGCAACGGTATCCAGCGCAAGCCTGACCTTGAATGTGGTTTCCTCCGGCTCAACGTCCCCTGTGGCACTCTGCCAGGCACCGGCTCTGTTTTATCCCGGAGCAGCCACATGGTCGGCAAATTCCGGCACTGGCGTGTTGCTGGGCAGTTTGACCATCTCGACCACCGGTACGTATGTCTGGTCGTCTTCGGGCACGGGCACCAATTTTGCGAATGCGGTACATACTGCTCTTTCTGGTGGCAGCCAGTTTGGTTTGATGCTCGTGGACGGGACTGCGGAATCACACCTTGGCGGGGCGTATTATTACACGATGTCGGACGAAACGGACAGCACGCTCAGCAAACGTCCTTTGCTGTCAATCGGTTATACGACTTCATCGCCGCCAGTAATCCTGCCGAACCAGAGCGTCTATGTTGCCATCGGTTCTGCATTTAGTTATACCATTCCCATCCTGCACAATCCGGCATCACTCAGCGGCACAAATCTGCCTCCGGGTCTGTCAATCAGTGGAAGTGCCCCGGTCATTAGTGGAACGGCAACCGCTTCGGGAACATATGTAGTGAGCATTTCTGCTGCCAATGGAAATGGCGCGGGATCGGGAACCATGACTCTCTATGTTGGAAATCCGCCAACCATTACATCGAGCGCGACTGTTTCTGGAACCATCGGTTCTTCCTTTAATTACACTATTTCAGGTTCGAATAGTCCGACTGTTTTCAGTGGCAGCGGCATGCCATCATGGCTGACTCTGAATCCAAGTAGCGGTGTGATAGGCGGAACAGTCCCTTCATCAGCGGGTGGCGTCTCCACATTCACAATTACCGCTTCCAATGCCTTCGGGAAGAGTGTCCCTTTCACTATTACACTCAATATTCCATACGTCGCAACAGGTTATGAATATGTGGCTTTTTATGACCTTGACTATGCTCAAAGTGTGTATGACATCGATGGCGATGACTATGACACCTACGAGATGAATAACTTCAGCATGAGCGTTTCTCCCTCCGGTTCAGGGCTGTCAATTGACAATACACCGACTGACGATTTATTTGGCCTTATAGTTGGAACACCAACTGCAACCGGAACCTTTACGGCTACAATCACATGTTCGAATTCCATGGTAGCGACCCCACCCGGTACGGTCATTATCAAGGTGATTCCTCCAGTGCCGAGCGTGCCGCCTCAAAATGCCGTCGGCTATGTGGGGGTGGATTTCAGCTATGCGGTCAATGATGTGCCATTATTGGATGGTTCCACGTATTCAGATGTGCCGCCCCAAACTTTTTCAGCAACCGGATTGCCTGCCGGATTATCTATTGATAGTAGTAGCGGCACGATCTCCGGCACACCAACCGCTTCAGGTACCTCTAATGTTGTGTTGACTGTCGGTAATATTACCAGCGGCGGGACATTTACAGGAAGCGGCACGCTCACGTTGGCTATTCATGATTCATCGATTACCAGTCCGTTGGCGACCAATGGCACCGTGGGGGTAGGTTTCTCTTACACAATTACTGCGGACCATAACCCGACCAGCTTTGGCGCAAGTGGATTGCCCTCAGGACTGGGCATCGATACCAGCACCGGCATCATCTCCGGCACACCCGCAGCAACCGGCTCATATAATGTCAGCTTGAGCGCATCCAACAGTTTGGGTGTGGACACTGCCACGCTGGTATTAAACATTTTCGGTCAACCGGTCGTCAGCAGTTCCAATACCATTATGGCGGTGGTGGGGGAGGGTTTCAGCTACCAGATAAGTGGAAGCAACTATCCGACGAGCTTTTTTGTCTCCAATCTTCCACAAGGGCTTAGCATTGATCCCGATACAGGCATTATATCGGGAACTGCAACGGCTGCTGATTTGCGCTCTGGCACCGTTACCATTTCAAATATCGTTGGCACAGCCACTTCGCCGTTGTTGATAATCGTCACTGCGACTGACCAAACGGCCTCATTTCAGCAGGGCGTGAGCCCCGATGGCGACTACGCTGTTCCAGTTTCTGCGATTAACTCTGGCCAGCCCGATACGCTCTCTGGCACCGCTATAACGACATTATTACCGGTCGGAGTCACCAGTGGTACCGTGGCAAACCGGGCCCTGTTGGCATTTGACCTCACTTCACTTCCTCCAAGTGCGACAATTACCAGTGCTATGCTGACGATGACCGCGTCGAGTGCGAACTCTTCGGGAGTTCCGGTCCGAGTGGAGGTGCATCAGGCAGCGGAGAATTTTGATCCGACGACGGCCACCTGGTCGAATAACAGCGCCTATGTTGGCGATGTTCTCAGTTTCCTGACCATTGATCCAACCTCAGTCTCCGGAACAAACACGTTTTATGGCACGACTGCATTCACCCAAGCGGTGGATCGGGCCTATGCCGGTTCAGGTACGATTTACTTGAATGTGCTCTCTCCTGTTGCAGAATCGGGCACCGTTACCGATTACATCGGATTCAACACAGCCGCCACTGATCCAACGCAAAATCCCAGGCTCGTCGTAACCTACATGTTGGGGTCGGGGACGGTAGCCCCTGTGATCACGAGCCCTGCCGTGGCTACAGGAACGGTGAATGCACTCTTCAACTATACTATCACTGCAACAAATCTGCCCATCGGCTTCGGTGCGAGCTGTCTTCCGGCGGGTTTGAGTCTGAATTCCACAACAGGCGAGATATCCGGAACGGCAACTGGGGTGGGAAGCACCATGCTTACGGGAAGCGCAACCAATGCACATGGCACCGGAACGATGGCGATCACCCTCAATATCGATAGCGTCACGCGGGCGGATCATCTCGCGATCAGTGGAACGCTAGGCAACAACCAGATTAGCCTTGTCGGGAGCATGGCCACTAATCCACTTGTGGTGCAGGCGACCAATTCCTCGGTCCCCGTGGCGAATACTCTGGTCACGTTTACTGCAGCAAAGGGTATGTTGTCTGCAACAAACTCAGGAACCATTCATGCATGGCCGTCATTGACCGTTCCCACGGATTCCAGCGGGCTGGCTACTGTTTATTTCACTCTGCCTCAAAGCCCCACTACGACGAACGTGGTTGTCACGGCTGGCTCCGCGCCACCCGTCAGCTTTGCCGAAACCGCGGTGGCCTCAATTCAAACGACCGGAACTGGCGGCGACCTCGGGGCTCTGGGGTCTGATGTGCCGGTATTGTCCGTGATCAAAGGACAAAATCAAACCGGTCCTGCCGGAACAACCCTATCCGGATCCTTTGTGGTGCAAGCGATGAATCATTTGGAGATACCGGCCGCTTCGCTGCCATTGCAACTCAATGTCACGCAAGGCGGGGGAAGCGTTTCGACATCGGCCAGCAGCGGATTCGGAAGTTCACTGATGGCTTCGACCGATGCCAATGGTCAGTCGGTGATTTATATCCGGCCAGGGGGGAGCAATGGTACATTGAACCAGGTTTCCTGTACGGGCACCTCATCTTCCGGTATCGAATCCATCGTTTATCTGACGGCTCTTACAGGAAGCATGACAAGTGGAACAATCACGGCAGGGGGAGGCGGTAATATAACGGCAGATACTGATCCCACACCTGTTAGCCTCTCTATTGCGATCAATCCGGATGTAACGATGAATTCGGGAACAATTACTTCCATTGACTACACCAGCGGAACAATTTCATGGACCGCCCAAGGGAGCACTCCCGCGAGCGTTATCATCCAGCAAAAGATCGACAATGGCAATTGGACTGACATTGGCAGCATAAACTCCGGCACAACGTTCCCGGTTTCAAATCTGCTTGCGAACCAGAATTACTATTACCAGGCTATTCCTGTTCGGAATGGTTTTCAATACCCTCCTTCCTCGACAATATCCTATCAGGTGCCATGGTTGAAGGGCCTTTCGTTTCAAGGATTCACTGGTGGGGGACTAGGGGATTGGTACACTACTTATGTGTGGTCATCGAATGCATCCCTGATACCATTTAACGAGAGTGATGGTGGGTATGCGGAAGGGTTTTGGGGATATGAGGAAAATGGGCCGTGGAGTCCTGAGTGGGGGTGGGGTTTCAGTCTAGTCGACGTTGCGCAGGGGGCAAACTACAAATTCCTTCTTAATCCTACCGCTGGCTCTGGCACATTAAATTGGATGGAGGTTAGTTCGGCTGCATTACATAAAAGCTGGACGGGAAATCAGAGTGAAACGCCTTCGTTCACAGTCAGCGCGGGTCCATATATCGCCGACCTTGTCCGATCTATCCCGGACGTCATAGGGATTGGAGGGGGAGTCCTTTTCCAAAACCAGGGCCCGTTGTCGATCGGTTTAACATTGGACGAACAGCAAAAGCAGAGTGGTGTTGACGTTTCCGGGACAGGCGAAAGTGCCGGCGCTGGTTTTAGCGTGCCAACATCGTATTTCTTTGC
>Ga0207009_1070_pt1 | contig 17247 bp, 16 predicted proteins | sample Alteio_BWMinCont_81_FD_153479 | JGI IMG/M metagenome (GOLD analysis project Ga0207009, IMG submission 153479) | Enriched cells from forest soil in Barre Woods Harvard Forest LTER site, Petersham, Massachusetts, United States -... | ecosystem: Environmental > Terrestrial > Soil > Temperate forest >... | reverse complement strand
GTGCTAATAGGCAAAAGCGGCAAATTCAATAAATCAAAATACACTATAGCCGGCGGCTCGGTAGGATTATTTGAAGGTAAAAGGATTGGACGTGCAAAAAACCTGGAGAATTTATCAAAAGAGATAAAACAGGTTGATGAGCTTTTATTTGAGCGCAAAGCCCGGTTGGACGAACTGCAAAGTAAATTAGTCTTGTTAAAATCAACCGGTAGGTCGGCTGAAATTAAACAAAAGCAAGATGAGCTTAACCGGCTGAATACTGAATTGGTTACCGTTAAGGCGCGCCAGGAACAATACCAAACGTTTATTGAAACCAGCCTTAACCGCAAGGATGATATTGCCGCTAAAATCAATAACATCAACGAAGAAATATTGAGGTTACGGCCACTATTGGTTGAGCTGAAGGCCCAAAAACAAATACAGAGCGACCTGCTTGCTGATAAGCAAAGCGCATTTAATGAACTGAACGAAACGGTAACCGTTCAATCAAACACTTATAACCAGGAGAACATCCGCTTTCACCAGCAGCAAAATAAAGTTTCGGGGTTGGCGAAGGATCTTGATTATAGGTATAGTCAACAGGAAACGCTTGAAAAACAGGTCAAACAAAATACCGCCGAATTAGAAGTTGTAAAAGCGGCTATACAGGAGAATTTGCAATTGTCGGATAATTCCGACGATAGTTTGATTGAAATGTACAATCAAAAGGAAGAACTGGAAAGGGCTACACAACAAGCCGAACAGGAATACTACACCTGGCGCGGGCAAATTACTGAAGCTGAAAATGAGATAACCGCGTTAAGACGAAAAAAAGACCATGCCGAGCTGCTTGAAAATGAGCTAAAAGATGAACGCAATAATCTTAAAATTGAACTGAATGCTTTAAAAGAGCGCCTGTCAGTTGAATTTAATATCGATATACATGATTTGCCGGAAACTGAAACGGCGGCATCCGAAAATCAAGACGAGCTACGCGATCGTGCGGAGAAAATAAAAAGACAACTGGATGATTTTGGGGCCATTAATCCAATGGCTGTTGAAGCTTACCAGGAGATGAATGAGCGTTACCAGTTTATCCAGGCGCAGAAAAAGGACCTGGGCGAGGCCAAAGCCTCGTTACTGGCCACGATACAGGAGATAGATGATACAGCTAAAGAAAAATTCATGTCATCATTCATCGCTATTCGTGAAAACTTTATCAAGGTGTTCAGGTCATTGTTTAACGAAGAAGATTCATGCGACCTGGTGCTAACTGATCCTCAACATCCACTGGAATCAGACATTGATATTATAGCGAAACCGAAAGGCAAACGGCCTTTATCTATCAACCAGCTTTCGGGTGGTGAAAAAACATTAACGGCTACTGCGATACTATTTTCGCTTTATCTTTTAAAACCTGCCCCCTTTTGTATTTTTGATGAGGTTGACGCGCCGCTCGACGATACCAATATTGATAAATTCAACAATATCATCCGGGAGTTTTCTAAAGACTCTCAATTCATCATCGTTTCACATAATAAACGCACTATAGCCAGTACCGATCTGATTTATGGCGTAACCATGGTTGAACAGGGAATATCACGCGTAGTACCGGTTGATATGCGCGAGTTGGCGGATTAATTGGATGTGCAGATATGCAAATGTGTGTATGTGCAGATGAAAAATATTAGCAAACACAATGGACGCAAATCATTTGCATATCCGCACATTTGCACATTAATGCTTCTTCTTCAGGTGTTTATTAAATATCATCCCGTTAAATTTATGATGATCTAACTGAATGGCCATTGAATTTGCCTGGTCTATAGAAAAACCGCGTAAACTTGTAGCATTTAAGCTTTGCACTTGCGGTGACTGAACAGAATACGTCCCGGTTTTTACATAGTTTAGAGCATGCGCCAATAGTCCTTCGGTTGGGTCACCAAAGTCTTTGGTCACATCGTCATAATCCTGTATACCAGGATAAGTTGACGAGCCGGGTGTCATCCCTGAATAATACCCACCCTGGTTTGCCGAGTTCATAGTAGCAAATTCAGGAATATATAGTTGATACTTATTAATGTCGATATCAAAAAAACCAACCGGTTTACCATAGCTGGTTGTACCAATCAATTTAACCGGCAGTTCGGGTATTAAGTTATTAATGGTTAACTCGCTGGCAGACGCTGTTGAACCGGTTACAATAAAAAACACCTGCCCTACATTTAATGAACCTGTTTTTGAAAAATTCACCGCATTACCGGCAACGCTATAATCAAGCTGGGCATAATTGTAATCCTGGCCGGATGTGGGGTCTACACGGGTTTGATTGGCCAATAGCGTTTCCTTGCCGCTGGTTAAAATATTATTAAAGTAAGTGTTATACATTAATGTGCCGCTTTTTGCTGCAGGAACAACCAGGTTATCAATGTATTCGGCTGTAGATACATATCCACCACCATTATAACGAAGATCGATAACCAAATCTGTAACGCCATTAGCAGTAAAATAATTGAAGGCTGTATTTAACTGCGGATCTGCATTAGCATCTGAAGTAAAACTATTAAATACAATATAGCCCACTATATGACCGTTACCTTCATTAAAAAACTTGTAGGTTAAAACAGGATTCACATTATAATTAGCTACGGTAAGATTAACATTTATAGAGGTACCATCGGGTTTTAATAAGGTCATAGCGATAGTATTGCTATTAGAATAGGCATTGATCACAAACTGTGTATTAGTCCCCGAATCACCGTCATATGGAAAATTGGTATTACCATTTATTGCCGTTATTTGATAACCGCGTTTGACACCTGCTAAATCAGCCGGAGATCCCGGATAGACATATTTGATACGTAAATCGGTAGTTGTGTTATACAAAGGTGCAAAGCCAAAATCGCCTTTTATTCCGTTTAACTCGGTTGATACCTGTCCATTGTCAATAAACGAATATTTTGCTTCTCCCGGTGCAGGTGCGTAATATTCATAAGGTTGGTTAGTTGCCGGGTTGATTGCATATTGAGATAAAGCGTCAACTTCGTTAGTTAATGCAGTTTGATCATCAGCGCCCGAAAATCCGCGAGGATTAAACTGTGTATAGGTAGGTAACTGATTATACCAGTAATAATCTTCTTTTGCATACAGGAAAACTGAGTCTTTGATCAGGTCAAGCGTAGAACCAACTTTAGACGGGCCCTGGTTATTTGAATTGCTCTTCTTGCACGAAGATATCAATCCTATAACGATCACCAATAGGTAAAGTATTTTCTTCATCCGTTTAACATCATAAATACCGTAACGGTAAGTTAACAAATTATATTTTTCTTAACTCTTATAAAAATTCATTCACATTTAAACAGTCAACCCCACTTGCTGTAGCACAAAGCCTGTCAGTTTCCGTGTTTTCTATTAACAAAATATCCCTGCGTTGCAAGTTATGTTCTTTTATCAACAGATCGATAACATCGGGCTCGGGTTTAGGTATAATCTCATCTGCAAAATAACAGGTTAAATAAGATTCCAGTCCATTCCATTCGGTTTGTTTGATCTTGTTTAACTGCTGAACCGGATTGCCGTTAGTTACAATAAAGATTTTTTTTCGGTCAACAACAATTTCCTGCATCAGGTTCATTATTCTTTCATAGACTAATAATTTTAATGGAAGTTTAACCGTAAGCATTAAATTATGGAAATTTACCAGGTATTTTTCATTAAGTGCATATTTCTCTTTTACTGCGTTAAAAACCGTATCCTCTCCTCCTTTTAAGTATCCAGCTATCATTAATTCAGTCGCTTCTTTGGCATTTATTAATTCTGTGTATTCCAGGAAGCTCGAAAAAAGATAATAAACCTGGTATAAATAATCCTTTTCGGGATAAATAACATTGTCCAACTCAAACACAAATGCCTTTTTGCGGTCATCAATATCTTTATACTTCATTGTTCTTGATCAATAAGATATGATATTCATTAAATAATTGTTCAGCTTCAACTAAAAGTCTGGTTTCCTTTTCGCGAAAAAGGTGGACGATATTCACGTCCTGATCTAAACACAACGCCAGCATTTCATGTGTATATGAAGATGAATCAGGGTTAGGTAATTTGATCATGGCACCGGATGTCAGCATAAATGCGGGTATTTCAAAATGATCGCCTAATAGTACCTGTTCTTTAATTAATTCATTTTTAAGGCGATGCGCTTGTGCGGAAGTTGCTGCGGTTATAAGGATATTCACTATTATCAACTATTGAACAATTAAACCATCTTTCATTAATACCTTACGATCAGAAATATTAGCCAAATCCTCATTATGGGTAACAATCACAAAGGTTTGGTTAAACTCTTTACGCAATTTTATAAATAATTGATGCAGTTCGAGCGCATTTGCCGAGTCAAGGTTGCCGGATGGTTCGTCCGCAAATATCAAAGCCGGGCTATTGATGAGCGCACGCGCCACGGCTACCCGTTGTTGCTCACCGCCGGATAGCTCGTTAGGTTTATGATGCAGGCGGTCGCCTAAACCCAATAATCCCAATAGTTCAGTCGCTTTTTTTTCTGCTTCACCTTTTGAAATACCCGCTATAAATGCAGGTATGCAAACGTTCTCAATCGCATCAAATTCAGCCAGCAAATGATGAAACTGAAAAATAAAACCGATTTCCCTGTTGCGGAAAGCACTCAGGTTTTTATTACTCAGCTGGTTGAGCTGTTTATTATTTATAAATAATTGCCCCGAGTCTGGTTTATCTAAAGTGCCTAAAATATTCAGTAACGTACTTTTTCCCGCTCCTGATGCCCCAACAATAGTTACAATTTCCCCTTTTTCTACATTAAGATCAACACCTTTTAATATTTGAAGCTGCCCGTATGATTTTTGGATAGATAACGCTTTAAGCATGTGCAAAGGTAACGGTTTGATTTTAATAGTTGTAGAGAGGTTATAAAAGTTGGAAAGGTTATATAGAAGTTGTAGAGGTTATAAAGGTTGCAAGTGTTAAAAGGTTGAAACTATTTATAATCTCTCTTATCCTTATATCACTCTGCAACATCTCTAAACTTTTTAAACCTTTACAACCTCAATCTATAACCCTTCTGCAACAATTTTAACTTACTGGTGCAGTAAATCAAAAAAAATGTAGATTTACCGCAAATTCTTCAGGAAACATGAATATTCACGAATACCAGGGTAAGGCCATTTTAAAAAGTTTTGGTGTAAGAGTACAGGAAGGCATTGTTGCCGATACTGTTGAGCAGGCTGTTGAAGCCGCTAAAAAATTAAAAGAAGATTATAATTCGAGTTGGGTTGTAGTTAAGGCCCAAATTCATGCCGGTGGCCGCGGAAAAGGCGGTGGTGTGAAATTAGCCAAGAACCTGGATGAGGTTAAGGAGAAAGCTTCTGCCATTTTAGGTATGCAGTTAGTTACACCTCAAACCGGTGCCGAAGGTAAATTGGTACGTAAAGTATTGGTTGCGCAGGATGTTTATTATCCGGGTGAAAGTGAAACAAAAGAGTTTTACGTTAGCGTTTTGCTTGATCGTGCAAAGGGCCGTAATATAATCATGTATTCAACCGAAGGCGGAATGGATATTGAAGAAGTAGCCGAGCATACGCCGCATTTAATTTTTAAAGAAGAAATTGACCCTAAAGTGGGTTTACAGGGCTTCCAAACCCGTAAAATAGCTTTTAATTTAGGGCTATCCGGAGAAGCATTTAAAGATATGACGAAGTTTATCGCGTCGCTTTATAAGGCTTATGATGCCACAGATTCGTCGATGTTCGAAATTAACCCGGTATTAAAAACCTCCGACAATAAAATATTAGCAGTTGATGCCAAGGTAAACCTGGATGACAACGCTTTATATCGTCATCCTGATTATGCAGCCATGCGTGATACGGATGAGGAAGATCCAACTGAAGTTGAAGCAGGCAAATCAAACCTTAACTATGTAAAGCTTGACGGTAACGTAGGTTGTATGGTTAATGGCGCAGGTTTAGCAATGGCTACTATGGACATTATTAAACTAGCCGGTGGTGAGCCTGCTAACTTTTTGGATGTTGGCGGCACAGCAAATGCACAAACGGTTAAAGCCGGTTTTAATATCATATTAAGCGACCCTAATGTTAAGGCTATCCTGATCAATATATTTGGTGGTATTGTTCGTTGCGACCGTGTTGCACAAGGTGTAATTGATGCCTACAAAGAAATTGGCAATATCCCTGTTCCAATCATTGTTCGCTTACAGGGCACTAACGCTAAAGAAGCAAAAGAGTTGATTGATAACTCAGGCTTAAAAGTTTATTCGGCTATCCTGTTAAAAGAAGCTGCTGAACGAGTTAAAGAGGTTTTGGCGTTGTAGTTAAAAGATTAAAGATTGGTTATTAAAGATTAGTTAAGAGCTATCATAATAAAAAAGGGAATCAAATAGATTCCCTTTTTTATTTGCTCAAGCATATTGAGGAAAGTTATTAATTATCTCAACTAATCTCTAATCTTTAATCTTTAATAACTAATCTTTAGTCACCAACATACGCACTTGCCTCGTTAGTATCCACCTGGCTTACTTTACTATAGTCAGGTATAAAGCTTTCGGCACTGCTGATGGCCATATCTAATTCGAAAGTTAGCGGGTATGGGGTTTTTAACAAACTGCCTTTAGGTGCATAAGGGAATAATTCTGCATAAGTTTGTATCTGGCTATGGCTCACCCTACGGTAAATAAACATACGGTGAATATCATCCGGGTGCTGCAAACCTGCTGCTCCTATCATTTGTATGGCGCTGCTAACGGTTTGCCTTTGAAAGTTTGCAACACGTGTTTTTTTATCCTCAACAACCAATCCTTTCATCAGGCTTTTATCCTGGGTGGCAACACCTGTCGGGCAGATATTGCTGTTGCATTCCAATGCCTGTATGCAACCCAGCGCAAACATCATTCCGCGTGCACTACTGCACATATCTGCCCCTAAGGCAAAGTTTTTTACCAGGTCAAAACCGGTGGCTACTTTTCCTGAAGCAATGATCTTGATATGTTTTTTAAGATCGAACCCGGTTAATGCATCATAAATAAAGGCTAATGCCTCACGCAAAGGCATCCCTACCGAATTTGAAAATTCCAACGGCGCGGCACCGGTTCCCCCCTCGCCTCCATCAACCGTAATAAAATCGGGATAAATACCTGTTTTTATCATTGCCTTGCAAATGGCCAAAAATTCACTTTTATGGCCCACACACAATTTAAACCCAACAGGTTTACCACCCGACAGATCGCGCAGCTTCTGTATAAAGTGCATCATTTCTACCGGGTTGCTAAAAGCTGTATGATACGGCGGAGAAATTACATCCTTACCCATTTCAACCAACCTGATCTTTGCAATTTCAGGTGTAACCTTGGCAGCAGGTAAAATACCCCCATGCCCTGGTTTTGCGCCCTGTGATAATTTGATCTCAATCATTTTTACCTGCGGCAACGTGGCGCGTTCGGCAAAGGCATCAAAATCTATTGTGCCATTGCTATTACGGCAACTAAAGTAACCGGTACCAATTTGCCAAATAATATCGCCTCCGGGTTGTAAATGATAATGGCTCAAGCCGCCTTCGCCGGTGTTATGGGCAAAGTTTCCAATTTTAGCACCGCTGTTTAAAGCTAAAATGGCGTTTTGACTTAACGAGCCAAAACTCATGGCAGATATGTTAAATACACTCGCCAAATAAGGTTGTTTACACGTCGGCCCGCCAACCAGCACACGTGGCGACAGATCAAGTTGGTTATGATCAATTGCCCCTATACTATGATTTAGCCATTCATAGCCGTTTTGGTATACGTCCAGTTCTGTTCCGAATGGCCGGGTATCGTCTACCTTTTTAGCCCGCTGGTATATTACACTTCGGTTCATGCGGTTAAACGGTGTTCCGTTAGTGTCGCTTTCAATAAAATATTGGTAAATTTTGGGGCGCAGGTCTTCCATTAAAAAACGTAACCGTCCAAAAACCGGGAAATTACGTTCAATAGTATGTCTTTTTTGCAAAAGGTCATAAGTACCTAAAACAAATAAAGGCCCAAACACTACAAATGACCACACTGCCGGGGGCCAAAGCAAACTCCATCCTATTAATAAAATAGTAATGGTTATAGCTGAAAATATAAAAAGTTTTCTCACCTGGAAATAAGGATTTTATGTAAATCTAAAACTTTGCCGGTAAACAAAAACACAATTATAGGGTTAAAGCGTTATCCAATGTCGACAAAATGTAAATTTAATATAGAATTTACATGTTTAAACATCTATTTGTTTATATTTGATTTCAAATTAAAACAATCGCAAAATCATGGCAACACAAACATTAACAAAATGGGTATTAGACCCAATGCATTCAGAGGTTCAGTTTAAAGTAAAACACCTGGTTATATCAACAGTTACAGGCAAATTCAAATCATTTGAAGGCGAACTGGAAACTGAAAATGATGACTTTGTAGATGCTAACATCAGCTTTTCATTAGATGTGGACAGCATTGACACTACACAGGAGCAACGTGATGGTCACTTGAAATCTGCTGAATTTTTTGACGCAGAGAATTTTCCAAAAATATCTTTTAAATCAACATCTTTCACAAAAGACGGTGATGATTATACTTTAGTAGGCGATTTAACCATTAAAGGTGTAACTAAATCTATTACTTTAGATGTAGAGCATGGGGGTTCGGCTGCAGATTTTTATGGCAATACCAAAGCTGGTTTTGAAATCACAGGTAAAATTAACCGTAAAGATTTTGGCTTAACCTGGGATGGCGTAACAGAAGCCGGTTCAGTAGTTTTAGGTTCAGATATCAAATTGGATATCAACGTACAATTCACAAAACAAGTATAATTTGATTTCGGATTTCGAATTTGCGACTTCGGATTTAACTATATATTGTTTAGATCCGAAATTGTAAATTCGAAATCCGAAATTAAAAAATCATGCTTATCAAAATCTACCCTGAAAATCCAAATCCTAAAGCTATTGAACAAGTAGTGGAAGTGTTGCGTAAGGGTGGATTGATCATCTATCCTACTGATACCGTTTACGGGCTTGGTTGTGACATTACTAATCATAAAGCCATTGAGGCTATTTGCAGGATAAGAAACATCAAACCTGAAAAAGCCAATTTCTCCTTTATTTGTTATGATCTGAGCCATATCTCTGATTATATTAAACCAATTGATAACACCACATTCAGGGTGTTAAAAAAGGCACTCCCCGGTCCTTTTACTTTTATATTTAATGCCAGTCATAATGTTCCGAAGCTGTTAAGCTCGAATAAAAAAACAGTTGGTATCCGGGTACCCGACAATAATATAGCCCGTGAAATAGTAAAAGTATTGGGTAATCCTATTCTTTCTACCTCTATAAAGGATGATGATGAGATCATCGAATATTCTACTGATCCAGAGTTGATCAACGAAAAATATGAGGACCTGGTTGACATGGTTATTGATGGTGGCTATGGTGATAACATACCTTCTACAGTAGTAGATTGCACATCTGGCGAATTTGAAATCATCCGTGAAGGTAAGGGCGAATTAGCGCTTTATTTGTAATAGTCTGAATAGCTGTTATATTTACATAATGGGCCGTACAAAACTTTCAAGTGACCAGGTTGGTTTAAAAGTGCTATTTGCGCTTGCTTACCTGGGTATTTTAGTACAGATTCTTGTTCCTTTTAATCTTGTGATCTTTTTAGGGGTTACCGTATTATTTGGAATTATGAGTTATGTAAGATTCTTCTCATCAGATAAAATTGAATTTGATGAAGATAAAATGTACCTCATCTACTCGGATGGTGAAACCGAAATAAACCTGAAAGATATTGATTTTATAGGAAGATCGTTTTATAGAAATATAGGTATATATAGAATCAGGTATAGCGATAATGACGATAAATACTTCGCTCAATTTTATCCTCAATATTTCACAGGTGCATTAAAAAAATTCAAAGCCGAAGTAAAACAGAAAAATCCGAAAGCTATTATCGATAATTACCTTGGTCAGTATCTTTAGTCGTTTTTGTTGGGGGTTGTTTCAGTTGCTTAAAACTAAAAACGTATTGATTTTACAAACGCTGGTATCTTTTCCAGGTAGTTATCACCTGCTAAAAGTTTTACGAACGCGCTGCCTACAATTGCACCAGCAGCATACTCATTTGCCTTTTTAAAAGATACATGATCGGATATTCCAAACCCAATGATTGTTGGGTTTTTTAACCGCATAGTTTTTATACGTTGGTAATAAGCTTCAATGTTACCTGATACATTTAAGCTACCTCCGGTTATTGATGAAGACGAGAGCAGGTATATAAAACTATTGCTTAATTCATCAATTTTCCGGATACGCTCTTCTGATGTTTGAGGGGTAACCAGGAAAATATTGCTAAGAGTATTATTGATAAAATAATCGATGTACATTTTTTCATATTCGTACATCGGCAGGTCGGGTACAATAACACCATCTATACCAACTTCGGCAGCTATTTTACAAAATTTTTCTACTCCAAATTGTACTATGGGGTTTATATAACCCATTAACAGTATGGGTATAGTTATCCGTTTGCGCAGCTCTTTTAACTGTTCAAAAAGCAAATTGAGCGTCATGCCACTATCCAATGCCTGTTGGGAGCTATGTTGAATGGTCGGACCATCAGCAACGGGATCGGAATATGGAAAACCTATTTCTAAAAAATCCACACCGGCATTCTCCAGCGCTTCAGCAATAGCAATGGTTGTATTTAGTTCGGGATAACCCGCAGTATAATAGATAGATAAAAGATTATCCTTTTTTGTTGAGAAAAGTTTGTTCAGACGGTTCATGTGGTTAGTTCATAGTTGATGGTTGATAGTTCATGGTGTAATTCGCTATGAATCATCAACCATGAACTACGAACCATTTTAATAGCCAAAATACTTTATATACGTTTCGAGATCTTTATCGCCCCTTCCCGAGATACAGACAATTACATTATCATCTTTTTTAAACTGCATCTTTTCCAGTTGAGCCAAAGCATGGGCAGTCTCAATCGCGGGGATGATACCCTCCATTTGCGAACAAAGCAAACCTGCGTCAAGGGCTTCGGTATCCGTAATGCTTACATATTGCGCACGGTTTATTTTATACAGATGCGCATGCTGTGGACCGATACCCGGATAATCCAGCCCGGCAGATATAGAATAAGGTTCAACAACCTGTCCGTCATCCGTTTGCATCAATATGGTGCGGCTGCCATGTAACACGCCTTCGCGACCTAAAAAAGTAGTAGCTGCTGAATGCCCGCTCTCCACTCCTTTTCCCGCCGCTTCAACCGCAACCAGTTTCACGCTTTCATCATCTAAAAAATGATAAAACATCCCCATCGCGTTACTGCCGCCGCCTACACAGGCCATCACATATTCAGGTAATTCTTTGCCTGTATGTTCAAACAATTGTTTTTTAGCTTCTAACGAGATAATAGATTGAAAACGGGCAACCATGTCCGGATAAGGATACGGACCCACAACCGACCCAATAATATAATGGGTATCAACAGGGTTGGCTATCCAGTCGCGTAGGGCCTCATTGGTGGCGTCTTTAAGCGTTTTGCTGCCCGACATAGCCGGTACAACCGTTGCGCCCAGCATCTTCATACGGGCAACGTTCGGGGCCTGGCGCTCCATATCCACCTCGCCCATATAAACTACACATTCTATTCCCTTTAAGGCACAAACGGTAGCGGTTGCTACGCCATGCTGGCCGGCACCTGTTTCGGCTATAATGCGTTTTTTTCCTAAACGCTGGGCCAATAATATTTGCCCTATGGCATTATTAATTTTATGCGACCCGGTATGGTTCAGATCTTCGCGCTTGAAAAATATATTAGCGCCATATTTTTCAGAATATCTTTTAGCATGATATAAAGGCGACGGCCTGCCAACATAATCTTTTAAAAGGCTATCAAACTCGGCTTTAAAACCGGCATCATTGATGATATTTAAATATTGCTGCCGTAATTCTTCAACATTGGGGTACAACATTTCGGGGATATATGCTCCCCCAAAATCTCCATAATAGCCTAATTCGTTAACTCCGTATTTCATTTGTATTATATTTAAGCATTTCAAATGCTTGTTTTAATTTATCAGTGTCTTTTAAACCCGGTGATATTTCAAACTTACTGTTCAAATCAACACCATAAAACTGAGGATGATCTATTTGCCGCACTTCTTCTAAATTGTCTAAGCTCAATCCTCCGCTTAGAAAGAAGGGAATATTTAGTTGATAATTATCTAAAATACGCCAGTTAAAAGTTTTACCCGAACCACCATGTAGTTTGGTTTTGGTATCAAACAGAAAAAAATCAACCTTGCCTGCATAAGCGTTTAGCTGCTCAAAATTAAAATCGCCATCTAATCCAAAAGCTTTAATAACCGTCACTTTTTTTCTGAAGGAGTTTGTAAAATCAGGATTTTCGCTACCGTGCAATTGTATAGTATTAAAACCAAACTTATCTATTAAACTATGTATGTTTTCTGCGTTTTCGTCTACAAATACAGCGGCTTTATTTATGGTAACCGGTAAAAATTCAAGCGCGTCTGCAGGCATATCTGCAATAAATCTGGGCGTAAGATCATAACATATAAATCCCATATAGTCGGGCATTAATGCCGCTACTGATTTTATGTTACCGGGATCTTTTAATCCACAGATCTTTATCTTCATTTTAATTTTGCAGTAAATTTTTAAAACTTCTTAATGCCTTTTTACTTAATAAAGCCTCCTCGGCTTCATAAAAACAGTCGCTAAATGATTTTTGCGGATGTATGGTTTTTATAGCCAATGCCGCATTCGCTAAAACTACATTATTTTGTGCTGTTGTAGCTTCATTATTTAACACTTTCATAAAAATATCGGCCGAATCGCTAACCGTTTCCCCACCGGTAATTTCCTTCGGATCCAATCGCTTAAAACCTAAATCTTCAATGCTGTTTATTTTTTCACCATCTGCCGAAAATGTTTTGAAATCGCAGGTTAGTGAAATCTCGTCATATCCTTCCAAAGCATTTACGATAGTGTACTTAGTTGTAGATTTTTGGTATAGATAAGCATAGATACGCGCCAGTTCCAAATTGTATACGCCAACCAGCTGATTTTTAGGCTTCGCCGGGTTTACCATGGGCCCTAACATATTGAAAAATGTTTTAACGCCCAGCTCGCGGCGTATTGGCGCAACCGTTTTCATTGCGGGGTGAAATAAAGGGGCGTGTAAAAAGCAGATATTGGCATTATGGATACTTGTTTTTAGCTTATCAATGTCATTGGTAAACTGGTATCCAAGATACTCCATAACATTTGATGAGCCGCAACCCGAAGAAACACCATAATTACCATGCTTGGCAACTTTATACCCGGCCCCGGCAACGACAAAGGATGCCAGCGTGGATATATTAAAAGTGTCCTTTCCATCGCCGCCGGTACCACATAAATCTATCAATTCATCAGTTTCCAAATCAACCGGAAGACATAGGTCAAGCATGGCATCTCTAAATCCTTCCAGTTCATTAACAGTAATGTTGCGCATGCAATAAGCGGTCATAAAAGCCGCCATTTGCGAGTTATTGAACTTGCCCTGTGCTACGATCGTCAGGATATCCTGTGATTGTTCGCGGGTAAATTTCTTATTTTCAAAAAGGTGATTTAGTATGTGTTTCATGTGTGTCCCTTGCAGGGAATTTTTAATTGGATATTGCCTTAAACGTTATAAATAAAAAAGGGTTACCGTACGGCAACCCTTTAAAATATCATTTTGGTAATAACATGGGTTTGCCTTACGATTACTCGTTAAGCCACCACCAATTATTATTTAAAGCTTTATTACTCATTTGTGCAGCAAATATGGAAATAGTTTTACCGAAAAGCAAGCAGAAATGATAAATTTACAATGTTAAGTTTATTGGTTGACTAAGTTTATTAAGTGAATGGTTTATTATTTGAACAATTCAGATTTGCAAAACACAATCAACTCAATCAACTACTCACACAATCAACTATAAATGGCTCTGCATAAACGAAAAATCAACCCTTTAGATGACCTTGGCTTCGGCTCGCAACCGGTAATAAAAAACCAACCATTGGTAAATAAAGACGGTTCGCCAAATGTAAGACGGATAGGTTTACCATTTTTTAACACTGCCAATAATTATCACACGCTGATCACCATGAGCTGGACCAGGTTTTGGCTCTTGATTTTAAGCGGATATGTGCTTTTAAATTTCATATTTGCTTTTGTCTATATGTCGTTTGGGGCGAGTAGCCTGAATGGTGGAAGTGATAATGCGGCTTTAAGTCATTTCTGGGCGGCTTTTTTCTTTTCGGCGCAAACTATATCAACCGTGGGATATGGGCATATCAGCCCGTATGGCATGGCCGCAAACAGTGTCGCGGCTTTAGAATCAATGATGGGCCTGCTCGCTTTTGCATTAGCTACCGGTTTACTATACGGACGCTTTTCAAGGCCATCGGCTCAAATTGCTTATAGTAAAAATATGATTGTAGCGCCTTATCTTGAAAATGGAAAAGGGCTAATGTTCAGGCTGGCTAACATGCGCCGTAATATGCTGATAGACCTGGAGATAGAGATCATTTTCTCTTACAACGAAATGGTTGACGGTAAGGCGGTGAGAAGGTTTTACCCACTTGAAGTAGAACGGCGCAAGGTTAGCCTGCTTACCATGAACTGGACCATTGTTCATCCGCTGGACGAAAACAGCCCGCTGCATGATATGAACAAAGAAGATCTTGAAAAATCGGAAGCCGGGTTTGCGATTTTATTGCGGGCCTTTGATGATACCTTTTCACAAACGGTACACTCACGTACCGCTTACCAGCATCATGAAATCATATGGGGCGCTAAATTCAAACCCATATTTGACCGGGATGAAGACGGGCGGATTGTTTTAGACTTGAGTAAGATTAGTGATAATGAGCCTTATGAATTGAATTAAATCAATCCATTATTTCAACAACGAATTCTTCTCTTTCGCAAACACATTATAAACCAGTTTATCCAATATTCCGGGTATAAACTTGCTTAATGCCACAGTTAGCTTTCCCTGGCCGGTCATAATTAAAGTTCTTGCCCGATTTTCTACACCATCTGCAATAATTTTAGCTACTTCGTCAGAGGTCATCATCTTTTCTTCGTGCATACTACTTTCGCCTTGTTGGGCGCCATCTTTATCCAATGCTGTATTGCGGATATTTGATGCGGTAAAGCCCGGGCAGGCAGTGAGTATATTTACTCCTGTTTTTAGATTTTCCACTCTTAAAGCATCAAGGAAACCATTCATGGCGAATTTAGAAGCTGAATATCCGGTACGGCCCGGCAGGCCTTTATACCCTGCTATAGAAGAGACGCCTACAACAGTGCCCTTGGTTTTTAATATTTCGGGTAAGGCATATTTGGTACAATAAACTGTGCCCCAAAAATTCACATCCATTAAGGTTTTTAAAACTTTAATCTCGGCATCTTTGAACAGGGCCCGCATGGATATTCCGGCGTTATTAACCAGGATATCAATTTTTCCAAAAGTAAGCAGGGTTTGTTTGATCAAGTGCTCGCATTCGCTTTCTACTGATACGTCACACTGAACGGCTAATGCCTTAATGGCATATTGTTGTTCCAGTTCTTGTGCTATTTCGCATAAAGTAACGTATTGCCTTGCTGCTAAAACCAGGTTAGCCCCGCGGGAAGCAAATTCATGAGCCAATGATTTACCAATGCCAGAAGATGCACCGGTGATGATTACAATTTTATCCTTTAATTTCATAAGAGGAAGCGTACAGCTGCGGTATGCCCTCCACTTTTATCTCAGGCATCTTGAACAGGTATTTCGCAGCGAATATAAGCATAGCTCCATAAAATTCCCTGATATACTGCCAGCTAAATTTAGGTTTATCCTGGCTTTTAAAACTGATAACATAGGTTTTGGGGAAATAATAGTTTTTAAAACCAGCCAACCTCATCCGGTAAGATAGATCGATATCATAACCATACTTCACAAAACGTTCATCAAACAAACCAACTTCATTTAAAGCAGATTTACGTAATATCATAAATGAGCCATTTATGATATCCACTTCTGACGTTTGAAATTCCTCAACCCAGGCTTTAGGATTACGGTTAGTTAACCGCGTTTTAGGCAGGTATTTAGCGAAACCGATCAATTTAATAAACGTCATCCACGCACTGGTAAGGCCGCGATTTGACTCGGGTAAAAAACGACCTTCCGGAGAAAGCATACGTACGCCTAAACCACCTGTGGTTGTATGAATATCCATAAAATCAAGTACCCGGTTCAAGGTTTCTTTGCCTGTTATTGTATCCGGGTTGACCAGTAAAACGTACTCTCCTCTGGACAGTTGAATAGCGTGGTTGTATGATTTTGCTACACCCTGATTCTCTTCATTAACCAATACCTGGAACTGGGGGAATTCATTACGAACCATTTCAACCGACTTATCAGTTGAAGCATTGTCTATTATAAAAACCTCATACTCAATATTATTTCCAGCGTTAACTAAAGCACTGAGGGTCTGCTTTAACAGGTCACATAGATTGTTATTGACGAGTATAACTGATAGTTTCATAGGCTACTTTGTTAGTGAATTTTCATACGGAACACGTGTAGCGATGGATCGTCCTAAAGTGATCTCATCTACGTACTCCAATTCACCCCCAAAAGCTATGCCACGCGCTATGGTAGAGATATTTATGTTAAAATGTTTTAAACGTTTATGCAAATAAAATATGGTAGTGTCCCCTTCCATCGTCGCGCTTAATGCGAAGATGACTTCTTTCACTTCTCCTTTTTCCAAGCGGGCAACAAGCGTATCCACTTCCAGGTCAGACGGGCCAATACCGTCCATAGGCGATATTAACCCACCTAATACATGATATACGCCGTTATATTGGTTAGTGTTTTCAATAGCCATTACATCCCGGGTATCCTCAACAACACATATCAGGCCCTGGTCGCGCTTTGGGGCGGCGCATATTTCACAAACTTTTTGATCGGAAATATTATGGCAAACCGCACAAAATTGGATCTCGTTACGTAATTTACTTACTGTACTGCTAAATCTTTCCACCTCCTGCTTATCCTGTTTAAGTAAATGCAGCACCAGGCGTAAAGCGGTTTTTTGACCAACTCCGGGTAGTTTAGCAAATTCAGCAACGGCGTTTTCTAATAATTT
>Ga0207009_1067_pt1 | contig 17786 bp, 12 predicted proteins | sample Alteio_BWMinCont_81_FD_153479 | JGI IMG/M metagenome (GOLD analysis project Ga0207009, IMG submission 153479) | Enriched cells from forest soil in Barre Woods Harvard Forest LTER site, Petersham, Massachusetts, United States -... | ecosystem: Environmental > Terrestrial > Soil > Temperate forest >... | reverse complement strand
CAAGCAATATGCCGATTTGGGGCTCAATCTGAACGTTGCGGATGATTTTATTGAAAAGCACGTTGGTCGGGCACAAACTTACCTAGAAAACTTAGCTGGAATTTTGGCATCGGGTTATGTAAGCCAGGAGGGTATTCTACAAGCGGCCAGAGAAATATTAGCCTCTATTGGTGAAACTCATTCGGCTTTTAACCTAACCAATATCTTAAAAAACCGGGCTATTAACGCCCGGTTGATAGACTTGGGCGGATTTGATGATCAGCGGCCACTTAGTATTGATCAACGTATAAAAGAAGCATTTGCCGACATTGAATTGGAAAGATGTATTTGTATCGTAACAGGTTACGCTAAAGGTACTGAGGGTATCATGCGGGAATTCGACCGTGGCTATTCAGAAGTTACTTTTAGCAAAATAGCTGAAGCCTTAAAGCCACGTGAGGCAATTATTCATAAAGAATACCATTTGTCTACGGCTGATCCGGCCTTAGTAGGTATTGACAATGTTAAACCCGTGGGTAATACTAATTATGATATAGCTGACCAACTTGCTGATGTAGGCATGGAAGCAATTCATCCAAAGGCATCCAAACCCTTAGAAATTAATGGTATCCACCTGCGGATAAAAAACACATTTGAACCTGGCCATCCGGGCACATTGATTACTCGCGAATATGTTTCTAAATTAAAGCGTGTAGAAGTTATTACCGGCATTGATAAATTATTGTTGATTGATATTTACGACCCATTAATGGTAGGCAATGTGGGAAGTGATTTGCAGATCATGCAATTATTTTATCAGCACCGCATCAGCTATACGTTTAAGACAACCAGCGCGAACAGTATATCTATCGTTATATGGGAGTCCGATTTTAAGGAGCAACTAATTTCCGATTTGGAAGCGGGTTTTGAATTGGTTAGTCTTGAAAAGGTTGCTATGGTTTGTCTATTGGGTACCAATATGGATCAGCCTGGCCTACTTGCCAAAAGTGCAGAAGCACTGGCTAAAAATGATATTAATATTCTTAGCGCGGGTGTCGCCCTAAGAAAAGTGAATATCCAGTTTTTGATTGGCCGTGACGATTTTAAAAAAGCGATAATTGCATTAAACAAGGCACTTAGTTGACAAAACTATTACTTATCGCTTCTTTTAAGGGGACTTTGAGCGGATTTAATTTATGACTATTAGGATAGCTTTTTTATTTCCTCAAGGGAAAGTTTAGTGAACTTCGCTATTTGCTCATCAGAAATACCATCTTTCTTCATTTCAAGGGCAACGGCAATAACACCCTCATGTTTCCCTTTTTTTTCAGCCCTATCCAATAAAAATTCTTCTATACCCATTGTATTACTCCTTTCTGCTAAAATAGCAATCTCTTGTTCAAATTTATGAATTAATTCCTTATTTTCAAAACGTACATAGTGACGCAAAAACGTCATCAGTTTTCTTATTTTATCTTTCGGTATTTGTTTAACCAGCAAACGTTTTGCCAGACCGTATGCTTTTTCAAATAATTGCTCGTCCTTCATCCGCTGCCCGGTTAAAGCGAGCTTTGCAGTAAGCACTGCAATTGCAAACGGGTTATTGCTGGCTTCCAATTCATCATCGTCCTGATCGATGATCTTAAAGGTATTATAATAATAATGTACCCCGGTCCCCATAAAATCCCGTTTATATTGTTTGGGGTGAAAGTTTTTATTTGTGTCAGCAAAGATCGCAAAAGCGGTGATGGGCTTATTATATTTATCCAATATTCTGTAATAATACTGGAACATTCGGCTGGCAAAGTGCTGGTCAGTATAATTCTGTACCTCAATATGAATGAGTATCCATTCTTCCTGCCCATTCAGTGTGAAAACTTTAATTAGTTTATCTACATAGCGTGGTGCGTAAATGTCGTTTTCTGGTGGAAATAACTGCTCTAATTCTTTGTCCAGGTATTGGAATTTTTTACTAAAATCAAATATTTCCTCGGCGTTCGGAAAGAAAAAACGCAAGAAATCATCGAATAGGTCTTCTAATGCTGCCTTCCATAATATATCATCTCTTTTCATGGCGATAAAATAGTTAGCGTACTGTTACTTAAATGTTACTTTTTCGTTTCAACTTGCTGATAAACAGCGATTAATTCAATTCCGGCCATCGGCGCAAAGGTAACTCTTTTTAATATCTTTGATTATTGCTCATATGTAGGGAATGAATTAAACGAACAGCATAGCACTAAAAAACTTTTTGTAATAATTAATTTAATATATAAAACCCCGGTAATTCGGGTATTTTTGCAATTGAATAATTGCTGGTATATAAAATGCGTTTAATTGTTTGCTGCTTTTTGTTTTTGACCGCTTTTTGCTCGGCAGTTTGCGCGCAACAGGTTCAACAGCAAATTATTCCTCAATCTTCAACTACTTTACCACCTCTGCAAAAACCAATTTCTGTATTAGATTCGGTTGTTTTGGCAACCAAAGTGCATCAAAAATTTGTTGCCGATTCAATTGCCATGCAATATATTAAAGCACCCGACTCGGCATTGAACAGGCAATTTATTGAGCGGACCCTTAAAGAGAATCTGTATACCGGCAAATACTTTTTAGATATTCCCGCGAAATCAAAAAGTACTTTAATGGAGGGCCATCCCCGCCAAACCCGCGATCAATGGGTTATTGTTTTGCTATTGGGTTTATTGGTATATACCGGTCTGCTTAATATTTTTTTAAACAAGGATGTTAAAACCGTATTACAATCCTTTTACAGTAAACGTATAGTAACACAAGCCAGTAAAGAAGAGGGCTATATTAATTTCTGGTCTTTTGTAGGCTTATTTTTATTATTTGGATTTACATTCGGTCTTTTTTTATACCAGCTGGCCAATTATAATAATATCTATTACCGTATCAGTGGGGTTAGGCTTTTTGTTTCCCTGTCATTTATTATCATTGCATTGTTTGCTGTTAAATTTGTGGCCCTGAAAATATTAGGGTTTATATTTGATATTAACAAACTGGTAACCGAATATGTATCCGTATTGTATCTTACCTACTTTAATATTGCCTTTGTTTTTTTACCCGTTGCCATTTGTTTTAGTTTGCTTGATGCTAAATTTGTTCCTTACCTGTTAGCAATTGCCGTAGCATTGATTGTAATAATATTTACCTGGTTATACCTGCGTAGCAGTGTAAATATTATTTCAAATTTCAGATTTCATAAATTTTATTTATTTATCTATCTTTGTGCCCTCGAAATTTGTCCGGTTTTGATACTAATTAAGGCCCTTAATATATAAGATGTATATTTTACACGAATAGCACAACTGAACTTTGGAAGAGAGAAAGAAAAAAGTTAAAAGTATATTGGTTACTTTATCAAAACCTGAAAATGATAAAAACCCATATGCCGAATTATCTAAAAAATACAATCTGAAAATCGACTTCAGGTCATTTATTCATGTTGAAGGAGTGCCTGCTAAAGATTTCAGAAAGGATAAGATCAATTTGAGCGATTTTAGCGCAGTGATCTTTACAAGCCGTAATTCGGCTGATCATTTCTTTCGGATATGTGATGAGATGCGCTTTGAGGTGCCCGTAGAAATGAAATATTTTTGCTTATCTGAAACTATCGCCTTATATCTTCAAAAATATATTCAATATCGTAAACGAAAAATATTTTTTGGGAAACAAAGCGCATCGGACCTGGCAGAGGTATTAAAGAAACACGCTAATGAAAAATTTCTTTATCCATGTTCAGACGTGGCCGCAGAAGAAACTCAAAAGTTTTTGTTGGATAACGGCTATAATTTTACACCCGCTGTGCTGTTCCGCACGGTTTGCAGCGATCTGTCAGACCTGGCCGAGGTTTTTTATGATATTATAGCTTTCTTCAGTCCGTCAAGTATCCAATCGCTGTATAAAAACTTTCCTGATTTTAAGCAAAATAATACCCGTATAGCAGCTTTTGGCGCAACTACACATAAGGCAGCTCTTGAAGCAGGCTTAATATTAGATATCCCTGCCCCAACACCCGCAGCGCCATCCATGACAATGGCGATTGAGCAATATGTGAAACAAGTGAATAAATAATTTTCATTTACTTACTTAATAGGCGAAACTATTTTATATAATTTCTCGTAATAACCCCACAATAGATCTTATTATTGAATAATTATCAGGATCGCTTTGCTTAAATATTTTAACCTTTGTAACATTAATTAAACTAACAATTACTTTTGAATATTGAAATTTGATTTTAAAAAACATTTTTTGTGTTACAGTTTCAAAATTTATATATTCGGGGCAGTTGTAATTAACTAATTTGATTTGAACAATAAATGAAGCAGATATACTTTTTATTAATTACGATTTTTGCTTGCGCAGCGATGAGTGGTTGCGGCGGCAAAAAAGGCGACAGAGGCGAAGTGCTTGGCGTAACCGGAAAGGCTTTTCGGGCCGAGATACCCTACAATATGGTTTATATCCCCAGCGGATCATTTTTAATGGGCGAAACGGACCAGGATGTAACATTTTCGCAAATAGCTCAAACCCGACAGGTAACTATACCTGCATTTTTTATGGATCAAACCGAAATTTCAAACGGCCAGTATAAGCAGTTTGTTAACTGGGTTCGCGATTCTATTGCCATCACCAGCTACCTCAACGACCCTAAGTATTATATGGCCCCTCCGAAGGGAGCTCCTGCAGCAGCAGCCAACAGCAAAAAATATATTAACTGGGATTATATTAAAAAAGCACCTATCTGGACCAGTAAAGGAAAAACCAATAACAGTACAAAACTTCAGGGGATGCTTTACCAGGGCGATGACCGTATATTTGACCGCAATGAACTGGATGTGCGTTTGTTGAAATATAACTACGAACTGATGGAATACCGCGAAGCGGCTAACCATAGGGGCGACAAAACAAAAAAACGCTCTGATTTCATTTTGCGTGATACCGTTCCGGTATATCCGGATACGTTGGTTTGGTTAGCTGATTTTTCTTATGCCGCTAACGAACCTATGGTTCAATATTTTTCTCACCCATCTTACCGCAACTACCCCGTAGTTGGTGTAACCTGGCGCCAGGCACGTGCGTTTACCGTATGGCGCACCCGTTATAATGATGCTTACCAGGACAAACGCCATTTGGCCCATCGTTCTGAATATGATTTGCCAACCGAAGCTGAATTTGAATATGCTTCACGTGGCGGTAGGATAGGAACTGATTACCCATGGGGTGGCCCGTATATTAAAAATGCTAAAGGATGTTTACTGGCTAACTTTAAACCCGGTCGTGGTAATTATTCTGATGACGGTGGTACTTATACTGTGAATGTAAAATCATATTTCCCCAATGACTATGGTTTATATAATATGGCAGGCAACGTAGCCGAATGGACACTATCAGCATACGATCCTTCTGCATCTTCTTTTGTAAATGATTTGGCGCCTACATTTAACTATGAGGCTAAAGCAGGCGAAAAAGAAGTAATGAAACGTAAAGTTGTTCGGGGCGGGTCATGGAAAGATATCGGCTGGTTCCTTCAAAATTCTCATCGTACTTATGAATACCAGGATACCGCTAAATCATATATTGGCTTCCGTTGTGTAACTCATTTCCAGGGACGCGATCTCAGGGACAAACGCTAATTATCAATTAAAATAAATAAAATACATCTAAATCTTTACCTAAATCAAAATGGCAGGCAAAAAACAACCATGGGGAATTAATAACGTTGTATCATGGGGTGCAACAATAGTTATTGTAGGATTATTATTTAAAATTCAACACTGGCCAAACGGCGGGTTATTTATATCTATAGGCCTACTTACAGAAGCAGTTTTATTTTTTATCCTGGGCTTTCAAAGAGAGTACGTGGAAATAGACTGGACAAGAGCATATCCCGAATTAGCGCATGACTTTAATGGCGAACTGCCAAAATCATCGCAAAGAGGCGGCGGCGGTGGTGTTTCAAGCACTGCAGCCCTGGACAAAATGCTCGAAGATGCTAAAATTGGCCCCGAATTAATTACCAGCCTTGGTGAAGGGTTAAGGACATTTGGTGATAAAGTAAATGCAATATCAAAAGTTGCCGATGCAGGTGCAGCTACTACTGAATTTACCAGTAAAGTTAAATCAGCAACTGCAAGCTATGATAAGTTAAGCAACTCATTTGAGCAGGCTTCGGCAAATCTTGCTGAAATGGCCAATTCAAATGTTGATTCAAAAGCCTATCATGATCAGGTAAATAACCTGGCTAAAAACCTCTCTGCTTTAAACGCTGTGTATGAGCTGGAACTGCAGGATTCAAGTTCACATTTAAAATCAATGAATAAGTTTTATCAAAACCTTTCATTGACTATGAATAACTTTAGTGAATCATTAGATGATTCAAAACAGTTTAAAGAAGAAGTAGCACGTTTAGCTAAAAACTTATCGTCATTAAATTCAATTTATGGCAATATGTTAACAGCAATGAATCAGCCACGTAGCTAATAAACAAATAAATTAATTTAATAATTTAAAAGATATATAGCACATGGCTGGAGGTAAACAAACCCCAAGGCAGCGAATGATGAATATTCTCTACCTGGTATTATTGGGTCTTATTGCCCTTGAAGTACCTGAGAGTTTGATGGATGCCTTTAAAAATATAGGTGATAGCTTAAAAGCTTCCGGTAAGAACGTTCAAACCGGTATTGATAATACTTTTACGGCATTTGAGAAAACAAAACTGAAGGATGAGCCCGAAAGAGCTAAAGATCCTTACGCAAGGGCAAAACAGGCAAGCAAACTGGCCGATGACCTGAACGCTTATGTAGAATCGCTTAAGCAGAAATTGATAGCATTGAGTGGTGGATTTGATCCGAATATCGGCGATTTTAAAGGCCGCGAAAATGTAGACGTAGCACCGGATATGATGGTTACAAGAGGAAAATTGGCGTATGATCTGCATAAAAAGATTGATGAGACGCGCGAAAAGCTTTTAGCCCTGTTAAAGGATAAAGAGCGTAGCGGTGTGACATTGCCTTTGCAGGCTAACGCTCCGCCTAAGGTATCTGGCTTCCCGCACAAAACCTGGGAAGAAGCGAGCTTTGGCGAAGGTATGCCGGTAGGTGCCGTTGTAACCAATTTTATTAAAATACAGTCGGATATTAAAAACTCCGAAAACGAAGTGGTTAAAAAAATATTAGGAGAAGTTGACCAGGCCCAGGTAAACCTTGATCAATTTGCAGCTGTAGCTGTGGCACCAACAAGTTATGTATTGGTTGGTCAGCCTTATACTGCCGAGGTATTTCTTACTGCTTTTGATTCAAAATCATCCCCGGATATCTCTGTTGACGGATCAAGATTGCAGGTAGAAACCGGAAAAGGAAAATATACAGGTAATACCTCTTCCGAAGGTGTAAAAACCTGGACAGGTACCATTAATGTAAAACAGGCCGATGGTACATTTAAACAATATAAAACAGCACCGCAAACCTACCAGGTAGCCAAGCCATCGGCAGTGGTATCGCCTGATAAGATGTTAGTATTGTATATAGGTTTGCCTAACCCGGTATCGATATCGGCACCCGGTGTTGGTAAAGACAAATTAAAAGTGAGTATAAGCAGCGGGTCATTAACTGGTAGCGATGGCCATTATATGGCTAACGTAACTACCCCGGGTACAGCCACGGTTAGCGTGTCGGGTACTATAGGTGAAGGTACAAATGCTAAATTGATGACATTGGGATCGACAGAATTTCGTGTAAAACGTATACCTGACCCTAAAGCACAGTTTGCCGGTAAAGGTGGCGGCAGTACCAGCGCAGCAAACATTAAGGGCCAGGACGCGATTTTTGCAAAATTAGATGGTTTTGAGTTTGATGCTAAGTTTAACGTAACGCGGTTTACATTAATAATAAACAAACCACGCCAGGATGCAATAACCTACACCGGAAGCGGAAATGAATTAACTGCTGAAATGCACAAGGCGTTAAATACTATTACACCGGGAACAAACGTGATATTTACGAGCATTATGGCACTTGGCCCTGATGGTACCCAACGTGCACTTGACCCGATTATATTACAAGCAAATTAAAAGCGTATGAAAAAGGGATTTTTAATTATTGTACTTTGTTTAGCTTGCGCAATAGCATTTGCCCAGGCAAAGAAGGGGGCTGCTAAAAAAGGGGCCAAACCCAATACAAATACACCTGCAAACACACCGCCGGTGTCATCTCCGGACACTTCTAAAAAAAGCCCGGCGGTGGTAACACCACCACCGGTAATATCAGCTGCTGTAAAACCAACAACACCCGGCAAGCCTTTTGAGCGCCCGGTAGATGGTTATTATAAAAAGACAAACATCATGAGCGCAAAGGTAACCCCCTTAGCGGTTTTGCGTGAAGCAGATGTAGTATATTCAAGACGTATCTGGCGCGAGATAGATTTACGCGAGAAAATGAACCAATACCTGGCCTCACCTAAAGCACGTTTGATTGATGTATTAATGGACGCTGTTATGTCGGGCGAATTAACCGCTTATGACCCTATCCCAACCAAAGATGACCCGGATGGCGACGCTTTTTCTATACCCTTAACCCCTGAAAAGGCTAAGCTAAAAATGGCCGATAGCACAGCGGTAACCCAGTTTGATAAGAACGGCGATAAAGTTGGCTCAAAAATGGTTGCCGGCGAATTTAACCCGGATAGTGTATATAAATTCCGTTTAAAAGAAGATGTAATATTTGATAAGCAGCGTTCGGTTGAAGAGATCCGTATTATTGGTATTGCTCCGTTAACCCGGAAAAAAATTGACGGAGGCAGTGGCGCAGGCATACAGCTTGATTACCAGCCGGCATTTTGGATCTATTTCCCTGCGGCGCGCCAGGTACTGGTAACCAAGGAAGTGGTAAACAGCCGTAATGATGCCGGAGCCTTAAGCTTTGATGATGTATTTACCAAACGAATATTTACGGGCTATATAGTTAAACAGTCGAATGATAGAAATGAGCGTATAAAAGATTACGCCCAGGGTATCGACCGCCTGTATGAATCGGAAAGGATCAAAAAATCCCTTATGGATTGGGAACTTAACTTGTGGCAGTATTGAGGTTAGAGATTAGTTAATTGGTGATTAGATATTAGTTGATCTCACCACTATATAAGAAGCCTCTGCAAGTATCTTGCAGAGGCTTTATTATTGGGGGAAAGTGTTGTAAATAATTTATACGGGCTAAGTATTCGCTAATCTCTAATCACCAATTAACTGATCACTGCCTACAAAGTAGGCAACAATAGCTTTCGCTTGTTTGGTGTTAACTACTTCCATTAATACTTCTTCACTTGCTTCACGAATCTTTTTAACGGATTTAAAATATTTCAATAATTTTTCGGCAGTGGTTTTGCCTATACCTTCAATCAGTTCCAGCTCGGTGGCCAGTGTGCCCTTGTCGCGTTTTTTGCGGTGAAAAGTAATGCCGAACCGGTGCGCCTCATCCCTCAATTGCTGAATGACTTTTAATGTTTCTGATCTTTTATCCAGGTACAACGGATATTGATCGCCGGGATAATATAACTCCTCCAGGCGTTTGGCAATGCCGATTACCGTAACCTGTTTATCTATACCCAGCAGTTTAAGGCTTTTTATGGCTGATGATAATTGCCCTTTGCCGCCGTCTATCACAATTAACTGCGGTAAACCAGAATCTTCATCCAATACCCGGCGGTAGCGCCTTAAAACAGCCTCTTCCATGGTGGCAAAATCATCCGGCCCCTCCACTGTTTTTACATTAAAGTGCCGGTAATCTTTTTTAGATGGCTTGCCATCTTTAAAAACCACGATAGCTGAAACGGGGTATTTACCCTGGAAATTAGAGTTATCAAAACACTCAATATGCCGGGGCAGCTGGTTCATGCGCAGGTCCTTCATCATTTGGGTAAGCAGCCGCTCGGTACGTATTTCGGGATTTAATTTTTCGTATTGATCCATCTTATCCCTTTTGAAGAAGTGCACGTTTTTTTGAGAAAGATCAAGCAGCTTTCTTTTTTCGCCCAGTTTAGGAACGGTAAACTTCATCGAGCTATCATCCAAATCAATATTAAATGGCACGATGATCTCTTTTGAATGACTGTTATAACGGCTCCTGAATTCGGTAATAGCCAGGGTCAACAGCTCTTCATCGCTTTCATCCAGTCGTTTTTTTAGTTCGATAGTTTGGGTTTGGATAATGGTGCCGTTCATCACTTTCAGGAAGTTAACAAAGGCATATTTTTCTTCGGAAGCTATGCTGAAGACATCTACATCGGTAATAGACGAGTTTACAACAGTCGATTTGCTCTGGTAGTTTTCCAATAATTCAAACTTCCGTTTTAACCGGTGGGCGAGTTCGTAATTTAAATTGGTGATGGCGCTATCCATTTCGGCCTTCATTTTACGCAGCACCGCGCCAATTTTGCCGTTTAAAATATCTTTTATCTCTTCTATGCTGTTATCATAGTCATCCTCAGTTTGGTAGTTTTGGCAAGGGCCCTTACAGTTACCCAACTGGTACTCCAGGCACACCCTGAATTTGCCGGCATCGATATTTGGCCGGGTAAGCGCCAGGTTGCAGGTGCGCAACGGATAGGTTTCTTTAATCAGGCCCAAAATAGCATGCATCATGCTTACGGAAGCATAGGGCCCCAGGTATTTGGAACCATCTTTAACGATGCGTCTTGTCCAGAATATGCGGGGGAAATGCTCATTCTTAATGATGATCCAGGGATAGGTTTTATCATCCTTGAGCATTACGTTGTAGCGCGGCTGATGCTTTTTGATCAGGCTGTTCTCTAACAGCCAGGCATCAACTTCGGTATCAACAATCGTAAAAGTGATATTGCGTATTTTGGATACCAGGACCTTCGTCTTGGCATTTACATTGGTATCTTTATTAAAGTAGGAGGTAACGCGGTTGCGCAGATCTTTGGCTTTGCCGATGTAGATCAACTCTTTCTCCTCGTTCCAATATTGATAGACCCCGGGTTTATGGGGAATGTTTTTTAATGCGGAACGATAATCGAATTTCTCCATCACTATTTTTATTGTAATCTCGACGAGGAACGAGGAGAGATCTTGTACTGCTTTTATATGGGATATTCGAGTTGTATAAGATTTCTCTCCGCCAAAGGGCGGATCGAAATGACATCGTTTTAAAATCAAAAACTCAACTTCTTATCAACCGGGTTGGTGCCTTTTTGCTGCTGACCGTATACCTTACAATCCACTACAATATCCAGTGGTTTTTGGGGTAGGTCAAAATCTTTATTTTTCTTAATACCCAATGAGGCATCGGCATAAACCTTCTTCATGTATAAGGCAAAAATAGGCAGCGCAGAGTTTGAGCCTTCGCCCATTTGAGTTGTCCTAAAATGAAAGTCGCGGTTTTCGCAGCCTGTCCATACACCGGTAACCAGTTGCGGCACCATGCCAATGAACCAGCCGTCGGAATTGTCCTGTGTAGTGCCTGTTTTACCGGCGATTGGGTTGGTAAAATTATATTTCCAACGCAGCCTGTTACCCGTAGCTTTCGTTTGGTCAATTACCGTTTTTAGCATGTCGGTCATTACATAAGCGGTTTGCTCGGATATTACCGGCTTAACGTTGGGTACATTGTTCCAAAGTAAATGACCATTTTTATCTTCTATCCGCAAAATGTATATGGGTTGGGTCCATTTACCATGATTAGCAAATACCGAATAGGCTCCTGTCATGTCGTATACAGTTGCGTCAAAAGTTCCAAGGCATATAGATGGAACAGCAGGTACGGGCGTAGTGATTCCCAATTTTTTAATTAATTCGGCTACCGGAGCGGGCTTTACTTCGTTCATCATATAAGCTACCACCCAATTTTGTGAATGGGCCAAAGCCGTCTTCAGGTCTATCATGCCAGGTAATGTTTCTAATTGGGAGGACGCGGGTGTCCATGGATTTCCATCCTTGCCCGGGTAATCAGGAAATGTTATGGGCACATTATTTACCTGCATACAAGGTGAATAGCCGTCGTTAACGGCAACTGCGTAGGTAAAGGTTTTAGCCGTTGAGCCCACCTGCCGTGCGCCTTTAAGTACCTGGTCGTATTGATAATTTTCATAATTAATACCACCTACCCATGCTTTAACATACCCGGTAGTGGGATCCATACTCATTAATGCATTGCGTAACAGCATCTGGCTATACAAAACCGAATCAATGGGCCTCATTAAAGTGTCAACATCTCCATGCCAGGTAAACAGCGTTAACGAATCGGGCGTATTAAATAGCTGTTTGATCTCGTCGTCCGATTTACCGTCGGCTTTCAAATCCCGGTACCTGCCCGAGCGGGTCATTCCTTGGTTCATTAACAAAGCGTAGTTATTAACTCTTTTAGCCAGGTCCACGCCTTTCCACTGGGAGTTAAATTGCTTTTGCAGATCTTTCATCCATTCCTGCTGCGCCTCTTCGGCATATTGCTGCATTCTTGAATCAATAGTAGTATAAATTTTTAAACCATCCCGTTCAACATCATAGGGTGTTACTCCATCAGGTTTAAATATCTCTTTTTCGGCCAACAGGTTCTTTACTATTTTTTTTAATTCCGTTCTGAAATAGGGTGCCAGTCCTTCGTTATGGTCAACCGGGTGAAATTTAATGCCGAGTGGCTTAGCCTGGTTCTCTGTTTTTTCCTGTTCAGTTATAAATTTTTCTTCGGCCATGCGGGCCAGCACAAAATTACGGGCAGTAAGCGCACGAGCCTCATGCCTTATTGGTGAATAATACGAAGGCCCTTTTAGCAATTGAATTAATAAAGCGGCCTGGTCGGGCTTTAATTTATCGGCTGTGGTATAAAAATAGGTTTGCGCGGCCGAGCTTATACCCGATGCATTATTTCCAAAATCAACCGTGTTAAGGTACATGGTTATGATCTCCTGCTTGGTATAATGCTTTTCAATACGTACCGCAATTATCAGCTCCTGCAGTTTTTGAATAATACGTTTTAACGGATTATGTGCCCTTTCTTCTTCCGAAAATTGGTTGCGTGCCAATTGCTGGGTAATGGTACTTGCCCCTTGTTTTTTACCGATCATATTATATAACAGGATGGTAAAAGAGCGTTTAAAATCTACACCCGAGTGGCTGTAGAAATTGTTGTCTTCTTTAGCTATAAGCGCGTCAATAACGTAGGGCGATATTTTAGAAAAAGGAACGCTTGAACGGTTGGCGCCTATTTTATACCATTTGCCCAGCGTTTGCCCGTCGGAAGAAATTATTTGGGATGCCTGGTCGCTTTTGGGGTTCTCCAGCTCGCCTAATGATGGCAGGGGGCCAAATACGCCTAATGTTGTTGCAGCCACCATGATCACTAAAAATGCAAAGCAACCGATAAAAAATTTCCATATATATCCGTTGTATCTTTTTATGTCCTGCGGCGAAAGTTTGGCATCCATGTTTAATAGGTTTGTTGGTAATAGTCAAAATAACTATCCAATAATTTTTTGTCTGCTAATTTATCCAGATTTTCTTGTGTTATGATAAAAAAACTGTATTTATCCTTTGGCACCTTCATAATATCGGGCATTAACGGGATAATTGCCCTTGCATACTTTTTAACCTCATCTAAATTATAAAAGCGACCTATATATATCAATTGATTGTCGGCCCCCACACTTTTTAGCTGGTGTTTGATGGCATTCGGCGGGTAATTGGCCCGGTTAAATTGTCCTATTCCAAAACGCGAGGATGAAAGATCTGTTGCACCGGTGCTTACATTTACCACAAAATAATAGTTGGTGCTATCGCGCAATGAAAATATGGCCGACTCATTTTTAAGATTCGCAGCAGGTTTGGCAATTGGTGCTGATTTATTGGCCAATATATCTACCGTTTTAGCCGATTCACTATTGGGCGCTCTTTTTTCGACAGTTTTAACCGGTGCAGCAGATTCGGGTATAACGGGCCGCCTGAATGCGGTTTCTTTTTGATCCGCAATAGGCGGAATAAATAATTCAGTATTGGCATTATTATCCATTAAGGCAAAGGGCTGGGTGGATAATTCGGCTTTATTAGCGCCGATATAAGCTAAATGTTGTTTTACCAGCGGCGTTATTAAACCATCATTAGGGTAATTTTCAGCAATCCGCTCCAGGTCGGCCTGGAATGAAGGTATTGTTTCCTGGTGACCGGCGGCCATGACACGTAAGTAATAAAGCTGAGAGACGAGTTTATTCTCAGGATACTGTTTTAATAAGTCATCAATACCGCTGATAGTCTGCGCGTATTTTTTTTGAGCATATAAATTGTAAACACGATTATAAAATGCATTGAATTCGGCATCCTTATCATCCAGGTGTTTGGCATAATCAGGATCAATAATAACCCGGGCAAAGGTTGTTTCCGGGTAGTCTTTTAACAGCTGGTTTTTATATTCGGTTGATTTGACAGCATCGGTTTCACTATACAAACGGTACAGGCTATAATAGATAGCCGGTTTATTAGGGTCGTCCGGAAATTTATTTAAGATAAGCGTAAAAGTGGCTATTGCTTCTTTTTTATCATCCAGTATATCCCGGTAAAAATTGGCAATATCCAAATAGGCCCCATAAATACGGGCGTTTGATTCGGCCAGCGACTGCGGCGTAAGCGGGATATCGTGCAATAGTTTCTGGCGATAATTGCCGGCAGCAACATTAGAGCTGCTTTTTCGCTGGCCTGCAGGCAACGCGTCCGGGTCGCCATTTTGAGACACTACCGGGCCGTTATTCAATGTACTTGGGTTGGTATTTGGGCGACTGCTCCGGCGCCAGTCGTCGTCCAGCTTACGGTCGCCCCATTTTCGTTTAAAATCCGAGTATCCCTGGCTTACTGCTGTCGAATTGTAAAAATAGAAATTCCTGCCGTTGGGCAGGCTTACCGTTGGGTTCTGTATGTTATTGGCAGCGTTGGCCCGCGCAATGGCATTGTTTGCGGTGATGGCCTGCTGTTGCAAAATTTGCGCTGATACGATGGCATCTATTTGCACCAGCCGGGTTTTTTCATCCATTTTAGCCAGCATTTGCAAGGTGTCTTCATGGCCAATGATATGCAGCCTGTCTGCCAGTAATTTTAGATTATTTGCCTTTTTTTGAATGGTTAAATAACCGGGGTAATTTGGCGAGAGGCTGGTTAAGGTGCTGTCGTAATATTTTTTAGCGGTTACATAATCTGCTTTGTTTTTAAACTCAATATCCGCAATGCGCAGGTAGGAGAGCCCCTTTTGGTTCTGATTTTTTGTGCTTGTGCGTACCGATAGCTTGTAGTTTTTTAGCGCATTATTAATATCATTATTAGCCAGGTACAGCTGGGCCACCTGGTAATAGATCTGATCGGTAAAATCTTTATTGTTTTGATTTTTCAGCAAGCTCAGCAACCGGTCGGTACGGCTCACTTTAACACCGTTTACTTCATCCTGTATACGGATACGATTTAAATTGGCATTAAATGCCAGTTCAAATGATGCATTGCTTTTAGTGACGTTAGTGTAGTTGGCAATAGCTTCTTTATTTTTATGATCAAGTTCCTGTAACTGCGCTAATATAAATGTCCAGCGCAGGCGCTGGTTGGTGTTATCGCAATTATGTACGGCGCCTTTGGCCATTTCTTCGCCATCGGGATAATCCTGGGTGTTAATATCATATTGCAACTTTGTGGCAAACAAGTCAGCAGGTACAGTGCTTTTATAACTTATCTTTAAAAAGGCACTGTCCAGTGTCAGCTTTGCCTCGGGTAAATTATTCAGGTAAAGTAAGCTGCGCGCCTTCCAAATGGCGGCCTCCTGTACCAATGCAGTTTTTTCCGGGAAAGAATGCATTACATAGCTGCAAAATTCGGACGCATTAAAATAATTACCGCTTAAAAAATTAGCCTTTGCTAAAAGCAGGTAAGCGTCGCCTAAATAATGGCTTTGCTCTTTTTCGTTAATTATTACGTTAGCTTTTACAATCACCGCATCCAGGTCCTTGTCCAGTTTAGCCGTTTTAGCGATGGTATCCTGGTAAACGTTGAGCAGTTCGCCATACGAGTCGACAAATGATAGTGCGTAATCTTCCTGTTTTTGGCGAAGCAGTTCATTGGCGTTAAACAGGATATTATAATGCGCGGTCAGGTTTTGCATGGCGCGGTTAAACTTATTCTTGTTTTGAAAGGCGCAACCGGATATAGCGATGACGATCAATATTAACAGCGGGAATTTTACCTGTTTTAAAGTAAGAATGATGGGGAATTTGCCGGGTCGCCTCAAAGTCAAAATCTGCATAATAAAGCAATCGCTAATTTAATAAAGATTATGCAATAGGTTTAATAAATTTGCGAATGGATACAAATGAACCAAACAACGATAATGACAGCCGAAAGGAAACGAGCGCTATTGCGAAATACAGTGGTCTTGGTTTCCAGATGATCGCAATAATAGGCGTGTTTACCTTTGCGGGTTATAAAATTGATGAGGCAGCCGGTCATCAAACTAAATGGGTAACGGCGATACTTTCGCTTGCGGGTGTTTTTATATCTTTGTACGTTGTTGTCAGGTCGATAAAAAGTTAGCCCGAACCGACTAATTAATCCGCGTTAAATGAAGATATATCAAGCAGTATTATTTTTTATATGGTTTACATTTATTATTGCTATACCACCTTATGGTTTTGAAAAATACGGACACGCCAATTTAATCATCAACGATTTTTGGCTGGTGTTTGGTTTCTTGTCGGGACTGACACTTTTGGTAGTAGTTTCTATCCTTGTGGTGCGCCAAATGTACCCTGGCATGTTCTCCGAAGCGTTTATGGGTGCAACCGGTTTTAAGATACTGGCCTGCCTGATTTTTATCGTTGTATTTATGAAAAATAACACCGTAGATAAGCACGTTTTTGTAGGCGATTTTTTTTACATATATTTCTTAAATACGGCCTTTGAAGTTTATATTTTGTTGCGTACCTTGCGGCACAAAAATTTAAGGTAGAAAACTTCATTTGCATGAATAACGGCTCGATTTTTAAATCAATTTTTTTCAGGATATCTCTAATTTCTGCGTTTTTTTTAGCGATGGGGGTTATTCCTTCATTAGCTTTTTCGCAGGAAAACAAAACCAAAACAGAAGAAAAGAAATTCAATCCGGGCGAAGTTATCATGGAGCACATTGCCGATAAACATGAATGGCATTTGTTCGGAAAATCATATATTCCGCTACCGGTTATATTATATACAGACAAGGGCCTTGATGTATTTTCATCAGCAAAGCTTCAACCCGCCGGCCAGGTTTATAAAGGCGAGCATTATAATTATATGCTTGTAAATAATAAGATAAAAACTGTTGATGATACCGGAAAAATAGATATTGCTGCAAACAAAAAAGTATGGGATTTTTCCATCACTCAAAATGTGGCCAGTATGTGGATGACAGGTATTATATTGCTTATCGTATTTTTAAGCATGTCGGCAAAATATAGGAAACGTGCTGGTAAGGGTCCTAAAGGTCTGCAATCGTTTTTAGAGCCATTGGTGCTGTTTATCAGGGACGATGTGGCTATCCCGAATATAGGCGTAAAGTATGCCCGGTTTATGCCTTTGCTGCTTACCATATTCTTCTTTATTTTAATCAATAACCTGTTTGGTATGATACCGTTTTTCCCGGGTGGCTTTAACCTTACCGGTAACATCGCGGTAACGCTGACGCTGGCTGTTATTATATTGCTGGTAGTTAACTTAAACGGTAATAAATATTACTGGAAACACTTATTTTTACCTGATGTGCCTTTTT
>Ga0207009_1066_pt1 | contig 17786 bp, 13 predicted proteins | sample Alteio_BWMinCont_81_FD_153479 | JGI IMG/M metagenome (GOLD analysis project Ga0207009, IMG submission 153479) | Enriched cells from forest soil in Barre Woods Harvard Forest LTER site, Petersham, Massachusetts, United States -... | ecosystem: Environmental > Terrestrial > Soil > Temperate forest >... | reverse complement strand
TTCCCAACCGTTCCGGGCTTTAGTAATGTTGAGGCGCTGGACGTAGTATTACAGGATAAAACTGGTGGCACATTAGCTAAATTTAGCGACGTAGCCAACAATTTTATTGGCAAGCTGATGCAAAAACCAGCAGTTGCTTACGCATTCACCTCGTTTAAGGCCGATTACCCCCAGTTACAACTGGAAGTGAACGACGAAAAGGCCAACCAGTTAGGGGTGAGTGTAAAAGACATCCTGTCAACCATGCAGGCCTATTTCGGCAGCGCGCAGGCGTCCGACTTTAACCGCTTTGGTAAATATTACCGCGTGGTAGTTCAGGCAGACATTGCCGACAGGACCGACCCGTCATCAATCGACCGGGTGTTCGTCAAAAACAAAACCGGCGATATGGTGCCCATCAACACGCTGGTAAAATTAACCCGCGTTTATGGTTCAGAAACCGCATCACGTTACAACTTGTTTAACTCTATCGAAGTAAATGCCATCCCGAAACCGGGCTACAGCTCGGGCGATGCCATCAAAGCTATACAGGAGACTGCCAAAGAGCAACTACCACAGGGTTTTGCTTATGAGTTCTCCGGGCAAACCCGCGAGGAACTTTCATCGGGCGGCCAGTCGGCTATTGTATTTATGTTGTGTTTGATATTTGTTTACTTCTTATTATCGGCTCAATACGAAAGTTACCTGTTACCATTAGCAGTTATCTTATCTATCCCTACAGGTATATTAGGTGTGTTCGTGGTGTTAGGCTTAACCGGTATCGAAAACAATATTTACGTACAGGTAGCTTTAATCATGCTGATCGGCTTATTAGCCAAAAACGCCATCCTGATCGTCGAATTTGCCGTACAACGGCGAAAGGCGGGGCAGAGCTTAGTAGCGTCGGCATTAGAGGCTGCCAAACTTCGGTTGCGCCCTATCATTATGACCTCTATGGCTTTTGTTTTTGGATTGTTCCCGATGAGTATTGCAACCGGGCCGTCAGCACAGGGTAACCACTCCATCAGTATCGGCGCAGCCGGAGGAATGGTTTCAGGTGTGTTATTAGGTTTGTTTTTCATACCCGTATTGTTTGTGATATTCCAGGCTTTGCAGGAAAAAATTACCGGCGTACCCGTTGCCGTATTAATGGATGAGCATGAACATGGTAATGAAAACCGCAATGGGCATACGGTAGCAGAGTTACAAAATGAATTTACAGCTTAAAAAGCAATACCCTTATACCCATAGCGATGGGTTTTAAACCCATCGCTATTATTGACAACCAAAAATTAATAAAATGAAAAAATATATATACAGTGCCGCTTTACTACTTACGGTTTTAAGCGCCTGTAAAGTCTCGAAAGACATAGAAACACCCAAGCCGGCTTTGCCGGATAATTTCAGGAGCGCTGTTGCAACAACGGACACCAGCAGTGTAGCTGATATCCAGTGGAAAAGTTTTTTTACCGATGTCACTTTGCAAAAACTGATCGACAGCGCTATCGTAAAAAACTATGATATGCAAATCGCGGTTAAAAACATCGAAGCATCGCAATTGCTGTTTAAACAGGTAAAATGGAACTACGTGCCCGAGGTTGGTTTAAACGTAACCGCCAATACACAGCGCCCGTCGGATAATAGTTTAACCGGTTTAAGTTTGTCACAATATGGTATTACTTCAAAGCATATTGAAGATTATTCGGCCAATGTAGCCCTTTCGTGGGAAGCGGATATCTGGGGCAAGATCCATAACCAGCAGCGCGCCGCTTTGGCCGCTTACCTGCAAACCGCAGAAGCTAAGAAAGCCATACAAACCAATATTGTTGCAACGGTATCGCAGGGGTATTATAACCTGCTGATGCTGGACGAGCAATTAATCATCGCGAAAGCAAATGTAAAGCTTACCGACAGCACCCTGCGTATTGTTAATTTACAATACGATGCCGGGCAGGTTACTTTGTTAGCGGTTGAACAAACCCGCGCGCAGCAACAAGCGGCAGAGCAATTGATCCCGCAGTTTGAACAGAACATTACTATACAGGAAAACGCCCTGCGTATTTTAACAGGCGATTTGCCAGGCGAAATTTTGAGAAACTCAACGCTGGACAAAATAAGCTTTCCCGAAAACTTATCGGCCGGAGTGCCCTCAGCTTTAGTAGGCCGTCGGCCCGATGTAAAAAGCTACGAGCTGGCGCTGATTACCGCCAATGCCAACGTGGGCATTAACAAAGCCGCCATGTATCCCGCTTTGCGGATAACCGCAAGTGGTGGGGTTAACTCTTTTATGGCTAATAACTGGTTCAATATCCCTGCATCTTTATTTGGTATTGTGGGCGGTAGCATAGGCCAGCCACTATTTCAGCATAAAGAATTAAAAACAGCCTACCAGGTATCCGAAGTTGACAGGGAAAAAACAGTATTGCAATTCAGGCAATCGGTTTTAAATGCCGTGGGAGAGGTATCAGACGCACTCGTACAAATTGAAAAGCTAAAAGCGCAACAAGCCATCGTAGCTAACCGCGTAAATACGCTACAGCAAGCTACCAAAAACGCAAACCTGTTGTTTAAAAACGGGATGGCTAATTATTTAGAAGTCATTACCGCGCAAAGCAACGTATTGCAAAGCGAGCTGGAACTGGCATCCATCAAAAGAGGGGAGCTAAGCGCCGTAGCCGAACTATACCGGTCATTAGGCGGTGGTTGGAAATAACCGGACAATAATTCTACAATAAAAGAAACCCAATTCAATCAATTGGGTTTCTTTATTTAAAGATGAGCGAAAATCAATAAATTGCTGAAATACTTCTTTTACCGTAATTTTGCTCATGCCAATTATACCATGACTAACTTCGAGAACTATAATAATCCACAGGTGTCGGCTTTGCCGCAGCACCTTAAACAATTTGTGGTTAACCAGCATTACGATCATTACACGCCAATTGACCATGCCGTATGGCGCTATGTAATGAGGCAGAATTACAGCTATTTAAAAGATGTTGCCTATTATCCGTATATCCCAGGCCTGGAAAAAGCCGGTTTAACTATCGAAAGAATCCCCCGTTTGCGGGAAATGAACGATGCGCTGGCAAAAATTGGCTGGGGCGCAGTTACGGTCGACGGTTTTATACCGCCCGCCGCCTTTATGGAATACCAGGCTTACCGGGTATTGGTTATTGCTGCGGATATCCGCCAATTAAAACATATTGAGTATACACCAGCCCCGGACATTATACACGAGTCTGCGGGCCATGCACCAATCATTGCCGACCCGGATTATCATCAATATCTGAGTTACTTTGGTTCGATAGGCGCCAAAGCCATGTTTTCAGCACAGGATTATGAATTGTACGAAGCAATCAGGGCCTTATCGATCTTAAAGGAAATGCCTGATGCAGATCAGCAGGAATTAAAGAAAGCCGAAGAGATGGTAGCCTGGTGCCAGGAAAACATGGGCGAGCCATCAGAAATGGCGCTATTGAGCCGCCTGCATTGGTGGACGGTAGAATATGGATTGATCGGCAATTTGGAGAGTCCAAAAATATACGGCGCAGGCTTGCTATCATCCATTGGCGAAAGCGCTACGTGCATGTCGCCGGACGTTAAAAAGCTTTGGTATAATAAATATGCGGTCAATTACAGCTACGATATTACCAAACAGCAACCCCAGCTATTTGTAACCGATACTTTCCAAAACCTGATAAATGTTCTGGAAGATTTTGCCGATACCATGGCTTTCCGCATAGGCGGTGCTTATGGCCTGCAAAAAGGTATGGAAAGTAAAAATACCTGCACCGTAGTTTACAGTTCGGGTTTGCAGGTTTCGGGTACGATAACTGATTTTAAACAGGACGAGGAGGGAAACCCGGTATTTATAAAAACTACGGGAGAGTCCGCCTTGTCGTTCAACAATAAGCAATTAGATGGTCATGGTAAAAGCTATCACAAGGATGGTTTTAGTTCGCCGGTGGGCAAGCTTAAAGGATATGCTAAGCCGCTTGAAGGTTTTTCAGCTACAGATCTGGATAAAGCAGGAATTTCTACAGAAAAAGAAGCGACATTAATTTTTGCCAGTGGCTACAAAGTAAACGGCTTAGTAGATAATATTTTATCCAAAGAGAATAAGATCATCCTCATCACTTTTAAAAACTGCACGGTAACTGACGATCAGAACCAGGTTGTATTTAAACCCGAATGGGGCAGGTATGATATGGCTGTTGGTGAAAAGATAACCTCCGTGTTTTGCGGTGCCGCCGACAAGGAAACGTTTGAAGTGATCGGCTATAAACCCAAAACAAACACCTATCACCCCGAATATGACGCTAAAACTATTGCGCTGCACAAGCTATACCAACAGGTAAGAGATTGTCGCCAAAATAAAAGCGGTTACGAGCTTTTAGCCGGGATATGGCGCGAACTGCAAAACAATCACCCGGAAGACTGGCTTTGTGCTTTAGAGATACTGGAGATTTTAGACCAGGAAGACATTATGCCCGCTATTGCTACTGAAATACAAACCATATTGGAGACACGTGCAGCTAACGAGCGGGAGTTTACCAAACTGATTACGGATGGTTTGAAATTGATCAAACAGCCTGTATAACTTTATCGTCATGCCGAACTTGTTTCGGCATCCCACAGACAGGATGACTATGTTACTTGATCAGCGAGAGAGAGGCCGAAATTAATTCGGCATGACATTTACTTTTTTGTCGCCTTTTCCACTCCCAATCGGAAATGCCGTCTCATGCTTCGACTCCTTCATTACAAAGCTGCTTTGGATAGTGCCTAACGACATAATGGTAAACAGCTTATTCATTAAAAAGCTATGATAAGCCTCCAGATCCTTTACCGCTATCCTTAAAATAAAATCATAAACGCCCGACATATGGTAACAATCCAGCACCTCGGGATGCTGAATGATCTCCTGCTCAAAATGATTTAGTCCTTCCTTGCTATGGTCCTTTAACTGCACCAATGTAAAGGCCATTAAACCGCGGTCTATTTTGGTATGATCCAGTATAGCTACATAGTTTTTAATATATCCTTCGTCCTCCAAACGTTTAATGCGCCTGAATATTGGTGTAGCCGTTTTATACAACTTATCGGCAATTTCTTTATTAGTTAGCCGCGCATTTTCCTGTAATAATTGCAGGATGCGGATATCCGTTTCGTCGAGTGTGCTAATCATGGTGAATAAATTTTGCTAAACGTTACCTTTTGAATTTAAGTTTTAGAATAATAAACTACTAAAATGATAATATGGGGTGTAAAAAACCAAATATAAGCTGATTGATAGTTATTATCACTATTAATGGTCAATTTTATATCTGATTATATAGCCGTATCCATCTAATTTTTAAAACAAAAAGCGAATAGACTGTTGTACTTAAATAGACTATCCCGCTAACTATTATACTAAATGAAACTCGTTACTTTTCAAACCGGCAAGCGCCAAAACCTGGGCATTATTGCAAACCAACAAGTTTATGATCTGCATGAATGCGACCCGATGATTCCCGGCAATATGAATGCTTTTTTACAGGGCGGAGATACTTTAATGGAACGGGCAAAGGTGGTAGAAAAGAAATTAAAAGATCACCAGATAAACGCGCTTACAGAAAAACAATACCAGTTGCTGGCACCGGTGCCAAATCCGACATCATGCCGCGACGGTTACGCTTTTCGCCAGCATGTAGCCTCGGCCCGTCGTAATCGTGGTGTGCCGATGATAGAGGAGTTTGATCAGTATCCAATTTTCTATTTTACCAATCACAATGCGATCTACGGCCCCGGCGAATTAAGCTGTATGCCCGATCATTTTAAGAGACTGGATTTTGAGCTGGAAGCGGCTATCGTACTAAATAAAAAAGGAAGAAACATTAAAGCCGCCGATGCGGATAGCTATATAGCCGGCTACATGATAATGAATGATATGAGCGCCCGAGCCTTGCAAATGGAAGAGATGCTGCTCAATTTGGGCCCGGCAAAAGGTAAAGATTTTGCCACGGTAATTGGTCCGTGGTTGGTTACGCCCGATGAGTTGGAGAAGAATAAGGTTGCCTGTAAACCGGGACATACAGGCAACGCTTATAATTTGGAAATGCTATGCCGTGTTAACGGCATAGCGGTTTCTAAAGGCAACATGGCCGATATGGACTGGACATTTGCCGAAATTATTGAACGCGCATCTTATGGTTGTGATGTTTTCCCCGGCGATGTGATTGGCTCTGGTACCGTAGGCACTGGTTGTTTTTTAGAATTAAACGGAACAGGAATATTAAATGATCCAAATTACAAAACCCAATGGCTGCAACCCGGCGATAAAGTTGAAATGGAGATAACCGGCCTGGGATTATTGGAAAACACAATAGTGGCCGAAGAAACAGACTGGTCTATACTCAATTTGAAAAAACAACTCAATGAAAATGAAAACGCTTAGAACCAGCGATTTGTCAATTGTTGAGCTGCAAAGCTATCTCAATCATGTAGTTGCACCGCGCCCTATCGCCTTGGTGTCTACCATTGATAAGGCTGGGAATGTTAACCTGAGCCCATTTAGCTTTTTCAACCTGTTCAGCGTTAATCCGCCGGTATGCGTTTTTTCGCCATCGCGCAGGGTAAAGGATAATACCACTAAACATACCCTTCAAAATTTGCAGGAAGTACGGGAATGTGTCATCAATATGGTGAGCTATGATATGGTTCAGCAAACCTCACTATCCAGCACCGAATATCCTAAGGAAATTAATGAGTTTGATAAAGCCGGCTTTACGCAATTGCCTTCAGCTTATGTTAAACCGCCGAGAGTTGCTGAGTCATTGGTTCAGTTAGAATGTATCATAAGGGATATTATTTCGCTGGGCGATGGCCCGGGCGCCGGCAACCTGGTATTGGCCGAAGTAATTTGCTTACACATGGACGAAGCAATTTTTGACAACGATGGAAAGATCATGCAGGAAAAACTGGACCTGGTGGCCCGCATGGGTGGCGACCTGTATGCAAGAGCAACTGCCGATAATATATTTAAAGTGCCAAAACCTTTAATGCAGCAAGGTATGGGAATTGATAAATTACCCGGTTATATAAAAAACTCTACCGTTTTAACCGGGAACGACCTGGCACAGCTGGCTAATGTAACCGATATGCCCGGTATGGACGAGATTGAAAATTATTTGGACACAAACCCGGCCATACCCGAACAAATGAACTATTTAAGGCCGCACCCTGATAGCCGGACAAGCTATATTCATCAGCGTTCAAAAACCATGTTGCGTAATGGCAAATTAGAAGAAGCCTGGCTGAACTTATTGGCCGGGGCTTATTATGAAGAAATAATAATAAATGATCTGATAAATAATCAATTATAAAATTATGCCAAGCTATCATAAATCAGGACAGATTCCCCACAAAAGGCATACGCAGTTCCGTAAGCCGGATGGGACCCTATATGCTGAAGAGCTGGTTTCAACAGAAGGTTTTTCCAGTTTATATTCGCTGGTTTACCACGCTTACCCCCCCACACTGGTAAAAGAGTTGGGCGAGCCTTATTCGGTAGAGCCAAAAATTGCCCGCGAAAAGCACCTGAAACATACCAGTCTGATCGGTTTTAATATAAAGCCCGAGGACGATTACCTGCAAAGCCGTAAACCGGTTTTGGTGAATAGCGATCTGCATATCTCGTTGGCTGCGCCGCGCAAATCAATGACCGACTATTTTTACAAAAATAGCCAGGCCGATGAAGTGGTGTTCATCCATGAAGGTACCGGCACCTTAAAAACAGGCTTTGGTAATATCAAATTTGCTTATGGCGATTACCTGGCTATCCCGCGTGGAACCATTTATCAAATGGAATTTGACACCGAAACAAATCGTCTGTTTATTGTAGAAAGCTTTAGCCCTATTCGTCCGCCAAAACGTTATATGAACAGCTATGGTCAGCTAATGGAACATTCGCCTTATTGCGAGCGTGATATCCGTCAGCCTGAAAACCTGGAAACGCACGACGAGAAGGGCGATTTTAAAATACTGATCAAAAAGCAAGGATTGATCTATCCATACATCTACGGCACGCATCCTTTTGATTTTGTGGGCTGGGATGGCTTTCATTATCCCTGGGCATTTTCTATCCATGATTTTGAACCGATAACCGGCAGGTTGCACCAACCGCCGCCTGTACATCAAACTTTCGAGGGGCATAATTTTGTAATCTGCTCATTCGTGCCGCGCAAGTTTGATTATCACCCGCTATCTATCCCTGCACCATACAATCATAGCAATGTAGACAGTGATGAAGTGCTTTACTATGTAGACGGCGACTTTATGAGCCGTAAAAGCGTGGTAAAAGGCCAGATCACCCTGCATCCGGGCGGTATCCCGCACGGCCCCGCGCCGGGCTCGGTAGAGAAATCAATAGGCAAAGAATCAACCGACGAACTGGCGGTGATGATAGATCCTTTCCGTCCACTGATGCTAACAGAATATGCGGTACAAATTGAGGATGAGAATTATTATAAGAGTTGGATTTTTTAGGTAAAAAAGTTATAAAGGTTGTAAATGTTGTAAGAGTTGAAAAGATTTAGAATTTAATCGGCAACTACTACAACTTTTACGACCACTCAAACCTTTACAACAACTACAACAAACATGGAAACACAAACAATAAGTAACCCAACAAAAACAACCGACTTTTTACCGCTTAACGGTACAGATTACGTTGAATTTTATGTAGGCAACGCCAAACAGGCCGCTCATTATTATAAAACCGCTTTTGGTTTCCAGGATTTGGCTTATTCCGGCCCGGAAACTGGGGTGCGCGACAGGGCATCGTATGTTTTGCAGCAGGGAAAGATCAGGATCGTGTTGACTACACCGCTGCATTCCGATCACCCGATAGCCGAGCATATAAAAAAGCATGGTGATGGCGTAAAAATATTGGCATTATGGGTAGACGATGCCTATGACGCTTTTGAGCAGACTACCTCGCGCGGTGCAATACCTTATCAGCAACCCACCACTTTAACCGACGAAAACGGTGAAGTGCGCACCAGCGGCATCAAGTTGTACGGCGAAACAGTACACCTCTTTGTCGAAAGGAAAAACTACAAGGGCCTGTTCCTGCCCGGCTATGAAAAATTGGAAACCAGTTACACACCACACGACACCGGCTTACTTTATGTAGATCATTGCGTAGGGAACGTGGGTTGGCATAAAATGAACGAGTGGGTTAATTTCTATGAGGACATTATGGGTTTCCGCAATATCCTCACCTTTGATGATAAAATGATCTCTACCGAATATTCGGCGTTGATGAGCAAGGTAATGAGCAACGGCAATGGCTATGTGAAGTTCCCGATAAATGAACCGGCCGAAGGCAAGAAAAAATCGCAAATAGAGGAATATTTAGAGTTTTACGAAGGCGAAGGCGTACAGCATATGGCCTTAGCCACCCATGATATTGTAAAAACAGTAACCGATCTGCAAAACCGTGGGGTAGAGTTTTTAACCGTGCCAACATCTTATTACCAGGAACTTACTGCCCGTGTTGGCAAAATAGATGAGGACCTTGGTCCGTTGGAAAAGTTGGGCATATTAGTCGACCGTGATGACGAAGGTTACCTTTTGCAAATATTTACCAAGCCGGTTGAAGACAGGCCAACCCTGTTTTTCGAGATCATTCAGCGCAAGGGAGCCAAATCATTCGGCGCAGGAAATTTTAAAGCGTTGTTCGAAGCCATTGAACGTGAGCAGGATTTGAGAGGGAATTTGTAAAAAGTCTTCCTTTTTGTATTCATCATACAAAATAAGATACCTCTATTTACAGATCTTCCGGTAAAAGGTGGTAATCCAATGGTTTTGAAGGTACACCTGAAATGTATATGGTATAAAGATGATTAGCCGCCAATGTTACCGGCATGTTGAGCAATATTGTTGACGACCCGGAAACGGTTAACGAAAATGAGGTTGTAGCGGGGTCAATATCATAATAAGGAGAAGATGTTTTATCATACAACCCGGATACTATTTTACTTCCCCCGGTTATATAAATATCAACCGGATTAGTGGTAATTGCCGAACTTACTTGGACAAAACCTATCCTTGCCTTTCCGGGTTGAGGAGCCGTGCGGTCTTCAAATACACTCAATACAGAACCATCATCAGTAAAATAAGCGGTGTAATAACCCGGGCCAAAGGTCAGGTTGGCAGTTGCGCTTACATTTGTGGTGGACGATGCATTAAAAGCCACGGTATAAGTACCGGGCGTTATTGATTGAAAACCGGAGGTTTGTCCATATCCCAATGTAAAAATCGTTTTTACGCCGCCAAAATAAACATCCTGCGGTGCCGAAATCTGCGAGGCATTTACCATTTCTAAAAAAGATCCCGAAGCAGTAACGGTCGGTGCCGGGCTGGTTTTAATACAGGCTACCTGGCTGGTAGCCAATATTGCAAATAGTAAGCCTAAAAAAAATACCCTGTTAAGGCTTTTATAACTTGTTTTCATGACAGTCACTTTTTGTTATAAACAGTAAATCAGGACAAAAAGATTTAATAAACGTATAAAGAATATAATTGGTAGTCCTGTATTTGAATAAGGACAAGTAAAGATAAGCAATAATTTATTTAGGTTGTTGAAAATGTGGAACGTATATCGTTGATCAAAATGCACAGGGCATACAGGCAATACGGGATTTTAAGGAACATATTTAGCCATCCAAACTGTAGCACCGCCACAATCAGGATCCTGTTCTGTATATTTCAGTACTTCAAAGCCGCGCTTTTTCAAAAGACCTTCATATTCCGAAGGACTTAAAGAAGCATGAAATAAATTTTCGCCATCATTCATGCTCCAGGCCTCGACATGCTGTGTGCCGGAAGTAAAAAGTAAAATACCGTTAGGATTTAAATGCTGTTTAAAAACTTGGAAGATGGCAGGCTGATCTGAAATGGGCAGATGGAAAAAACTATGCCATGCAATTATGGCGTCGAACTTTTTGTTGAGATCAAGCAACCGCATATCCTGCAAAATAAATTCGGTTAACGGGAAATTAGCCTTTGCTATGTCAAGCATTTTGTTGCTTGCATCTACCCCGGTAACTGTCATGTTTTTGCTTACAAGGTATTTAAGTATTGGGTCGCCTGTGCCGCAACCCAGGTCTAAAATATTGGCGCACTCAGGTAAACGGCTCAATAGTTCATCGAGGTGGCTTTTTTCCATTAAGCCTGTATACCTGTTTTTAGAAAACCACGCAGCAATTTTATCGTAAACTTTATATACGTTTTCTCTTTCGCCTTTTTCCATTGAGTAATAATAAGAAAAAACGTTGATTGGCAATATGGCTGCCGTATGACTTTATTAATTTTCATTAGGCGTTTTGTGTTGTAATTTTGACTAAATCGTATCACAATGCAAAAGACAGAATGGTTCAACAGAAAGTTCCCGGTAATTGATGACAACGGAACATTACCATCAATTATTGAACGTTTAAGCGGAACACCCGCGAGGATAGAAGAGATAATCAGCAATGCAGACCCGGCTATACTGACATGGAGGCCTGATGGCAAATGGACGATCAAAGAAGAAATAGGGCATCTTTCGGATCTTGAACCCCTCTGGTTGGGCCGGTTGGACGACCTGGTAAATGGATTAACCGAATTGCGCGTTACCGATCTGACTAATCAAAAAACGCATAATGCAAATCACGATGCAACGGCAATCAACGTTTTACTGCAACGCTTTAGGGAACAAAGGCAGCTATTTGTAAAAAAACTTCTGGGCTTAAATGATGAACAGTTGCTCAACTCCTCCTTGCATCCCCGCCTTAAAACCCCGATGCGCACTATTGACCTCGCCTATTTTGTCGCCGAGCATGACGATCATCATTTGGCGAGTATTCGGCAGATTTTAAGATGATTGGGCTCCTGGGTTCGGATGCCGCAGGGTCACAAAATGCTTATAGTTATTTTGTAAAGTAAATGAACGCCAACCCATTCATTTTTTTATTTTTGTCATAACAGGAATTACGCTAATCTTCAATTTTTGAAATATTTTTATCCATCAATCGTCTAACCGTTAAGATCGGGAAGAACTGCTATATTGATGATGGCCCCTCTCTCACTTTACAAAAGAGATTGGAAGAATTTTTAATTCCCTCTTTCTGCCGAAGGCGAAGAGAGGGTGGTTGAGCGAAGCATTGACCGGGTGAGTAAATATGTGGTGATTTAAAAAAGCATAATGGACAAAACTAAAAACGCACAAAAAAAACCAAGCATTATTCACCTGCTGGCACCCTATAAAGGGCTGATATTGTTACTGCTTGTTTTTACACTGCTTAGCAATGGCATTAACCTGTTTATCCCTAAAATTGTCGCCGGGGGTATAGATGCATTTACGGCGCATCATTTTGCGTTCAGGCCGCTCATTATTGAGTTCACTTTGGCAGTCGCGGCTATATTTATATTCACCTACCTCCAGGGCATTATACAAACCTATGCATCTGAAAAAGTAGCCCGCGACCTACGCACCAAATTAGCCGATAAAATATCCCAGCAAAGCTATGCCTTTATTGAGCAGGTAACGCCGGGAAAGATATTGACCAATTTAACGGCCGATGTAGATTCGATTAAAATGTTTATCTCGCAGGCCATCGTATCCATTGTTTCTTCACTATTTATTATAATCGGCGCCAGTATATTACTCATCACCATTAACTGGAAATTGGCCTTATGTGTAATGGCGATCATTCCGGTAATCGGCGGAACGTTTTTCTTTGTATTGCGAAAGGTGAGGGCTTTGTTTAAAGAAAGCCGTGCGGTAATTGATTGGCTAAATAAGGTAATTAACGAAAGTATATTGGGGTCGGCGCTGATACGGGTCATCAATTCCCAGCAATTAGAATCCAATAAATTCCTGGCAGCCAATACCAAGGCAAAAGAGTTTGGAATGGGTATTTTAAGCCTTTTTGCAGGATTAATCCCTGTTATCACCTTTACCGCCAATATGGCGGCGCTAAGCATTTTGGCACTGGGCGGACATTTTGTGATTAACGGCAGTATGAGCCTGGGCAGTTTTGCCGCCTTTAACGGGTACTTATCTATGCTGATATTCCCGATTATTATGATCGGTTTCATGAGTAATGTGATAGCGCAGGCCACCGCATCGTTTGAACGGATCACGGCCATTATTGAAACCCCCGATCAACCCGAAACCGGCACGCTAACCGACAACCTGCGCGGCGAAATTGAACTAAAGGATGTAAATGTTACCTACGGACAGATACCTGCACTAAGGGATATATCATTCAAAGTTAATGCAGGATCCAAAATCGCGGTTATCGGCCCTACTGCTGCTGGCAAAACACAGTTACTTTATTTGCTGACAGGTTTAATTAAGCCCGCATCGGGCACCGTACATTTTGACGGTCAGCCTATTGACAACTATGTAAGCGAATCTTTTCACCGACAGGTTGGGTTTGTCTTCCAGGACAGTATCATTTTTAATATGAGCATTCGCGAAAACATAGCGTTTAGCGATACGGTTACCGATGAATCGCTGCAAAAAGCGATTGACACCGCCGAATTAAAAGAATTTATTGACGGCCTGCCCGATGGACTAAGCACTATCGTTTCCGAACGCGGTTCGAGCTTGTCTGGTGGCCAAAAACAGCGCATTATGCTGGCTCGCGCGTTGGCTATCAACCCCAAAGTACTATTGCTTGACGACTTTACTGCACGGGTAGATAACAATACCGAGACAAAGATCCTGCAAAACATTCAGCAAAATTACCCCGGTCTTACGCTGCTTTCTGTTACCCAAAAAATAGCTGCTGTTGAGCATTACGACCAGATCATCCTGCTGATGCAGGGCGAAGTAATCGCCGCCGGCAAACACGACAAACTAATGCATACCAGCCCCGAGTACGTACAACTATTCAATTCACAACAAAGCACCAGCAACTATGAATTACAATCTTAACCAGCTGGCGGCGCAGGAAAAGAAAAAGTCGACGTTATCGGCGTTGAGGAGTTTACTAAAGCTAATCGCGCACGAGCGAAAAAATCTTTTGGGCGCAATGCTTATCATTTTGCTGAACACTTCGCTCAATTTGGCGGGGCCGTATATGATAGGCTATACCATTGATAAATATGTGCAGCACAAACAATATCATGGCGTTTTGGTGTTTTCGGGGATATTGTTCGCAATGTACATGGTAGCTTTTTTTACCCAATATTTTCAAACCAAAATGATGGGGGGCGTAGGGCAGCGGCTACTATATACCTTGCGCAATGCGATATTTAATAAACTGCAAATTTTACCGGTCGCGTTTTTCAACTCAAACAAGGCCGGCGATCTGATATCGCGCGTTAATAATGATACCGACAAGCTGAATACGTTTTTTTCGCAATCATTAATGCAGTTTGTAAGCAGCATAGCCATTATGGTAGGCTCGGGCATTGTTTTAATGAGCATTAATTTTAAGATGGGTGCGGCGGCACTAATACCCGGGTTAGTTATTTTGATATTTACACGATTAATATCGCCCTGGGTAAAAAAGAAGAATGCCGTAAACATGGCAAGCGTAGGCGGTATGAGTGCCGAAATACAGGAAAGCCTGAATAACTTTAAAGTGATTGTAGCTTTTGACCGCCGCGATTACTTCAGGAAACGTTTCCAGGAAGCCAATCAAAAAAATTATTCCACTGCCATAATGGCCGGTATCGCCAATAATAGCTTGTTGCCGGTTTATAGCCTTTTTTCGAGCCTGGCGCAATTGATGGTATTAGCGTATGGGATTTACACCATTCAACTCCGTGATATTGGTGTTTTAATAGCCTACTTATCCTACGTTACCCTTTTTTATAACCCGTTAAGGCAGTTAGCGTCGTTATGGACAAGTTTCCAGGTAGCGATGGCAGGGTGGGACAGGATAGCCGTGATATTAGGCTTGAATACTGATTTGGTTACCGTTGAGGGCGGTGCTGAATCTGCGCCATCAACGGCATTAATAGAGTTCCGGAACGTGCATTTTAGCTACGAAACCGGGCATGAGATATTACACAACGTAAGCCTCGAACTGGAACGCGGCAAAACTTACGCTTTTGTTGGCCCCACAGGCGGCGGCAAAACAACCACAGCATCATTAATAGCCCGCCTGTATGACCCGACTACGGGTACAGTATTTTTAGATGGAAAAGATATCCGCACTTACCAGCCTGAGGAACGCAGCCAGAAGATAGGTTTTATATTGCAGGAGCCTTTTTTATTTACGGGTACGGTTAAAGAAAATATCCTTTATGGCAATGAGCATTATAAAGATTATACCAATGAACAATTAGAACAGGTTATAAACGAAGCCAACCTGCAAAGCCTGTTAAGTATTTTTGAGAACGGCCTGGAGACCAAGCTAACATCCAGCGGTGACAGCATCAGTTTGGGCCAAAAGCAGCTAATAGCCTTTATGCGTGCCGTATTGCGCGACCCGGAAGTGTTGATTTTAGATGAAGCTACTGCTAATATCGACACCGTTACCGAGCAATTATTGGAAGACATACTCAACAAACTTCCTAAAACCACCACCCGTATCATTATCGCTCACCGCTTAAATACCATTGAGAATGCCGATGTGATTTACTTTGTTAACGCCGGCGAAGTTATCCGCGCAGGCTCATTTAAAGATGCCGTGGATAAGTTGCTGAAGGGGAAGAGGGTGAGTTAATTTTATCCTATCGGATAAATAATTTGCATTATCTGTTTTTTGATCTTATATTGAAATTTACTTTCTATTGTTATTCACTGGTAGAATTGAATAGGAGTCAAATAACCTATAATGACCATGAAATACGCCCCGGTTCAAAATTATATAAACGGCCAATTCACCGACGCTCAAACTACCGATCATATTGATGTGGTATCTCCGGTTGATGGCAGCCTGTTGTCCACCGTCCCCTTATCCGGCGCGGCCGAACTAAACAACGCAGTTATTGCGGCAAAAAAAGCTTTCAAATCATGGGCCGCTACACCTATAAAGGAGCGGGTACAGGTTTTTTTCAGGTATAAAACCCTGCTCCATCAAAACCTGGAGGAACTATCCAGGCTGATTGTTGAGGAAAACGGCAAAACCTATCCGGAAGCCGTTGCCGAAATTGAAAAGGCAATAGAGCTTACCGAATTTGCCTGCTCATTACCCCAATTGGTAACCGGCGAATTACTGGAAGTAAGCAAAGGCATCGAATGCCGTACAGAATATGTGCCGCTGGGTGTGGTGGCATCTATTGTTCCGTTTAATTTCCCCAGCATGGTACCTAACTGGACAATTCCCAATGCCATTGCCTTAGGTAATTGTATAATCATGAAACCATCCGAAAAAGTGCCCTTAAGTGTTGGTCGTTTGGCTGAATTGTTAAAGCAAGCCGGTTTGCCGGATGGTGTTTTAAACATAGTCCATGGCGACAGTAAAATAGTGGAAGCCATATGTGATCATCCCGGAATTGAAGCCGTCTCCTTTGTAGGGTCGACCAAAGTAGCTAAACTGGTTTATCGCCGCGCTACTTATAATTATAAACGATGTGTTGCCCTGGGCGGGGCTAAAAACCATTTACTGGTATTGCCTGACGCTATCCCCGGAATGACTGCGCAAAACATCGTAGCCTCCATGAGTGGCTGTGGCGGTCAGCGTTGTATGGCGGCCTCGGCAATGGTGGCCGTAGGGCAGGTGAATCACATAGTTGATCAGATCGTAGTGGAAGCTAAAAAAATAGTTGCCGGTGATAACATGGGCGCCGTCATCAGCAAACAATCCAAAGAAAACATTGAACGCTATATTACCAATGCCGAAAAGCAGGGTGCAAAAATATTGGTAGATGGCCGCAATACCGTAATCAAAGGAAAAGAGAACGGCTTTTATGTTGGTCCGACGGTGATTGATTATGTTACCCCGGATATGGATGTGGCCCGCGAAGAGATCTTCGGTCCTGTTATCAGCATTATGCGCACCAATACTTTAGACGAGGCCCTGGCCATTGAAAATGATAATCCGTACGGTAACGCCGCTTCTGTATTTACCCAAAACGGCGGTGCTGCACGACACGTAATGAATAATGCCAGTGCGGGAATGGTAGGCGTAAATGTGGGTGTGCCCGTACCCCGCGAGCCTTTTTCGTTCGGCGGCTGGAACGAAAGTAAGTTCGGGGTAGGTGATATCACCGGAAAAAGCTCCATCGAATTTTGGACAAAACTAAAAAAGACCACCGTTAAGTGGAACCCGGAGGCGGGGGTGAATTGGATGAGTTAGCCCCCTAACCCCCTAAAGGGGGAACCATGCGGTTAAATAAATATAATGCCAAAACCCTCTTTCCAGCGCAGGCGAAGAAAGGGTGGACGAGCGAAGCAAAGTCCGGGTGAGTAATAGGCGAAATGATATTAAGATAAATTATTATGCTAACAGAATTTTTAAGCGAAACCGAAGAGATCGTCCGGAATAACCAGGATTACACCCTGTTCTCCTGGAGCAAACAAAAAGGACTAAACCCGATAGCGGTAAAATATGCCAAAGGTGTTTATTTGTATGATTATGAGGATAAGCGATATATCGATTTTTCGTCGGGACTGATCAATGTAAACATTGGTCACGGCAACCAGCGTGTAACCGAAGCCGTAGTTGAGCAAATGCAGCAGGTAAGCTACGTTACACCCGGCTGCGTTACCAAAGCCCGCGGCGAACTGGGTAAAAAACTGGCGGAGATTACACAAGGTAATTTGACCAAAACGCTGTTTACCGTTTGCGGCGCAACAGCTATTGAAAATGCCA
>Ga0207009_1064_pt1 | contig 18244 bp, 15 predicted proteins | sample Alteio_BWMinCont_81_FD_153479 | JGI IMG/M metagenome (GOLD analysis project Ga0207009, IMG submission 153479) | Enriched cells from forest soil in Barre Woods Harvard Forest LTER site, Petersham, Massachusetts, United States -... | ecosystem: Environmental > Terrestrial > Soil > Temperate forest >... | reverse complement strand
ATCGTTTGGGCTTCGAGTCGGCGGTGGAGCTTTCGCGAACGGCTGACGAAGAGAACGATGTGCGCGAGAATACGCAGCGCTTCACGCGGGTGATTGAGGATTATGTGCGGGCGCATCCCGATCAATGGCTCTGGGTTCACAAGCGGTGGAAGACACGGCCGCCGGGCGAAGCGCCGATATATCCGTTCTGACTTGGCTCTCCACTCTTGAAATTCCTTCACGGGAAGGGGCAACTATGACTCGCACCGCCGGAGAACTTGCCGACTATCTTGGCGCCTCGCTCACGGGAGATCGTGGCGCGAACATCTCGGGCGTGGCCAGCCCCGAAGAGGCGTCCGCCGAGGATTTGGTGTACATCGATTCGCCACGGCATACGGACCGAGCCGCGAAATCGCGAGCCGCTTGCATTCTGGCCAAGCCGGGCACGGGCATCGCCGGCAAGGCGCTGCTGGCGGTGCCGGATCCCAAACTCGCATTCGCGAAAGCGGCTGCGTGGCTGCTGCCGGCCTCGAAGCCGAGCGCGGGCATTCACCCTACCGCGGTTGTCGCGGCGAGCGCCACGATTGCGAAGACAGCGGCCCTTGGGCCGTACGTGGTGATCGAAGAGGGCGCCCAGGTCGGCTCCGGCTCGTGGATCGAGGCCTTCTGCTTCGTCGGGGCAGGGGCGCGCGTCGGCGAAGGCTGCCGTCTGCATCCTCGCGTCACGTTGTACGCTAACGCGCAGCTGCGCGACCGCGTCGAAGTTCACAGCGGCGTCGTGATCGGCGGCGACGGCTTCGGCTATGTCTTCGGCGAGGGCCGCCACTGGAAATTCCCGCAAGTTGGCGGAGTGGAGATCTCGGACGACGTTGAGATTGGCGTGAACACAGCGGTCGACCGCGGTTCGCTGGGCAACACTCGAATCGGTGCGGGAACGAAGATCGACAACCTGGTGCAGGTGGCGCACAACGTGGAGGTGGGCGAGCACACCATTCTCGTCTCGCAGGTCGGGATTTCGGGCAGCTCCAGGATAGGGAACTACGTGGTGGTGGCCGGGCAGGCGGGTTTCGGCGACCACACCATTGTTGAAGACAAGGCGATCGTTGGCGGACAGGCCGGTATCCTGCCTGGGAAGACGATCCGGGCCGGCGAGATCGTCTGGGGCACGCCCGCTCGGCCGTTCAAAAGGTTCAAGGAGCAGTTCGCCCACCTCTCGCAGCTGCCCGAGTTGGCCAGCCGTGTTCGCGCCCTGGAGCAGAAGACTGGCGAGAAGAGCGGTGAGAAAGCCGAAAAGAAGGTGGTTTGAAGCCGAAGTGTTTGCTAGGTCAGCAACAGCCTGGTTTCGTGGGTAGGAACTCGGAAGTGCTTGGCGATGCAGCCATTTTTTGGCCATCCGGCATCAGATTTAGTGGGCTTGGTTCGCGCCGGGGGATTTTTCGATTGACCGGGCGAAGAGTACCAAAGATAATAAAACCTACCGTAAGTGGCTGCAATTTCTGGAGATGGGGCTGAAATTGCTGCCTCGTTGAATGTCGGTGGCGGATATCGCGCCGCTCTGTGAATGGGGGCAGCCGCCGGGCAGGGTTGGAGTGGCTGTATCTCCCTGGGATCAATGCTCATCAAGCATCTGAAGGCATCTGAGGGTTCATGACTCCGGAGTCAACACTTCGGGCTGGTACGGACGCTGAGAACTCGACCGCCGACGCACGAAATGGTGCGGGGGTTGGCTTCGCTGCGGCTGCGCCTCGCGAGCGGCATCGCCCGATCGAGGACGTGATCGACCGCGGACTCCGCTGGCTTATCTCCGCTCAGTCCCAAGATGGCTATTGGTGGGGCGAACTCGAAGCGGATACCACGCTTGAATGCGATTACCTTCCGTACCTGCATCTTCTGGGCAAGCTGGGATCCGAAAAGACGGCCAAACTCGCTAACTTTATCCGGCAGCGCCAGCTTACCGACGGCGGCTGGGGTCTTTTCCCGGGCGGCCCGTCGGAGCTGAACGCCACGGTGAAGGCCTACATCGGACTTCGCCTGGCGGGAGACGTTGCTTCCGCTCCGCATCTTCAAACCGCCAAAGCGAAAATCCACGTGCTCGGCGGGTTGGAATCGACCAACTCCTACGTCCGCTTCTATCTGGCGATGTTCGGGGCAATCGATTGGAGCTATGCGCCCGCGATTCCGCCCGAGTTGATGCTGCTGCCGAGCTGGCTTCCGGTGAATCTGTACGACATGTCGTCCTGGACGCGGGCGATCGTGGTCCCCATGACGATCATCTACGCGCTGAAGCCCTGCTGGACCCTTCCCGAAGGGTTTTCGGTGAATGAGCTTTTCAAAGCGTCGGGAGAAAAACCTCCTTCGCTCTCTTTCAGCGGCTTCGTTTCCTGGCGCAATGTCTTCATCGCGTTGGATCGCGGCCTGAAGCTGTACGAACGTTCGCCCTGGAAGCCTTTCCGCAAGGCGGCGCTGGCTCGTGCGAACAAATGGATGCTCGAACGCCTGGATCGCGCCGAGGGGCTCGCAACGATTTATCCCTCGATGATGAACTCGGTTTACGCAATGCTGGCGCAAGGTTCGGACACGACCGACCCGCTCGTTTCGCGCGAGATTCGCTTCCTGGAGCGCTACGAAATCGAAGAGCGGGATACTCTACGGATTCAGCCGTGCATCTCGCCGGTTTGGGATACGGCCATTGCGATGGTCTCGCTGGAAGAGGCGGGCGTCGATCCATCGCACCCTGTTCTGGTGAAGGCCGGACGCTGGCTGCTTGAAAACCAGATTCTGGGCGGCGGTGACTGGCAGGTGAAAAATCCAGCAGGTGCCCCGGGCGGCTGGGCCTTCGAATTTCGCAACGACGTTTACCCGGACGTGGATGACACAGCATTTGTGCTGATGGCGCTTTGCCGCGTCGCTTTGCCCGAGCAGGAGCGGCTCCACGGAGCCGTACGCCGCGGCGTAGCTTGGCTACTGAGCATGCAGAACCGCGACGGCGGTTGGGGCGCGTTCGATCACGAGAATAATCTCCAGTTCCTGAACAATATTCCCTTCGCCGATCACAACGCGATGCTCGATCCATCTACGTCGGATGTTACCGCGCGCGCGATGGAATCCCTCGGCCAGATGGGTTGGCCGTCGACACATCCTGCGATGCAGCGTGGCCGCGCCTTTCTGCACCGCGAGCAGTGTGCGGATGGCTCGTGGTTCGGGCGCTGGGGCGTGAATTACATTTACGGGACGAGCGGCGTCCTGCGGGCCGTAGAGAAGATCGGTGAAAGATCGTCTGCACCGTGCCGACGGGCCGCGGAGTGGCTGCGTTCCGTGCAGAATGCTAACGGCGGTTTCGGCGAAACCCCGGCGTCCTACGACGATGAGTCGTTCAAGGGAAAAGGGAAGAGCACTGCTTCGCAGACGGCATGGGGATTGATCGGCCTGCTGGCGGTGGCGGACGTGAACGATCCTGCCGTGGAGCGAGCAGCTGCCTGGCTTGCCGTGAATCAAAATCCAGACGGCAGTTGGGACGAGGACGAATTTACGGGCACGGGCTTTCCCCGTGTCTTTTATCTGAAATATCACCTGTATCGGAATTCATTCCCGCTGTATGCGCTGGCGCGCTACGACAATATCCGCAAGGGCCGCCAAAGACCCGTAACCGTTCAGATTCCTTGCGGCGAGTTCAGATCCAAAGGAAAGCAAAATTCTGGGGGCAACGGATGAGAGTTCCGCTAAGCATGACGACGACGATGGCCGGCTATCTCGCCAAGAAATCCATGAGCGACAAGAAGTTCTCGCTCGTGATGATGCTGGAGCCGCTGCACACGTGCAATTTGACCTGCACGGGCTGCGGCCGCATTCGTGAGTACAAGTCGACCATCAACGAAATCCTCACGGTCGAGGAGTGCATGGCCGCCGTCGACGAGTGCGGCACTCCGATCGTCTCGATTTGCGGCGGTGAGCCGCTGATTTACCCGGAGATCGGCCGCCTCACGTCGGAGATTCTGGCGCGCAAGAAGCACGTCTACCTTTGCACGAACGGCATGTTCATCAAGAAACGCCTGCGCGAATTCAAGCCTACTTCGCGGCTGTTCTTCAACGTGCACCTCGACGGGCTGGAGAAGACGCACGATATTTGCGTGGAACGCGACGGCGTGTTCCGTGAAGCGATCGAAGGGATCAAGGCGGCAAAGGCGGCAGGCTTCCTGGTCGCGTCGAACACGACCATCTACAAGGAAACCGATATCGAAGAGATCGCCGAGTTGTTTGCCTATTTGCAGACGCTGGGCGTGGACGGCCACATGATTTCGCCGGCGTATTCCTACGCGGCCGTGATGACCAAGGAAATTTTCATGTCGCGCGACGAGATTCGCGAGAAGTTCCAGCAAGCGAGTGCGTTGCTGGAGCGCTACAACATCGTCACCTCGCCGATTTACATGGAGTACCTGCGTGGCGAGCGCGAGCTGATGTGCACGGCCTGGGGCAACCCGACTTTCAATCCGCGCGGCTGGAAGGGCCCCTGCTACCTGATGACCGACGTCCACCACAAGACGTACAACGACCTGCTCGAAAAGACGGACTGGGACAAGTACGGCCGCGGCCGCGATCCTCGCTGCGAAGATTGCATGGTTCACGCGGGCTACGAAGCGTCGGCGGTGATTGGCGGCAACAAGAAATTCGGCGACACGTGGAAGATGTTGAAGTGGACGATTTCCGGGAAGATGGGCGGCATCGTGAAGAATGACAAAGCGGGCAACGGCTCGCGCCCCTCGAATGGAAAGGGCTACGGAGATGGCCATGGCAACGGCCATGCGAATGGTCATTCCGCGCCGCCCTCGGCCGACAAGCAGGAGAACGAACTGCGCATTCTATGACCGTTCTCGTTACGGGAGCGACCGGCTTCGTGGGAAGCCACGTGGCCAGGCACCTCGTCGACGCCGGCCACTCGGTCCGTGTTCTCGTTCGATCCACCAGTAATCCTCAACTCCTTGAGGGCCTTGCTGTGGAGCGTTGCGCAGGCGACCTCCGCGACGTGATTTCCCTGGACCGCGCCATGAGGGGCGTGCGGCGCGTCTTCCACGTAGCGGCCGACTACCGTCTCTGGTCGCGGAATCCCGATGAGATTTATCAGAGCAATGTGGAGGGGACCAAGCGTCTTTTCGAAGTCGCGCGCCGGTCAAGTGTCGAACGCATCGTCTACACCAGCACCGTCGCGACCCTGTTCATACCCACGCCCACCGGCTCGCTTCCCAACGAAGACACGCGCGCCACGATCGATCAAATGGTGGGCCATTACAAGCGGTCGAAGTTCCTCGCCGAGATCGAAGCCATCAGGGCGGCCGCTGAGGGCGTTCCCGTCGTCATCGTGAATCCCACCACACCGATAGGTCCGGGCGATTGGAAGCCCACGCCGACAGGCCGCATCATCGTCGACTTCCTGAAGGGAAAAATGCCCGCGTACGTCGACACGGGGCTCAATCTCGTTTCGGTAGGCGACGTCGCTGCCGGCCATCTGCTCGCAGCGGATAAGGGCAGAATCGGCGAACGCTACCTATTGGGCGCGCGCAACATGACCCTGAAGGAAATCTTGCAGGCGCTTGCTCCCATCGCGGGCAGGCCTGCGCCGCGCATACGGCTGCCGCATGCGGTGGCCATTGCAGCCGCGCACGTCGACGAGTTTTTCTCGCGCTTCACCGGGCGCGAACCGCAGATTCCTGTGGAGGGCGCGAAGATGGCGCGCTACCGCATGTTTGTAGCGAGCGACAAGGCCGAGAGGGAACTGGGCTATCGCCCGGGACCGGTCGAGCCCGCGCTCGAGCAAGCCGTGCGCTGGTATCAGGAGCATGGCTACGTTCAGGGCCGCTCGGCCGGAGCAAAGCGGGCGGCAGCAGCGCGTGCGGCCTGAGGCAGGCCTAACGGAATGACGAAATGAACGTTCTGATCGCTTACGCCGTTGACCCGGAATTCACGCCTTGGCGAAAGCTTCTCCGCCTTGAAAAAATCAGAGGGCGACTCCCCGTTCAACGCGCCAGAATTGGCTCCGCGACAGCCGACTTTCTAGTGACCGGTATGGGACCCGAATATGCCACGCGCGCCATGCAGTCCGTGCGGCGAATCTCCTATGACGCATGTATTTGCGCCGGCTTCGCAGGGGCGTTGCGACCCGAGTACCATGTCGGCGATATTTTTGTTCCCGCGCGAATTGAGGAAGCGGAAAAGCGGAGCGTGGTGATTTGCGATCCCATTCTATTTGAGTCCGCGAAGCCTCCGAAACCGGCGCAGACTCTTCTCTCTTCGGCCACAATCATTGCCTCCTCTGCGGAGAAAGAAACTCTTTCGGCCGTCGCAGGGGCAGTGGATATGGAGAGCTTTACGGTCATTTCCGCGGCGCAAAAGCTCGGCATTCCGGCTCTGGCGGTTCGCGTAATTTCGGACACCCGCGACCAGGATATGCCCGTGGATTTCAGCAAGAGCCTGGACGAACGCGGGCAGGTGTCCATCGGGTCTGTTTTGAAACTGCTTGCTGGCCAGCCTGGGAAACTTGCCGCCCTGATGCGGCTCGGTCGGCAAAGCAAGCTTGCGGCTGAGGCTCTGGCTCATTTCCTGTTGGAGTACATTCGCACCTTGCCCGACGTCCAGCGTGTGGACTCCATGGCGCTTTCGAACGGAACGCGAGGACGCTAACGCCCCGGCCGCGCGAACGTTTGGAATTAGGCACTTGCAATGCGCCAGCAGGTCACTAAGATGGAGAGAGCGGGTCTGAGTGGGGTAGTTGGCAGGCTGGGAAACTTTATATCGCATTCATAGGAAGTAAGCGGTTGTTCGAGTAGAATCGGGTCAACGAGCTGAGGGGCTGGCAGGCAGCAATCATTCGTCAAATTCATACCCTTTCATCTGTTGTCATACGAAATGGGTCATCTTACCGCACAGATCGATAGCGCAAACCCAACCGGGTATGCCTCCGGGCAGATGCGCGCCGGCGTGTATCGCGGCGAAGGACAGGTCGTGGTGGAGACTGTCCCCATTCCGTCCATCGGCGCGGGCGAGGTGTTATTCCGCGTCGCTGCGTGCGGCATCTGCGGCACCGACATCAAGAAAATCCATTACGGGCTCGTTCCCCCGCCTCAGATTCTGGGCCACGAGTTAGCTGGCACGGTGGTTGCCGTGGGCCGCGACGTCACCAGGTTTCAGCCCGGCGACCGCGTCGTCAGCTTTCACCATATCCCTTGCGGCACCTGCTTCTACTGTGAGCACAAGCTTTTTTCGCAATGCTGCGGTTACAAGAAGACCGGCCTCACTGCCGGGTTTGATCCCAACGGCGGTGGCTTTGCCGAGTATGTGCGAGCGATGCCCTGGATCGTCGAGCGCGGGATGATTCCGGTGCCCGACGACATTTCGTTTGAGGAAGCCACTTTCGTCGAGCCGGTGAATACCTGCCTCAAGGCCGTGCGCAAGGCGCGCGTCGCAGCCGGCGAGACCGTGCTGGTGATCGGCCAGGGTCCCATCGGGATGCTGCTGATGCTTCTGGCGCGCTACGAGGGCGCAGACGTTTTCGCCAGTGACCCCATGCCCGGACGCCGTGCCGCCAGTGTGCGCTTTGGCGCGACCGAATGTTTTGATCCGAAGGTCGTGGATCTCCGCAAGGAGATGTCGAGCCGCACAGACGATCGCGGCGCGGATGTGGTGCTGCTCGCGGCTCCACAGCCCGCGTTGGTCCAGGAAGCGCTGTCGATCGTGCGGCCGGGCGGCCGCGTGCTGCTCTTTGCGCACAACGATCCGGTGATGCGCATCGAGTTTCCGGCCGCGGCCATCGGGATCGAAGAGAAGGAAATCCTCGGCGCGTACAGCGCGTCGGTGGACGATCAGGAGGAGTCGGCGACGATCGTGTTCAGCCGCCGCTTGCCGCTGCGCGAAATGATTTCGCATCGTTTTTCGCTGGAGAGAATATCCGCCGGTATCGATCTGGCGGCGCACCCGAAGGACGATACTTTAAAGGTGATCATCGCTCACCAATGACCACAAAGGCCCCAGTGAAGACGATTGAGCAGGATGTGCTGCAGCCTGATGTCCGCACAGATATGATGACCGCCGCCGTGCTCCACGGCCGTGAGGACGTGCGGATTGAGCGCGTCCCCGTGCCGCGGATTGCCGAGGACGAAGCCCTCGTCCGCGTAGGCGTCGCACTGACGGACGGCACCGACTTCAAGGTCTGGAAACAGGGTTTCCACGCTCGCATGATTCGGCCCCCCGCTCTTTTCGGCCACGAGCTTGCCGGAACAGTCGCCGAAGTGGGAAGCGCCGTCGGCGCGAAGGTATTTCCGGGACAGCGTGTGGTGCCCGCGAATTCGGCTCCGTGCAACACGTGCTTTCACTGTCGCAAGGGCCAGCCCAATCTGTGCGAGGATCTGCTCTTTAACAATGGCGCGTACGCCGAATACATTCGCATCCCGGGAAGAATCGTGCGCGAGAACATGCTCGAAATTCCGAACGGCGTTTCGTTCGAGGACGCGGCACTCACCGAACCTTTGGCTTGCGTGCTGCGGGGCATTCACGAGACGGGCATACATCCCGGCGACACCGTTGCGGTGATCGGTTGCGGTCCCATTGGACTGAAATTCATACGCATTCTTTCGCGCCGTAAGGTTCACGTGATCGCCATCGGCAAGCGTCGCAGCCAGATGGAAGCCGCTGAGCGCATGGGCGCGATGTCCGCGCTAGACGCAGCCGAGCTGAACAATCCCGTCGAGAGAGTGCGCGCTCTGACCGAGGGTGCCCGCGGAGCCGACGCCGTGATCGAGGCCGCCGGCCAGCCCACCACATGGGAGTGGGCCCTCCAAATGGTTCGCAAGGGCGGGACAGTGAACCTGTTCGCCGGATGTGCGAAGGGCACCGAAGTGAAGGTCGATCCCTGGGCGCTGCACTATTCGGAAATCACGGTGAAGTCCACGTTCCATCACACGCCGCGATTCATGCGCGAAGCGCTCGAAGCGATTGGCCGCGGTGAAATTCGCGCTGCTGACCTGATCACGGGACGGGCGCCGCTCGCCGAGCTCCCGAAGGTCTTCGAGCACATGAAGAACCGGAACGGGCAGCTGAAGACCGCCGTTCTTCCGTAACTGGTTTCGCAGCAATATCAAATGCTCGCCACGCCGGAACTTGAAATCGCCAAAAGCCTGCCACCGGAGCGGTGTGCTCCGGCGGAGGCCCAGCGCTACACGCGATGGCTCGCGACGCATCACTACGAGAATTTTAATGTTGTCTCCCGCCTGTTGCCCGGCCACCTGCATCAGCACTTTTACAATGTCTACGCGTACTGCCGCTGGTCAGACGATCTCGGCGATGAAGTGGCGGACTCCGCGCGCGCCCTGCAACTGCTCGACGCTTGGGAAGGCGAGGTTCGATCGATCTACACGCCAGGCGACGGCCCCTCTCATCCCGTGCTGATCGCTCTCGCCGAGACGATTCGTGCCAAGGACATCCCGGTTGATCCGTTCGCAAATCTGCTGAAGGCTTTCCGGCGTGACCAGGCTGTCCACCGCTACGCGACCTGGGATGACTTGTACGACTACTGCGTTTACTCGGCGAGTCCCGTCGGCCGGCTCGTTCTTTATCTTTGCGGATACCGCGACGAAGGCCGCCAGCGGCTTTCCGACCTCACGTGCACGGCGTTGCAGCTGGCCAATTTCTGGCAGGACGTTTCCGTTGACCTGGAAAAGGGACGGATCTACATCCCACTTGAGGAGCTCGCGAAGCACGGGCTTGGCGAAGCGGACATTGTCAATCGCCGGTTCGACGCCCGTTACTTGGCGCTGATGAAATCGCTCGTCGGCCGCACCCGCAAAATGTTTGACGCGGGCCTGCCCCTTGCCCTACAGGTTGACCCGACCCTGCGGGTCGACATCGAGCTTTTCAGCCGCGGCGGGCTCGCCATTCTCGACGCGATCGAATCCGCCGGCTACAACACGTTGCAGCGTCGCCCCTCGCTTTCGAAGGCCACGAAACTGAAGCTGGTCGGCGGCGCCTGCGCGAGAAAGCTATTTGCATCCGGGGCGTCCCCGAATGCGGTAAGCATAGACGCCGCTCCGGTTTCGTCACAGGCACCTTCGGCCAGCCCCGCGCGGCCCGAGGACGTCGCCGCTTCGTACGTGGAATGCAATCGCATCGCGCGAGCATCGAAGAGCAGCTTTTATCTCGCCTTTTTCGGTCTTCCGAAGGCGAAGCGCAACGCGCTCTGCGCTCTTTACGCCTTCATGCGCTTGATCGACGACGTTGCCGACGAGCCGGGCGACCTCGAGTCCAAGCGCGCGGGCCTTGCTCGCTGGCGCGGGATGCTCGACGAAGCAATCGCCGGACGCACCGGCGGCCATGCCGTGCTGCCCGCGCTCGCCGACACGATCACGCGCTTTCAAATGCCCACGCGCTATTTCCACGACCTGATACTGGGTGCGGAAATGGACCTAACGGTAAAGTCTTACGCGACATTCGACCGCCTTTCGGAGTATTGTTATCGAGTGGCGGGAACGGTGGGCCTCACCTGCCTGCACGTTTTTGGTTTCCGGGATTCTCACGCTCCTGATTTGGCTGAGCGCCTGGGACTTGCGTTCCAACTGACGAACATCTTGCGTGACGTCCGCGGCGACTTTGAAATGGGCCGTGTGTATCTTCCCGAGGAAGATATCGCCCGCTTCGGTTGCCATGTAGCAGGCTTTCGCGGACCCGTAACGCCACAGCTGCGCGAGCTCCTCGAATTCGAGGCCGCCCGAGCGTGGCGCCTCTACGAAGAAGGCGTCGGCCTGGTGAAGCTTGTCGACTCGGACAGCACCGCGACACTCTGGGCTCTGGTTCGCACCTACAGCACGCTGCTCGCGCGCATCGAAGAGCGCGGGTTCAACGTTTTCTCCAAGCGCGTCTCGCTTTCGAATGCGGAAAAAATTCAATATCTCGTCGCTGCAGGGGTGAGTGGTTGGTGGAAAAGGGATGCCCTCGCAAAGCGTTCTGGTGATCGGCGGCGGCCTGGCGGGGATGTCCTGCGCCGTCGCGCTGGCTGAAGCCGGCCTGCGCGTCAGGCTCTTTGAAAAGAAGCCGCACCTCGGCGGGCGCGCCACTTCTTACACGTTGCCCGACGGCAGTGAAGTCGACAATTGCCAGCATTTGACGCTGGGCTGCTGCACGAATCTCGCCGACTTCTACCGGCGCGTCGGTGCCGAATCGAAGATTCGCACCTACGACCGCATGTATCTGGTGGACCGCCGCGGCACGTGCTCGACGTTCAAATCTGGGATCTTGCCGCCGCCACTGCACATGGCCGGGTCCATGATGTTTTTCCGCGCGCTCTCTCAGGCGGACAAGCGTGGAATCGCCAGAGCGCTAATGACGGTCGCACGAGCGGGTGGTTCGCCGGCGGGCATCGACGGCATGTCAATGCTCGCGTGGCTGGAACGCATGGAGCAAACATCTGCGGCCATCGCGAGATTTTGGCGAGTCGTCCTGGTCAGCGCGCTCGACGAGGAGCTTGACCGCGCCGAAGCGCGCTACGGCATCGACGTTTTCTGGAAGACATTTCTGGCCAATCGCCGAGGATCGTTGATCGGACTCCCCTCGGTGCCCCTGGCCGAGCTTTACGAAGGCTGCGCGGACTCGATCGCGCGCCAGGGCGGGGAAGTGAAAGCCCGCAGCGGAGTGCGCGAGATCATCGTCCGCGACGGCCGCTTCGCCGGAATCGCTTTCGAAGACGGCACGGAGACATCCGCCGATGCGTGCGTCGCGGCCGTTCCGTTCGACGTGCTGCCTAATCTAGTCCCGAAGGCGATGGCCGAACCGGGCGGAGTGCTCGCGGGCCTGCAGTCGCTCCGGACATCGCCGATCACCAGCGTTCATCTCTGGTATGACCGTTCGGTGATGGAGTGGCCTTACCTGGCGCTACTCGATCACACGGTGCAGTGGATTTTCAACAAGACGGCTCTTTACGCGGACTGTGAAACCAACTCCGGGCGCGTACGTCAAAACGAGGCAAAGGAAGGCGGGCAATATCTCCAGCTGGTCATCAGCGCCTCGTACGACTTGGTAAGGCGTCCGCGGCCGGAGATCATTGATTTGTGCTCGCGTGAGTTGGCCGAGATTCTCCCCGCAACGGCCGTAGCAAAGCTGCTGAAAGCTACGGTCATCAAGGAAGTACACGCAACATTTTCTCCGGCGCCCGGCGTCGATCGTTTGCGGCCCGGGCAGGACTCCGGTGTCTCAAATCTTTTCTTCGCCGGCGATTTTACGCGAACGGGCTGGCCTTCCACCATGGAGGGCGCCGTCCGCAGCGGTTATCTGGCCGCGGAATTCGTGCTGGCGTCCTTTGAGGCGCCGCGCAAATTTTTGCAGCCGGATTTGCCGCCGGAAGGCCTTTCGTCCTGGTGGTCGCGCCGGCAGGGAACTGCCGCTTAGAAACCGCAGCTCGGGCCCTCGGTAGAAATACACAGTCCGCAGGGTGGGGTCAATCCCCGCAGGAGGTCCTCATGGACCGGAAGTACAAGCAGAAGGGATACAGCGAGCGCGAAGGCGACTCGCGCGAAAAGAAGCGCGACAAGCCCGACCGACCGCAGGAGCCGCGCCCGAAGCAACACGACATGCTCGGCCCGCGCACGCCCCGCATGGTCGGCACCGTCACGCGTGCGCGCTGCTCCAATTGCGGCGCCGTCCTCGCGCCCGGCTTCGATCCCAACGGCGAGTGTCCGCGCTGCAAATTCGCGCTTCATTGCTGCAAGCAGTGCGTGCACTTCGACACGGGCAAGCAATTCGAATGCACGGAGCCGATTCCCGAGCGCATCACTAAGAAAGACGTGAAGAACAATTGCACGTTCTTCGATTTCCGCCTCACCGTGGAAAAGGACACTTCGCCCGTCACCTACGCGACGAACGTCCCCGCAACTCCCACGGCCTCTCCTTCGCGTCCCAACGACGCACGCAAGGCCTTCGAGGATCTCTTCAAGAAGTAGATTTCCTCGAAAAGTAGACCTCTTCAAGAAATCGCCGCTCCTTCGCTGGCCCCGTCCCGCTGAAGGCAACTGTGCCTCCTTGCCCCATCCAGGAATCTGGCCTAAGATCGCGGGTTCGCAAACCCTGGGGGAGGTGAGGTCCTTTGCGAATTTCGGAGGACCCATGGGAATTGACGACCTCCAACGCAGTTACGCGGAGTCTAACAGCTTGTTGAAGAATTTGGTTTTCGGAGCTTTTTCGTTCTCAGTTCTGAGTTTTTGCTGAGTTGTATAGGAGTAGTTTGGATTTTTCTATCTATCGAGCCGGCTCGTCGAAGCCACGTGTCACGTTCCGGCCATCAGGTTTCGCAATCGGCACAGGTTGTAGGCGGCCCCGGTGAAGGTAAACAGCCACCCGACCTTCTGGATTCCTCGTAACTTCACTTTTCTTAGCATCCCCACCATCTTCATCCACCCGAACGATTGCTCCACTCGTTTTCTCTTCCGCTGGCTCACCTCATACCCCGCATGCCGCGTGGTCCGCTCATCCACCGCACTCCTGCGATTCGTAGTGTTCTGTGCCACGTGCGGGGTGATGTTCATCCCGCGCAGTTCTCGCACGAATTCCTTCGTGTCGTAGTTCTTGTCTCCTCCCAACGTCGCTCGCTTTCCCGCCGGGAGCGCTTCGGCCATCAACAGCGCCGCATCCCGCTCCGCTCTGCCATGCGCCTCGGTCAGAAACGTCTGCACCAATAGCCCGTTGCGGTTCTCCATCATCACATGCCCCATATAGCTCAGCTTCGCCTGACTTCCTCGGGACTTCGTCCACAACCGCGCCTCGGGATCGGTGCTCGATTCATGGGTCTGGTTCTTGCGCTTTTCCCCCCGAAAGTCGACGTCTCCTCCCGGTTCGGGAGGCTTGCCGCTCCCATCCTTGGGTCGGAAGCTCTTGTGGCTGGCCCAGGCCTCTATCAACGTTCCGTCTACCGTGAAGTGTTCATCGGACATAAACGGCCTAGCTCTCTCCAGCACCCGCGCGAAAAATGACGCCGCGATCTCCTCGTTCAGCAATCTCTCCCGGTTCTTGCTGTACACCGCGTGATTCCACACCACCTCGTCCATCTCCATCCCCACGAACCACCGGAACAGCAGGTTGTACTGCAGCTGCTCGATCAGCATTCGTTCGCTGCGTACCGAATAGAAGATCTGCAACAGCAGGGACCGGAACAGCCGCTCCGGCGCGATCGATGGCCGCCCCACGTCGGAATACAACTTCCCAAACTGCGGCGACATTTCCTTCAAGATCTCATCCACCATCTTGCGGATCGCCCGCAAGGGATGATCGGCCGGGACTCTCTTCTCCGGCGAAATGTAGCTGAACATTCCTTCCTGCTGGTTATCGTCTCCGCGCATTCGCTCGCCCCCTTGACCTTCCTTACTTCAGACGAGTTTCTTGAGTTACAGTTGCAGAAGAAACGGGTTTTTCAACAAACTGCTAATCGCGAGCTGGTCGAGAGCTTCGTTCGTTACCTGGAAGCGCGGGCGATGTCGGTCTCAACCGTTCGCCACTACTAGGATGCGGTCACTCCACTGATTGAGCGGTTCGGCTCGCCGACCATCGCAGAAGCCGATCACACGGACATCCGAGAGCATATGGCTGACCAACTCCGCAGGGGGATGGGGGCCAATTCCATTCGAGCCCGCACGGCAGCCCTTCGGATGTTCTTCAGGTTCCTGAAATTCGGCGGCCTCATCCAGTACGACCCGATGGCAGCCATATCTCACCGGAAGGTTCCACGCAGACTGCCGCGTGTGCTGACGGTCGAGGAAGTCGAGTCACTCATCAATGCCTCGCGGGACCCCTTCGAACGCGCGGTGATCGAGGTCATGTATGCAACAGGCGTGCGTGTCAGCGAACTGGTGAGCATCAAGCTCGAAAACATCATCCTGCCGGAACACATGATCCTGATCGAGAACGGGAAGGGCAGAAAAGATCGCTGGGCGCTCTACGGCAGAGCCGCCGCACTCGCAATCACGAAGTATCAGGAGTGGCGACCGCCTGAAAGTGGATATCTATTTGAATCCCCGGCGAGAAACGGATGCCTTTCCCGCGACCGCCGCCGCGCGGACAATATATGGTGGGTGGCTTATTATCCGGCGGATGGTCGGCAGAGAAAGATCAGTCTCGGACGAGATAGCGCTCTTCGGTTCCCCTCCGAAGTCGAGGCGCGTCGAGAATTTGAACGGCTCGTGGCGAATATGCCGGAAGGCCATCGCCCTCGTGCGCCCAGGCCAGCTGGACCGTACTCACCGCGCACAATCTATTCCCTCGTGGCTCGGCTCGCGGTGCGCGCCGGCGGCAAAGGTGTTCACCCGCACGCCTTCCGCCGCGCCATGGCGTGTCACATGCTTGCGCACGGCGCTGACATCCGCCATGTTCAAGAGCTTCTCGGCCATAACACTGTTGTCACCACGCAAATCTACACGACGTTGACAGACGAAAAGCTGCGAGAAATTCACGTGAAATACCACCCGCATGCCGGAGGAAGCGATGCCGCCAAAAAAGATGATTGAAGCGGTGCGTCCGCAGGTACTGCCAAGGTCGCAGGACCAGATCGAGCAAGGCTACAAACAGATGATCGCCAGGCTCGTCGAAGAGCGGATTGCCGAGGTCTTGGCCGGATCGCAGGCGCAGGACCTTGAACCTTTCTTTCAGCCGAAGGACGTTTCGGACGAAATGAAACGCCGCGCAACGGTCACCGATAATCGCAAATGGGTCTACTACTACGAAACATGGGGCTGCCTGATTTGCGATGACAGGAAGGCCGGGCATCGTGGGCTCGGCATGTGCCATACCTGTTTCAACAGAACGCGAAATCGCATTCTGGAAATTAAGAGGGAGCACGCCCCGGGCGAGGTTCCTGAGATTCGGAGCAAGCAGAATGTGGACCTCGCCCGCAACGCGCTGTCACAGACGAAGCAATTGCCAGACGAAGTCGGCCGGCTGGACCCGGAGCGCATGGCCCGCGAGGCTCTCATGCCGTCGCTAAAGAAGCTCGCGCGCAAACGGAAGACCGAATAAGCACACGCCCCAGAAACCCTGTGTTTCTTTTCCGAGGCGTGCACCTGCGAGTACCTTGCCGAAGCTTATCAGAAGGCCCGTACCGCAACTGTCCGAAAAGAGACAGTGCTCAATTTGGGGCACCTTCCGGCATGGCAGCTAAACCAGGCCAGCCTAACCATTCGGATGTTATTTTTATCTGAAGCAATTCCTCACAAGCCGCCAGGATAGCCAGAGTTTCCTGGTGGCCCGCCGCGTTCACAGGAAGCTCCTGGAAGCGCTGAAAGAGCGCCAGTTCTGCTTCGCCAGCGAGCCTCAAAAGTTCCTGGTGGTCTGTCTCCTGCCTTGCCTGTCTGAGCGGGCCTTCCCACTTGGCATACAGCATTTCGCACCTCGTGGTGACGATACCGATTGTTCATCAGCCATGCTGTCCCGTTCGGAACACTTCCCAGAGGGTTAAGCGCACCCCCGGATCATCCCAGACCTTCTTCTCCGCGGCGCGCACTTATAAGCAGTCACGCGCTGCATTTCCAGACCCTATCAGAAGGCCTGTAACCCGAGTGTCCAAAACGAGACAGTGCTCAACTGTGCTTTCTCGTAGGGTCGTGGAACGCGGGGGATGCGGGTACGGCCCGGGCTCCAAGGATAGGAGTGTTCTCCGATGCGAGAAAACACCGAACGCTGGAAGTTGCTATGCGAGCAGGCCGCAGTTGAGCAAGACCCAGAAAGACTCCTCCAACTGGTCCGCGAGATAAGCCGCGTTCTTGGCGAAAAGGAGGCCCGTATTTCAGCTTTGCGCGCCCTCGAACCGCTGCCGGGAGGCTATCAGAACTGTCGAGATCCCCACTGCTGAGATGAGCAAGATCCTTCGAGGGATGGACGCGATCGCTGACGAAGCAAAGCGCCGCGCGAACAGGCTGCTGGGACAACTTGGAAAGTCCGACGCTTAGGCGACACTAAAGCGAAGTGCTAAGATGCGCCTCGATGCCCCGCAGCAAAGATAGTCCTCTATCCGTTAAAGGCCTGAAATCCGATCTTTGTCATTACTGTAATCTGAACAAACTGGACCCTGCCAAACCGTTCGTCCTGCCTAACGGAATCAGTGTCCGCGAAGCGTGCTTCGCGTAGCACGCGCCTGGAACTCCTAAGGCGAAACGGCCCTGGTGTTCGAGCGCTTCGCCCAACTAGTGTTGCGTCCCGGAAATACGTTGACATAGTCGGTGGATTTTTTCCAGGATCGAATCGGGTGTCGCTGTCCAGGAGAAGGGTCGAGCTTCGGCATTGTAGCGATTAACGAAGCGTTCGATTTTGGCGACTAGTTCTTTGACGCTGCCGAAGGTGCCGCGACGGATAGCCTTCTGGGTGATGATGTTGAACCAGATTTCCACTTGGTTGAGCCAGGAAGAGTAGGTCGGTGTGAAGTGCAGGTGGTAGCGGGGGCGTGCCGCTAACCAGCGCTGGACGCGAGGATGCTTGTGGGTGGCGTAGTTATCCACGATCAGATGCACGTCGAAAGCTTGGGGGACGCTGGCGTCCACATGGCGCAGAAATTCCAGGAATTCCTGGTGACGATGACGGCGTTTGCACTGACTCAGGACCGATCCGGTGACGATGTCAAAGGCGGCGAACAGTGTGGTGGTGCCGTGTCGGACATAGTTGTGCGTGATCCCTTCGACGTAGCCCAGCCCCAAAGGCAGCATCGGTTGGCTGCGCTCGAGCGCTTGAATCTGGCTCTTCTCATCCACACACAGGACCAGCGCTTTATCCGGTGGGTTCAGATACAACCCGACGATGTCCCGTACCTTCTCGACAAAGAAGGGGTCATTGGAAAGCTGAAAGTGACGCGTTCGGTGCGGCTGCAAGCCGAAGGCGCGCCAGATTCGGTGAACGGTCGACTTCGACAGACGCGTTTCTGCCGCCAACGCGCGGCAACTCCAATGTGTGCCATCTTTCGGTTTGGTTCGCAGGGTTCTGCGGATCAACGTGGCCACCTTTTCATCGGGAATCGAACGCGGCCGGCCGGGGCGCAGCTCTTCGTGCAATCCCGTCAGCCCCTGTTTCATGAACCGTCGTCTCCACAGACCGACCGTCACTTGGTTCAATCGCAACCGGGCAGCGATGTCCTTGTTGGACAAGCCGTCGGCACTGAGCAGAACGATACGCACCCGCGTCACCAGGCCATGGGGCAGCGAGCGAGAGCTCGCCATCGCTTCGAGTTGTTCGCGTTGTTCCCGCTCCAGATGCAACGGGACCA
>Ga0207009_1004_pt1 | contig 18290 bp, 17 predicted proteins | sample Alteio_BWMinCont_81_FD_153479 | JGI IMG/M metagenome (GOLD analysis project Ga0207009, IMG submission 153479) | Enriched cells from forest soil in Barre Woods Harvard Forest LTER site, Petersham, Massachusetts, United States -... | ecosystem: Environmental > Terrestrial > Soil > Temperate forest >... | reverse complement strand
CCGGGATTTTTGTTGAACGTCTACCAGCATCCGTCAGGCGGTGGCAAATTCCTACCGGCAATGGAAAGCTCGTCGAAGCCAAGTGGAGTCGTTGGCGGCTCAAAGCAGGCACCCATGGGAATGGCTGGATCAACCCCGATATTTATCGAGAGCGCCAGAGATTTACCGGCAGCTTCCGCTTTCTTCCGGAACATGTCGATATGGCGTCCCGGAGCGAAATACATGGAAAGCGTATTAGGACTCTGAATACACAAACGGTGGATAGTAACATCCGACATGCCGGTTTCCGGATCAGTCGCATAGCAATGTGCCATTGTGAAAAAGGGACCGGCATCCTCAGGAGTATTTGTTGGTGCTGGCAGTATCTTGCCGATGTCGAACCCTTTTTCGGTGGCCAGATGCACAACTTCCTGACAGGCTGCCTTCTCGGCAGCAACCATCACAGGCTGAATTGGGTTTCTCACGGCATCGCGCAGCCGATGACCAAGTTTCTCCGCCGTTGTGCCCAGCAGTCTTGCGACGCGCTCACGTTTGCATAGAACGCCAATTACGACGCGCACGTCATCATAGCCCTTCACCTTGTTGAACATCATCGCCGGGCCAAGGCGTGTTGGGCGCATGACGGTGCCATGTGCTCCAACGTATCGATACACGCCGCATAGCTCGGCTACCGGATTAACCGGCTCGTCTGTCGAAATTAGTTCACCTTCACATTGCTCGAGGAATGCGAGGGCTGACCTAAGATCACAAATTTTCGATGCATCGGGCTTTGGCGAATCTGATTTTTTTGCTCCAGCGTCCTTAGGAAGGGTTATCACTCGCGCTAGATTGCTCATTTAAAACCCCATTAAGTTGGATATTGCCGAGAATTAACGCACGCACTTGGCGTAAGAAGCTAAAGTCACAGTCCGAAACGAATATTTATGCCAAGCTTGGTGTAATTTTTTGACTTACATCAAATGTAAGATGCGGCATTTACATCACCTAGCCGACGATACTGAGTCCGCGAATTTTAGGAGCTAAGGTAAAGACAGCATAAAAATATCGAAACAAATCATCATTTGATCAATGTCAAAATGAACGATATGCAATGGAGCGAACGTGGGAGCTATTGCGCTGCCGGAATGAATTCCGCCACCCATGTTTTCTTAAAACCGAGGAGCTTGCCTTGACAATCATAAAAGAAACACGACGCATACCAACAAGCGCAGGCGTCATTTCAATTTCCACCTATTTGGTGATGATCGTTATTATCTGTGACCAACTTAGCAAAAGATGGGTGGGGAACAATTTGTTGGATCCGCCACGTATCGTGCGCGTGATGTCTTTTCTCGATTTAAACCCGGCAGGAAATCACAGCCTTGCTATTACTCTGTACGGAAGCAATCTTCTGGAGCTAATTTCTCTGGCTTTTGTCATTATTGGGTTGGTGATCTTTTTTATCGTCAGCAAGTGGCGCTTGCATACAACCTCGCGTGTGGCAGCGACAGGTATTGGCCTGGTTATGGGCGGCATCATCAGCAATACGGTTGATCTATTGCGGCTCGGCGTCGCGATCGATTTTCTCGACTTCCATATAGGCGCTATGGGAATTACGCTTAATCCCGCCGATGTATCAATCGCGATTGGTCTTGGTCTGCTGATACTGGCCAGTTCTATCGTAAAACAACCGAAAAGAGATCATACCACAAACGAATATCCGCTCTGAAGCGCTTTTAACGGCACTTACCTAATTTTTTTGATGGGTTGCTTTAAGCAGCCGTGTCGTGTTGCCACACGAGCCGAATAATTTTTAGGCCTATGATCGGTGAGTTTTTATTTGGCTTTAACTAACTCCTATAACACGCGGAAGCGAAACGAATGAATCAGGTGACGGCACTGCGCGTAAATTTTATGGGTCTTTCACTAATGAGGCTAGCACCATGAGCAAGAAGGATTACGAATCTGAAGCAAGCGAGCACTTACCCTCTATTTCCAAAAAAACTTATAAGGACAGTCTTTTCAAACTTCAGGTCGAACTGGTCAAGCTCCAGCGGCATTTTATCGGATGCAATGACAAGATTCTGATTATTCTTGAGGGACGGGATGCATCCGGCAAAGACGGTACGATCAAGCGCATTGTTCAGCATTTGAGCCCGCGCGAAACACGTGTTGTCGCTCTTGGCAAACCTTCGGACCGGGACCGCACCTCATGGTACTTCCAGCGTTACATTCCGTATTTACCTGCGGCTCAAGAGCTCGTTCTCTTTAATCGCAGTTGGTATAATCGTGCTGGTGTCGAACGCGTAATGGGCTTCTGTACGGAGATTGAATACGAGGAATTCATGGGCTCAGTCTCAAACTTCGAGAACATGCTGGTCAGCTCTGGCATCAAGCTCCTCAAATACTACCTCGATATCAGCAAATCCGAGCAAAAGCGGCGTCTAAAAAACCGGAAATCCGACCCGCTTAAGCAATGGAAAGTCAGTCCGATTGATGAACAGGCGATCAAGCATTGGAAATCGTATAGCGTTTCTCGCAATGAGATGCTGGCGCGATCACATAACCCCATGGCGCCGTGGACTCTGGTACGGGCTAACGACAAGCGACTCGCCCGGCTTAATATCATCAAGGATATGCTCGGTCGGCTTCATTACCGCGACAAAGACAAGGGACTAATCCGGCCTGACCGACAAATCGTATTCCCGTACGATGTTTCAAACCTAGAAAACGGCCAACTCGTGAAATGAAAGATTTGATCTTTTTTCACTCGGCAACCCTCGTATCAGCCATATGTTTAGGAAACATCTATAATGGACATTGCATATATCTCAGCATTCTCGGCGCTCGGCGGGTCGGTGATAGGTGGTCTGACATCGGCCATTACCGCCTGGTTAAGCCAGCGTGACCAGATCAAGGCGGGGCAATATTCTCATAACATGTCGCGTCGGGAGGATCTTTATAGGGATTTTGTTATTGCGGCTTCCAAAATGCACGCCGATACGCTCATGAATAAAGAGCCACAAATTCAAGAAATGGTCGCCCTTCACACGATGATTAATAGGATGCGTATGCTCTCTTCTGCGCGAACTATTGCGGCTGCCGAGAAGTTGGCTCGCATTTTAGCAGACTCCTATCTTGTTCCAGACAAGACACCTCGTGACCTGCGTGAAATAATCAAGGCTGGTGGCGTAAATCCCCTTAAGGATTTCAGCGAAGCCGCCCGCAAAGAGTTTCACGTTTCCTCATCACTCTAATGCAGTCGGTTGAATGGACTAATATACCAAGACCAACCGAACTCTGACTTGAAAGTCGTTCCCACGAATGAACAAATTACCGAAATCCTCAGCAATAACTAAACGAGCATTGCCTGTTTTCGATCACATCGTTCAATTATTACACTGTAATAAAATCCATGCGAAGCAATGGAAAATGTGGAGATTTTGTAATAAGGCGTAGCATCTAACCCACTGATTGCGTTATAAATGGCGGCATTGGTAAGGACGGGGTCGGAGGTTCAATTCCTCTCGGCAGCACCAGTTTTCAAAGGCTAAAGCCACGCAGGGCTTTAGCTCTGCGAAACAAAAAGTCAGCAGGGTGTCCTGCGAAGCTTTAGCATAGCAGGACTGGTTGACATCATGCACTCAGATAAGATGGCGTTTCACCATTTACACATGCTTCAAATTTTCGAACTTCAAAGCCCAGCGCATGTGGTGTTGGGCAGCCATAATGTGTCCATTAATCTCGTCGCGACTGGATCTTCCGTTGCCCGACTCATTTGGATGCCGCACAAACACCATGGCAGCAGATATGCCGAGCACAACTGCAGCCGATGCGACCAAATTCTGGGTTTGCTCGGTGAGTGAAGTGGAAGACGAAGAAACTTGAACATGGTCAGCAGGGCCAGAAATATCCTGGTTCGGAACAAGCTGTGCCGAGGTGACAACTTTCGGTTGCGTGTCGTCCGCGACGGTACCCGATTGTGGATATAGAGAAGGAGGAGTGACACCGCCTCCGGGCAAGGGCACGAGAATTGAATTGCCGCCCAGCCTAAAGTTTGGAATTAGCGCTTGGGCTACTTGTTGATCGCCAGAGACGGACGGCAGGGCCGGCTGGCTAGTTTCAAATGGTGATAACACGGGACCCGAGGCTGTCGGTATACCGCCGTTGCCGGAAACGCCTTGCGCGGGCGGTTGTTGCCCGGTAACAGCGCGCGGCGGTAACTCCTGTTGCACGGTCGGTATACCAGTGAGGGGCTGGTCTCCACTTTGGCCGTTTGTGGATGACGTTGTTGTGGAAGATTGCGACGGTGGTTCGCTCGGGGCAACCTGTATCTGGCTGAGGTCAGGACCAGTCAGGCTCAGCCCGGTTAGATTAAATTGAGCATAGGGGTCTGGAGCGCCGAGGTAAAACGGGCCTCCGGCTGCTATTTCAAGTGCGGCTGTATCCACCGGTTTGGGCGGCGGGGCGAGTTCTGGAATCTTTTCTTGTGCGAGGTTCGTTGTACTTTCGCTATTTGCCGCAAATGGAGGCGACGGCGGCTGTGAAATCGGAAGTCCATCCGTCGGGATAGGAGGGGTGGGTAAATTTTCTATCGCGGTTAATAGGCTCGAAGCATTTGGACCTACCAGTTTAACGACTGTGCCCGCCACGGCGGCCAAGAATAGCCCAAAACCACGAGTCCCCGGATCTGTATTATCCGCGTATACCACCGCAGCATTTGCAGCTAGTGATTTTGTTACCGCCGTCGGATCCAGACCTTGGTCTGATAATCCGATTCTTGGATCAAGAATAAGATCCGCCGGATCGATAGTGCTAAATGGCTCGGCAGATTCCGATTGCCCGGCTAAAACGGCCATTCGCACCAGAACACTATTTTGCCCTTGTTGTAAGTCTTGCGCTATCAACATGCCTATATAGGCACCCGCAAGGCTTTGCCAGGCGCCAAAAGTAGATGGATTTGGGAAACCCATATTCATACCAACCTGAACTCCAACACCGGTTCCCAATAACCCGCCGGCGGCAGTAAACTGCGACATGAGGTCTTCGTTTGTGACGAACGGACCCAACACAGGAAAGGGAGGCACGAGGTCGGAATTATACGGTACACCGGACTCTTCAAGCGCTTGCATTTGTAATCCGTAAGAAATCAAACTCTGAATCGCTTGAGAATTGTCAAAAACTAGACCGCCGGCGATCTGTCCACCCGTATATGCGGGCATAATGGTGAATGGGTTTTTTCCCGCCGCTGCGGTGAGTGCCCCCAATGTCGTGCCAAAAACCATCTGCGTAAGAAATCTTCCAACAGAAGCCTGGGCATTCTGTTGCGTCAGATCGAGATTCATCGATGGCTGCACGTTGAGTGTGAGCGTACCGTCGGGGTTAGCGGTGATTGCAATATTAACCGTTGGCGAATTTGGATCATTTGGATCTACGGATATGTTTGGATAACTGGTGACGTTGCTGGCGCTGGGGAGAGCGGCGTTGCTGACCGTTGGCGCGTCGCCGTTTGATGAAAACGAAATGGTGGTGAGGCCGGAGGTGTTGTTGGTTGAAGAAGTGGCGGTAACGGCATTGACAATCGCATCGTTAGTTTGGTCACCGGTATTGTTTGTGAGGCCTGTCGGAGCAACACCGGCGGGAGTGACCGGAGCCACGGTGCTGGCATTGACAATTGCATCGTTGGCTTGGTCACCGGTATTGCTTGTGAGGCCTGTCGGAGCAACACCGGCGGGAGTGACCGGAGCCACGGTGCTGGCATTGACAATTGCATCGTTGGCTTGGTCACCGGTATTGCTTGTGAGGCCTGTCGGAGCAACACCGGCGGGAGTGACCGGGGCCACGGTAACGGCATTGACAATTGCATTGTTGGCTTGGTCACCGGTATCGTTTGTGAGGCCTGTCGGAGCAACACCGGCGGGAGTGACCGGGGCCACGGTAACGGCATTGACAATTGCATCGTTGGCTTGGTTATCGGCATCGCTCGTAAGGCCTGCCGGGACACCAGTCAAAGTGGCAGGTATTTGTGCGGCGGTAACGCCAGCGCCAGCAGGTGTTGAAGCAGAGTCATCGGCCGGTGGACCACTGGCAGGCGGAGGCTCGTCGGGTGGCGGTGCGGCTGCTATCGGAGTTAGTGGTTCCGGAGCTTGCGGTGCCGCTACAGGAGTTACTGGTGATGCGACACTAGTATCTACGAGCTGAGCGGCCGGAGTCGGAAAAAGCAATCCCTGATTGTCAAAATTAGTTACAAGATCGGCTGAATTAACGCCTTGAAAAGGAAGCGATGTGTCTAACGTCAGGGCCGGACTGCTGCCGGGAAAGGTATTAAAACCCGAGAAATCCAGCGGTGAACCGGATAGTAAACTCGTGCTGGGTGAAGAACTGCCTAATCCAATATCCAAATCATCTGAAAGATCGCCGGGAGCCGGTATACTGGTTTCTGCTGACTCTATAATCCCTAAAGCTTCATCATTTGAAATGGGACCCCCACCACCAAAAGCCGGAGGACTGTTAAAGGAAGTAATCTGAGGAGGCGGTTCGGAAAAAACCGGCTCAGAGATTGTGTCAGACAACCGCCCCTCCATTTTTAAACAAAAGAAAATATGCCCGATGAATGAAGAGCCGAAACAATACTGATGTCAATATGACATAACGCAATAATCTTGGGATTATGATATTAACCAATAAACCATCTGTTCAACAAATTCGGGTAAGCGACTTTTGTGGCGGTCAAATTTATTGGTAAATTCTTGCATGGCGCAGGTTTTTATTGATGAAATTGAGTGGTTAATTAGCAATAGAAGGTAGTCTGCCGGGTCTGCGGCATTATATTCAGACTAACTGGGATCGTCCGGAGGTTGCGCTCCGCGACCCCGGAATAGATTCAGGGATCTTCGGAATAATCCTGATTTAACGGCGAACACCTCTAGAGATACTATTCCCAAGAAGGTCGTAGCGGAAAGCACCAAATCGATAGGTGCGTTTCCCCCTAGCCCCAGGTGGCGCACACCTTCCGCAACCGCTGCAGAAGTCACAACCACAGCCGCCGCCTTTCCAAATTGTTTGGCGATTTGGCCAAGTTTTACTCGTTTTACGAGGGATCGTGCGGATTTAACGAACGCAGCTCGAAACTCGGTATTTTTTGTTTCCCTCTGGACAACATAAATAATTAAAGCAGCAATTCCCACGGCACTTAATGCGTTGCGCAAAGTAGGGTCGATTTTAAACAGAAACGGAAAGCCCAAAGCTACAACCGCAAACGCTATATACCTGTCCCGCGTACTCTCATTTCCCGGTCCGGGGTTATTTTCATATGGCAAACTCATGACTAATTGTATCTTACAACGCTACCGACCTACAATAGTTGCAGGGCCGCAGACGGCGCTCTGTGTATGCCGGCAATAAAAGACAATGCCTTGATCTGACTTGGTTAGTTTTTCGAAACTCATCATGAGGAAAGAATAATATGTTTAGTTTCAATGGCTTAAAATTTTATTTTCGATGATTTCTTATATTTATTGTTGGTTAAAAGAAAAAGAAGAACCAAATGAGCGGGTTAGGCTTCAAATATTAAACTTCTTCATCAGTTTAGCCAATGAAAGCCGCCGCAATTATTTGCATTATAGACAGCATCAAAAACCGGATCGTATAGTGCAAACCATAGACCACGCACCATTTGTAAATTCTTATGGTTAAAAAATATGCCAGAAATTATCTTACAATCGCTTTTGGCCGACGCGCTGGCCGATCATCCGGACTGGAAGGGGCGGATATTTAAGAGATGCCCGACCTTGGGCGCGTTATTGAATTTTGCCGAACAAGCCGAACGTAACGGCTGGCAGTTCGCTTATGCGGCGCCAAATCTAAATAATCAGGCCGAAAAAGAACTGGTGCTGATTAGAGACAGGAAGGTGCTGATCTATGGCGCCGATGCTCTGCCATTTGACGAAAAACTCCGCCGCATAACGCGCACACTAAGTGTCCTGAAGCGGGTAGGGGATTGGCCCCTGGCGGGAGGCTGGGATCAGTTGATCGATGACATGTATTACCAGGAACGCGATCTGGCCCGGCAAACGAAAAATAGAATTGCAACTCAGTATTCTCTCAAGAAAAAATATGCATTACTCTCTCCGGCGGGAGATACGCTTGTCAAAGGAATTTGCGACGTTGATGCCGATTTGATTGCCTCCCTCTGCCGGATGGAGGTGCTTCGGGAATTTTGGCCCCCTCTGGCGAAGCGAGAATATCAAGGCGCCTTTCTACAGGATTATGTAGACGCGCAATTCAAAAAAATTGACTTGGCCGAACGTATCCGTTCAAGGCTCGAAATGGATTTGGTTCGCTATCGGACCTGCATTCAATATTTGGCGGAGATCAAAAAAACCTCATTCGGAAACCGGCCCATCGTGGATAGAAATTATCTGCCACTGCGAGTTGAGGATCTGCTTCCTGCATTTGATCTACGTACCCCATCTTATAAAGGTATGCATGGCATGCTTGATCCATTATGGAGCGAGACAGGGATGAGACCGCCCGGAAGCTGGCGCACTTTACCTGGCGCCAGCGTCGCCGTTTTTGAGGGCTTTCGCAGGAATTTGGAGGCGGGATGGAAGGAAACAGGGTTGATTTCTCCTACCATTAGAAATGGGCTGATTAGAAATGGGCGCGATTTCTATAGAGTTCAATTCATCCTCGCCGATTCACAGCCACTTATAAGAATAACCGAAAGACTGGGCGCAGTATTGCGCGACGAGGCGACGGTTGAGATGCAATATCGAATGGCGCTGGTCGGCGAAGGGGAATATTTTGAACATGCTCTAAGAACGGCAACGGGTGAGAAAACAATACCGGGAAAAGCCGTTGGGCAGATTGGCGCGGATAATCATTTCGGCCACACTTTAACAGGATACGAAATCGTACCGAGGCGGCCGGCCGTGCAGGCATATCATAATGTAGGTGCGGCCCTTAGGAGAATGCTCGGGCGTCCCCCTGCCGGCGCGCGCTAGGATAAGCTTGCGATAGGTTCATTTATGGGCGGTTTTAAATTTATTGCATTCTAACACGGACTTGCTTTCAGGAATTGGCAATGCATATTCGGTTTTCATTTACCGCTCTTGCGGCTGTCCTAACCTTGGCAGCTTGCGCTCCCCATCCGGATATGACACCGACTCCTTTGGCGTTTCCCGCGCCACGGGTGCTTCCGGAAACGAAACCTATTCCCAATCAGATGGATGCCCTGTTCAATATTAGAACCAAGGATGGGGCTAGAACAGGAACTCTGCACTGTGCCGCAATGTTCATAAAAGGCGGCCCGTTTCGCCTGGCCATCGGGAGCTACGCCGATGGCAGCCGCTCGACGGTGGTTAAAAACTCAACCGGAATTTACGTGAAAAAGACGACTCTATCGGGAGCGTTTGATGGGAATAAATTAAATAGGACTTACGCAAAGTTTACGGATTATTAAAAGTTGAATGATTCAAGAATGGAATGAATCATCTACGGAAGAAGCTGAGTTACAAGGACTATTGCCAGTTTCTGCTGTCGGCGCCGGGGAACTATACGCTGACCTATTACGCGGAACATGTGGCAGGGCTTAGCCACGACAAGGTCAATCGACTGCTCAAGAAAATCCAATTGCCACCCCGGACGCTCTGGACAGAAGTTCGGGACGATCTGGTCGCGAGCCCGAATGGCTATATTGTTTTCGATGACACGGTTCTCGACAAACGCTACGCCCAAAATATCGAAAGCGTACGCTCACAGTATAGCGGTAATGTGCATGGCATCATCCGCGGGATCGGGATCGTTACCTGTATCTACGTTAATCCCGAGATGGACGAGTTCTGGACGATTGATTGGCGGGTGTTTGATCCGGAAAAAGACGGTAAAAGCAAAATGGACCACGTGCGCGAAATGCTTCACAACGCCCACCACCATAAAAAACTGCTCTATCGTGGAGTTCTTATGGACAGCTGGTATGCCAGCAAAGACATGATGTTAACGATCGAGGATTACGGCAAGATTTACTATTGCCCCCTCAAGACCAATCGCCTGGTCGACGATAGCAAGAAGGAACTCCCCTATCGGCCGGTGCGGGATCTCTCATGGACACAAACCGAACTCAAGGAGGGCAAACTCATCAAGATCAAAGATTTTCCCAAAGATCACAAAGTCAGGTTGTTCCGCGTTCCTGTTTCTCCCATCAGGACGGATTTTATCGTCACCAACGATAAGACTTGTACAACCTCGGACGAAGCACGAAACATCTGCGCCGTCCGCTGGAAGATCGAGCAACTTCACCGCGAGATCAAGCAGACCTGCGGCATCGAGCGTTGCCAGTGTCGTCTGGGCCGCATTCAGAGAAACCACATCGCTTGCGCTTTTCTCGTCTGGAATAGGCTCAAGTCACTATCGCGAAAAACCAACACTACAATCTATCAGCTAAAACAATCCCTTACAAAAGCTTACCTCTCGCGTGAACTCTTGCTACCTTCCATCAGTTATGCTGCGTAAGTCCTATTAAAAAAAGAAAAGCCTGTCATGTTATCCGCACACGCCGGCCTTATTACCGCAGAGCCAGAAATCGTTTTCAACCAGGCTATAGAACCCCTGGGTCTCTGCGAAGAACTGGAAAAAAGATTCACGGCTGGAGAAAAACCTAATCAGGATGTTTTTCGGTATTCAAGGGAACAAATTGCCGTTTCGGCTGGAGACCTGAATTACAATATAACGACAACCTTCAATGCTATTGCCGAAATCGATGCCGCGGTTGCAGAATATTTAGATGAGAAGCCGCAGCCGGCCAACCCAGATTACCCTCAAAACGTTCTCGCCCCACCAGGGCCCTCGTGAGATGAAGCCGATCGCGGCAACCTTGGCCAAAGGATCCGCCCATTTCCTTGTTTACAATGGATTATTTCAATCCCGCAATTTTGGCCAGCTGCTTGCGGTCGAGTTTACCCATTTCGTTGCGAGGCAATTTCCGCACGGCGATAAATTTCTTCGGCACAAAAAAGTCGGGCAGATTTTTTCGGCAATGCTGCCAAAGCTTGTCCTCGTCGATTGCCAACGCCGATTCAAACGCCGCCCATATTTCGTCGGCGCCCAATTCGTTGGTAACGAGAAAGGCGCCGGCCGCGATCCCGCCTTCAAACGAGGCCAGCGTGTTTTCGATAAGTTCCGGTTTGACCTTCTCGCCGCCGAGATTCAAAACCGCATTTTGCCGGCCGGTCAGTATCAAGAGGCGATCTTCGGTCAGGCGTCCGGTATCGCCGGGATAAAACCACCCGCCGCGGAAAAATTGCCCGGTGCTTTCGCGGTCATTCGCGTATCCATTCGCCATATAGTCGCCCTGAATGCGAATGATACCCTCTTCGCCGGCCGCGCAAAGGCGGCCGGATTCATCGGCGACCTCGACCGCCATGCCGGGCGTTATATAACCCACCGCGCCGCCGGTGGGACCGATCCTGTGTGTCGATGCGCATGCGACGATCCCCATTTCGGCCGAACCATAAGCGGAAATGACGGTCGAGCTCATGCGTCCGTGAACGCGGTCCGCCAACGGTTTCGAGAGCAAGCTTCCCGTCGTCACAATGGCGTCGAACACATGCTGATAGTGATGCTGATCGTAATAGCCCAGGAATTCCGCCAGGCCCGCCGGCGCCGCAACCATGCCGTCCACCTTGTAAAAGGCGAGGGCGCGAAACGTGTTTTCGGCGTTATTGCCGCGCATGAAAAATGTGCCGCCCTTGCAGAGCGTATATATAAAGAAAGTAAAGCCGATCGAGGTTGCGAGCGTCATATCGCAGAAGATACGCGAGCAGGATGGCAGCTTGTTTCCGAATACGGAGTAATAGCGCATGATCCGGCCCAAAATCATGTCGTGGGTCCAGGCGACGGCTTTTGCTTCGCCGGTCGTTCCCGAAGTTAAGATAAGCCGGGTTACGTCGCTGCTTTTGGCGGCATAGGGAGTCGGCAAAGGACTTCCGTCGCCTTCGACCCATGAATAATCCACCGGGATCGTCATAATTCCCGGAAAGACATGCGGGCCGTCGCTGAGAATGGCGTCGATTTTGAATGAGGCCGGCAGCTTTCGCGCCCCGACCGTCGCGGTTATCACGCCAAGCCGGGCAAGGCCAAGCACCAGAACGGCATGAAGCGCCGCTTTATCCGGCACGTGGAGCGCCACCACATGTCCCGGCAGCAACCCGGCCGACGTCGCACGACGCACGATATTGTTGATGGCTTTTTCGAGACGTCCATAGGTGATCAGATCGACGCCGGGAATACAGATGGCCGGCGCTTCGGGATCATTCTGGCAGTGAAAGAGGATTGAATCGACGATGTTCATTGAGGTACGGCCATGCGTGTAGGGAAAATAACGGCTATACCGAATTCAGCGCCGGAACTGCCGATCTTAGCTCGGCCGGGCTGGTCGTCAACTCCTGTGCGACAACATTTGGGTTATTCTATCAATCACATAATTTTTGAACAGAATCCGAATGTTTACGTCCGCTTAACCATAAAGCCCGTCTGCAATAATTAAAGAAAATTAATCGTTATTTATAGTTTACAGGCAAAAATGAAATATTTGGGGTTTGACTCATATTGCCCGTTTCGAGTCCGACTGCCGCTTATACCCTGAGCCTGATAAAAAGGTCGTGAATATGTCTTTTTGTTTTTCGGTTCGCCCCGCCCAAGTGAAGCTGAAGCGCGAACTTTCTGCGCGAGGCGCGCAATGAGCGATGGGAGCGAGCATCCGCTGAAAGGCTTATGGCTGCTGCGTTATGGCCGCGACGAGCCCGGACTCGATCACACGATGTCCATTCTTGACGCGCCGGCGGATACGGCCACCGTAAATAACGCCGATGCTTATATAGAGCATATCGCCAGGCTGTTGGAGCTCAGCCCCCTCGACCGCAGTAAAATGCCAAAAGATCCGCCGGGCCGCCGGGCCTACGCTGATAATTATATCGCTGTGCGCGGGGAGATGGACGGCTATCTGGAAAGTCGGGCGCGGCTCAAGGGCGTGGCGCCGGAAAACGGGCGCCCGCTTTATTTTATTCTGCATCACGACAGAAATCCCGATCCTCCCTTAATGGAAGGAAAGGTGATGATCGCGATTCCCGCCGAAAACGTCCCGGTCGATCGGCTTACTCTTACGGTCGATGACAGTTTTTATAATAATCCAAAAGAACCGACGGCGTTTCGCGTGCCGGAGCACGGCACCGTTTTCAGTGCCGGTGAAATAGCGGATAAGATTGGTAAAGAAGGCTGGTTACCCAATTTTCCTCACGAATTGACCGGCGGCAGAGACATTCCCCGCTTTTTCGAAGCACAGCTCTGGAGCCGGCGTATTGATGATTTCATGAGAGGGCCTGCGGCGTCTGCCGATCAACATGCACATCTCACGGTGCGGCCGATTACATCGGAGGATTGGCAGGCCTATAGAGATTTTTATAAAAGTCTGAAAGATCCTCACATGTTCAAGGGATTTTTGGAAGGCCGGGATCTCGACGCCCGTGCAACGTACGAAAATCTTTTTCGAAACACTATCCATAGAGGTTCTTTTGTGATGTTTGGCCTTTGGGACCGGGATAAAATGATTGGTCAAAGCTCGATAGATTTTATCGATGCCGGCGGGAAGAAAAGCGCGCTTTTTGCAGGTTCTGAAATTGCCGACGCATATCGAGGGCAAAGATTGGTCGGCAAATTCTATGAAGCCAGAAAGCAATATCTCACGGCCATAGGATTCGAGGGCGAAGTTTTAACGACCATCAGACCCGAAAACCACAGTTCCCTGAAAGCGGCTGCACGCAACGGCTTTATAAATACAGGAAGGCTAGATGAACACGGGTACTGCATTCTCGTTCCGCAGCATTTTGTTGGCCAACAACAACAAACCAGAAATTTGGTTTCAGATGCAGATCGCGCGCAACAGGCGCAGCAGCAAGAAGAGCGGCGGATACGACAGGCCGAATTTGGAAGCCGTGGCAGGAGTAGCGCCACTGAGCCGCACGAACAAAAACAGCCACAATTGCTTGATACCCGCACCGCCGATCGGCTTGAGGCGCAGAGAGCGCAACTTGCGCAACAACCGACACGCGTTGCATCGGTTCCTAAAGCAGCGCCAACTCCACCATCGGTACCCGGTTCGATGCCTGCGGCATCGGGATCGGCTGTCTGGAGTACGAAACTCAACGGCATAAACGGCCGCATCGGCGCGGCGGCCATTGCCGTAAATCTGGTGGATGCTGTGGTTAAAGGAGACGTGAAGCAAGCCGCCGAAGTCGCCGGAACTGCTGGTGCTCTGCATATGGGAATGAAAGGCGTGGCTATGGCCGCCGGCGTCAGGGCCGTCCCGGTTGCCGGTCAAGTTGTAGGCGCAGTCTTCGCAGGCAAAGATGCTTATGATGCGGCAACGCACGGCAATACGGCTCGAGCCATTGTAAGCGGAACCGAGGCAACCCTCTACACGGTAGCCGCCGGTGTTGGCACTGCCGCTGCACTCAATATATGGAATCCTGTCGGATGGGGCGCTGGCGCTGTCGCGCTTGTTGCCGGGGGAACGGCCGTTACGATTACGGCTGCAAAGGCAGTTCACGACAACTGGAATACCATTACGGGCTGGTTTGGGTATCGTGCTGGCGACAATGCCCAAACCGCAGCGCCTGATCAGCGCCACTCCTCGCAAGCAAGTTTAATTCCTGGCAAATCTTCCGCAAATGGCAGAGGAACATTGCGTCACAGCCACGCGAGCGCTCCATCGGAACAAGCGGATTCCGCTATGCAGCGCCAGCCTTCGCGCCCGGCGGCCGGTATTGTTTCACCCGCCTTGATAGCCTAAATGGTAGGTATGAAGCCAAAATCGAGCAATTCCAGGCCTCCCTCGCCCACGCGCGCCAACCGCGAAGCCGAGGCGTTGCGCGAGAATCTGCGAAAACGCAAGCAACAACAGGCGATGAGAGAAGCAAGAAAACGGGAAATCATAAAGGACACAGGATGAGGACAATTTGCAATGTATAACCATCGTGAATTACACTGCGCTCCAACGTTCACTGCGCTTGCAACCGGGTAAGGGAAGTATGCAGCAACCGTCAAGACATCCGCGCATCATAGCCGTTATCGTTTTTTTGGGCTCACTTGTGATCCTTTGGACGGTTGGATATCACGCATTGTGGAACCGCCTCACAACGGAAGTCATCGGTAAAGTCATCGACAGCAAGGATATTCCGTCGACCGGAGCGCCGGGCTATGTCACCCTTTACACGTATCGCGATAATGACGATCAAATTCAGGAATACATCGCCACCGCCGCGCCGTCATCTCTGGACAGAAGCCTGCCGGTGGATACAATCATTCACAAGGAGAAATGGAATCTTGGCTACTTCAAAAACGACGAACGAGTCCGTTTTTCCACGACGTTTTATACATTTTTCCTTGTTGTCGGGCTGTGCGGATTATTCTGGAGCGTTTTTACATTTCTTCCGAAACGGAAAAAATATCGTGAGTAATGTGGGGATGTTCTAGTGGATCGCATACGCATACGCGGCGGCAAACCGCTCAAGGGAAAAATTCCGATCAGCGGTGCAAAGAACGCGGCGTTGCCGCTTTTGGCCGCTTGCTTGCTCACCGATGAAAAACTTACGCTCGGCAACGTGCCGCATCTTGCCGACATCACCACGATGGCCAATTTGCTGGGACAGCATGGTGTGGGCTTGAGCCTTAACGGCGCGCATCCGAAACAGGGCTTCGCCGGCCGTACGATTGAACTGACAGCCAATAAAATCGCCAGCATCACTGCGCCCTATGATCTCGTGCGCAAAATGCGCGCGAGCATCGTGGTGCTGGGACCATTGCTTGCGCGCTGCGGCGAGGCGAAAGTATCGTTGCCCGGCGGCTGTGCGATTGGAACCAGGCCGGTTGATTTGCACATCAGCGCGCTCGAGCGTCTCGGCGCGGATATCGAGCTCGATCAGGGTTATATCCACGCGCGCGCGCCGAAGGGATTGCGTGGTGCTGAAATTATTTTCCCGATGGTGACGGTGACCGGCACTGAGAATATAATGATGGCTGCCGCACTCGCCAAAGGCGATACCACAATTGTGAATGCCGCCCGCGAGCCGGAAGTGGCCGACCTCGCGCAATGCCTCACGGCGATGGGCGCCGAGATCGAAGGTATCGGCACCGATAAACTGCGCATCAAAGGGCAGGGGCGTTTGCACGGCGCCTATCACAGCGTGATCCCCGATCGCATCGAAGCGGGAACTTTCGCTATGGCCGCCGCGATTACCAATGGCGATGTCGAATTGCTCGGCGCCAGGCTCGAGCATATTCAAACCGTCGCACGCTTGCTGGCCGAGGCGGGCGTATCGATCGAGGAAACTGCCGGTGGTTTGCGCGTACGCCGCGCGAACGGCATGTTGCAGGGTGTCGATATGATGACCGAACCGTTTCCCGGATTTCCGACCGATTTGCAGGCGCAGCTTATGGCGCTCATGTGCGTGGCCGGCGGCGCCTCGATGATCACCGAGACGATATTCGAAAATCGCTTCATGCATGTGCCGGAACTGCGCCGCATGGGCGCCAGCATCACCGTGCATAACGCCTCGGCGATGATACGGGGCGTGAAGCAGCTTACGGGAGCGCCGGTGATGGCGACCGATCTGCGCGCGTCGGTCTCGCTCGCGTTGGCTGGTCTCGCGGCCGAGGGCGAGACAACCCTTAACCGCGTTTATCATCTCGATCGCGGCTATGAACGGCTGGAAGATAAGCTGAGCGCCTGTGGCGCGGACATTGAGCGCATTCGCGAACAGGATGAAGCGGCGTGACTGGCGCAGCGCTTAAATTGAAAGCTAAAGACGCTGAAGATATTCAGGTCATCTCCGCTATCCTGCAAGATGCGATTGTACCTGTGTGTGACATGATCTGGCGGCCGGAGGAAAAAGATTTCATCATGGTCGTTCAACGCTTTTGCCGCGAAAGCAAAAACGGGCAGGACGGTGATGCGTGTTTCGAGCGCAAGCGTTCGGTTGTGCATGTCCGCGGCGTTGATGAAGTGCAGTTGCAGGGCATCGACCGCAGCAATCCGGAAGGCATGCTCGATTTGTTGGCGATCATGCCGGAGAGCGATAAACTTCAATTCATCTTCGCCGGCGGCGGCAAAATCCGGCTCGGCCTTGGCGATTGGACGCTGATCCTCGAGGATTTCGGCGAGCCGTGGCCGGCGGCGTGCGAGCCGTGCCATGAAGGAGAGGCCAGAGGCTAGAGGTCAGGGAAAGCGCATTATCGCAAGTCTTTACCTGCATTCCGATACCTGATACGTGTTTCCTTAGCCTCTAACCTCTAACCTCTGGCCCCTATGGCAAAAGAAGAACTACTCGAATTCGAAGGCACCGTGACGGAGCTTTTGCCCAACGCCATGTTCCGGGTGAAGCTCGAAAACGGCCACGACGTGCTCGCCCACACCTCGGGCAAGATGCGCAAGAACCGCATCCGCGTTCTCGTCGGCGATAAGGTCAACGTTGAGATGACGCCGTATGATCTGTCCAAGGGGCGGATTACTTTCCGTCACAAGTGACGAAAACATTTTTCACCCTCGCCTCATCCTCCCCGCGCCGGTTGGCGCTGCTGAAAGATATCGGCATCGCGCCGGATAAAGTCGTCGCGGCCGGTATCGATGAAACGCCGTTGCCAAAAGAACTGCCGCGCCCGTACGCCGCGCGGCTTGCACGGGCGAAACTCGATAGTGTTGTGGCCAAGGAACCGAAAGGATTTGTCCTCGCCGCCGATACGGTTGTTGCCTGCGGGCGGCGCATCCTGCCAAAAGCAGAAAATGAAGCGGGTGTGCACGCGTGCCTCAAGCTGCTTTCGGGGCGGCGGCATCATGTGTATACCGCCGTCGCGTTGCGCACGCCGCAGGGCAAAATCCTCGAACGCATCGCCGACAGCGTAGTCGCGTTTCGGGTTTTGTCTCTGGCGGAGATCGACGCTTACGCCAAAAGCGGCGAGGGGATTGACAAAGCAGGCGGCTACGCCATTCAGGGCCGCGCGGCAGCCTATATCCGTTTCATATCCGGCTCCTATTCGAATATCGTTGGATTGCCGCTGTTCGATGTTGCGCAGATGTTGCGGGGGTGTGGGTATGAAGTTTAGTGTGCAGTTAACCCCTCCCCGAAAACTATTCGTCAACTTAGGTTGACGAATAATTTTCGACCCTCCCCAAGGGGAGGGTGGATCCTCTTTGTCAGTTCGCAGATAAATCTTCAATGGCTTGCCTGTTGATAGGTGTAAAACAACGGGGCTGCTCACCC
>Ga0207009_1063_pt1 | contig 18469 bp, 19 predicted proteins | sample Alteio_BWMinCont_81_FD_153479 | JGI IMG/M metagenome (GOLD analysis project Ga0207009, IMG submission 153479) | Enriched cells from forest soil in Barre Woods Harvard Forest LTER site, Petersham, Massachusetts, United States -... | ecosystem: Environmental > Terrestrial > Soil > Temperate forest >... | reverse complement strand
AGGTGGCGTATCTTCTATCTCCGGAAACTTCACACTGGATGATACCAAGGATTTGGCCAACGTATTAAAAGCCGGTCGCTTGCCTGCTCCTGCCCTTATCGTAGGCCAGGATGTGGTGGGCCCAACTTTAGGTCAGCAATCCATAAGTGATGGCCTGGAATCATGCCTGGTGGGTTTATTGGTGGTGATGGTGTTTATGGTTGCTTATTACAACCGCGCAGGTACAGTGGCAGTCGTAGCGCTTGTAGTGAACATATTCTTCCTGATGGGTGTATTAACCAGCTTACATGCGGTATTAACGCTTCCTGGTGTTGCAGGTATCGTTTTATTGTTTGGTATGTCGGTTGATGCCAACGTATTGATTTATGAGCGTATACGCGAGGAAATGGCTTTAGGCAAATCTATCCGCATAGCGGTTAACGATGGCTTTAAGCATGCTTTATCATCTATATTAGATTCAAACATCAGTACATTCTTAACAGGGGTGATCTTGTTTGTTTTCGGTAGCGGCCCGATACAGGGTTTTGCAACCACGTTAATGATTGGTATCGTTACTTCGTTATTCTGTTCACTATTAATTTCAAGATTGATATTCGAATGGATGCTGGAAAAAGGATGGGATATTAAATTTTCAAACCCATGGAGCTCACATACCTTTAAGAACGCCAATTACAAGTTTGTAAAAAACCGTTTCAAATTCTATATTTTCTCAGGCGCGTTTATTGTAGCCGGTATCGTATCAATGGTATCACAAGGCTTTAATTACGGCGTGGATTTCCAGGGTGGTCGTTCATACATCATCAAATTCCAGAATAAGAACGCGACTCCACAGGATGTTCGTGACGCGATTGAAAGTGATGTATTCGGGCATGGTAACGAGGTTAAAACATTAGGTGATAAAATTGAGATAACAACCAATTACCTGATCGATGATAACACTGTTAATACCGATACTAAAGTTGAGAATCAACTAATATCTGCATTAAATAAAAAAGCGGTAACGCAGCTGACTAAAAAGGATATCGTCAAATTCCAAAAAGTAGAAGCTACCATAGCCGAAGGTTTGAAACAATCAGCTGTATGGACCGTATTATTTGCCATCTTAATTATATCAGCATATATTTTGATCAGGTTCCGCAAATGGCAGTTCAGCTTAGGTGCGATGGTAGCCACGCTGCATGATGCGTTAATGGTATTATCATTCTTCTCCTTATTCAGAGGTGTATTACCATTCCTGGAAATTGACCAGGCATTTATTGCGGCTATATTAACGGTAATCGGTTATTCTATTAATGATACCGTGGTAGTGTTTGACCGTATCCGTGAGTTCCTTGAACTGCACCATGCAAAAACAGATGATCCGAAAGAAGTTATTAATACAGCTATAAACAATACGTTAAGCCGTACAATTATTACCGCTTTAACTGTATTATTCGTATTAATCGTTTTATTCATATTCGGTGGCGACGTGATTCGCGGATTCTCATTCGCTTTATTGATTGGGGTATGCTTTGGTACCTATTCATCAATTTGTATAGCAACACCGGTTATTATTGACTTTGGAAAGAAAGATTTGAGATAAAATCAATGCTAATAAAAAGCCGCCTTGTGAATGTTCATAAGGCGGCTTTTTTGTTTTTATTAATTTGCAAACTTACCACCATCGGTGCCCAAACCTTCCCGAACGGCCACTAAAGATGTTTAATACCAGTAGAATAATTGCTATTACAATAATCAGGTGAATAGCTTCCCCGCCAATGTTGAAGGCAAAACCTCCAAGTAGCCAACTGATAACCAGGATAACTACGATAATATAAATTAAATTTCTCATGCTCGTACAACCTACGGGTGATACAATTGTTTCATATGCTATTTGAGGTCACGAGTTCTAACCATAACCAAATTTCGCAGCTTTGTTTTGCGAAATCTGTGCGGAAGATTACCTTTATCAACCATATTAAAAACCATGTTAAAAAAACTGACCCTGTTGGCTTTATTGCTTTACTGCATAAATGCTAACGCGCAATCTATAGCCTATCAACCCGCCCAAAGTAACCTTGCGGCCCGCGAAACTTTCCAGGACATGAAATTCGGCCTGTTTATCCATTGGGGTATTTATAGCGAATTAGGCGACGGCGAATGGGTTATGCACAACAAAAACATCCCTTATAATAGTTATAAGCGTTTGGCCGATTTCTTTTATCCACAGGCTTTTAATGCTAAAGAATGGGTACAATTTGCAAAAAGAGCGGGTATGAAATATATTACTATTACCGCCCGTCACCATGACGGTTTTAGCATGTTCGCTACCAAAGCATCGCCCTATAACATTGTTGATGCCACGCCCTACCATAAGGACCCGCTAATGGAACTGGCACAGGAATGCCAAAAAGAAGGTATTGAATTGCACTTTTATTACTCGTTATTAGATTGGGGCCGGCCCGACTATGCCTTTGGCAGTCCGATTGTAAACGGCGTGCCGGTAAAAGGCAATTGGGACAGTTATATTCAATTCATGAAAGATCAGCTTACCGAGCTCATCACCAAGTATCCTACAGTAAAAGGTATCTGGTTTGACGGGCAATGGGAACGGCGTACGGCAAACTGGCATTTTGATGAAATATACGGGCTTATCCATAAACTCAATCCTGCTATATTAATAGGCAATAATCACCACCTTGCTCCTTTTGACGGCGAAGATTTCCAGATGTTTGAAAAAGATCTCCCCGGAGGTAACACCACCGGCTTTAGCGGCGAATCGAAAATTGGCAAACTGCCGTTAGAAACCTGCGAAACCATTAATAACAGCTGGGGATTTAATATTACGGACAGGAGCTACAAATCTGTCAAACAAATCATACATTACCTGGTAAACGCGGCCGGCCGCGACGCTAATTTTCTGTTAAATGTCGGCCCGATGCCAAATGGTAAAATTCAACCCGAATTTGCCGATACATTGGCACTTGTAGGTAACTGGGTGCAAAAAAATGGCGAAAGCATCTACGGGACGCGGGGTAATTTAATTCCGCCGCAGCCCTGGGGAGTAGTTACTTATAAAAATAAAACCTTATTTGCGCATATACTAAACACGCCGCAACAGGCCTATATTTTTCTGCCTTTAGTTAAAGACAAAATTATTAACGCAACTTTAACAAGCGATGGCAGCAGCGTTAAATTTAAACAGCAGCCGGAGGGTGTTTTTGTTTATATAGATCCTACTAAACCTGATCCTGTAGATACCATTATCAAGCTGCAAACAAACTAAATAATAAAGGCCCCAGATAGTTTTGGGGCCTTTTGAAATTATAAATCAATAGTTATTATTCGTTCGTTAATATTACTTTTAAAGCTTTTTCCTCGGCGGCATTTCCAAAGGTTTCATAGGCCTTAATTACTTCGCTTAATTTAAAATGATGTGTAATTAATTTTTTAGGCTCTATTTTCTTTGACTGTACTGTTTTTAATAGTAAAGGTGTAGTAACGGTATCAACCAAACGGGTAGTAATGGTGATATTACTTGACCAAAGTTTCTCCAGGTGCAGGGTAACGCTTTTGCCGTGAACGCCTATATTAGCGATATGGCCCCCTGGGGCAATTATTTCCTGGCATAGTTCAAATGTTGCGGGCACACCTACTGCCTCAATCGCCACATCAACTCCTCGTCCGTTAGTCAGGCTTTTAATCCTTTCTATGGCATTTTCGCTGCCACTATTAATGATCTGTGTCGCACCAAAAGTTTTGGCAACATTCAGGCGATTCTGATCCATATCGATCATAATAATTTCGGCCGGTGAATAAAACTGCGCGGTTAACAATGCCGCTACGCCGATGGGTCCTGATCCTACTATGGCAACAACGTCACCAGGTTTTACCTGCCCGTTTAAAACACCGCATTCAAAACCTGTTGGCAAAATATCGCTTAACATTACCAACGCTTCCTCATCCGAACCGGCAGGAATAGGATAAAGGCTGTTGTCGGCATGAGGTATTCTTACATATTCGGCCTGGGTGCCGTCAATCATATATCCCAGTATCCAGCCGCCGTCTACGCAATGCGAATACATGCCTTTTTTGCAATATTCGCACTTACCGCAGGAGGTAACACAGGAGATGATCACATGGTCGCCCTTTTTGAAGTTACTTACCGCACTTCCTGCTTCTTCAATAATACCCACGCCTTCGTGGCCTATTATACGGCCGTCAGCAACTTCAGGCAAATCACCTTTCATAATATGAAGGTCAGTTCCGCATATCGTAGTTTTTAAAATTTTAACTATTGCATCCGTCGCCTTTGTTAAACCTGGTTTAGGCTTATCTTCCCATGACTTTTTTCCGGCGCCATGATAAACCAATGCCTTCATGGTTTTATTTGTGGGTATCAATCCATTGATGCCCAACGAGTCGATTAGTAATCCCTCTTTGTTTGAAACTAAACTTTCCATATAAATGTCTTTTTTATAGATTATAATTAATAGCAAACCTATAGGTATTGGCAGCAACGGGGAATGATTTTGCTTACTATAAAGAATGATCTGCATCACAAATTCAAATAATTATATATTTTTTGAGGAATGGTTTTTGCGTTTCCATCAAATTACAATAAAGACATGGTTTTGTATTAAAATAAAGTCAAATGGATTCAGCAAACAGATCTAAATTCCCCCTTGTAGTTATCGTCGGCGGCGGTTTTGGGGGCCTCGAGGTAGCAAATGTGCTTAAAGATAAGCCAGTAGATATTTTAATGCTTGATAAGCATAATTACCACACTTTTCAGCCTTTACTATACCAGGTGGCAACCGGAAGTTTAGAAGCAGAATCTATCGCTTTTTCATTAAGAAAGAACTTTAGCAACCAGGAAAATTTTCGGTTTAAAATAGCAGAGGTCAATAAAATAAATGCGGAGAAAAACACCATTTATACAACTATAGGAGCAATTACCTACGACTACCTGGTTATTGCGACGGGATCAACCACCAATTTTTTTGGCAATAAAGACGTCGAGCATTTTGCCATGCCGATGAAGTCGATACCCGAAGCACTTAACCTGCGTTATCTCATCCTTCAGAATTTAGAGCAGGCCGTGTTATTGCCCACCAAAGAAGAACGCGATCCATACCTGTCATTTGTTTTGGTAGGCGCTGGCCCTACCGGTGTTGAGTTAGCCGGAGCGTTAGCCGAATTGCGCAATCACATTCTCACAAAAGATTATCCTGAATTAAAAAAGGAAGAAATGAAGGTCTACCTGGTTGACTTTCTGCCAAAGGTCCTCGGTCCATTTTCAGATGAAGGTTCAAAAGCCGCTAAAAAGTTTCTGACAAATATGGGTGTCGAGGTTCTATTAAATGTAAAGGTGGAGAGTTATGATGGAAACGTGATAAAATTTGAGGGAGGAAAAACAATACATACTAAAAATGTAATCTGGTCGGCAGGCGTGATGGGTGTTGTGCCTGATGGATTAGCAAAGGATGTTTTAGAAAAAGGCAATCGTATAAGTGTAGATACCAGCAATCGTGTAAAAGGAATTTCAAATATATTCGCCATAGGCGATGTGGCGGCGATGATAACAGAAGAAACGCCGAAAGGCCACCCGGGTGTTGCACAGGTTGCCATACAACAGGGGAAACTGGTTGGCAAAAATATAGTCCGCCTGGTAAACGGAGAGGCCCCTGTTCCATTTAAGTATAATGACAAGGGCTCATTAGCCACTATTGGCCGCAATAAAGCCATTGCAGATTTAGGTAAACTCAAGTTCCAGGGATTTTTTGCCTGGTTGATCTGGATGTTTGTGCATTTGATCTCCCTTTTAGGGTTCAGGAACAAGGTGATCGTATTCATTAACTGGATAGGAAGTTATATTAGCTATAACGGGGGTACAAGATTAATTATCAGGAATTTTAAAAGAGAAGAACTGCCAAAAAAAGACAAACAAACATCGAAAATAGATTGATCGAAAACTTTCTTGCAGGGGAAAGTTGGCTATTTGTTTTAACCTATAGTTTGGCGTATGTTTGAGTAACAACTTTGCAAATACTGCATCAAATACTAAAAAACAACTTGTCTCGGATATGAAACTATATTTACCTATCGGGCTTGCGCTCGTATTATTGATAAGCGCCTGCGATGATAATACGGACGACCAGGCCAAAACTGTTGATAAAGGCGGCAGTATTGAAGTATCATTAAATACGAAGCATTTAGACTCATTAAACGATGTAGTAACCACACACTACATTGTTTGGCGCAGGGGTGCCCGTATAAAAGAGTTTGACAAAAAAGATACCATTCCATCCTTAGGTAATTTCATCACCGAAGGTGAAAACGATAACGGCGATACCCAAAAATTGAATGTACGCAAAGAATATGAATTTTATGTTACTGTAAAATAATCACCTGGTATGAAAAAATCAAAGGCAATAACCTTAGTTTTAGTAACCGGGTTATTAGGATGCACCCACCCAAATCAGCATAGCCGCCTATACCTGCGTACAGATTCCAGCGGTTATTATACACATACCCGGCCCGGTTTTATGGGTTATTATATATTCAGACCCTACGGTACTTATTACGGGGGCAGATACATGCGTATGGGCTATTCAAATAGTGGCGTACATCCATCGGAAGGTAGTATAACACGTGGTGGTTTTGGTGGGTCGGAAGGATTTAGCGTCTCATCATAATTATGCAACGAATAAGTATTAATCCACGCAATAACTGGCAAAAAACTGTCGAGGCTTTAGGCTTTGGCTTTCATACAGCAGATGTGCCTTACTGGGACGAATCGGCCTATTACGCATTTACAATGCCCGAAATCGAAAAACTCGAAGCGGTAACTGCCGAACTTTGGGACATGTGCCTGGCGGCTGTACAACATGTTATAGATCATAACTTGTTTGACCAATTCAGGATACCACAATTTATAGTACCTCATATACTGGATACCTGGAATAACGATGATCCGGCAATTTACGGGCGTTTTGACCTCTGCTATGATGGCATAAATGAACCTAAATTATTAGAGTTTAATGCCGATACACCCACCTCTCTATTCGAAGCTTCTATCGTTCAATGGTTTTGGCTGAAAGATTTTAATGAGCCTAAAGACCAGTTTAATTCCCTGCATGAAAAACTAATTGATTACTGGAAATATTTGAAGGATTACCTATACGACAATATTTTATACTTTACCTGTGTAAGAGACAGCCTGGAAGATTATACCACTACGGCCTACATGCAGGACTGCGCCATGCAGGCCGGCCTGGAAACCGCATTTATTTATATCAAGGATATCGGTTGGGATAATAATAATAACTATTTTGTTGATTTGGATGATAAACCCATACGTAATATATTCAAATTGTATCCTTATGAATGGATGGTTAATGAAGACTTTGGAAAAAACCTGGTAACGGACACGCTAAAAACCTGTTGGGTAGAGCCGTCGTGGAAAATGATATTGAGTAACAAAGCCATTTTACCTGTTCTTTGGCAATTATTTCCCTATCATAAAAATTTGCTCCCATCCTACTTTACAAGAAGCAATTTAAAAGATTACGTTAAGAAACCTTTTCTTTCCCGCGAAGGCGCAAACATTAGTATCGTGGAGAATGAAAAAGAAATAGCTTCTTCCGGCGGTAATTATGGTAGCGAAGGATATATTTATCAGCAACTATGTAAACTACCAGATTTTGATGGTAATTTCCCGGTAATAGGAAGCTGGGTTGTTGGTCAGCAACCGGCCGGAATGGGTATAAGAGAGTCGAACGGATTAATAACAGATAATTTAAGCAGGTTTATACCGCATTTAATATTATGAGTAATCCGCCAATCGTAAAACTAACTGAATGTCCCCGTGATGCAATGCAGGGATTGCATGACTTTGTACCAACAGCAATTAAAGCTGCATACATTAACCTGTTATTGCAGGTGGGTTTTGATACGATAGATTTTGGGAGTTTTGTTTCGGCTAAGGCAATACCACAAATGCAGGATACAGCTGAGGTACTAAAAAGGCTCGATTTGAGCACCACTAAATCAAAATTACTGGCTATTGTAGCTAATTACCGCGGCGCAGAAGAAGCTGCGCACCACGACGAGCTAACTTATTTAGGCTATCCGTTTTCCATATCCGAAACTTTCCAGCTTCGGAATACCAATACTACCATTAACGACTCGTTCGAATTGGTAAAGAAAATGATGGAGTTGTGCAACAACAAGCAAAAGGAGTTATTAGTCTACCTGTCCATGGGTTTTGGCAATCCATATGGCGATGAATGGAATGCGGAGATAGTAGAGCAATGGGCAGAAAAATTAGTTGGTGAAGGCGTTAAAACCATCGCTTTGGCCGATACGATTGGTATGGCTACTACAGAACAGATAAAAGCTATATACCCGGTTTTGATAAGGCAATTTTTAGGGACAGAATTTGGAATCCATCTGCATAGCACACCAGCTCAATCCCCAAAAAAAATAGAGGCTGCTTATTTAAGCGGATGCAAGCGTTTTGATTCGGCATTAAAAGGATATGGAGGCTGCCCGATGGCAGCAGATGACCTAACAGGCAATATCGCCACCGAAAACCTGATAGACTACCTGCAATCACAAAACGTGCTACAGGAGCTTAATATGGATAAATTTCAAGAAGCTATGGGGTATTCAGGTAGGATATTTGGGTAAATACTCCTTTGTCATCCTGAGCGCTGGCGAAGGATCTTGAACGCTACAAGCAATGTATATTTAAATATCGCTTCAATACTCTTCACTGGGTTCGGAATGAGAAACCAAATCCGAAATCGAACATCCGAAATTAAATATGCTTAAACATCTTATAGTGCCTTATCCCCGCTTCTTCAAACTCGGGCCCTGTTTTTTCGAACCCAAACTTTTCATATAAGGTAACAGCAGGTAATTGCGCGTGCATATAAACGTATGTCGCATCGGCAGGCAGGTCATCTAAAACGGCTTGTACTAAAGCCTTACCTACTCCTCCCCTAAATTGTTCTAAAACAGCAAAGCGTTCCAGCTTATAGCCTTTATCCGTTTTGCGCCAACGTGATGCACCGGCAGGTTCGCCATTCACGGTAGCTAAAAAATGGATGGATTCATCTTCAAACTCCCATTCCAGTTCGGGCGGGCAATTTTGTTCAACAACAAATACCTGGCGACGAATGTCAAATACCTTTTCCAGGTCGGCAGGGTCATTTACTTTTTGTACAACTATTTCTTTCACTTCGGATTTTGTTGTTGATTGGTTGATTAAGTTGATTCGGTGAGTGGTTAATTAGTTATTACTAACCATTCACTGAATCAACCTAATCAACTACTCACTATAGCTTCGCATTCACATCCAGGCAATTCAGATCACCAAAGGCTTGAGTTAACCTTTTAACAAAGCTTTCCTCGCCTTTACGCAACCAGACACGCGGATCATAATATTTCTTGTTAGGTGAATCCTCGCCATCGGGGCTACCTATCTGGGTTTGCAAATAACCTTCTTTCGATTTATAGTAATCTTTTATACCTTCCCAATAGGCCCATTGCATATCGGTATCAATATTCATTTTAATGGCGCCGTAAGATATCGCTTCGCGAATTTCTTCCGGGCTTGAGCCCGATCCACCATGGAACACAAAATTGATGGGCTTTTCGGCAGAAAGGTTGTATTTCTTTTTCACATACTCCTGTGAGTTATGCAGGATAACCGGTTGCAATTTTACATTGCCCGGTTTGTAAACCCCATGCACATTACCAAAAGCGGCTGCTACAGTAAAACGCGGACTAACTTTTAATAAATGTTCGTAAGAGTAAGCCACATCTTCAGGCTGGGTATATAAACGTGAGCTATCTACATCGCTGTTATCTACACCGTCTTCTTCGCCACCGGTTACACCCAGTTCAATTTCAAGGGTCATACCCATCTTCGCCATACGGGCCAAATATTTGGCAGATATCTCAATATTTTCTTCAATAGGCTCTTCAGAAAGATCCAACATATGCGAAGAGAATAATGGCTTGCCGGTGCGAGCAAAAAATTTCTCTCCGTAATCTAATAAACCATCTATCCAGGGTAATAATTTTTTAGCACAATGGTCGGTGTGCATAATTACGGCAACACCATAATGTTCAGCCAGTAAATGCACATGTTCGGCAGCAGAAATACCGCCCAATATACAAGCCTGCAGCTTAGAATTATCTAATGATTTACCGGCGTAAAATTGAGCACCGCCATGTGATACCTGTATAATTACCGGCGACTTAACCGCGGCTGCAGTTTCCATAACAGCGTTAATACTGTTAGTACCTATTACGTTTACAGCAGGAAGGGCAAATTTATGTTTTTTTGCAGCTTCAAATAGTTCCTGCACCTGGTCGCCGTGCAGTACACCTTTATAATTTTTTAAATCCATTGATTTGTAATTGAGCCCCGAAGTTATAATTTAGATATGAGATTTGAGATATTAGATTTGAGATTTTTGACGGGAAACAGCAATAAAAAGAAAAACCTTCTCATATCTCAATTCTCAAATCTCATATCTAAACAAAAATTCGTTTCTTTGTAATCAATTGAAAGAGTTCGAAAAAGATATGGCTTGGTTTAAGCGCGAGATAAAAGGGATAATTACGACCACTGAGGAAAAGAAGGAAACCCCTGACGGGATCTGGAACAAATGCCCTCAATGTAAAAAACCTCTTCACTATTCAGAGCAAGTTGAAAATCAATATGTGTGTCATTATTGCGGTTTCCACCTGCGTATTGGCTCAAAAGAGTATTTCTCTGTTCTGTTTGATAATAATGAATTTACAGAATTGTACCCTGATCTTACTTCAGGCGATCCGTTAAATTTTACCGATACCAAAAAATATGTTGACCGCTTAACCGAAACCCAGTTTAAAACTGGGTTAAAGGACGCGATACGCTCGGCATACGGCAAGATGAATGAGGTGGATATTGTAATAGCCTGCATGGATTTTAACTTTATAGGCGGTTCAATGGGGTCAGTAGTGGGCGAAAAGATTGCCCGCTCTATCGATTATTGTATGGAGCATAAAGTTCCGTTCCTGATGATATCAAAATCAGGCGGAGCACGTATGATGGAAGCTGCATTCTCATTAATGCAAATGGCTAAAACATCGGCCAAACTGGCTTTATTGGGACAGGCGAAAATACCTTATATTTCTTTATTAACCGACCCGACAACGGGTGGTGTAACTGCATCATACGCAATGTTAGGAGATATTAATATTGCCTAACCTGGTGCATTAATAGGCTTTGCCGGGCCACGGGTTATTAAAGAAACGATAAAGAAAGACTTGCCTAAAGGATTTCAAACTGCCGAATTTGTGCAGGAACATGGTTTCCTTGATTTTATAGTGGATCGCCGTGAAATGAAAGACGAACTGTCTGCATTTTTAAAGATGATGCAAAATTAGCTGTAACATACCTATTAATTACCTATTAATTAAGAAAGGGGTTGTACAAATTGTATAACCCCTTTCTTTTTATCAACAGTTAATACTATTACATTATTCCCGGCCTTGCGGGTTTAATTTCAGGCATGTCTTTTATATATGTCGGATTATCTTTTTTCTTTTTATCATCATTTTGCACCTGATCAGACTGACCTTGTTGTTCCTGGGTAGATTGTTGTTTTTGATTCTCCGAAATATCACTTTCAGTATAATCCCGGTCATTGCCGGACATTTTATTATTGGTTTCCATAATTTCTATTTTTACTTAGAAAGGCCATCATTCGACAGCCTTTCTGGGTTTAAAATTAGTTATAATTAAGGCTCTTACAATTATTCAGTGCCTGGCTCATGCCCTATCATTCGGCCGGTTGTGCGTCCGTTATTACGGCTCACAAAATCTCCCTTTGCAGGGCCAACTGATGGAAATTCTTTTTTATCCGGCGGGTTAACATCACTTTGCGCATTATAGGAGGCATCGTTACCACCGCTTTGTTGTTGTTGCTCGCGTTGAGCTGCATATCCTGATCCTTCCTGTTCAGACTGACGCTTTTTAGGAATTTCGTTTGGTCGTTTACCGTTTCCGGAATTTTGATTTTTATTTTTCATAGCATTGACTTTTAATTGGTACAATTAATAAAGCCATAATCATGCCAAAGGAAAATTATTTAACAAGAAAGAAATTAACTTGTCATTCTGAGCGATAGCGAAGAATCTTGTAAAAGCGATGAATGGTAACACAGAAAAGGTGTATAAGATCCTTCGCTATCGCTCAGGATGACAGGTTATAATGAGTCTACACATTCACCGGGAACAACTCGCGTATTTTAGCTAAGGTATAATCAACTTCTTCCTTTGTACTGTACTTAGAAAAAGAAAATCTGACCGACGGCCTGGTAGCACTGGCGCCAATAGCGGTAAGCACATGCGAACCAATATCCGTACCCGAACTGCATGCACTGCCGCCCGATGCTGAAATACCGGCTATATCCAGGTTAAACAATAACATATCGGCCATATCCGTATCCGGGAAAGATACATTTAAAACCGTATATAAACTTTTATCGGGATCAGTTTCGCCATTAAATTGTACACCGGGAACCTGCTCTTTCAGCTGCTCCATCATATAAGTTTTTAATCCTTGTATGTGTTGCTGATGCTGTTCCATTTCGGCATAGGCAATTTCAAGCGCTTTAGCTAAACCCACAATACCATATACATTTTCGGTACCGCCGCGCATATTGCGTTCCTGCGAGCCACCATATATTAACGGCTTAATTTTAAGTTTGTGATTTACATGTAAAAAACCAACCCCTTTAGGTCCATGTAGCTTATGCGCTGCACAAACTAAAAAATTCACCTTCAGTTTGCTCAAATCATGCGGATAGTGACCCATGGTTTGTACCGTATCACAATGAAAAATAGCGTTGTATTGTTCACATAGATCACCTACCCGCTCTATATCTGTTAAAGTACCTATTTCATTATTGGCATGCATCAACGACACAAAGCTGCGTTCATTATTTTGAAGCAATTCCTCCAAATGGGCGTAATCAACGTTTCCTTTGTCATCGGTATTAACAAAACTTAGTTTAATGGTTCCTGCTTTTTCCAAAGCTTCAAACGTATGTAATACCGCGTGATGCTCCAGCCTGGTGGTAATGGCGTGGGTAATGTGATGATCAACAATACCACAACGTATGGCGGTGTTATCAGCTTCAGTCCCGCTACTGGTAAAGAATATTTCAGCAGGCGAAGTATGCAGCAAATTGGCAATGGTTTTACGTGCCTTCTCAATCAATGCCCTTGCCTCGCGCCCGTGCGAATGTATAGATGACGGATTACCGAAATTGGTTTCCATTACCTTATACATTTCTTTTATTACTTCCGGATCTAAAGGTGTTGTAGCAGCATTATCTAAATAAACACGCATGGGTATAATGATTGAATTATAGAATGATTGAATTATTGATTGTATTCTTTCGGACTTTCTGACTTTCCGTCTTCCGGACTACGCTAACTCAATTTTAAAATCTCTTTTATGTCAGCAATGATCTTGTTTGCTAAATTATTCGCAACCGTTTCCGAATCACCTTCCGAATAAATACGGATAATCGGTTCTGTATTTGAACGGCGCAAATGTACCCATTGTTTATCAAATTCTATTTTTAGCCCATCAATGGTGGAATGTGGCTGTGTTTTGTACTTCTCTTCTACTTTAAGTAACAAAGCATCAATATCCATTTCAGGCGTTAAGGTTATTTTATTTTTGGAGATGAAATAACCGGGATAAGATTTTCTTAACACCGAAATAGGCTTACCAAATTTTGCTAAATGCGTCAAAAATAAAGCTATACCGGCTAAAGCATCACGGCCATAGTGCAGTTCGGGATAGATCACCCCGCCATTGCCTTCGCCGCCAATTACCGCGTTAACTTCCTTCATCTTGTTAACCACGTTCACCTCGCCTACGGCAGCAGCATGATATTCGCCGCCGGCCAGCTCCGTCACATCGCGCAAGGCGCGGGTTGATGAAAGATTGGAAACGGTATTACCTTTAGTGTTTTTCAAAATATAATCTGCAACGGCAACCAAAGTATATTCTTCGCCAAACATATTACCGTCTTCGCTCACAAAACAAAGGCGGTCAACATCCGGGTCGACAGCTATACCTAAACTGGCATTTTTGGCGACAACTTCTCTCGACAACGCTACCAGGTTTTCGGGCAGTGGCTCGGGGTTATGCGGAAAATTGCCATCGGGTTCACAAAACAATTTGTAAACTGTTTTTACCCCCAATGCTTCCAACAAAGCAGGCACAAATATGCCACCCGTTGAGTTAACACAATCAATTACTACTTTAAAATCAGCTTTGGCAATAGCCTTGACGTCAACCAACGGTAATGCCAATATCTGGTCAATATGTTTTTGCAGGTAGGTATCATCTACCGTTACCTTACCCAAATCATTTACGTCGGCATAAGTAAAATCGCTGCTTTCGGCAATTTCTAATACTTCTTTACCATCAGCATCGTTAATAAATTCGCCTTTTTCGTTGAGCAGTTTAAGGGCGTTCCATTGTTTAGGATTATGGCTGGCGGTTAATATAATGCCGCCCGCCGCTTTTTCTAACGGAACGGCAATTTCAACTGTAGGGGTTGTGGAAAGCCCCAGGTCGACCACATCAATGCCCAAACCCTGCAAAGTACCTATTACCAGGTTATTTACCATACTGCCTGATATACGGGCATCGCGACCTATCACTATTTTTTTAATACCTGATCTTTTTATGGCCCAACTGCCATAAGCCGAAGTAAATTTTACTATATCTACAGGTGTCAATCCTTCACCCGCTGCACCGCCAATGGTGCCCCTTATTCCCGAAATTGATTTTATTAATGTCAAAGTATAATTTTTTGTACCTGCAAAAGTAATAATTTAACCGTTAACAACGCATCCGTGGTATTGGTTTGAGCTGAATTTATTGGTTACATTTGAGGCTCAACAACAAATGTTTTAATTACAAAATGCCCGATTTCCTTTTACAATTAGACCGGCACCTGTTTCATTTTATAAATCACGACCTGGCCAATTCGTTTTTCGACTGGCTCATGCCCTGGCTGCGCGAACCCAAGTTTTGGATACCTTTATACGTTTGCATTATTGGCTTTTGTATTTATCGTTATAAAAAAATCGGGTTAATTATTATCCTCGGCATCGCATTATCGGCCGGCGTTGCCGATTTTACCAGCGCAAGCATAATTAAACCATTGGTAAAGAGAGACCGGCCCTGCCGGGATAAGGTGGTTGCTAAAACCGATATTGAACGGGTAGGTTGCGGTACCGGTTATAGCTTCCCTTCTACCCATGCTACAGATCACTTTGCGATGGCCTATTTTTTAATATTTATATTTTACAAACGCTGGCGCTGGATATTGCTTTGGGCCACCCTATGGGCAGCGTCTATCAGCTTTGCACAGGTATATGTTGGTGTACATTATCCTATTGATGTAATTTGCGGCGCGTTATATGGCCTATTGGTGGGATGGCTGATCTCACTTATCTTTAAAAAATTACAACCTCAGTTTTAATGCAAGCCTGGAAAATTATCCTGTTATTCTCCGCCGCTTTTTTTGGTGGCACCGCTGTTTTTTTATTTAAGGGCGATAACCATAAAACGCTCAAACTGGTATTATCCTTTAGCGGGGCGTACCTGTTTGGCATAACCGTACTGCATTTAATACCCGACGCTTATCACGAAAATGACAGCTTTGTAGGCGTATTTATTTTACTGGGGTTCCTGTTTCAAATTGTATTAGAGCAGTTCTCTGACGGTATCGAACATGGTCATATGCATAAGCCAACCGGCGGGCATTATGTCTTTCCGTTAGGCATAATTGTGAGCCTTTGCCTCCATGCTTTTTTAGAGGGGATGCCGTTGGCACAGGGCTATCAAAATCAACTGGTGTTTGGTATTGCTTTGCATCATATCCCGGCTGCTTTTGCTTTGGGAACTGTTTTTTTGGCTAACAAACAAAGCAAAAACAGCACCATATTCTATATAGGCCTGTTTGCCATAATGGCGCCTGCCGGATACTTTTTTAGTTATGCGTTAAGCAGTGGCGGCATTGGCAACCTACAGCATTATTTTAACCGGATAATGGGTGTAGTGATCGGCATTTTTCTGCATATCTCTACCACCATCCTTTTTGAATCAAGCGACGGGCATAAATTTAACGTGCGAAAAATGGTAGCGGTATTATTAGGTGTTGGGGTTGCGTTGATTGGGTTTGTGAGTGAGTTGTAGCACCCAGTCAAACTTACGAGGTTTTCAAAACTTCGTAAGTTTTTGCGTTTAGGTAATTAAATCCAAAATCGAACATCCGAAATCAAATTATCCTCTCAATTTATCCAGCAGGTCGCTCAAAATACCCGCTTCTTCGGGAGTGAGGCATGTCTTCAGGAAATCCCTGGTCTTAAATTCGGCATCCATTTTAGATAGTATTTCCAGCCCTTTTTCGCTAATACGCACATCAACCGCGCGGCGGTCGCGGGTATTGGTACACCGTGAAACCAACTCTTTTTGAACCAAACGGTCCACAATGCGTGACGCGTCTGACATTTTATCGATCATCCGCTCTTTCAACAGGTTTACTGTAGCAGGCTTAGGGTATTGTCCCCTTAAAATACGCAGGATATTAAACTGCTGATTAGTCAAATTATACTTTTCAAAATACGGCCGAATCACATTATTGAGCCAGCCATCCGTATAAGCGATGTTGATTATCACTTTCTGATAATTATCCTCAAACTTAGTGCTTTGTATTTCTTCGTCTATCCGCATGTACCTTAATTAGTTGCAAAGATGCAAATATGTTTTTTAATTTTCTATTTTGCCTGAGTCATCATTATCTGTACCCGGTTTGCCATAATTCCACGGGCAATGCAAACACTTGTTTTTACAACAATAGCCGCGTTTTAAATGATAGGCTTCGGTAAAAACAAAATTACCGTCTTCGTTTATATAATAGTCTATCCCCTCTTTAAGCTCCATCAGTTCAACATTTTCACAAAAATAGTATCGCTAAAATGATTTTTCAAATGCGCGCCATTACCATGTAACGTCCATACCTGTTTTGGTTGCACTTGTTTAACGGTGTATAAAATATCGTTCCAATCCACATGGTCGGATATAAACAGCGTATCCTCGTTATTTACCTGCAGATTTTTCCAGCCCGAGGCAAATAAACGCTTTACACCCACCGCCCTAAAGTAGCTGTCAAAAGTAAACGGCGGAACGATGTACACATATTCATCCTGTGTTTTCATTAGTTTGCGGCCATATACCTGGTATTTGCCGGGCGAATAACCCATCCTTTCATAAATAGTATTAATAGCCATAATACGGTGATGTACCAGCACTTTCTTTTGCGGCGCATATTCGTTTATCATTTGTATTAATCGTTGGCTTTTGCCCAGGCTGTAAGCGCCTAACAAAATATTACTCTTAATAGCATTCAACTTTAATATTTCAGCAACCGGATCGGGGTGAATAACTTGTGGATCAGCAAAGGTACTTTCGGTAATCAGTACATCCGCGGTTATCCACTCAATAGGTTCGCAGGTGGCATCCGTTTGTAATTTATAATCGCCCGTATACAAGTATTTAACACCCTGGTATTCCATCAACACTTGTGCCGAGCCCAATATATGCCCCGCTGATATAAAAGTGATGGTAACCCCGCCAATATTAAATGGCTGATTATAATTTATCTTATTGATAACCTTCGCTGTGCTTTTGGCATAACGCAGCTGCATAAAAGCAACGGTGGCATCCGTGCAATAAATATTGGTATTCCCACTAACTGCATGATCAGCATGAGCATGTGATATTACTGCCTGTTTAACGGGTTGTTGCGGATCGAGATAAAAATCGCCGTATTTACAGTACAGGCCGTTCGTGTTAAATAAAACAAAATCTTCCAATATAGTCATTGAGTCATTGGTCATTGTGTCACTGCTTGGATGATGGATTAGGTTTTAAATAAAGTTTCTGGTTAGCCAATGACTTAATGATTAATGACTTAATGACAAAAAAACTTTATGCAACTTCAATACCTGCGGAATGATCAATGTGGTTTCATCATTTTTGATTACATAATCAGCCAAAGCGATCTTTTTTTCTTCGGAAAACTGGCGCGAATTACGGCTTTCCACTTCTGCCCTGGTGATACCGTCCCGTTGCATTACCCGCTTAATACGCATCTCCAATGGCGCCGAGACCATAATAGATTTATCGCACATTTTATAGGATGTACTTTCAAAAAGCAAGGCCGCCTCTTTTACTACGTAAGGTGCGTCAACAATTTGTGCAACCCAATTGTCAAAGGCCCTAAACACCGCCGGATGCGTTATTGAATTTAATTTAGCTAATTTCACTTCGTCATTAAAAACTATACCTGCAATATGCTTCCGGTTTAGGCTACCGTCATCAAAATAAGATTCC
>Ga0207009_1061_pt1 | contig 18639 bp, 14 predicted proteins | sample Alteio_BWMinCont_81_FD_153479 | JGI IMG/M metagenome (GOLD analysis project Ga0207009, IMG submission 153479) | Enriched cells from forest soil in Barre Woods Harvard Forest LTER site, Petersham, Massachusetts, United States -... | ecosystem: Environmental > Terrestrial > Soil > Temperate forest >... | reverse complement strand
AAACAATTGGTTTACGTGGAAAACAGCGGCGCTATTACCTTAGATGATATTAAAAGCCTTAAACCAATTAACCTGTTTCTAAGCGTTAACGGCGATAGAAGCGGTAAAATCGAGTTACTGCATACCAATACAGTTAATGCCAAAAACAAAGCAGAGTTTAATTACAATGCGGATAAAAGCCTGTTAATAGAAGTTAAGTAAGTAATGAGGAGTTTTGTAGTAACCGTTCTTTGTCTGTTAGCCACACTGCTACTGAAGGCGCAAGCCGTTACGTATCCTACGGATATTACCGTAGCACAGGATGGCAGCGGAAACTATAAAACGATACAGGAGGCGGTTAATTCTGTACGCGACCTGGGGCAGCGCGTTACCATCCATATTAAAAAAGGCACTTATCGTGAAAAATTGGTTATCCCAACCTGGAAAACGCTTATCACTTTAATTGGCGAGGATCGGGATAATACCATAATTACTAATGATGATTACTCGGGGAAGACAATTTCAGGAGGTAAAGACTCATTTGGCAATATTAAATTCAACACGTTTACATCCTACACGGTACTAGTACAGGGGAATGATTTTGTGGCAGAGAACCTGACTATTCAAAACACAGCCGGAAGGGTGGGACAGGCATTAGCGCTGTATGTAGAAGGGGATAGGTGCATCATAAAAAACTGCAAACTATTAGGCAACCAGGATACACTTTACCTGGCTACCGAGAAAAGCCGCGAGTTTTTTGAAGGGTGTTATATAGAAGGCACCACCGATTTTATTTTCGGCGAGGCTACCGTAGTTTTTCAGAATTGCACGATCAAAAGCCTGATTAATTCCTTTGTTACTGCAGCAGCTACCACGCCGAGGCAGAAATATGGCTTTGTGCTTTTTAATTGCAAGTTGATTGCAGCAGACACCTCTGTAAAAAAGGTTTACCTGGGTCGGCCGTGGCGCTCATACGCCAAAACGGTTTATATCGGCTGTGAATTAGGCAGTCATATTATACCGGAAGGTTGGAACCCATGGAAAGGCGATGCGATGTTTACAGATAAAGAAAAAACGGCTTATTATGCCGAGTACGGTAATAACGGCCCCGGATCAGTTACAACAAACCGGGTAGCCTGGTCGCACCAGTTAACAGCTATTGAAGCTAAACAATATACCATCAAAAATATTTTAGGCGGGACAGATAACTGGGACCCGTTAAATGCAAAATGATGTGCAATCGTTTCCGGGAACGATTGCATGGATTTTTATTAAAAGTAAATGATTTTGAAGCTAAAAACTAAGTACAATTGTTCTAAAAAATCCTTTTAAGTGCAATAAATTAATGAAGAAGTTAATATTAATACTATTTATCATCGCGGGCTTTAATACCGTAAGGGCGCAGGAGCAGCCGCTGTCACAAAAAATGGCAACTACCGCCATGAGGCTTTGGAATGACAGCGCTGCCAGGTGGGCTTATGAACAGGGAGTTGTGCTGCGTGGGGTTGAAGAAGTTTGGTTGCAAACCGGCGATAAAAAGTATTTTACCTATGTGCAAAATTATATTGACGCACTGATTAACAAAGACGGCGTTATTAAAAATTATAAGATTGACGATTACAGCCTGGATAATATTTTATGCGGTCGCAGCCTGCTTATGTTGTATAAAATAACCAAAGCCGAAAAATATTATAAAGCACTGTTACAACTACGTCAGCAACTAAAAGATCAGCCCCGCATACCCGAAGGGGGCTACTGGCATAAAAAACGTTATCCTAATCAAATGTGGCTGGATGGTTTATACATGGGTTCTACATTTTATGCTGATTATGCTACTGCATTTGGCGAAAATGAAGATTTTGATGATATAGCCAAACAGTTTATACTGGCTGATGAACACACCCGCGACCCCAAAACCGGGTTGTTGTATCATGCATGGGATGAAAGTCACAAGGAAAAATGGTCTGATCCTAAAACGGGATTATCTCCCAATTTTTGGGCACGAGCCGACGGCTGGTATGCAATGGCCCTCGTTGATGTGTTGGATGATTTTCCGGTTAATCATCCCAAACGCGCTCAGTTGATTTCTATTTTAAATAACCTGGCGGCTACCATCCAAAAATACCAGGACCCGAAAACAGGCGCGTGGTATGAGGTGATGGATAAAGCTAATGAAAAAGGAAACTATCTGGAATCATCCGCATCATGCATGTTTGTTTACGCGCTGGCTAAAGGGGTACGGAAAGGTTATTTACCACCAAGCTATTTAGCGGTTGCTAATAAAGGTTATAGCGGTATTGTAAGCAAATTTATTGAGACCGATGCCAATGGGCAAATGAATTTAACAGGCACCGTAAGTGTAGGCGGTTTAGGTGGCAACCCTTATCGCGATGGCAGTTATCAATATTATTTGAGTGAAAAGGTAGTAACTAATGACCCTAAAGGTGTTGGCGCATTTATACAGGCCAGTGTTGAAGTTGAGCGTTTAGCTCATTTAAATGAAGGTACCCAAAAAACGGTATTACTGGATAGCTACTTTAATGATGAACATAAAAAAGATCCTATTACCGGTAAAATGATCTCTTATCATTATAAATGGGATGAAATTGATAATGATGGCTTTTCCTTCCTCGGTCACATCTTTAATAACTACGGCTTAAAAACCGAAACCCTATTTGAGGGCCCAACAGAAGCTAATTTAAAAAAGGCAAACGTTTACATTATTGTTGACCCGGATATTCCGAAGGAAAACAAAGATGCCAAATACATTGAAGCGCCACATATTAAAGCTATAAGCGACTGGGTAAAAGACGGTGGCGTATTAGTTGTTTTAAATAATGATACGGGTAACGCCGAATTTGCACATTTGAATAACCTGCTGGCCAAATTTGGCATACGTTTCAATTTAGATAGCCGCAACCATGTAACTACACCGCATTTTGAAACGGGCGCTATCAACATTCCGGCCGATAATGAAATTTTCAAGACAGCAAAAAAAGTTTATATAAAAGAGCTCGCCACGCTGGCTGTTACCCCTCCGGCTAAATCTGCTTTAACGGATAAAAACGATGTCATCGTCGCGATAGCAAAATATGGTAAAGGCACTGTGTTTGCTGTTGGCGATCCCTGGTTTTATAATGAGTATACTGATGGCCGGAAACTGCCGCCCGATTATCAAAATTTTGAAGCTGCCAATGATTTGGTGAAATGGCTCGTTAAACAAATTCCTGTAAAATAAAATGAGGAAACTTACCTGCATATTGTGCCTGATGTTTTGCCTGCAACTGCAATTTGTAAAGGCCCAAACTATAGTTGTTGACGCAACAGGCAAGGGTAACTTTAAAACTATACAGGATGCGATTAACAGTCTGCCCGATTCGGCTGCTACTGACAGGATTATTTTAATTAAAAATGGCACCTATCGCGAAAAAGTATCCCTTACCAAACATCATATCGTGTTGCAGGGGGAGGATGAAAAGAACACTATTTTAACTCAATCAATAGCTCGCGAAATATGGTTGTGCAGTAATCATGGCGACTGGGGCGTAGCTACAATGAATGTCAGCGGTAATGATATCACCTTAAAAAATCTGACCATATTGAATACCTATGGTAAAGATGTAACTCGAGATACTGTGGTTAATTGCCCCAATATGCCTGCCACACCTCAAAAGACAGTTAAGCCGGGTAGTCATCAAATGGCTTTAAGAACCACAGCTGCTACGCGGTTAAAGGTAATCAATTGCACGTTTAGAGCTTATGGCGGCGATACCGTTAGTCCGTGGAATGTGAAGAATGGCCTGTACTATTTTAAAGACTGCACTATGGAAGGCTATGTGGATTTTTACTGCCCGCGCGGCAGGGCCTACGCCGAGAATTGCACTTTTATTTGCCACAGCCCGGAAGCCGCTATCTGGCACGATGGTTCGGCGGATGAGAATTCAAAAACGGTATTGGTGAACTGCAAATTTGTTGGCGATAATAACTTTAAACTGGGCAGGTATCACCTTGACTCACAATTTTACCTGGTCAACTGCTCTTTCGCAGCTAATATGGCCGATGCGCCAATTTACCAGGCTGCCTCGTCAAAAGGTGTAAAATGGGGCCAGCGTACGTACTTTTTTAATTGTCATAAAGAAAACGGTGATTATAGCTGGTTCAAAAATAACCTGGCAACAGCTCCCGGATCGCCTGATGTTAAAAAGATCAATGCTGTGTGGGCAATGGATAATAAATGGAACCCCTATTATTAAGATTTTATAAATAATATGATTTTATCAAGATATAATTTAAATAAAATAGATGTGGAAGGGCTGGTGCTTCCTAATGAAGACATCTTTGAGCTGCCTGAAAAAGTTTTGCAGTTTGGTACCGGTGTGTTATTGAGGGGCCTTACCGATTATTTTATTGACAAGGCAAACCGCGAAGGTATATTCAACGGACGGGTAGTTGTTATTAAATCAACCGATGCCGGTTCGACTGCTGATTTTGACCGCCAGGACGGTCTCTATACTTTATATGTTAAAGGCATTGAAGACGGTCAGGAAGTTAACGAGCAAATTGTATGTTCATCTATCAGCCGTGTTTTGTCGGCAGCTAATGATTGGGAAAGTATCCTCAAAACCGCTTATAATCCGTATTTAAAAGTAATTATTTCTAACACCACCGAAGTAGGTATTCAACTAATACAGGACAATATTACCAAACATCCACCGGTATCTTTCCCCGGGAAACTATTGGCCATTTTACACGAGCGTTATAAAGCATTTGGCGGAAGCGAGAAAAGCGGATTTGTTATTATTCCTACCGAGTTAATTGTTGACAATGGTAAAAAACTGGAATCTATTGTGCTTGAGCTGGCGCATTTAAACCAACTGGAACCAGCGTTTATGGACTGGCTGGAAAACTGCAATTATTTTTGCAATTCGCTGGTTGATCGCATTGTACCGGGTAAGCCCGACAAAACACTCAATGCGGAGCTTGAAAAACTATCTGGATACAAAGATAATTTGCGTACGGTGTCTGAAGTATATTGCTTATGGGCCATTGAGGGCAATGAGGAAGTAAAATCAATTTTATCATTTGCCAATGCACATCCCGGTGTAGTTATTACCCCTGATATTGAAATGTTCAGAGAATTAAAGTTGCGTTTGCTTAACGGAACGCATACCTTAACCTGCGCCATTGCCTTTTTATCAGGCTTTAAAACAGTAAAGGATGCGATGAATAACCCCGCATTTTCGCAGTTTATTTTACATTTAATGTTAAATGAAATTGTTCCGGCCATTCCTTACAAAATTGATAATGTCACGGCCGTTCATTTTATCCATAAGGTGCTTGATCGTTTTAAAAATCCCAATATTGAACATCAATGGATCAGCATATCTGCTCAATATTCAACCAAGTTAAAATCGCGTGTCCTTCCATTACTGCTTAATCACTACAAACATAGTAATGATGTGCCCGAGGGATTTGCGTTTGGTTTTGCTGCATTTATAAGGTTCATGAAGGTTGAAAATGAAGACGGAAAATTTATCGGACACAGCGATGGCGAGGACTATACCGTAACCGATAGCCAGGCAGAAAGACTTTACAAGGCATGGACAAATGTCGATATTAAAAAAGTGGTAGAAAGCGTTTTAAAGGACAATTATTTATGGGAAAGCGATCTGACCCAGCTTCCCGGCTTTAAAGATGCGGTTATTAAAAACCTGGAAGCTATAATGGATATAGGCGTCTTGCAATTATTAGAAAAGTTTGATTTGAAAAGCGTAGTGAAATGAGACAGTGGATTTTAAAAGTACATCCAAAGGATAATGTATTAGTGGCCCTAACCGACTTAAAACCCGGTGAAGAGGTAACTTATGAAGGGGCAACCTATAAACCTATGGAGTTTATTCCTGCCAAACACAAGTTTGCCATCAACGATTTGCCACAAGGTGCAGAAATAATTATGTATGGCGTGTTGGTAGGAAGGACCCAATCTGCAATTCCGGCTGGCGGGTTATTGACAACCGGTAACGTTAAACACGCGGCAAGTGGTTTCCAGTCCGAAGTGCATCATCATGACTGGCATAAGCCGGATATCAGTAAGTTTGCAGACAGGAAATTCAACGGTTTTCATCGCGAAGACGGCAGCGTAGGTACAGCCAACTATTGGCTGATAGTACCTATGGTTTTTTGCGAGAACCGCAATGTGGAAGTGTTACAGGAGGCTTTGATAAAACCCCTGGGTTATGGCCGTAAAAAAACATATGAGCTAAAAGCGCAAAACCTGATTGAGAAAATTAAATCGGGCGGAACCCTGAATGAGATTTTATATACCGAGATAGAGCCCTCGGGTACCACCATAGGCAGCACAAAACTATTCCCCAATGTTGATGGGATAAAATTCCTTTCGCATACGGGTGGTTGTGGGGGTATCCGCCAGGATTCAGAAGCGCTATGTGGCCTACTTGCCGGGTATATCACCCACCCCAATGTTGCCGGAGCAACTGTTTTAAGTTTGGGATGCCAAAATGCGCAGGTAAGCATCTTACAGGCTGAAATACAAAAGCGATCACCCAATTTTAATAAACCTTTATACATACTCGATCAGCAAAAAACGGGTACCGAAGATGATATGCTTGATCATGCCATCCGTCAAACACTCGCGGGGTTAATGCAAGCCAATAACAATACTCGCCAACCTGCGCCTTTAAGTAAATTGACTATCGGCCTGGAATGCGGTGGATCTGACGGTTTTTCCGGCATCTCGGCGAACCCGGCTATTGGTTATACTTCTGACTTACTGGTGAGCCTGGGTGGTTCGGTAATTTTATCAGAGTTTCCGGAATTATGTGGTGTGGAGCAAAATATCATAGACCGTTGTGTGGATAAGGAAAAAGCCAACCGCTTTACTAATTTGATACGCACCTACAGCAAGAGAGCGGAAGAGGCAGGCTCGGGGTTTGATATGAACCCATCGCCCGGAAACATAAAAGATGGATTAATAACAGATGCTATCAAATCGGCAGGCGCAGCAAAAAAAGGCGGAACATCCCCTGTTGTTGATGTGTTGGATTATCCTGAAAAAGTAACTAAACCCGGGCTTAATTTACTTTGTACACCCGGCAACGATGTGGAGTCAACTACAGCGGAAGTGGGATCGGGCGCTAACATCGTTTTGTTTACCACTGGGCTGGGGACACCTACCGGCAATCCAATTACGCCGGTGGTTAAAATTGCCAGTAATACTACGCTGTATAATCGCATGAATGATATTATTGATATCAACACAGGCACCATTATAGAAGGAGAGGAAACGATACAGCAAGCCGGCGAGCGCATACTGGACTATGTAATAAAAGTTGCAAGTGGTGAAGTTGAAGTTAGCGCCGTAAACCACGGGCAGGATGATTTTATCCCGTGGAAACGGGGGGTTTCTTTATAAATCTTAAAATAATTACCGATGAAAAATATTGCTCAATGGCGAAAATTATTATTGCCAATTCTTATGTTGTTTGCCCAAATTTCAATTGCTCAGGACCTTACGAAGATAGATCCGGAACCTTTCGCTGACAATGCCGGGCACTGGTATGGTATTGCAGATAAGGCAAATATTATAAATGCCCGGCCGGGCCGGCCAAAATATAACCCAACCGAGTTGGTAAATATCGGCGATAATATTCTCCTGTTTCAAAAAACAAACGGCGGATGGCCAAAAAACTACGATGTGTTCGCGATATTAACCCGTGATCAACAAGATAGTGTAGCCGCCGCGAGATTTGATTTGAAAACCACCTTTGATAATGGTAGCACTTATACCCAAATTGCAGCTTTAGCTATCGTATACTATAATACTAAAACTGAAAAATATAAAACAGCCGCTTTAAAAGGTTTGAATTTTATTTTTGATGCGCAATATAAAAATGGAGGCTGGCCACAATATTATCCACTTGAATCGGGCTACAGCCGGGAAATAACCTTTAATGATGGCGCATATGAAGGGATTATGGAGCTGTTAAAAGATATATTGGACAATAAGCCCCAATACAGTTTTGTGGATGACAAATATCGCGCTAAAATCAAGACCTCTTTCGACAAGGGAATGGATTGTATATTCAAGACACAGATTAACGATATGGGTAAACCCACCGCCTGGTGCCAGCAATATGATGAAGTATCCTTAAAGGCGGCATGGGCGCGTAAATTTGAACCACCAAGTATCTGTAATAAAGAAAGTGCCGACCTGGTGCTCTTTTTAATGAGCTTTGATAATCCTTCAAAGCAGGTTATTGATGCGGTGCAAAACGCGGTTGCCTGGTTCCAGGACTCAAAGATCTATAATACAAGGGTAAATACTATTCCTGCTCCGCGGATGGTAACACCTTATCGCATTTCTGTGACCGACCGGGTGGTGGTAACCGATCCTAACGCGCCACCTATCTGGACCCGTTACTATGAATTAAAAACTCATCGTCCTGTATTTTGTAACCGGGATAGCAAAGTAGTTTATAGTTTAGCCGAAGTAACCCGCGAAAGACGTGACGGTTATGGCTGGTATACCTATTCGCCGCAACAAGTCCTGAATAAATATCCCGAATGGCAAAAAAAATGGGCAAGCGACAATAATGTTTTAGATAAAAAGTAAATTACAGCGGCTTTAGCCTAAGTAAATGAAAAGATCTTTTTATGTTATTTTACTGCTTATAACAAGCGTTTGTATAGGGAATGCGCAAAAGATTAACCGAAAGGCACTGGTAAGCAGGCATAATATTGTTATCACAAGCGTAGATACATTAGGATCATTAACTGTTGGTAACGGCAAATTCGCTTTTACGGTTGATGCTACGGGCATGCAGTCTTTCCCCGAATATTATAAAAATGGCGTTCCTTTAGGCACAGAGTCGGAGTGGGGGTGGCATAGTTTTCCAAACAAAGAAGGCTATAAATACAGCGAAACCTTGCAGGATTTCGATTTTAATAAAGACGGTCATAAGGCAGCTTACGCGGTACAATTAAGATCAGGCAGGGGTAAGGCGGCGGGCGATTATTTTAGAGAAAATCCCCATCGTTTGCAATTAGGTAACGTAGGTTTTGAGTTTACAAAAAAAGACGGTTCGCCTGTAGCTGCAACAGATCTGCAGGATATACATCAGGTGTTGAACTTATGGACCGGCGAGATCACGAGCACTTTTAAAATTGAGGGGACACTGGTTAAAGTTATCACTTGTTCGGATGCAATTAAAGATGCTATTGGCGTAAAAATCACCTCGGTACTGTTAAAACAAAAGCGAATCAAAATAAAAATAAGGTTTCCTTATCCCTCCAATGATTTTAAGGATGTAGGCAAAACCTATACAAATGTTTCAGCACATCAAACCGAATTTATTCAACCATCATTTAACGAAGCACTTTTTACACGAAAGCTCGATAATACAGTTTATTACGTTGATGCAGGTTGGCGCGGTAAGGCAGCAATTAACAAGTTAGCTGATCATAATTATGCATTATTGCCATTTACTGATACTGTATTTAGTTTTTCCATTGATTTCTCTTCATCAAAACCAACAAAAGGCCCGCATGACTTTGAAGGCATACAACAAACCAGCATAGCAGGCTGGCGCAAATACTGGCTATCGGGTGCTGCGGTTGATTTTGCAGGAAGTACCGATGACCGCGCTGCAGAGTTAGAGCGGAGAGTTGTGCTGTCCCAATACCTAATGCGGGTGCAGGAAGCCGGCCATTTTCCGCCGCAGGAAACCGGCTTGACTTATAATAGCTGGTACGGAAGGCCACATATGGAGATGCTCTGGTGGCACTCGGCGCATTACGTTTTATGGGGGCGCCAAGACCTAATTGAGAAAAGTATGCAATGGTACTTCAAAGCCTTTAACGAAGCTAAGGCTATTGCTGAGCGACAGGATTACAAAGGCGTTCGCTGGCAAAAAATGACGGATAATGAAGGCGGAGACACGCCATCGAACGTCGGTTCCTTCCTTATCTGGCAGCAACCCAATGTTATTTATGAGGCCGAATTGTTGTATAGAAATAAACCATCTAAGCAATTACTACAAAAGTATAGCAAGCTGATTTTTGCTACAGCAGATTTTATGGCGTCGTTTGCGCGTTATAATGCTGGCACAGGTTATTATGACCTGGGGAAAGGTATTATTCCTGCACAGGAGAGTTATAATCCGGCAGAAACCTATAACCCGCCATATGAACTGGCCTATTGGAAATGGGCGCTGGAAAAAGCACAGGTATGGCGCACAAGATTAGGTTTAAAACCCGACAAAAACTGGCAAACGGTGATTGAGAAACTTGCCCCTTTGGCTCAAAAAGATGGCTTATATAAAGCAGCTGAAAGCGTCGAAGATTCCTACTCGGCACAAAGCAAATACACGACCGACCATCCTGCAGTATTAATGGCTTTGAGTACGCTTCCTGCTAACGACGTAGTGGATACGGCAGTGATGCACCGCACCTTTGCTATCGTTAAAAAGGTTTGGCACTGGGATCATACCTGGGGCTGGGATTTTCCGATGGTAGCGATGACGGCTACACGGCTCAATCAGCCGGAAGAGGCTATTGATGCATTATTTAAAAAGGTAACTACCAATACCTGGTTGGTAAATGGGCATAACTACCAAAACCAACGCTTAACTATTTACCTGCCCGGTAACGGAAGTTTGCTATCGGCCATCGCATTAATGTGTGCAGGGTATGATGGTAATAAAATACCCAACCCCGGTTTTCCAAAAAATGGCAAATGGAAAGTGAGATGGGAAGGATTGAAATCGCTTCCGTAAATTTAAGCTATCGATGAAAGAACAATTTAACCGTCGCTCATTTATTAAAACTGCTGCTATCGGTACGGTAGCCGGCTTAACTATTTCGCAAATTGCTTCGTCTGCATTTGCTGAAGCCAAAGGGAAAAAGATTAGCCTGAACACAAATGACATTATCCTTTTCCAGGGAGACTCCATTACCGATGCAAACCGCGACAAGAAACAAACCATAGCGAACGTCCCAGCAAGTATGGGCAGTGGTTACGCGCTGTTAGCTGCTTCAGATTTACTAACACATAACCAGGATAAAAATCTGCAGATATATAACAAAGGCATAAGCGGAGATAAGGTATTTCAACTGGCCGACCGATGGGAAGAGGATTGCCTGAAACTTAAACCCAATGTGCTAAGTATTTTGATAGGCGTAAATGATTATTGGGCAGTAAGAAAACATGGTTATACGGGTACTATCGAAACCTATAAAAATGATTTGAAGAAATTACTTGACCGTACCAAAGAAGCGCTGCCCGATGTAAAACTCATTATTGGTGAACCCTACGCGGTGATTGGCGTAAAAGAGGTAGATGCAAGCTGGTATCCCGAGTTTGATAAATTCAGGGTAGCTGCCCGCGAACTGGCTGACCAGTTTGATGCCGGTTTTATACCTTACCAGGCCGTATATGACAAGGCAGTAAAATCAGCACCCGGAAGTTATTGGACCATCGATGGTGTTCACCCCAATTTAGCCGGCATTAATTTAATGGCGCATGCTTGGCTGGAAGCAATAAAATAGTTATGTTTTCTATAACTTATATTTATACAGGCAACTAATATTTAGTGCAGCCGTATTTATAATAAATGCACCCTAAAAAACTTAAAACACTGGTAATCCTTACACCAGGTTTTCCTGCAAACGAGGAAGACAGTACCTGTGTGCCTCCACAGCAAATATTTGTAAAGGCGCTGAAAGAAGCTAACCCCGGAGTAAATATTATAGTTTTAGCTTTTCGCTACCCATTTTTTTCAAAAGAATATCAATGGAACGGAGTAAAGATTATCTCATTTGGCGAACCAACACATACCAGGTTCTTGCGCCTTTTCACTGGTTTTCGGGTTTGGAGAACACTAAAAAAGCTGCATAAGGAACATCATATCATTGGTTTGCTAAGCTTTTGGTTGGGTAATGCCGCTTTGACCGGTAGCCGTTTCGCAAAAAAATATAATTTGATACATTACAGTTGGATATTGGGCCAGGATGCTAAAAAGGGCAATAAATATGTGAAACAAATAAAACCTGCAGGCGAATCGCTTATCGCTTTATCCGATTTTATAGTACGAGAATTTAATAAAAACTATGGTATAAAGCCGGCTCATATTATTCCTGTTGGTATTGACCCATCTTTATTCTCTGCGGTCAATATCGAACGGGATATTGATGTTTTAGGTGCCGGATCGCTGATCCCTTTAAAACAATACCCAGTTTTTATGGAAGTGATTAACGAGTTAAAACAATCATTACCAGGTATTAAATCAGTCATCTGTGGCGATGGGCCCGGAATAAAACAATTAAATATAATGGCCGAAAACATGTCTTTAAAAGACAATATTTCATTTGTCGGCAGGCTTGCGCATAAAGAGGTATTAGCGACGATGCAGCGCTCGAAAGTGTTTTTACATACGTCTGATTATGAGGGTTTTGGCGCCGTGTGTTTGGAGGCTTTGTATGCAGGGGCACATGTGGTTAGTTTCGTTAAGCCAATGGATATTGCTATTCCAAACTGGCACATTGCTGTTGACAAAGTGGATATGATACAAATAGTTAAAGCTATTTTGCTTAACCCTGATACTGTATATACATCAATAATGACTTATCCAATTCAGGCGAACACAAAAGCGGCCATTAAATTATTTGATTATAGTGAGGAGGCAATCTCCTGAATTTTAGCAGCAATAGCACCAAAGGATAAATTTGATTTGAAATAGGCTAAAGATGTTGCTCTTTTTTCGGCCAGGTCGGTATGCTTCAAATTTATTAGAGTAGTTAACAAAGCAATTTCATCGCCTGCTTTATATAAAAAACCGCATTTTCCATTATCCGTTATCATTCTGAAAGAAAAAATATCGGTCACAACGGGTATGCAACCACACGACATGGCTTCGGCAATTGCAGTTCCGCTTCCTTCATAATGCGATCCTGAAATAATAAAATCGGCACTGTTGTACCAGTATAATAAGTCATTATTCGGCACTTTTCCAATCAATATGATATTGTCTTTGTATGAATGATCTTTCAAAAATTCTATGATGTCCGGCAATAGATCGTCTGTATGATAGACCATGTATAAAGTTGCGGCAGGATGGGCCTCAGCAAACCTTAAAAAAGCTTTGATAACTGTAAAAGGGTCTTTATTGGCATTCAACCTTCCTACCCATAAAAAGACAGGGTCTCCAAAAGCGCCTGTTTTAGACCTGGCGATTGTTTTTTCTATCGGGTAAAATACCGATGATACTTCCATTACCTCGTGTATCTTTTGGGGCGATAGTAGGTTGCCTTTGTTAACCCAGTCCATCCCTATTTCATGTGAAGCAAACAGGTAAGCATCCACACACCGGTCAGCAATTTTTTGCAGGTATTTTTTTAGTCCGGTAAATGGTTTTTCGGCGTGATGATGGGCAATGATTTTTACTTTTTTGTTTAATAAAAACCGTAATTGTATTAATTGCAAAGGGTGGTGTAATCCCTGAAATAGTATGATGTCGGGATTCAAGCTTTTTATAAAACGATTAAACCGCAATGGGAAAAAAGTTTTCTTTTTGCCGAAATCCACAAATTTATGATGAACGCCATTATGAGTATGGTTCCCTGTATAATTAATTTGTTTTACATTAATAACAGTGTTTTTCCCGCTCAAATGCTCTAAAATGCCATTATAAATTTGGGCTCTTTTAAACCAGTTTTTGGGCGAATTAAATTCGGGCGAGTAATTATAGCTTACAGAAATAAATACCATATAATTTTCACTGTTTATTTAATACAAACCGTCGATGCTCTCGTAATTACTTTTTTGAAACTGTAAAAAGCTTATATGGTATAGTGATGCCGGGTTTGGTTTAAGTTGTTTATGGTTTACAACTTTACCTACCATCAGCATATGATATCCCATTTTTTTATGTTGGATTATCTCTATTTCTTTATACGATCCGGTAAAGTCAGGGACCGGAAAACCAAATACCTCACTTGCCATGGTTCCGAACGGAAGTTCATCTATCGGCGTAGGCGAACTGCTGGGATGCTTGCCGAGGTTATAAACAGTATTTATATCAACGGTATCGGTGTCGCATATCACAACCTTTTTCGATTCTAAAATTTTATTTAAGGTAACATTTGTTGTTCTTAAACCAAGTATGTAAAGGCCTTCCTCTTTAATATAACTATGTATATCCATCGGAAATATATTGCAATACTCATCGTCTTTGTACGAAACTATTATAATATTTCGGGGATAGGAGTAAAGTGCGCTGATTACCCTCCTGCTATAATATGTATTTGTTTTAGAGCGAAGCAGGTAAGCTAAAAGTACTAATCGGTGCAATACATTTAATTGATGATTTTCAACCTTTTCAATTTTGCATAATATTAACGCACCTGTTTCTGTTGCAATTTTTTCTAAGACCGAAACTTTAATAGTAGCATTGAGTTTTCGCCCTTTAACAAATTGTATTTTTGCGGTATTAATGTCGGTTAAATTATCCTGGTTATTTGGTAGCCACACAGCCATGCAGAAGGGATCAAGGCATATCATGCCATGACTGTGGGTAATATCTATAATATAGCTGCCTTGTTTTAAATGCACTTTTTCGATAATCTCGTTATTATGCAAACGGCTTATAAAAAAGGTATTGATCTTAGCGTTCCTAAAAAAAATATTCCTGATCAACGAGTTCATTTAAATGAAATTTATTATTGAAAAATAAATAATGTAAGTAGCCATTTAATATAAATATTAGCATTCATCAGTTGTTACCGGAAAGTTTGCCTCCGGGTAAAATTTTCTTATATTTTTGATAAGCAATGGAATATCTCCATCTATAAATTTGCAAACTCCTTCAATATAAATTTTGCTAAACCCGGACAGATCAGTTTGCGTTAGCTGAGCATATAATGTCGCATCAAACATCCGGATATTTCCTTTATGCAAAACCAGTAGTATATCCTTGGGTTCGGTTGAAAAGAAAGCATCTAAACCATTATGATTGTCCTTTTTTGTTGTTATGACAATATCAGCATCATTGTTTTTTTTTATCTCGCTACCACTTGTATTCCAGATAGCTGAAGCATTTATATTAAGTGACTTATATAATTCTGCATCAGTAAGCATTTCTGTTTTACGCGCCAGCGATATATGATCCCATATATCCCAGTTTCCGGTAAGTGTCGAGTCGGTACCAAAAAGGATAGGCGTATAATTTTTCAGTTGTTTTATGCGTGCTGTTTTGTCTAACAGAAAATAGTTAGACTGCGGGCACCAAACTACCGCAGTAAATTTTTTTGCCTGCTCGTCAGACATCGCTACTGCGTGTATACCGACAAGTGTTTTATGTAATAAATTCCAATAAATTAGCTGATCTATCTCTTTGTACGCCGCTTTATCTCTCCCTTCGCCTATATGAATAACAACAGGAAGCTTTGTTTTTAAAGGGTTATTTAATTTAAGTTTCCACTTTTTTTCAAACTGTACCGAATGCAGGCAATAATATTGCTCATATACATTGATTAAAGTATCCCGGGTTTTTAGCCTTTCGCCATGATTAACTACAGTAGTAACCCCGCAGATCATATTTTTAATTATACCCCATTGTTCGCGAAGTTCGATTGGTACTTTTAATACTTTTGCTATTTCCTCCTTATAGTTTTCATGGATGTATTTACCCCACTCGGTATAACTGCTATAAATTTTATTTCCTAACTGGGGAAACAAATTGAAATCTAAATGATCGTGTGAATTAACCAGCCCCGGAAAAATTAATGCATCGTCAAATGTTAGTTGCAAAGCATCAACTTGATTTTTTATTGGGGTATCAAATACACCCACTATCTTATCCCTGCTTATTTGAACATTAACAGGGTCATTACTATCAACTAATGTTACATTATTCAGTACCATTATGCCGCCTTAAATGTATACCATAGATGATCCGCGAATCCTTAAACTTCTCGTAAACAGGCAAAGCATTTTTTGCTTCATAGTAGTGCTTTACCGACTCATCAACTACTCTTTCGTCTTTTTTAACAACATGGAAATTGTTTTTTTGAAGTATCTCTTCAATATCATAAACATAGTGAACAAAATTTTGCACTGCTATTTGTGTTTTATGATGTTCAAAAGTTCTTTTCCCCCCAAATGCTAAAGCGTTTGGATGAAAATCAGTAATAATAATATCTCCATTTTTTTTTAATATCCTGCTCCAGGCTTGCAATGCTTGTTCAATGTCCTCGATATGCGCAACAGTGAGTGTTGATACGATTACATCATAAGTGTTATCAGCGATAGATGAAAACAAGTTATCAGTTATTTGATGGGTGTGCGCCTTCGGGAATTTTTCATTTAACCTTTTAAGCATTCCGGACGAAACATCAAATCCGGTTAAACCCGCCGGATTGAGTTTAAATAGTTTATCCCAATGTCTGCCTGTACCACAACCAATATCAGCAACCTGTTTGTTTTTCAGTTCAACGCCATTTAATAAACCCGAAAATAATTCCTCATCCATATCTATCATCAAATTGCCCGGTTGGACATCATAATTTTCAGCCCATATATCATACGCTTCTACTGATCCCTTTTCTTTTATAGGTGAATAAAAAGGGCTTTTCCGGATGATTTTTTTTAAGGTTTCGATCACGTTGGTGGTTTTTAAATCAATAAGGTGTTAACTACAACAAATACGGGGTATAAGTTGCAATGGTTGCCCGCTGTTTATTTCAATACAGAGGCAACCCCTGTGTTTTTTGAGGCGTATTTGTAAATGATTGAAAGTACAAGTTGATTAAATGGTTGTTTATAGCAATGGGGTACACCCATTGCTATTTAAATCTGTTATACGATGAATAAAATATTGCTGTTTAACCCTAAAAGCGCAAATGCGAAATATCGCATACCGAATTCTATCTTAAATATTGCTGCTTCGGTTAATAGTAAATATGAGTGGGCAATAGTCGATGGCAATTGTGAATCGGATCCCATCAAAAAAATAGAATCTTATTTAAATAACGGCGACTTTAAATACCTGGGATTTACAGTAATGCCTGGCCCGCAATTAAGACAAGCCATTATTGCAGCTAAAGTAATCAAAGAAAAATTTCCACACACCAAGATGATATGGGGAGGCTATTTTCCTTCAAATCACTCAGATTCGGTGCTTTACTCGGGCTATGTTGATTTTATTATTAACGGGCCGGGTGATCATGCTTTCCCATTATTGATTGATGCTTTAGAAAATGATCAACCGTTTGAATTTATAAAAAACCTGATTTATAAAGACAGGGATGGCAAAATATTTAAAACTGCTAAAGAGGATTTGATAGACCAGGATTCGCTCCCGGCTTTACCTTATGATAAATTGAATGAATTTTATCCCATTCCAAAATTTTTAGGAAAGACCTACCTGGGCGAAAAAACCCTGGCTTATCATTCCAGCATTGGCTGTCCGTTTACCTGCTCTTTTTGCGCTGTTGTGCCAATTTATGAGGCCAGGTGGAAGGCAAAGTCGGCCCAAACAGTTTACAATGATGTTAAATATATAAAAGATAAATGGGGTGCCGATGCGATAGAATTTCATGATAACAATTTCTTTGTTTCGGAAAAACGCGCAGTTGAATTTTCAAGGCTGATCCAGCCGGAGAACATGACTTGGTGGGGGATGGCCCGGATTGACACCATGAGCAAATTCAAAGATTCATCATTAGCGGCCATCAGCGATTCGGGATGCAAGTGTATCTTCTTCGGTGCCGAAAGTGGCAATAATGCAATTCTTGAGCAAATGGATAAGGGCGGCACCCAAACCGGCGAACAGATCTTAGAATTTGCTGAACGGCTCAAAAAATTTGATATCATTCCCGAATACTCCTTTGTATTAGGCACACCGGCGCCTACACCTGAACAGGTTGAAGCACAAATTGATTTTGAGATTGACTTTATTAAACAGGTAAAGGCGGTAAACCCTAAAACAGAAATTATTATATATACCTATAGCCCCGTGCCTACAGCCGGATCTGAATTATATAAACAGGTATTGGAAAGCGGTTTCAAATTTCCACAGACGCTGGAAGATTGGATAAGCCCGGCCTGGGAAAACTTTGATTTACGGAAAAATCCGCTTACGCCGTGGTTAACTCCTGAAATGATAGATAAAATAAGAAATTTTGAAACTGTACTAAATGGGGTTTACCCTACAGTTACCGATATAAGGTTAAGCCGGCTAAAAAGGGGCTTAATCAAGCTGGTATCTACCATGCGTTATAAAGTCAATTTATATCATTATCCATATGAAATTAAACTGCTACAAAAGGTTTGGAAGTACCGGCAGCCGGAAATACAGGGATTTTAATTAAGTCTGAAGTCTTGAGTTATTAGTCTGTTAGTAAGTTTTGTTGTGTTAACTACTTATGGACTCCCGACTCAAGGCTTCAAACTAAACTATAAAGCATGTCCACACAGTCATTATATACTACTTACAAGCGCTACAAGACATTGCAGACTGATGTAATATCAGTATTGCCCGTGGTTATATTAATGCCCCATAGCGCATGTAATTGCCGTTGTGTAATGTGTGATATATGGAAAGACAATAAAAACCTGAAGCAACTAAGCGAACACGATATTATTGA
>Ga0207009_1060_pt1 | contig 18778 bp, 21 predicted proteins | sample Alteio_BWMinCont_81_FD_153479 | JGI IMG/M metagenome (GOLD analysis project Ga0207009, IMG submission 153479) | Enriched cells from forest soil in Barre Woods Harvard Forest LTER site, Petersham, Massachusetts, United States -... | ecosystem: Environmental > Terrestrial > Soil > Temperate forest >... | reverse complement strand
CGCAAGACCGATCAGTGCCCCTAAATCGGCAAAGCGCAGCTTCTTAGAAAGGAGTTTGGCCGTTAATTTGGGGCGATCTTGCGAGGTATCCCAGAGCGCATTGCCCTGCAGATCGCTTTCGCCCATGGTCCCGGAAAAATCGTCGAAGTGCCAGCGCTCGTTCTCATAGGTAAGATGGCCGCCAAGATGGTAAGGAGCCGTGGGTGGCAGGACGATGCCGAAAAGGGGAAACAGCTCCGCCGCATCGGCGCCTTTGATATCGACCATGAAATCGGCGCCCTCGGGTGGCGATAATTCCATAAGCGTGCCCTTCGCCTGCACCGACGTATGGCCGACAGTCAGCGTAGTTTCAAGCGGGCAGGAGCGCGCATGGTGTGACAGGCAGGACGCCGCTACGTCTCCCGTCATTGCAAATGGCTTGCCGAGATGTTTGCCGTTGCCGGTCAGAACGAAATGATCGCCTTCGCTTGCCGCCTTCAGGCTGATATCGGTGTCCTGAGGCACATCGAGATAGGTCAGGGTGGAGTTTTCAAAATAAAGGATGCCGGGCAGCGACATGGGTTGGCTTTCCTCCGGGGGAGCGGAGGTAAGCGACCAGTTGGCATTCCCCTGCGCATCGCGCTCCAGATGGATATTACTATCGATCAGTGAAAGCCGCGCGATACGCAAACTGCCCCGGATCAATGCTTTTGCCCTCAAAGCGATGTCCATGCTGCCGATCTCGGCCATATGCTGATCGCGTCCGCCTCCTCTATTGGCAATGGTGAGCCCGTTGACATGCAAGGAAGGGGGCCAGGCAAGCATGGGGTAGATGTGGCCGCTGAACTCTATTTCACGGCCGGTCCACCGGCTGGCAAGGGAAGCGGATAGTGAACGACCGGGCGGTGTATTAATGAACGCCAGCAGCAGGCCGGGAACCAGCACCAGCAAGGCCAGCAGCACTAACAACAGCTTTTTCATCGCAGTCATGGATGGTGGCCATTGCATTAGAAACCCTCACATATGGCAGAAAAGAAACCGGCACGGAAATCAGCGGTGGCCTTCCTTCTGCTGCATGGCAGTCTGGCCATGGCGTTCCTTCTGCTTCGTCTTTGCCAGATTACGCTTGTTTTCAGATTTGCTCGCATATTTCGATGAGCCGGATTCCGACAAAGCAATCGCGATGGCTTGCTTCCTGCTTTTTACTTTCCCGCCCTTACCGCCTTTGCCGCTTTTCAACTCGCCATACTTATATTCGTGCATCACGCGCTCCGTGGTTTTCTTCTGAGCTCCGGATTGTTTCGCCATAGGCCTTCTCTTTTCGTGGTTGCTTCCGAATTAATGAAGCATCGGGCATAAAAATTCCATCCGGGATTTTTCTTAGTATATTTTTTATATACCGCCGTTTTTCACGGCATGGATATTTTATACGGGTGGAATGTAACGACGGTTCATTTTGATAGGAGAATTTTATGAACATTTTCTCAGACAAGAATCAGGAAAAAGATAACCTTGGCGTCCGGAGTATCGGTTGTAAGGAGGGTCAAATTACAACCTGGCTGAGTGCGCGTGGAGCGCGCTATACCAACTCCTTGCTTCCGGAAGCTTGCGCTTGCTATACTACTGATCTCAATAAACAATAACTTAGTATAGACAAGTCGGTACACTTCTTTTATAAACCGAGGCTCTTTTCGTACCTGTGCCCAGGTGGCGGAATTGGTAGACGCACTAGCTTCAGGTGCTAGCGCCGCGAGGCGTGGGGGTTCGAGTCCCTTCCTGGGCACCACTTAGCTTTTCTTAATGAGCGAAGCGAATTTAGAAAAGCTAGTGTCCGCCGTAGCCTTGGCGTAGGCGGACTGGCGCATGATTCGAAAATATTCTCCAAACCATCTCAAAATTCTCATAGAATTGCTAAGTTACTGAACTATAGTAGGTCTATAGGTTCAAGTCTCGTGCGGGGGTATATGGCAAAACCAAAAATGAGTGAAGAAGAGTTAAATGAAAAATATAAAGAAATTAGGGCGCTAATAGATAGCGATACACGTACGCCAGAGGAATTATTTGCATCTCTGTGTGATCGGGTGCGCCAACAATCTATCAATAATGGTAGTCCTGTTCCTTCTGATAATGAAGTAGAGGCAGGTGTGCGTAGGCTTATCGGATTGGTAAGATTATTATAATGCCTCCAAAAACTCCCTATGAAAAAAGGATCGTTGTCTACATTGATATTCTAGGGGTCAAAGATTTTTCGACGAAATTAGCTGGAAATCCAAAATTAAGAGAAACAATATTCAAAAGTTTACGTGGCATAAAAAGATTCAGCACAACACTAAAAAAGAATCCACTACGTCAACATCATTTATTCCAAAAGTGGGAACAAATGATGCCAAAAGCGAGAGCTGTCCTATCTGATTGCCAAGCCACTTTTTTCTCAGATCATATAGTTATTTCAAAGCCCGCCAAAATAGGGCTAATACCAATAGAATGGTTAATTACAGATGCATCCTTCTTGATTAATTGCCTGCACATGAATGGGTTTGTTGTAAGAGGAGCTATTACTGTAGGAAATTTATTTCATAAAAATAATGTCGTTTTCGGTGAGGCTTTAGTAGAGGCGCATAGAATTGAATCTCAAATTGCAAAAACTCCTCGAATAATTTTTAGTGACGCTGCCCTTGAATTATTGAAAAGAAAAACACCTAATATTTATGAAAGAGAAATACTTTGCGATCCTTCAGTGGTTCATATAATGCGTCGAGCAGCATGGAGAGACGTACATAATAATTTTCTAAGAAAAGATGGGGATGGCCTCTATTTCCTAAACACATTTACTTACTGGTGGGAAAAGGATGAAGAGGATTCATATCAGGCATATCTAGCCGCAATTAAAGATCATGCTGTGCAGAATCTCCGTCGTTATAAGAATAATCCCAAAATATTTTTTAAATGGGACTGGTTTAATAAGCATTTCAATAATGAGCTTTTAAGGCTTTCGGGGGGAACAATATTTGATTTTGTTTCTCGCTTTAGCCGAGCAAAGCATGTGACTAAGGAAATTTATGAAAAAGTAATTCCTTTACTTTCCAAGGAACAAAGAGATGATTTTAATAATAAATTTAAAAAGTCAAATGCCTGATACCATTCTCCATTAGTTCGGATAACGTCCACCAGGGGGCACCAATCACTAGAGTTTATTGTTACGACCGATGGGAGAGCGCCATATCGGCAAAATTCCAAATTTAATGGGGAATGTTCAGGCAAGCGCAAATTTATTTTTGTAATCCTTGCTTTTTTTTGCGTTCCTCCTCTCTTTGAATTCTTCTTTCTTCATCCATTATCACTTCCTCATGATTTATCGCAAGCTTAGCAAATAAATCTTCGTAAGGAGCTCTAATCTCATTAAGTTTGTCTCTGAATCTCCCAAGGTAGTCCAGGTATTCATTTAGTTCGATGTTTAATGTGTTAGGGTTATTTTCCCGCCACTTATCAAAAACCTGCTTTTTTATTCCGTGAAAGTATTCGTCATTCGGCCCCGGAACATGATCTATTGCTTGCTGTACTACTTTTGTTGTATAGTTTAACATATTTAATAAGTAAGCATGTTCTACAAGCGTTTTTTGGTCAGGATTTTTATCTCCCCAGGGCGGCGGCGGGTATTCATGCATATGTCCTATTATCGGCTTCACCACCCCCTCCTCAAAACGTGTTTCAAGCTTTATGCCTTTTGCTTGCAATGCTTTTTTTTGTTCATCCTTTAACTTTAAGCTTTCTAAATAAAATTCTCCCATCAGTATAAATAAATTCTCTGTCTTCCTGCCTATACGCACACTCCTGAATTCATTTAAACTGTCCATAAACTCTTGTTGTTTTTCGTTAAGCGGAGGGTTCCCTGGCTTTTCTTTCCCTATATTTGGCCCAGATTTCGGACCTGTATGCCGATCTTCCCTGGTAGCTAATAAATACCCCAATCCCGAAAGGAGGGCAATTCCCGCAGCTCCAGTAGCAATATTCGTCCATCTTCTCCTACCTCTCGGCTCATCCACAACTATCAATTCTTCGTTTTCTTTTAGATGATTGATTAGACGTTCTGGGAGCTTGTGCGGGTGTCCTTTTCTGAATATATTATCTCTTGAAGGTGCGGACTCTAAAATTTTTATGGCTTTGAGAATATGTGTTCGTTCAGTCTCATTACTTAAAATCTCCGCAAGAGCGGCGGGTATCTTTTTCCGATTCACTATCAGCTCTTCATAAGCTGCCTTATACGAATCGTTCCTACGCTTCTGCCACGCCTCAAACTCCTCGGGGGCAATGTTATCCATGTCTATATAATACTCTCTAGTGCTATTAGGCTCTTCCGATGACGTTGCATCCTGGCGGCGGGGACTTTCAAAATAATCTTTAAATGTTTTTGGTATGGGTATTACATCATCTAATTGAGCAGCAAGTTGATTCTCTATTGCCTTCTTGTCCGGTGGAGGCTGCTGATTTAGAATCTTCGATATAGCGCTCAGTAAATCCAGCAGATTCTCCGTACTTATCACCTGCTCTTGCAGTTGCTCGTTTAGCGTCTTTAATAAAGGCTCGAGGAGATCTCCGGCTGTTTCAACTATCGGCTCGTTTTTCAGACTTGTTATAAGGTATCCTAAGAGCTTTATTGATTGTTTGTCTATTCCCCCTTTTGCCAGACTACCCATTAGAATTTTTAGTTCTTCATCTATATCTATCGGCTCCTTGTTAAGATCATCCATTAGAGTTTTTAGTTCTCCATTTATCGACTTCTCTTCTAGACTAGCGATTAAAGGCCGTAGTTTTTTATCTATCGGCGCCTTGTTGAGATTAGCCATTAGAAGTTCCAGTCCTTCATCTATTGACTTCCCTTGTAAACCAGCAGTTAGAAGTATCAGGATCAGCCTTGATTTCTTACTCATCGGCTCCCTTTTTAGACTAGAAATTAAAAGTCCGAGGAGCTGTTCTGATTTTTCTGGAAGGGCTTGATGTTCTTTGGTTATTTGATCTTGGCCTGAAGTTGCAGCTGTACTACGGCCATCCGGTGGGAGAGTATCGCCATTACTGGATTTATTAGCCATGAATCCTACATTCTCAGTAAAAATTGGCTGTTTAACTTTGATCGATTATAACAGCTCCGATTCAAGAATATTATAAAAATATTAATATATTGCTACAATATAAATAGCGGGGCTGACTTACTTTAAGCCAGCCCCGACAAACTTATATGGAAACTACGGATGGGTAATACAGCCTATATCCAAAACCTATTCAGAACCACTATCCGCTATTTATTTACCTGGGTTTGCAAGAGTAACGGTAATAGTAGGGATGGGCATAGATATATTCATATCCCTGCTCGCTGTCGAAACAGGAATCACAGAGATGGAGGTAGGCATAGGTATATGCATATCCCTGCTCGCTGTCGAAGCAGGAATCACAGAGATGGGGGTGGGCATAGGTATATGCATATCCCTGCTCGCTGTCGAAGCAGAAGGCACAGGAAGAATAATACTACCCTGAGAAATGTTAACGCCAGCAGGGCCAATAACGGTCACAGGTCCGCCAGCATTGGCAATAGAGCCAAACCCTGCACTCATCATTAAGCTGGCAACGATGGCTATTGTCTGTTTACGCATATAAAACCCCCATAAAATTGATATTAATAATTATTAAGATTATGGGAATTTAGTTAATTGAATATTAAAATTATACGTTAATTTGTTAAAGTTTTGTGACAATTTAAATGCGGGAAAATTAGGATAATTTTTAATCAAATACAATATGATGAAAAATTACTGGCGGCGTAGGTAGATGCGGTGGATAACTAAAAAATTAATAAAATGTATTTCAAATTTTATTAATAAAAAGGGCCGTCGATCTCTTGAGAATTGCACAGAATTGGGCTGAGCTGTCATTCCGAATGACCGCTAACGTCAAAATAAATATCAGGAGCAGTAAAAGTGATAAATAATAACAGCTAAAACGGCAATTGCCCTTAATCCGTCAATTTCAGGCCTATATGCCATAAAATTGATACAACCAATTTTTCTAGGTGGTGCACCAGCGCGGAGTATCCTCGAACCAGCCCGCCTTCGCTAAAGCTACGGCGTGGCAGCCTACGCTTAGCTGCTAGTTTTCGCCTCGGCTTGCCGAGCCGAAGCTCGCAGAGCGTAGGCTGGTGCCCGGAGCCGGAATCGAACCAGCGACACAGGGATTTTCAGTCCCTTGCTCTACCAACTGAGCTATCCGGGCATTACAAGACGGGCGCGCCAAAGAGCCTTGGTTTATAAAATATGGCGCTGTAGTTGTCCAGACGATATAATTTCTCAGAGAATCAGGTAATTCCAGATACTTGGAATAGGATAACGTGGGAGTCAATGTGATCTGGTCATCGATGTTTTAGAGTTATTGCTTTTCCCTTGAGCGAAATTTACGGCCTGAAGCCGTTTTTCTGCGAAACCCATGGCATTTAGCCTAAATCCCATCCATTTTGACCGCTGCAACCAGGCTATATGACAGTTCGGTTACAACTCTGTTACAGCTCCATGAATTCTCGCGCTCATCCCTTCTTAGCGTTTGATAGCCCCCCGCGTTTTCGATAAGATGAAACTATAAGAACACTAATAAACAAACGGTGTAGAGATTCAAAGATTATGTTAAAAGGAGATACAAATATGTTCGGATCTGGCCTGATGACTCAAGCCCTTGCAATGGCCGGAAGCCCTCTTTTTGAAGCGCATTTAAACAACTCCATAGGACAGGCGGAAATGACCGCAGCCGTTACCAGCCCCAGCGTCCCTAATCTTGCCACAGGCGGCGTTATGGGGCTACCAGAATAGCGTATTCTTATTCAGGTCAATAGATTACAAAACATATTTTCCTACCCCAGCAACCACTCTCCCAAATCGTTTTCTTCCCTAATTTAAAATCAACTCGTTGTTTTTACATTTACAATTTGGCTATTTTCATTATAGTACCAATAATGGGGAAATGTAATCTACTCCCTTTAAACGCTTAGAGATTTCGGCACATGTCAGCAAAATGGAGCTCCACGGATCTCGGTAAGAAAAGCAGCGACTTCGGCGAATTACTGAAGGATGAATATGGTGTTATTCTGCTCCAAGGAAAAAATGTCTTTGGGGATATGATTTATTCCTATTTAAAAATAGCCTTGCCTGATCTCGATAAACTGCAAGCTGCCTTACAATCAGATGAAAGCTTCAATCCCAGCGATTTCGGCACCGTCGTCGCGGCCGGAAAAGGCGAGCCATCTGAAGAGGTCAAGGCTGAAATTTCTACCAGCTATCGAGTATTTGAACAGCCTAAACCGATAAATCCCGCTTCACCTTCCGTACCCGACAAAAAGAAAAAGTGGGATGAATACTAAATTGAGGTTATGGGTTATAGGGGATATGTTATAGGTTGCAGATTAAAGAATTGTTATCCCTACAACCCATTACCTATAACCTCAACTCATGCTCCCCTTCCCTAACATCGATCCCGTCGCCATCCATCTCGGCCCATTGGCCATACGCTGGTATTCGCTGGCCTATATAGCGGGTATTTTGCTCGGCTGGTGGGTCGTGGCGAAAGAGCATGCGCGCAAACCCATTCCTGGGCTTACCAAAAAAGCGCTCGACGACATGGTGATGTGGGCGGTCATCGGCATCGTCGTGGGCGGCCGTCTGGGGCATGTGCTGTTTTACGATCCCGACTATTTTCTCCAGCATCCAGTCGAAATTTTCTATGTCTGGCAGGGCGGCATGTCGTTCCATGGCGGCCTGCTCGGTTTTGCCGCCGCCTTTTTCCTGTTCTGCCGCAAATACCACATCCGTTTCTGGGCGCTGATGGATTTGTTCGCCTGCGCCGCGCCGATCGGCCTTTTTTTCGGGCGCATTGCCAATTTCATCAACGGCGAATTATTCGGCCGCGTCACCGAGATGCCATGGGGCATGGTTTTCCCGCAGGGCGGCGACTTGCCGCGCCATCCCAGCCAGCTTTACGAGGCCGGGGTCGAAGGCATCCTGTTATTTACGCTGCTCATGTTCCTGCTCAAGCGCACCCGCGCCCGCGATAAAGAAGGATTGCTCACCGGCGTGTTCCTGATCGGCTATGCCTGCGCGCGCATCTTCTCCGAATGGTTTCGCGTCCCCGAAGGCATGGTTGGCCCGTTCACCTACGGCCAGTTCCTGTCGTTGCCGATGCTGGTATTGGGGCTTTATCTCATTGTCCGTCGCAAATGAGCCTTGAGGACATTATCAAAGAGCGCATCCGGCGCACAGGCCCGATCCCGGTGGCCGATTATATGGCGCTGGCGCTGACCCATCCCGAATACGGCTATTACATGCGCAAAGACCCGCTCGGCATTCAGGGGGATTTCATTACGGCGCCGGAAATAAGCCAGGTATTCGGCGAACTGATCGGAGCGTGGCTGGCGGCCCAATGGATAACGATGGGACAACCGAAAGCGGCGCTGGCCGAACTCGGCCCTGGCCGCGGTACGCTGATGGCGGACGCCCTGCGCGCGACAAAGCATATCGGCGGATTTCATGAATCCATCTCCGTGCATCTGGTCGAAGCCAGCCCTATCCTTAAACAAAAACAATGGAGCGCGTTGGCCGGAAAACATCCCGATATCCATTGGCATACACATGCCGATGAACTCCCGGCCATGCCGCTGCTACTCATCGCCAACGAATTCTTCGACGCCCTGCCCATACGGCAATTTATCCAGACGGAGACGGGCGGGCAGGAACGCATGATCGGCATAGGCGCCGATGACCGATTGCAATTCATCCACCCAACCGGCACCGGAATCGTCATGGAATATTGCGAAGCGGGCGAACAGATGGCCCGCGATATAGGACGGCATATCAACACTCATGGCGGCGCGGCGCTCATCATCGATTACGGTTATACCGGCGGCACTCGCGGCGATACTTTGCAGGCGATAAAATCGCATCAGTATCATGATGTCCTCTGTGAATCCGGCACCGCCGACCTGACCGCCCATGTTGGTTTCGCCGCCCTGAAACAAGCGGCGCTGGCAGAAGGTGCAGCCGCATACGGAACCGTAACGCAAGAAAATTTCCTGGGTCATCTCGGTGCCGGAGCGCGCACGGCGAAACTTTGCGAAAATGCTACGCCGCCACAGAAATCCGCTATGCTTTCAGCGCTGGAGCGGTTAACATCGCCCGATAAAATGGGAGATTTGTTCAAGGTCTTATGCCTCACGCATCCGCAGCACCCAAAGCCCGAGGGATTCTAACGCCGCTGACCTGCCCTGCCCTGTCGGCGCAGCCCGGCATCAGGCATGGATTTTTCAACCGCTGCGGCGGCGTCAGCACCGGGCTTTACGCTTCGCTCAATTGCGGCTATGGCTCCGGCGATAAAATCGAAAGCGTTTCCGAAAACCGCGCTGCGGTAGCCCGGACGCTGGGTCAGCCTCTGGAATCCCTGTGCACAGCTTATCAGATCCATAGCCCGACTGCCGTAACGCTAAAACAGCCATGGGCATGGGAGGATGCGCCCGAGGCCGACGCGCTGGTCACCGCCATGCCCGGTATCGCGCTTGGCATCTTAACTGCCGATTGCCTCCCCGTTTTATTCGCCGACAGCACGCATCACGTCATCGCTGCCGCCCATGCCGGATGGAAAGGCGCGCTCGATGGCGTTATCGAGGCAACGCTTGATGCCATGGCGCAGCTCGGCGCAACACCGTCCACCACCTTTATCACCATTGGCCCTTCCATCGCGCAGGGCTCTTACGAAGTGGGCAGCGAATTCCATGACCGCTTCATCGCGCAGGACAAAGGCAACCAGATCTATTTCATCCATGGCGGCCGCCCCGGCCACTTCCTGTTCGACCTCAAGGCCTACGCCAAGGATCGCCTGCGCAATGCCGGCGTGACGCACATAAATATGCTTGCGGATGATACGTGTTTACAGGAAAATGATTTTTTCAGTTACCGGCGTGCGGCCTTGCGCGGCGAGCCCGTGTACGGACGCCAGGTTTCGGCCATTGTGATGGAAGAATGATATGACTTTAATACCCTTTGACGACCGCGACGGTTTTATCTGGTACGATGGCAAGATGATGCCATGGCGCGACGCCAAGGTGCATGTGCTTACGCACGGGCTGCATTACGGCAGTTGCGTGTTCGAGGGCGAGCGCGTTTATAACGGTAAGGTGTTCAAGCTGCGCGAACACAGCCAGCGCCTGCTGAAATCTGCCGAACTGCTCGGCTTCAAAATTCCCTATTCGCTGGAAGAAATCGAAAAAGCGACGCTCGATATCGTGGCAAAACAAAATATCACCAACGGCTATGTCCGCCCGGTAGCCTGGCGCGGCAGCGAGATGATGGCGGTGTCAGCACAGCAAACGAAAATCCACGTCGCCATCGCCACGTGGGAATGGCCGAGTTATTTTTCCAGGGAAGCGCGCGAGCGCGGCCTGCGCTTGCAAGTGTCGAAATGGGTGCGTCCCGGCCCCAACATGGCTCCCACCGCCAGCAAGGCCGCCGGTCTCTACATGATCTGCACCCTGTCCAAGCACGCCGCCGAGGATGCCGGTTTCGACGATGCGCTGATGCTCGATTACCGCGGCTATATCGCCGAGGCAACGGGAGCCAACATGTTTTTTGTCATCGACGGTGTGCTGCACACGCCGACGCCCGATTGTTTCCTCGACGGCATCACGCGCCGCACCGTCATGGAACTGGCTAAAAAACACGGCATCAACGTCATCGAGCGCCACATCAAACCGGAGGAACTCTCGCAGGTATCGGAAGTGTTCCTTGCAGGAACCGCCGCCGAAGTCACCCCCATCGGGCAAATCGGCGAACAGAAATTTTCGGTGGGGAATATTACGAAGCAGCTGATGGAAGATTATTCTGAGCGCGTCACCCAACCGAGTTAGCTTTTATTGTCATGCCAGCGAAGGCTGGCATCCAGTCTTTAAAATTACTGGATCCACGCCTGCGCGGGGATGACAATTTGTGACTAATGAGATTCCTCGGTCATATGCTTCAATCCCGTCTTCAGGTACGCATACCCTGTCACCAGCGTAAGCCCGGCGGCAATCCATAATAACACGCTGCCCAGTAAGGCGCTGTGCAGCCACTCCGGGCCGCCGGCGCCGAGCAGCAAGAAAAAAATCGCGGCCATCTGCGCGCCGGTTTTGAATTTCGCCAGCTTGGATACCGGCACGCCGATGCGTATTTCGGCAAGGAATTCGCGCAGGCCCGATACCAGTATCTCGCGGCAGACAATAGCGATGGCGGGCAGCAAATCAGCGCGGTCGGCTTTCACCAGCAGCAGCAACGCCGTGGCCACCAGCAGCTTGTCGGCAATCGGGTCGAGGAAGCGTCCGATACTGGACTGCGCCTGCCAGATGCGCGCCACGTAACCGTCCAGCCAGTCGGTGATGCTGGCGATCAGGAAAAGCCCCGCCGACAGGCTATACGACCAGGGAAATACCAGGACCAAAAGCGGTATGACGGCAATGCGCAGATAGGTGAGATAGTTGGGAAGGTTCTTCCTTAAATTCATTCGAATACCCGAATATTTTTAGGCCGCACAAACACCTGCTCACCACGACGGATGGCCAGCAAGTCGATGATGGTCTTGGGAATTTCCGCCTGCAATATGATGCCGTTCTTACGCTGCAACTCGATCTTGGCCAGCGCGCCTGCCGGGTTGATATGGATGACTTCGACGGGAATATACTCGTGCGTATCGTCCGGCGTTTTGGTTACGAACATCTCATGCGGACGCGCGAAGACGCGCACCGGTATGCCGCGCTCGGCCAGAAGGCCGCGCATCTGGCTGCGCGTCATCTTCATCGCCTGGCGGACATTTGGCGCATCCACCGGCAGTGGCAATCCCGGCACGACCTTGCGTATGGCACCCACCAGCTCGGGATAGCGCGAAAGCCAGTGCGGACGCCCGCTAACCACCGGCGTCGCCACCGACTGCTGCGATTCCCACAAATCGTCTTCGGCCAGATGCACGTCGCCGTTTTCGTCCTTCCAGCCGACAAATTCATTATAATTGCCGAGGAAATCGTAGACGAAGCCGTTGGCCGGCTGATGATAGACCTGTTCGGGCGTGCCGATCTGCTCGATCCTGCCGTGGTTCATCACCACGACGCGGTCAGAAACTTCCATCGCCTCTTCCTGATCGTGCGTGACGAAGATGCTGGTGATGTGGATGTCGTCATGCAGACGCCTGAGCCAACGGCGCAGTTCCTTGCGCACCTTGGCGTCGAGGGCGCCGAACGGCTCGTCGAGCAGCAACAGCTTCGGTTCCACCGCCAGCGACCGCGCTAGCGCCACACGCTGGCGCTGGCCGCCGGAAAGCTGCGACGGGTAACGGTCGTAAAACTTGTCGAGATGCACCAGTTTGAGCAGCGCCATGACGCGATGTTCGATTTCTTCTGGCGGCGGGCGCACCGCCCTGGGACGCACACGCAAGCCGAAGGCCACGTTGTCGAACACGGTCATGTGCTTGAACAACGCGTAATGTTGAAAGACAAACCCTACTTTACGTTCCTTGACATGCATCTGGCTGGCCTCATGGCCATCGATCAGCACTTGCCCGGAATCGGCATATTCCAGCCCGGCGATGATGCGCAAGAGCGTCGTCTTGCCCGACCCCGACGGCCCGAGCAGCGCCACCAGCTCACCGTCATTGACCTTCAGGTCGACGTTGGAAAGCGCTGCGAAATCACCGAAAGCTTTATGAATATTTTTGACTTCGATGCCCATGCCTTCACCATTCCCTGAAAATCATATATACGGCAAGACCGATCAGAACGAAACCGGCATAATGATTCCATTTGAGCGATTCACCGAGATAGAATGTGGAAAACACCACGAATACCAGCAGCGTCAGCACTTCCTGTATGGTCTTGAGCTGCACCGCCGAGAAATAACCGTAACCGTAACGGTTGGCGGGCACCTGCAGGCAATACTCGAAAAAGGCGATGCCCCAGCTGACCAGGATAACGGGAAAAAGCGGCAGGTGCTTGAATTTGAGGTGGCCGTACCAGGCAATAGTCATGAAAATATTGGAGAGCAGCAGAAGGCCGATGGTGAGAACGGATGTCGGTATGGCTGGCATGGTTTATCCCTTATCCTGCGCACGCATTTCGGAAGCAAACTTAAATTCTATCACGCACTTAAGCAAGAGCGTAACCAGCGCCAGCATGGTCAGCACCGACGCCACGGCAAAGGCGGCCACGAAATTATACTCGTTATACAGTATCTCGACATGCAGCGGGATGGTGTTGGTCGCGCCGCGGATATGGCCGGAGACGACCGACACGGCGCCGAACTCGCCCATGGCGCGGGCGTTGCACAACAGCACCCCGTAAAACAGGCCCCACTTGATGTTGGGCAGCGTCACGCTTAAAAATGTGCGCCAGCCATCGGCCCCGAGCATGATCGCGGCTTCTTCCTCTTCCGTTCCCTGCTCTTCCATCAACGGGATCAGCTCGCGCGCGACAAAGGGGAAGGTCACGAATATCGTGGCGATCACCAGCCCCGGCACGGCGAAAATAATCTGTATGTCGTGGTCGGCCAGCCATTCGCCGAGCAACCCGTTAGCCCCGAACAGCAGCACATAAATCAGGCCGGAAATCACCGGCGATACCGAAAACGGCAAATCGATAAACGTCGTGAGCAGCTGCTTCCCGGCAAAATCGAACTTGGCAATCGCCCATGACGCGGCGAGCCCGAACATGACGTTGAGCGGCACGGCAATAACCGCCACCAGCAACGTGAGGCGGATGGCCGACAGCGCCTGCGGATCGAGGAGCGCATTGCGGTAGGCGTCCCAGCCCTGCCGGAACGCCTCGGCGAATACCGATGCCAGCGGCAGCAATACGAGTATGGCCATAAACCCAAGCCCGACGGTCATCAGCAGCGCCTGCACCCATAGTGATTCGCTGGTAGCTGAACGATATTTTGTGCAAAACATATCAGGCTTCCGCCGGGTGATTACCGGCCCATTTCTGGAGCCAGTTGATAATGAACAGCAGGATAAACGAAGCGACCAGCATGACGCAGGCGATGGAAGTCGCCCCGGCATAATCGTATTGTTCCAGCTTGATGACGATCAGCAACGGCACGATTTCCGATAGTTTTGGAATGTTACCGGCAATGAAAATCACCGAGCCATATTCACCGAGCCCGCGCGCAAACGCCATGGCAAAACCGGTCAGCAATGCCGGAACGATGCTGGGGAAAATCACCTGCCGGAAGGCTTGCCAGCGCGTGGCGCCCAGGCTCATCGCCGCTTCCTCGAGTTCACGGTCGGCATCCTGCAATATCGGCTCGACGGTGCGCACGATAAACGGCAGCCCGACGAACAGCAGCGCAATCATGATGCCCAGCGGCGTAAACGCCACCTTGATGCCGAGCGGCTCAAGATATTGCCCCACCCATCCCTGCGGCGCATAGAGCGCGGTGAGCGCGATACCGGCCACCGCGGTGGGCAACGCGAACGGCAAATCGACCATGGCATCGACGATTTTTTTTGCCGGGAAAGCGGTAGCGTGCCAGTATCCACGCCAGTATCAACCCGAAGAAACAATTAATCAGCGCCGCTGCGAAAGAAAGTCCGAAACTGATTTTATAGGCATGCATGACGCGCTCGGATGTCACCGCCTGCCAGAACTCGCCGAAGCTCGCTGTCGCCGTTTTGAAAAACAATCCCGACAGCGGGATCACCACGATGATTGCCAGATAAAAAAGCGTAAAAGCCAACGTCAGTCCGAATCCCGGAATGATGCTGGGCTTTTTGAGCTTGCGGAAGGTAAGTGTGATAGGAAATGCCAAAAGAGTGCCTTATTCAAGTGATCATTGGCAACTTCTAACATTTCCCATAGGAAAAATAAACGTGCAAACGCCGTTATTTTTAATATATTGCTTGCTATTAACGATTATGGACTATCGATCAATGCAAACGCAATATCCCGATCAGGTAATTATCATTTTTGATAAGATAACCAGTAAATTCAAGGGTCTCAAAATCGATTTAAGACGTAAACAGAACCATGTTCTGCTAAAACCCAATTTTCCTATCACATACGGCATTCCCGGTGAAAAAGAAGCAATGGCCAGACAAGAACGTATGGCCGCCGATCTGATCAAGCATCTTTTACAAAAGACAGATTTTAAAATACCTGAAGCCAAGGATATCGCCGAAGAACATACATATGCACTTGATATTAGCGATGATGAATTCGCAGGAGCTACATTCATCGCTCCTGCGGATGGAGGAACGGTAGAGGATGCCTATAATGCCGTCATCAGCGCATTGAAAAAAATGCATGCTACGGTGGATACAGGAACCGGTCCCCAACAGGCACGGTAATATTCACCCACTCAGGCAAATATCCTCGATCATCAGGCTGACGCTCTGTTTCCCGTTCCATTCCTGAAGCCTAAGCTGGCCCGCGATATCGACGGTTTTGCCACGGGTGGCCAGCAGCGCATCGCCCAGTTTTGTGCCCGCCACGCGGAAAGCAATGGCCGACAGGCGCGCATTGCTCAGGCGGTCGATCAGCAGCGTTTTGACATGATGTTCCCCCACCAGCTCCGGCTTGAGGTTAACCACATTCTGAATGGCCAGCCGGATGGAGGGGTTGCCCTGCCCGAACGGCCCTAAGTGCTCAAGACTGGCCACCAGTTCCGGCGTCGCCCCCCCGATGCTGGCTACGCCATCGAGCAGCAGTTTTCTGGCATTGCCGGATTCACGGTTAGCACTGGCGCGTCCCCTTAAAAACTCGATCAGTGCCGGAATTTTGTTTTCTTCGACGGTAAATCCCGCCGCCATGGCATGCCCGCCGCCGCCCACCAGCAGCCCTGCTTCATGCGCCGCAATCACCGCCGCACCGAAATCGAACCCGGAAACCGAACGCGCGGAGGCCTTGCCGATGCCGCCTTCCACCGCAATCACCGCTGCCGGTTTATGGAAACGTTCCTTAAGCCGGCCTGCTACGATGCCGATAACGCCCGGATGCCAGCCATTGCCCGCAACTATCAGCAACGGCGCTTCGGGATTCGCCGCTTCCGCCTGCGCCATCGCCGCTTCCAGCACCATGGATTCGATGGCCTTGCGTTCACTATTATGCTTATCGAGTTCCTGCGCCAGCGACAACGCCTCCGCATCATCGTCCGTAGTCAGCAGCCGAACGCCGAGGTCGGATTTGCCGACGCGGCCACCGGCATTGATGCGCGGCCCGATAACGAACCCGGCATGGTACACGCCCGGCGCTTCGGTAATAGCCGCCATATCCAGCACCGTACGGATGCCCGGATTGCCGCGTGCCGCCATCACTTTCAGCCCCTGCGCCACTAGCGCGCGGTTGATGCCGGTCAGCGGCACCACGTCGCAGATCGTTCCCAGCGCCACGATGTCGAGCCATTGTTTCAGGTCAGGCGTCTCGCGCCTGGAAGCGCGCAAACAACGATTGACCGCCACAGTCAGCAGAAACGCCACCCCCACCGCCGCCAATTGCCCATGCGCGGAAGTTTCATCGAGGCGGTTAGGATTGACCAGCGCATAGCATGCCGGTTTGCGCGCCTCACCGATATGATGGTCGATGACAATCACGTCCAGCCCGGCCGCATGCGCCGCTGCCAGCGGCTCGAAGGCCAGCGTGCCGCAATCGACCGTAATGACCAGCGCCGCGCCGCGTTCTTTCAATGCCAGCAGCGCCGCCGTATTGGGGCCGTAACCTTCCTTCATGCGGTCGGGAATATACATGACGGGATCGCTGCCTACGCTACGCAGATAACGCACCAGCAGGGCCGACGACGTAGCGCCATCGACGTCGTAATCGCCGAAGATGGCGATGCGCTCGCCGCCCATAATCGCCGCCGCGACACGTTCTGCCGCCATATCCATATCGAGCAGGTGCGACGGGTCGGGCATCGAAGCTTTCAGGCTCGGGTTCATAAAATTCTCAACCTCGTCCAATGACACACCGCGCGCCACAAGGATGCGCGTCAGCATATCCGGCAGGCCGTATTTCTGGGCGAATGTCATGACCTGACGGTCATCAGTGTCGCGCCACACCCACTGGCGGCCGGTCAGGGAAAGGAGATGATGGGATGATTGGATGATTGGATGGCTAGCATCATGCTTATATGCTATTGCTTGATCATCCGATAATCCAATCATCCGGTCATCCCTATGCCCAAAAACGAATCGTTAAGCCTCGACTATATCCGCAAGCTCTACGCTGTGCAAGACGCGTTGCTGGCGGATATCGACGAGACGTTGCACAAGCTCGGCATGGCCATCCATATCGGCGCGGAGGAAGGCAGGCTGCTGCAACTGCTGATGGGATTGCATGGCGTAAAAACCGTGGTGGAAATCGGTACGCTGGCGGGCTATTCGACCATCTGGATGGCACGCGCCCTGCCGCCGGGCGGTCATCTCTACACCATCGACAAAGACCCGGAATATATCACCATGGCACGGCGTTTTTTTGACCAGTCGGACGTGCAGGATCGCATCACGCCACTCGAAGGCGATGCCACGAAAATATTGCCGTCGCTGGCCGGGAAGGCCCCGTTCGATATGGTCTTCATCGACGCCGATAAACCCGGCTATAACGGCTATCTCGACTGGGCGGAAAATAATATTCGGATGGGCGGGCTGATTATCGCCGATAACACGCTGCTGTTCGGCAGCATGGGACTGGACGCCCCGCCCGACGACATCGCCCCCGCCACATGGCACGGCATGCGCCGCTTCAACGAACGCCTCGCCGATCCGGAGAAATATTTCACGGCGATGATCCCGACGCAGGAAGGGCTGACGGTGGCGATTAAGTTATTCTGATTCGTCATTGCGAGAAGCCGTAGGCGCCGCGGCAATCCAGACTTATAAAAAACTGCATTGCTTCGCTTCGCTCGAATGACGGCTAAAAACCCAGCACATCCAGAATCTGCTCAAGCTCCGTCACCACATGATAATAGGTGGCGGTCACCGGCGCGGCGAAGCCGGTCTCGATGATGTTCTTCATTAGCGCGATCAGCGGGTCCCAGTAGCCCTGATAGTTAAAAATCACCACCGGCTTTTCATGCAGCAGCAATATCTTCCATGTCAGTATCTCGAACATTTCGTCCATGGTCCCGAATCCGCCGGGAAACACGATGAACGCGTCCGAGCGTTCAAACATGCACATTTTGCGCTCATGCATGGTATCGACAATGATGATTTCGCTTAAGGACTGATGTTCGTTTTCGATATTGCGTAAGGACACGGGAAATACGCCGGTCACATGCCCGCCGTCTTTCATCGTGGCATTGGCGACCGCTCCCATGACGCCGCAATCGCCGCCGCCATAGACCAGCGTAATGCCCCTTTGTGCAAGGATCTGACCGAAGGAAGCGCCGATATCGAGGAATTTCTTGGGGATAGCATTGGATGCGCCGCAAAAGACGCACACCGATTTAGTATTTTTCATGATTTCCTGCCAGGATTGACTGTTTTGTTATTGTTTTTGTTTTACTCACTATTATTATTGCGAGAAATTAGTTACTTTTCTATGAAAAATCCTAAAAATATCCACCTGATCGGCGCTAACAGGGGATTCCTTCCCAACATGACCAATAATTAATGTTGCTATCATTGTAATGTAATGGTCACCGCCCTATCCTGAGCATACTAGTCGCATTATATATCAACAACGTTTACGAAAGGACTCATTATGAATAGAATCTCCATTTTAGCGCTTATAGCCGCACTGGGCTTTGCCGCCCCGGCTTTTGCT
>Ga0207009_1059_pt1 | contig 18872 bp, 20 predicted proteins | sample Alteio_BWMinCont_81_FD_153479 | JGI IMG/M metagenome (GOLD analysis project Ga0207009, IMG submission 153479) | Enriched cells from forest soil in Barre Woods Harvard Forest LTER site, Petersham, Massachusetts, United States -... | ecosystem: Environmental > Terrestrial > Soil > Temperate forest >... | reverse complement strand
TCCTGCTCCGCTTGCTCGCTACCGGTTACGGAAAAAAGCGCTGTCAGCCAACAAATTTCGTATGGCTCGCATTGTGTGGCGCATGATGCGGGAGCAAGAAAAATTACCGCTTCTCCAAAGAATTTATTATTTTTCCTGGTATGTTGCCACCATGCTTAAAAAATATGCGCGAATTCTTCCTCAGGTCATGAGGTTTCGTTAGCAATGGCCATACTCCAAATAATTCGAATCTTTGCAATCGTCACAGTTCTCTTGCTACCAGCAGTTACTTATGCGGCACCCAATACGGTTCAACCTCCCGTATTCGTCACGCCGGAGCAGATAGCAACATTGCGGGCAAATCCGGAGCGTTTTGTGGCGCTCAAAAATCATTGCGATATAGATCTGGTTCATGCTCCGGCCCCTATCGCCGATTTTACTCCGCCGGGCCGTTATGTAGATGATAAAGGTGAAGCGAAATATACGGGCCCGCTTGCGCATGATGGCGAAACCGCTTACCGCGAGGCGCTTTGTTTCCGCGTAACGGATAATCTACGCTATGCTAAAAAAGCCGAAGCCATTCTGGATGCCTGGGTTACAACCGTCCGGACTCTTCCCCTACAAGGTCCAGGAGCATCCGATTTTAATTTTTTCTTTTATCCCTATACCATCGCCGCCGATTTACTACGCGCAGATCCCGCATGGGACAGCACACATTTTAATCAGTTTTTGCGTATGCGTGTATTGCCTGCTTCCGAAATTAATTCAAAGGCAAAGAATAACATCGGCAATTGGGCAGTCTTGCAATGGGCCACAGCGGGTGCCTACTTGAATGATGAGGCATTAATTAAACGTGCGCAGGCGCGCTGGGAGGAATTGCTCAATTCGGAAGTGGTTGCGGATGGTTCTCTACCTTTTGAAATGTGCCGCACCAATACGTCTCATTGGTGTGACGGGCCGGATAAAGGGATTAATGGCATGCATTACACCCATTGGACGCTATATCCTTCTGTGATTGCCGCGGAAGTATTTAGAAATCGTGGGATTGATATTTATTCTACGTCTGCGGGGAAAGAACTTAATAAAGCTTATATCCAAACTGCCGCATGGACGCTGCATCCGTCCACCTTTCCTTATTATATGAGTAACAAAGGGCAGCTTATGGGGGTTCGCAATGCGGCTTATTTTGCTATCTTACAGAAACGCATGCCGAATGCTGATGGCGCGGCGGTCTTGAAGCAAGACGGTATAAAAATGAATGTGCTTGAGTTATTGTTGCTTTATAACGATACACAAGAGAACCCTGTTTTATTACATCACAGAGATTAATGTGGGCTAGTTAAATCGAAGCTATCTATACAAGCGCCCATAGTATGTTTATGGATTAATATTACGTTCACCACCGTTTTCCACTGCGAAATAGTGACTGCTGTATTTCATATTGCGACTGTGGAGACCGCTTTGGAAGACAACAGACTCTTCGATTGAAATTGGGCGATCATCTGTACCAACTCATTCCTGATGAGAACGTCTTTAATTGCCGTAAAGTTGGCCATGAAATTCAGGGCCGTATGCGCGCCGTTATCCATGGTGAGATGATGAATCAGTCTATCGGCTTCGGATTCATTGTAATCGTCATGCACTGCCCACCAGGCAATGCTTTCGCGCGCATCTTTCAGAATGTTGGTAATGGCGATAAGATGCTCGCTCTCCGCCTTTAAAAGAAGAATATTGATCCCCCTGACAATATCCACGGTGGATTCATCCAAACGCCGAATATCTTTTTCGGTGACAGGTTTCAAGGCGCGCTTTCTCGCCATATTTTCTTTCTATACACTTTGGAAGGAATAACCTAGTTCATAGGTACACTAATCCATATTGCATGGGTTGACCTGCATCAAGGGAGCATAAAAGAAAATCCGAATAATTAAATTCAGGATTGACTTATATCAAGGAAACCTATCGCATAAGTTGTAGGGTGTTCACAACCCTTCAGTAGGCAATTTTATAATGGCGGTCAAAGAGCACGGCGTCGATGCAACACAGTGTAAATCACTCGCTTTTTTTAAAAGCCTGACGCTATTTATTAATCTGCCGGATGAAGAGATAATGCGCTTTGCCGATGCCGCCCAAATAAAAAATTATAAAAAAGGGCAGATGCTCTATAGTGAAGATGAAAAGGCGAGTTTCTTCTATATCGTGTGTGATGGATGGCTAAAGCTTTTTCATACGACGGAAGAGGGGGAGATTGTCGTCCTGGCGATGCTCACAAAAGATAATATCACCGGTAAAAATGCGCTGTTTGAGGAAGGGCGCTTTACGCATAGCGCGCTGGTGGCGGAAGATGCGGAAGTGCTGGCTATCCCGCTTTCACTGCTTAAAGAGCGGCTACGTGCGAATAACCAGCTGGCGCTCAATATGATTTCTTCTATGGTGCAGCATCAGCGCCGTCACGAATTGCAATTAGAGCAGCATTTTCTTTATAGTGCGCCCCAACGCATCGCATGCTTCCTGATGGGGTTATGCCCCACACCGGACCAGAAAGATGGTGTTACACTCACCCTTCCTTATGAAAAGGTTTTGATTGCTTCCGCTCTCGGGATGAAGGGAGAAACGTTTTCTCGCGCGCTTAATATACTGAGAGAAGAAACCGGGATCCATATCATCGGTGCGCGTGTCACCATTGATTCCATGGAGCGCCTGCGGAAATTCGCCGATGGCTGTTTTTCGCCTCCTATGTGCAGCGAGTAAAATCTAAATAAACAATCCGCATATTGACATATATCAAGGAAATAAAACAACGATGAGTTGTATGTTTAGATATGTTTATCAATCGATATATAATTCTCCCTGGGGGTCAAGTTTCTCTATGGGCATTGGGTTTGTTGTGTCTGGCGGTGCTGGGATTTGACGTCGTCACGCCGCGCGGGTTGGCGGCGGGAATTCTCTATATTCCCCTCGTCTTTTGTAGCCTATGGTTTATCCGTCCGTATACGCCTGTTATTTTCGCAATCATCGCCACGGTGCTGACCGTTATTGGGTTTGTTCTATCGCCTCCGGGCCATACCGAACTCTGGATAACAGTTCTCAACCGCGTACTGACGATAGCCGCTCTATGGTTTGTGGCGCTCCTTGTATATATGCAGCGCCGAAGCGAGAACGCGCGTCAGTCCAGCGAGAATAAGCTACAAGCGGTGGTGGATAATGTGCTCGACGGCCTCATCACCATCGATGAGCGGGGTCATATCGAAAGTTTTAACCCGGCCTGCGAACGTATTTTCGGTTATATGAGCGCGGAGGTCACTGGCCAAAATATTAAAATGCTGATGCCGGAACCCTACCACAGCGGACATGATGGTTATCTCCATCATTATGTCTCCACCGGCGAGGCAAAAATCATCGGCACCGCCGGACGCGAAGTGCAGGCTCAACGTAAGGATGGCAGCATATTCCCCATCGATTTATTGGTCAGCGCATTTCAGTTGAATGGCGTGCGTCATTTTTCGGGTATTGTGTGCGACATAAAAGAACGCAAGCTGGCGGAAGAAAAGGCGGCGCTGTTGTCCGCCATTGTTGTGTCTTCTGATGACGCCATCATCAGCAAAACGCTGGAAGGCATTGTCACTTCCTGGAATGAAAGTGCTGAACAGTTGTTTGGCTATAGTGCCGGGGAAGCGATTGGCCAGCATATCAATTTTATTATCCCGCCGGACAGGCTGGAGGAAGAAGAACAAATCCTCGCGCGATTGTATGAGGGCGAATTGGTTAGGCATTTTGAAACCGTACGTCTGAATAAAAATGGGCAGAGCATTCCCATCGCACTTACTGTATCGCCCGTGCGGAATGCAGCGGGACATATCATCGGCGCATCCAAAATTTTACGCAACATCACCGCGCAAAAAGAAGCGGAAGCAAAATTGTTGCTCTATACAAATGCGCTCGAACGCAGCAACAAAGAACTCGACGATTTCGCCTATATCGCCTCGCATGACCTCAAGGAGCCGCTGCGTGGCCTGGCCAACAACGCCAAGTTTTTAGAAGATGACTATAAGGATATGGTGGATGCGGATGGCCTGCGCCGCCTGCAACGTCTGGGCTACCTGACGCAGCGCATGGAGCAGTTGGTCAACGACCTGCTCTATTTCTCCCGCCTTGGCCGCCAGGAACTGGCCATTGGGCTGACAGACCTAAGCGCCGTCATCCGCGACATTGAGTCCATGATGGAGCTGACCATGAAAGAGCAAAACGCGGTCATCACCATTCCGCGCGGCTTGCCGGAAATTATCTGTGACAAAACGCGCGTCACCGAAATATTCCGCAACCTGATTACCAACGCGGTAAAATACAACGCGCAGGAAAAGAAAATAATCGAGATCGGTTGCATTGGGGAAGTGATAACAGGCAGAACCGTCGAAAAGCAGGTCTTTTATGTCAAGGATAACGGCATCGGCATCGAGGCGGAATTTCACGAGGATATTTTCCGCATCTTCAAGCGCCTCAACTCGGAAACAGACGACAAAAAAGGCACCGGCGTCGGCCTCACCTTCGTGCGCAAAATCGTCGACCGGCACGGCGGGCGTATTTGGCTGGAATCCAAATTCGGCGAAGGCACCACCTTTTATTTCACTATCCCCCAAGAAGTATCCTATGCAGCGGCCGCCTGATCTACCGGAATTTGCCGATTATTATCACTGCCAGCACCGAGGCAGACAAATATTGCCCAGCCCATAAAATAGTGGAGATCGGAAGTTCTATGCGATTGGAAAAATCAGCAAAGTATTATGGTGGTGTTTTTAGGGAATTAGATCGTGCTTTTGCAGCAGTGTGCATTGGATTGATTGAACGATGCCGAATTACATCCTCTGCCCATACTGAACGCAATCACAGTCAATTACAAGTAATAAGAGAAAAATAACATCACGATAAATCAAGCAATAGGCCGGGTTTTATATCGAACGAGTTTATTAAACCATTATTTATTTTAAATAATATTATTTTGCTAACGGAAAGGTAACGATTGGAGTATACAACTGTGGCGATAATATTTTTTCATAAATAATGAGGCTTCCATTATGAACATCAGCGCCCTGACCACGGTAAAAGCGAAACTCAGAATGGTATTCGCCCTATTTTTCATCATGATCTGCGCGCTGGCGTTTTATGCCAACAGCAACCTGAATCATCTTCAGAGCGATATGAATCATACCAGCATGGATATTCTTCCCCAGCAGAAACTGCTTGATGATATCAATGCGGCGGTGGACCGGTTCCGGCTCACGGAGGCGTCGGATATTATTTCCACGCCGCCGGAAGATGATGTCAAGTACGAAGCGGAAATGAAAAAACTGGCTGCTGAAATCGATGACGGCGCCAAGAAATTCCTCAACAGCCAAGTCTCGGACAAGGAGAGAGCGCATGTCAACGAATTTATTGCCGAATGGGATACGTATCTGGAGATCAATAAACGCATAATCGCTATCGCCCACCAGTTCGATTCGCCGGAACATATCGCGTTTTTCGAACAGGCGGCAGCAATCTACCAGACGGAAAGCAAAGAACACTACGAAAAGCTCGACAAGCTGACCGATGATCTGGTCGATGATATCTCGCAACTGGACGACGAGGCGTCCGACGAGTCCACTAAATTCGTTGCCAGCTCGATACGCAACGGCATGATCGCGGTGGCGATTGCGGCGGTTATCAGCATTCTCATGGTCATCATGTTCGAAAAAACCGTACTGCGCCATCTGCTGCGTATTACGCAGCGCATGCAGCAATTATCGGGCGGTGACAACAGCATTGCTATCGAAGGGGCAAAGCGTTCGGACGAAATCGGCGCCATGGCGAAATCGCTGGAAGTATTTAAAGAAAACGCACTGACCAAAGAACGCATGGAGCGCGAGCAGAAACAGGCCGAAATCGCCGCGGAAAAAGAAAAAAAGGCCATGATGGATAAGTTGGCGAGCAATTTTGAATCTAGCGTACAGGGCATCATCACCACCGTAGCGGCGGCAGCCACCGAGCTATATCAAACAGCCGAAGGCATGCAGAAAACAGTGGCGAATGTCAGTGAGCAATCCGGCACCGTCGCCAACTCCTCGGCGCAAACATCGAGCAATGTCCAAAGCGTATCGGCGGCGGTGGAGGAGATGTCTGCTTCGGTGAAGGAAATCGCCAGCCAGATAGCTAAATCTGCTGTTTTAGTGACGGCAACTGTAACGCAAACGCAACAAGCCGACAAAACCACGCAAACGCTATCGGACGCTGTTACGCAGATTAGTGGTATTCTGGAATTGATCCAGAGCATAGCCAGCCAGATTAATTTGCTTGCTCTTAATGCCACGATTGAATCGGCGCGCGCGGGAGATGCGGGAAAGGGATTTGCGGTCGTCGCATCCGAAGTAAAAAATCTCGCCGGGCAAACCACCAAGGCAACCGAGGAAATCGCCAAACAGATCGCCAATGTGCAGGAAGCGTCCAAAGAAGTGGTGGCCGTGCTGAAAACGATTCAGAGTGCTATCGGTAATGTGAACCAATATTCATCGGGTATTGCGTCAGCAGTTGAGGAACAATCCGCCGCCACTAACGAAATATCTACCAATATGCATCAGGCATCACAAGGCGTGCAAAATATTACGGATAATATTTCCAATATCACCAAAGGCGCCTCTGAAGCCGATCATGCGGCAAAGGAAGTATTGACCGCCGCGCAGGAGCTATCCAAACAATCCGAATTACTCAACCAGCAGGTTAAATACTTTCTCGACGGTGTTAGAGCGGCGTAAGTAGCGCGGCGGCTAGAACTTCCGCCATTAAGGCAGCATTGCATAAAGCCAAAGCAGAAAAGGCGCGGCTAACACTAACCTGATGGCAGAGGACATTATAGCAATAGTTGCAGCTGCGAGCCGCACTGCTTAATTATGATTCATCCAGTCAACCTAACAAGCTTATCATCTAACTATTTTAATTGATCGATTATATGAGATTGCTCCTTTTGAAGGAGTGGAGTTATCTCAATAATGTTGGTTGCGGGGGCGGGATTTGGTTCCAACTGTAAGTTATTCTTGAAGGTGCCGTTACTGTCAAGAAGGCAGCGCCGCATAGGACTCAGCCGCGCCACCATTTATAAACGCATCAAAGAAGGTAGTTTCCCAAGACAGATTCCCTTGGGATTGCGAAGCGCCGGATGGCTTGAGAGTGAAATAAACGACTGGATTACTGAACGCATGAATGCGCGTCGCAACTGATAACCAGAGAAGTTCGTTTTGAATTGGATCTAAAATTCGCACCCGTCCAAGGGCGGAGTTGAAATTCTATAGGCTGAAGGAAAATTTACCCCCTCCTCTCCAGGATACTGCGCCTGATTTTTTGGATTGTCTATTCAGTGTTGGATGATCGTAGCTGGAAGATTTGCCTTTAATTTAAAATCTCCAAATTAAAGGATAACGCTTTATCCTTTAATTTGACGCACCAAATAACGATGACTACTAGAGCTGAAGCCAAGAAAAATATTATGTTTATTTTGATTTATCAATTGGCTGGGGGACTAGGACTCGAACCTAGATTGACGGAGTCAGAGTCCGCTGTCCTACCATTAGACGATCCCCCAGTAAAAGGTCAGATGGGGAGCAATAAAACGGGATAGGGCATAACAACTGCCATGTACTCCGAATTCAGCTGCTCTGCCAACTGAACTACTCCTGAAAATGTTAACACCACTAACAGGAATCTGGCCTTATAAAGTAAATTTGGTACGATGTAAACCAACATATATGGAGTTTTGGTATGGAGGAAATACTTATCAAATTAAGGGGAGCGGCAGAGGCCAAAAGCATTATAGCAAAACAAGAGGTTATTGTTTGGCAGAAGATATCGGAAGCTCTAGATTTTTATATGAAGCATCTTACAAAACCCAGCCAAGCAGGAGCCGATAAACCTGCACAGGGAAGCGGATATTTAGATACCAAATTGGATTAGAAGCTAAAGTGCTATAACGCCCCAATATCGATTCTTGACCAAAGCCTCGATATAATTCTTTGATGGAATCATGTTCAGCATTGGATAAAATAATTTGTACTCCTTTACCCCAGCAGGTGGAAGCATTGGAACCTGAACTTTGGGCGCGGGTACGAGTATGGCAACAAACCCCATGGACGCCGCGTCAACACCGCCTGCGAAGTGCTGCCGCCTTTTGCGGCTGGTGGGTGGCAGGCACGATAACAATTTGGCAGGGAATTTTGGGTTGGTTTGCCTCCTTGTTCCCCGCGCCTTGGATGGTATTGCCTGTTAGCGCCGCCGTTGCCTTCATCATCATTTGTGTTATTGCCATTCGCAATCGGGGTGCGGTGGAATAATGCGGGATTACCGGCGGAGTGGCCGGTTGCCGCACAGTACGGCCGAAGCTAATGGTAGAGCCGTTTTAAACTCCGTTTGCACCTTGCGCTCCAGTTTGCTTAACTCCGATGATAATTACGGAGACGGAACCGTGGCCAGCAATAAAGTAAAGCAGCCTGCGAAACAGCAGAAAAAGAGAATTCGTTTACCAAAAGAACATTGTGAAATTCTGCGAAATCGTTACGGCATTCCCAACTGGGAAATGGAAGATGATTACGCATATGTGAAGGAACTTTCACTCAATCAAGTATATTGGGAATTTTACCGACGCGAAAAAACATATAGAGACCATTGGGAACGAGGCACGAAATGGGATATTCACCAAAAGATTGATCTTGGCATTGGCCATATAGGTGTTGATGAACTCACGCCACCTTATACCTGGGGTACGGATGTGCCGAAAGATTGGGTGCTATCTGAGGCATGCCGTGGCTTACCTATACATCCGCATATAAATACGGCGGAGGGCTGGCCTGACATGGACGATGATGAATTGGAAAAAACCTACTTGCAGTTTGGCCATGAGCTGGTCGAACACTACGATGCGCAAAATGTTATTATAGGCTTTAGCCCATTTGTTTCTTTAGAGCCGCAGATCGCCAATGCAACGCGGGTTCTTATGGAAATTCGGCAATCTCTTGGGCTAGAGAAGCAACCGCCCCGTACCCGATCATCGGACACGCATATTCAGCTACTACGCGTTCTTGATGCTTATGATGAAGGCATAACTTATAAGGACATTGGTACTAAAGTTTTGGGAAGCACTGATTACGATGTCGCCGCTTCTGAAGCTCATCACCGTCATAAAGTCGCTAGAACTTATAGGCAATGGCTCTAATTTCCTAGCTATATAACCTTGGGTATTTACCCCCTCTCTACGCACCCAATATTTTCCTTTCCATAAATTCGGCATGATTGCCTGCGATAACAAGAGCAGGCGACATGACCATTCACGACCATCATAGACAACATCCAACTTGCTGTGCGAATGCGGCCGAGAAGGTTGTTTCTGTGCGCGGTGCGAATGCCGAAAGGCAACGTGCGGTGGAGAACATGGTGCGCCTGCTTGCTAGAATAACGGCGCAGCAAATTCTCGAAGAACGCCGCGCCGCTATCGCTTCGTCCAAAGAGGACGCGGTGCACATTCCAACAACTATAAACAACTTTTGAAAGGAATACGTCATGTCTAAAAACATCACAAAACAAAGTAACCAATCTGTCACAAATAATGCACCTGAGCACAGATATTCTTTCAGTAAATCACGTAATAAGTTTGGCTCATGGAATGATTGGGATTGTGAAAATATACTCTATTTACTTCATGAATTGCGTGCTGGGCATGGATACGATGGCGGCAAGCGTGCACCAGCATTTATTTGTGGAGTGTTTGGTTTGGCGATGGCAATCGCTGAAACCGAAAATAAAGACAATATCTCGGCTCAATTGACTGAGGTGCTTGAGTGTATCTGGCAGATAGCCAGTCACTATTTAGGCTATTCTGATCAATTAGATGACCGCACGAAAAAGGCTCTTAGCACAATAGAAAGAGTTACGTCAGAGCACATGCGCGACTGATCTAAATATCTCATGAATACTCCGCCCTTCGGGGCGGGGTATTTCTTCCATATCATCTAATTAGCATAGGAATATCCGATGAAAAAGAAACTATTCATTCCCTACAATCGAGCCACCACAGATGATCTGGAAAAAAGCGGTATTACACCAGAAATCGCTGGCAATGCAGGCATTGAGGAGCTTGAGAAAACAACAATTCTTAGGCGCTATGGCATATCGGCTGAAGGATACTTCATTCCCTACCGTGATGGGTTCGGGCGCGTTAAACTTACTAAAATCTATAATTGGCCCGAGGGCAAGAGACGGCCAAAATATATGCAGGCGCGGAATACGTCGCCTGAGCCATATTTTTCACCGCTGGTGAACAATTGGGAAGCCATTTTCAATAATACTTCAGAAAACCTGATCTTTGTTGAGGGTGAAAAGAAGGCTATTACCGGCATTTCCGGAGGCTATTACTGTGTCGGCCTCGGTGGCGTATGGTGCTGGCGTAGTAAAGGAAAACCACTTTCACAGTGGGAGATGATAAAATTTCTGGGTCGTCATGTTTATATCGTCTTTGATTCCGATATCGTTGATAAATCGGAAGTCCAGCGTGCCGAGCGGGAGTTTGCAGCGTACCTAAAATTGCGCGGCGCTAACGTCAAACGTATCAGGTTGCCTGATCTCTGTGGTGATGGCAATAAGACAGGACTTGATGATTTCCTGGTGCATCATGGATTTCCTGAAAATATTGAAAAATCGCGCGCGGCTTTTGACACTTTGCCCCGCGAAGATATTGATACCAGTGTTAGCTATTTATCGAACGATGATGGCAACGCTCAACGCCTCGTTGATGCCTATGGTGATAACATTCAGTGGGTAACAGATTGGAAAAAATGGATCGCCTATAATTCTGCAACGGGACTGTGGTCGGTTGATAAAAATGGTGAGGTCATGCGCTATGCCCGCACCATTTCTTCCATGATTATGGAGGATGCAAAAAACGTTAGCTCTGACGAAAGCCGCAGAAAGATTTTGTCGTGGTCACGTACCAGTGGCAATGAATCGCGTTTGAAGGCCATGATTAATATTGCAGCCAGCAATGAAGGTATGTCCATTACCTCCGCCGAGCTGGACGTTGATTTGTGGGCGGCGGCAACCGGCGACGGCATGGCGGTTGATTTGCTGTCCGGCTTGCCCCGCGCTGTCCGCCGTGATGACTATTTCACAAAAAAGCTTGGGACAATATTCTTGGTTGATGCAAAATGCACGCTATGGAAGCAGTTCTTGAATGAAATCTTTGGAGGCGATTTAGAGTTAATTCGATTCGTACAGTGGACTGTTGGGTACGCTCTCACAGGCAGTAACGACGAGCAATGCGTGTTCCTATCATGGGGACAAGGCAAGAATGGCAAGAGCACTTTCATGGATGTAATCAGAGCATTATTTGGTGATTACAGTATTCATTGCTCATCCGAAACATTCATGGCACGCCGGGGTGAATCAATCCGCAGCGACATCGCTCGCCTGCAAGGGGCGCGGCTTATTACCAGCTCGGAAGTAGAACAGGGGAAACGCTTTGCAGAGTCATTAATCAAAGAGTGGACAGGTGGAGAGTCGATCACCGCTCGAAAACTTTATAGTAATGAAGTGGAGTTCAAGCCCCAAGGTAAGCTGTGGATCGGCACCAACTACAAACCCAAGATTTATGGTACGGAGGATGCCATATGGCGGCGCATCAGGCTCATTCCTTTCTTGGTGACTATTTCGGCAGAAAAACGCGATCCTGAGCTTGCCTCAAAACTTAAAGCAGAATTGCCTGGTATCCTGAATTGGGCGTTGGAAGGCTGCTTGGCATGGCAAGAGAGAAAGGATTTATGCCCCCCGAAGGCTGTCATAGCAGCGACGGCCGAATACCGGGCTGAAATGGACATCATCGGTGCATGGGTTGCTCAAAACTGTATCGAGGATTCTAAAAGAAAGGAGCGAGTTGGTGAATTGTATCAGGATTATTCACAATGGTGCGATGCCAATGGTCACAAGGCCGCCAGCCAGCTTGAATTTACCAAGAGGATGCACACGCGCTACGAGAAAATCGAGAACACCACGGATCGCGCCACTGAACGGAAAGGAACATTTTTTAAGGGGCTGGCGTTGATCACGCCTGCACATAAGTCTAACTATAAATGATGGGGATGGACTGACGGTGCTGACGGCGGTGTTTTTATATGTCATTACATATTTATAATTAAAATTATAAAGACAATGCGTTTTTAGCACCGTCAGCACCGTCAAGCGTCCCAGGTTTTTTTCGCTGGCTTCCCGAATTTTCCCGAAATTGATAAACAAAAATTTCGCAACCGGCTGATTGCATCAGGAATATCGCGTTTAGTATTTCCGTTTCGCATCATGCGCAGGATGAAATGCGGATAATTACAGCGGATTGGCTGGTGGGACATTAATAAAAGCACCGAATTATCCCCATAAATGAACTGCTTAAAGCTGGTCTGTGCCGGTTTTGACGAGAGGAATATTCATTTCGAGGTCGGAACAGTTAGCTTAATTTGAATATGAGAACAATTCTACCAAGGAGATAAATTATGAGAGTAGTCGCATACGCCCGGTTTTCTACCGACAAACAGTCTGACGCGTCCATCGACGATCAACTTCGTAATTGCACCCGCTACGCCGAGCGGCAGGGCTGGGGCATCGCGCAGCATTATGAAGATCGCGCCGTCACCGGCGCAACCAGAGCGCGGAGTGGTTATCAGGATATGCTCGCCGCCGCCGAGAGAAAAGAATTTGATGTGTTGCTGGTGGATGATTTATCGCGCCTTGCACGCGATGAGGTAGAGATGAAGCAGGTGATCCGGCGCTTCAAATTCCGTGGCACCCGTATTATCGGGGTATCGGATGGTTATGATTCCTCGACCAAGGGCGAGAAAATACAGGCCACCATGCGCGGGCTGATGAACGAAATCTATATCGATGATTTGCGCGATAAGACGCATCGCGGCATGACCGGCAAGGCGTTGGAGGGATATTGCACTGGCGGGCGCACCTATGGCTATAAAACGATATCTATTCCCCACCCTACGAAGCTGGATAGCTACAGCAGGCCCGAAATTATGGCCGTGAAGCGCGATATCGACGATGAACAGGCCAAGGTTGTGCGCCGGATATTTGATTGGTTCGCCAAAGGCCGCAGCCCGAAGTGGATTGCGGGGGAATTGAACCGGCTGGGGATACCTTCGCCGCGTAGTAGCACATGGTGCCCTAGCGCCATTTATGGCGAGATCAGTGAGGGGACAGGTGTTTTGAACAACCCGCTCTATAATGGGCAGGCTGTCTGGAATCGTAGCCAATGGGGTAAAGATCCCGATACCGGCAAGCGCAGGCGGCTGGCGAGGCCGCAGGAGGAATGGATAATAACGCCCATGCCAGAATTGCGAATCGTGTCGGAGCAGCTATGGGAGGCGGTGCAGGCGCGGCAGGCAGAGATACGAAATAAATCGACGGCGATGAAGGTGGTACTGGGTAATCCTAAGACGCGTTCCCGGCCGGGAAAATATCTGCTCTCCGGCCTGCTTAAATGCGGCTGTTGCGGCGCGAATTATACCGTACATAGCAATACGTCATACGGGTGCAGCTTTAATATCAACCGCGGTGATGCCGCTTGCGCTAATCGTATGCGTATCTCTCGCCGTGTTATTGAGGAAACGCTTTTGGAAACGGTGTATGACGATTTATATGCTGATGATTCCGTTGCACTATTTGTGAAGGAGCTGGAAACACTACTGCACCAGCAGCAGAAGCGTGAAAACCCTGACCTTGACGCTAACAGGCGCGCGCTGGAAAAGGTGGAGCTGAAAATTACTAACCTTGTGGCAGCAATCGAAAATGGCGGGTTTAACCAAGTGATTCGGGCAGCGCTGGATAAGGCCGAAGGTGAGAAGGCGCACCTGACAGCCGCCGTAAAGGTGGAGAATGTAATATTGGATAGTGTGGAGAGCTTTCTGCCTGATGCCGCTGGGCGCTATAAACAGGTGGTAAGCAGCCTCCGCACTACGTTACAGAACGATATAGTAGAAGCTCACCAATATTTGAAAACGCTGATAGGCACAGTCACCCTGCATCCGCAGCCGGATGGCTACCTGATGGCGTATGTGAAGAACAGCGTGGAAGGCTTGGTGAGTCTGGCTTTGGGCGATAAACTTAAAGCCAGAATGGTTGCGGGGGCGCGATACGCACTGAATCCAACTGGATTTCCCTCAAGCCACTGCCCAAAGATAGCACCCCGTTTGCCAAGCGCAAGGGCTTAAAAGCCATAGAATAATCCGTATATTCAATAGTGCTTTTATTTTCTCCTACCCATAGTGGTTGCATCCTACAATCGGCCTATCACCTGGGTGTAATCCATAACCACATGAAATAGTGGGCCAATTTTTCAACGATCTTTTGACTTCATGGCGCCATCGACGCTATAATGTTTAGTGAGGGGGCCAAAAACCCCGTATTCTGCGATAAGATTAAGTAGGCTCGTATCAGAAAGCCCTGCTTCCGCGCACCTGCGTCGGGAGTGGGCCGAATATAATACCCGCAAGGGAAATAAGCCTGCGCCCGAATACGGCGTTTTTGCCTCCCGGCACCATGCTGCCAATCGGCTGGTGCAATCCAACTTGATAAATCCCGCAAGGCCACTCCGGTGGTTTTGCGGAATTGGATTAGGGAGCGCGGGCATGGACAGAATCGACATCCGGATTATCATCGGCAGGAACATCCGCCATCGGCGGCTCTTGTCCGGCCTGACACAAAAAGCCGTGGGCAATCATCTCGGCATCACCTTCCAGCAACTGCAAAAATACGAATCGGGCTCAAATAGCATTTCTTGCGATAAGCTGATGGAACTCGCCGCATTATTCCGTTGCTCGGTCAATGATCTTTGCAGCGATGCAGTCGAAGATACCGCCCATGATCCGAAAAACCCATGGAATCCTTACCGCGTACATACACTGATTTCCCATTTCAATCGCATCCGCTCGCATGCTGTCAGAAATAAGGTCTGCAGCATGGTGCATATGATCGCGGATATCGCGTCGTCTGACACGAAGGAAACTCTGTGAGCTGGCGCGGATGGGGAGAGAAAGAATCGTCATGGATAGAAGATTTTATATGCGGGGTTTTAGGCGGTGCGACGGCATTTTTCAACCTGATTGGCTGGATGTTGCTCTGTTGGAAGCTGGCCGCGCCGCGATGGGTGGCGATATTAAGCATAATAATGGGATTGCTCTGCGGCAGTTGGTTGCTGTACGAGCGATGGAAGGAGAAGAAAAATGACCAACGCTGACAAAACTCTCAATAACGCGCTCATGCGCCTGCACATCATGGGATGTGCCGAAGCGCTTCATGCTGCTGCTATGACGGACTATCTTACTGGGTCGGAAGCGGAAGAATGTCTTGACCGGCTAGATGCCATCAACCGCCAGATACATGATCTCCGGCGCGTTATCGACAGAAGAGTGCGCTGTACCGCAGATGCCTGATCTTATTCCTTGTTCGCATCGGCATGGGCTTCGGCAATAATGTCCTCTAAAATCTTTCTGTTTTTCTCAATATCGCCCGGTTCAAGCCTTATACGATAACGCCCCCAGCGTTTGTCATAATCCATCAAATCCAATCCTGCAGATTCCAGGCGATTCTGCATTTCGGGCGAGTTTGACACACGCGGCTCGAAGCGAAGGAAGTTCTTCTTCGGCCTGAATGTTACGAAATTGGAAGGCTGGCCATTTTTTGCCAGTCCGATGTAAAATTTGTTATATTTTAATTCCAGTTTGGGATCGTGGGTCTTGGCAATTTCCAACAGTTGATCGGTCATCGCCAGCGTCTTTTTTGCGCCGCGCTGTTCCCAATACGCCCGGTCCGTCGCCTCAGCGACTTCTTCGTCTTCTTCGATCAATCCAAGGGGCATATGGTCGAGCACCGTCGTAAAAACTAACCCTACCTGGTTGCCATTTTTCAACGCGCTCATTTGAATAGCGACTAGGGGAATCATACCATTGAATAAGCCGATAACATTCAGAAACCTGCTCGTTATGTCTTCCGCCACTATAACCGCCGTATGCTCATACATAGGATAGCGTTTCCGCTCTATGTCCCAATATTCGATGGTACGGATGATATGGCTTTCGTCGGTCGCGCCAAGCTGCACCTCGACTTCGTAACGGCGATTGCCGTCTGCTTCCTGCATAAGCAGATCGAGCCGCCCAGCCCTCGGCTGAATGCGTTCCTTATCCTTAAGGATTACGTCGCCGAGCCGAAGAATCGATGGGTCTTCCGCTATTCTGTCCTGCACCCACGTTTCGTTAAGAGTGGGATGGTTTTTCAAGCTGACTTTTTCAAACTTAGCATAATCCATTATAGTATCCTTTTTTAGAAAATTATTGCATGCATTCGCTTGGCGCAAGTCTTTCATTCTGACTCATATCAGAGTGTTTCATTGTATGGGACAAGCCTTGCTTAAACGTAGGATATGATTTTTCAGCCAGATATGGGATTATATCCTCATAGGCGATTTCCAGCATTTGCATGCGGGCGATGGTGACGGGATTATAGAATATTAGGTGGGATTTAGACGACCTAAAAAACAATTCCCGTAATTTTCCAGTAAATTTGAGACAAGACACCACCTGCGTAAAGTCTAGGGATAGGTAACGCCTATCGATACCCTTCCGTACTTCATCAATTGTGATCACCCGATTGGGATTACGGACGATATAGCTATACATTAAATCCGTCTGCGAATAGAAATTGGGTCGATGGCGCTCGACGGAGCGCTCAGCAATTTCGTCCATAAGAATCACTCGACCCTCATGGCCATTTATCCGGAATACCACCTGATCCGGCTTGACCAGCGGCGCTTTATAAAGGCGATAGATGGTTGCACTCTGTTGTGGGTATTCTTGAAATATGGGTTGTGTTGTTTGCCTCATAATTAACTCTTTGCTCAAACTTGCCATTGCCAATAGCGCTAGATATTAATGGAAGATATTAATGCGTAAAGGGAAATGGCATGACGACCAAAAGCGATACCAACGTAGGCGATTTGGTGAAGATGATCGAACGTGGCAAACTGCGCCTGTCGGAAATATCAATGGCGGACAAGAAGAAGATGCAGCTTAATTCCGCATCAGCGCGCTGGCGGCTAATTAAGAATCATAGTATAGCTGTATAGAGGATTGAATATGCAGCAGCTTTCATTACGCACTAAGGATAGGAAACCCCTTCATCAAAAGCCCGCTGAGGGTAAGGGTGTCGTTTATACTAAACCTTGGGTTACAGAATTAATACTTGATCTTGCGGGATATGTTGCAGAGGCGGATTTGGCTTCTGCAATCGCCATAGAACCCGCTGCCGGTGATGGGGCTTTCTTGTTACCAATGGTACGGCGACTGATTAAATCATGCGTAATACATAACCGTGCATTGATCGAGTGCAGCACTTCCATTCTTGCTTATGAGCTCAATGAATCGAGTGCAGAAAATGCCAAGGCGGTTGTGGTCGATGCCCTAAAAAATGAAGGAGTTACAAAAGCTGAGGCGTATAGGTTGGCAAATAGCTGGATAAAGGTCGGTGATTATCTGCTGGATGCTCCAGATTTACCTGCCGCTGATTTTGTCATAGGAAATCCGCCATATATCCGACTTGAAGATATTCCCGAGCTCATATGCGACGACTACCGGGCATTATATCCAACCATGAAAGGTCGCGCCGATATTTATGTAGGTTTTTATGAAGCCGCATTACGACAATTGAAGCCGGAAGGGACATGCGCCTTTATCTGCGCTGACCGGTGGATGCTGAATCAGTATGGCGGTGAACTACGGAAATTTATCACCGGTAACTTTAGTGTTGATGCCGTTATTGAAATGCACAATGCCAATGCCTTTGAGGAAGAAGTAAACGCCTATCCAGCTATTACCATCATCAGACGTAAACTGCAGGGGCGAGTAATGGTCGCAGCTGCCGGGAATGGCAGTGTGACAGGTCAGGCAGCCCATGCCATTATAGAATATTTTCAGCATCCGATTGTTGGGGTTGCCAAAACCGATGCTCATGTCAGCATGACTATTGTTGATGACTGGTTTCATGGCGTAGCTCCCTGGCCCTGTGGTTCACCAGACCGGTTGAAGCTGCTGCGACGGCTAGAGAATGCTTTTGAGCCGTTGGAATCCGTTGATACCGGTACAAAGGTAGGCATAGGCGTTGCAACCGGTCTTGACGAGGTGTTTATCACGAAAGATGCAACGCTGGTGGAACAGGAAAGGTTGCTGCCGCTGGCAATGGCGCATGATACCACTAGCGGAAGATTGAAATGGTCCGGCAATTATCTGGTTAATCCCTGGAATGGCAGTGGCCTTGTGGAACTCGATACATATCCACGACTTAAAGCTTATCTCGAACAATATGAGCCTGAGTTAAAGTTGCGACATACGGCGCAAAAAACGCCTAAGAATTGGTACAAGACTATTGATAAGGTGAATGCCGCACTGACCGCACGGGCAAAACTATATATTCCCGATATTAAAGACCGCTTCAATCCGGTTTTGGACAATGGTGAGGCCTATCCCCATCACAATCTTTATTTTATTCATTCTGACATATGGGATTTGGAAGTATTAGGCGGCCTATTGTTATCACAGGTTGCACAGCTCTTTATTGATATGTACGGTGTAAAAATGCGCGGCGGCTGGCTGCGTTTTCAAGCACAGTATTTGAGGAAGGTGCGAGTACCGAGGCCTGACCAGATTAGTAGCGTCCTTGCAGATAAATTGCGCGTTGCTTTCCGGCAGCGCGATTATTATTCTGCCACAGAAGCGGCCTTTGAATTATACGGAATAACAATACAAGAGAGAAAACATGCCTTTGGACATTGAACACCGCTT
>Ga0207009_1058_pt1 | contig 18959 bp, 18 predicted proteins | sample Alteio_BWMinCont_81_FD_153479 | JGI IMG/M metagenome (GOLD analysis project Ga0207009, IMG submission 153479) | Enriched cells from forest soil in Barre Woods Harvard Forest LTER site, Petersham, Massachusetts, United States -... | ecosystem: Environmental > Terrestrial > Soil > Temperate forest >... | reverse complement strand
AGGCAGGGGAATGCCCCCTTGTGGTGGACAAGACTACGCCTTCATGCGGCAACAGCCGCTTTGGATGCTGGGTCTGCACGGTCGTAACCAAAGATTCTTCTATGGAAGCCATGATCGAAAATGGTGAAGAGTGGATGGAGCCACTCCTCCAATTCCGTGATCTTCTCGCATCCACACAGGATCCACTCGTAAAGCTCCAAGTGCGGGACTTCAAACGTCGAAACGGACAGGTCATGCTCAAGCCGGACGGGGGATATGTGCCGGGCCCGTACAAGCTCAACACGCGAAGGGATCTGTTACGAAAGCTCTTGCAAACCGAAATGCTCGTCCGAAAAGAGGGCCCTAACCACGACGAACGGTTGATAGCCAAAGACGAACTCGAACAGATCCGCAGAATCTGGCGGTCAGAAGAGCAGGACTGGGAAGACTCCGTCCCAAAAATCTACAAAGAGGTGACTGGAGAGGATATCGAGTGGGCCGCTGACGAACAACCAGCTTTCTCAGCCGAGGAGCGCAACCTGCTGGACATGATCTGCGCCGATAATAATGTTCCCTCGGCGATGGTCGCAAAGCTCTTGGACATAGAGCGAGAACTGCACGGAATGAGTCGAAGATCAGCCGTACATCAACGACTCTCCGCGGTTTTTGACGAGGATTGGCGAACCGAAAGTGAAGTTAAGGCCGCGAGCGCACAGCCAACTTTATGATCTTGACGCGACTCACCATAAATGACTTTGGCGTATTCCACGGGGAACACACTTTAGACTTATCTCCGCGAGACCGCCGCCCAATAATTTTGTTCGGTGGAAAAAACGGGGCTGGTAAAAGCACCGTTCTAGAGGCCATTAGACTGTGCCTTTACGGACCCGGCGCCCTAGGCGCTTCAGTCGGCAAGGAAGAATACCTTCGTTACCTGGCGACCAAAATTCATTCAAATCCAAATGCCCTAATCCAACCCAGCTTCGCTTCGATCTTGGTCGAATTCCAGTACAGCCATTCGACCGGGCTTGCCACCTACAAGGTGGCAAGAGCCTGGGAAAACCGCAATGGAACAAAGATATCCGAAACATTATCGATCGATAGAAACGGACAGACACTCGAAGACGTAGAAACTGAGAACTGGCAGGAATTTATTCGCGAACTCATACCGCCCGGTGTCTCCCAGCTTTTCTTTTTTGATGGAGAAAAGATTCAACAATTGGCAGAAGATGCGACCGATCAAAATGCACTGGCCGATGCAATAAAGTCTCTCCTGGGCATCGACATTGTCGAACGGCTTCAGGCGGACCTACGTCTCCATGTTTCGCGGTTGGCTAAACCCAACCGTGACAGCAGCAAGTTGTCGGAGGTTCGAGACCTTGAGACTTCGATGCAAAAGCTGCACGCTAAGCTATCTAAGCATCGTCAGCAGCGTGCAGAACAAGAAAAGAAAATTCAGGACATAAAAGCCAGACTTGAACGTTCAGAGAAGATTTTTTCCTCTCAAGGAGGCGCTTTCGCTCGCAACCGCGACAATCTTGTCCAGCAGGAAGGTGTCCTGAAGGAACGGATTGCCCAGCTTGATGAAGCGGTTCGGCAAGCGGCTGCGGGATTGCTTCCTTTCACCCTTATACCTGATTTATGTGATCGACTCAGAACCCAGATCGGAATCGAGGAACGGGCAAGCCAGATCAAAGCCGGCAGAGCCTTGTTGCAAGATGCCAGGACTGAACTTAAGAAAAAGCTTAGTTCTGAATCGCTCTTTTCAGACTTTCCTTCTATCCCACAAAAGACAGTTGCCGAACTGAAAGCCCGAATTTCTCGAACCATTCGCGAACCTCTTGCTGTGGACAAACTTGAAGCGCCCGAAATGATTCACGAGTTTTCAGAAACCGAAGCCAGAATGGTGCTTGGCTGGATCGAACAGGCGGGCACGGACCTACGCGACAAGATTCACGCACTGGCAGACGACTTGGAACGTGCCCATCGAGAACTACACAAGGTGGCGGACACGCTTCGTAGGATACCTACGGACGATGTTCTTAGGCCGATCCTAGAAGAGATTCATGGCTGGAATGAGAAATTGATCAAAGCAAGTACTGAGGCTCTCTTCAAAGATCAAAACATCAACGAATTAGAGCTGAAGCTGAACGAAGCTGAACGTCATCATGCATTTCTAGCTCAGAAGCTGGCCTCAGCGGCAAGACACTCCGGAAAGCTCCATGTACTCCCGCGCGTCCAAAAGACCCTAGACGAGTATCGAACGAAATTGATCGAACGGAAGGTCAATCAGCTTCAGGGGGCCGTCACTGAATGCTTTAACCTGCTGTGCCGTAAAAAAGATACCCTCCGCACCATTCGAATAGATTCGAAGACTTTCTCTATCAGCCTGTGCGACAAGCAGAACAGACCGTTGCAAAAGGCGCAGCTCTCGGCAGGTGAAAAGCAAATATATGCTGTATCGATGCTTTGGGCGCTTGCAAAGACTTCAGGGCGTCCGCTTCCGATCGTTATTGACACACCTCTCGCGCGACTTGACAGCGATCATCGCAGACTTCTGGTCGAACACTATTTCCCTATGGCGAGCCATCAAGTTATCGTCCTCTCAACCGACACCGAGGTTGATCAAGTGTACTTTGATCAGCTACGTCCCTCGATCGCTCGCGTTTATCATCTGGACTACGATCAGGTCGCGGGCAGCACTTCAATTAAGCAGGGTTACTTCTGGAAAGAACGAGATGAAGCTTACAAAGCTGCGACTAACTAAAGACGCCTCAAATCGGCTAAGGTTCCTTGCCGGAAAGACGAGCCTTACTCCCAATCTCTTGTGCAGGATTGGATTTTGCCTTTCGCTCAGCGAAGCGACCGTTCCAGACCCCGAAGAGTATGCCGATGAAGATCGGGAGTTCAACCGCTACACACTCCTGGGCGAATACGATCCGCTCTTCATAGCGCTCCTGAAGGAACGCTGTCGCCGCGACGGACTCGACATAACGCACCTTCCGGATTATTTCCGAGCGCACATGAATAGGGGTGTGACGCTACTCCAGCAGCGAATCAAGAGTTTGCCAGACATCGCCTATCTAGTATCCAAGGTCAGTTCACCTGCCTAGTTTCCGGGACACCTTCCTGCCCCGGTTCTCTCCAAATTCCACGAAGTGCCACGATTGTATTTTTGTACATAACACCCCTACTTGATTAGCATAGCTGTTATCGTGATTCTAAGGAGACTCTCCCGGTCCTTTTTGATTTGATGCGAGATCACGGATGGCACGCGATGCAAAGCCCTTCATAAAGAAGCTGCCTCGGCCGTGACAATGCCAGGGCTAAAACACTAGCTTAGGTCAGGGTTGTTCGAGGCGACCTTGCTTTAGTAACCTCTCATGTTTCGGATTAGGAGGATATTCAGTGCGCGCCCAGCCGGCGACCCTCGATCCGCTCGACGCTGCCTTGTTTGAGGGGCATAAGATGTTCCAGGCGATGCCCGACTCTCTAAGGGCACCTCACTACATGCACAGATTCTGGGTTGATCCCACACATTGGAAGAGACACAGGCCACCTGACTGGGTTTTTGAATTGAAGTGGATCCGCTATCGTTACGCCAGAGTTGATACGCCTGCCAAACTGCGAGCCGTGGCAACGCGTAACGTGCCCGGAATTTACCTGTTCTCCGTGCGGCCAACCAATCCCGTGAACGGGTTCCCGCTTTATGCCCTCTATGTTGGAATATCGAACGCCAACGATTCTGGGAGAACGGTTCGGCAACGACTATCCGATTACCTACCTTCAAACATTTCCACGATAAAAAAGCGCGACAACATCCATCGAATGATATGCCTATATTTTGATCACCTGTGGGTTCATTTCGCATATGTAAAGCGATCCTCGTCAGTGCTTCGGAAAGCCGAGGAGACGTTGCATGGCTATTTTGCACCGCCCTTCGCGATAGCGGCTTATCCAGTGGACATGAAAGCACCCAGAAAGGCATTTCCGATATGAGATCCGAATGGAGCGTACCGTCTTTAAGAGGAGTATCGGGCAATTGGACTTTCTATGGCGCTATCGTGTCGGCCCGAAATATCTCGGAACGAATAAAACCCTCGCATGAGATTCGGGAAGCGAAGGCGTTAGAGGATTTTCTCCAACGCACGCTCAAACCACGAGTGACAAAGATAGCCAGGTATCTGAGCAAAAGAGACGATCGGTTCTTTAACTCAATCATCGTGGGAATATTTGGCGGCATTCCGCAATGGACAGAATTTGATTTGAGCAAAGTAAGCGCAAAGCTTAATCTCGAGGAAACTAGCGAACTGAAAGACACCATAGGTCTGCTAACTTTTGGTGGTGACGAGAAAATGTTTGCGATCGACGGGCAGCACAGAGTTGAAGGGATAAAACTAACCCACAAGAAGGATCCTCAACGAGTTGCTGCCGATCAATACCCAGTCATTTTCGTTGCACACCTCGACACCGCGGCAGGGAAAAGTCGAACCCGACGCCTCTTTTGCGACATCAACAAGAACGCTGTTGCGGTCTCTGAAGGGGACAGAGTTGTCATCGATGAGGATGACGTTTCCGCGGTCGTCACGCGCATGGTGTACGCCAACTATCCTCCATTCAAGAAGGGAACGGAGATTGCAGTTACCGAGCGCAAAGAAGTCTTGACAGAAAAGGGGCGTGAGCGATTCACGAGTTTGTTAGCGCTCTTCACAGTGTGCAAGCGACTTAAGAAACTCCACAAAAAGACAAGGGGGAGCCCGGAGACCGATCCACAGAACGTCACAGCTTTTCGTGACATAGTTTATGCTTTCTTTGATTTTTCTCTAGCGCATGAGCGATCTCTAAGCCGGTACTTCAATGGAGAAAAAACAACTCTGGAGGCAGAGAGGAGAAACAATCGGAACTTGCTCTTTCGACCAGTGGGAATCGAAGTCCTAGCGCGCCTCTACGTCCACTTTTCTCTGCGGAATAATCTCCAGACATATCGCTACGCCCTAGGACAACTTCGCTTTCGAAGTCCCGGAGGAGTCTTCGACAAAATACTATGGAACGCTGGCCGGATTGAGGCTACTGCCAAAGCAAAAAAGGTTGCAGTAGAACTATGTCTTTATCTTCTCCGAGAGTTGTCTGCGAAGGATGCGAGAAAACTAACAGGGAGTTTGCGCGATCTTACGAAAATGCAAAATTATTCACTTCCAGAAAAACTACCCCCTCTTAGGCCATGATGTTGTCGACTCACAGCTGCGGTCGCGAATTCATCTAAAAACGTTGTTGTCACAAGAGTTCACTCTAACGACCTATTCCGGGTGCTAGTGCCCAGGGGCTCGTTCGCGATACTATTTGACTAAGATGCCCATCAGAGTCTGCCTCCTTGCTCTTTCTCTCTACCTGCCGTTGGCGGCTCAGCAGCCGTCTCCCCCACCAGCAACGAATCGAGCTCCGACAGCGGGCAGCCGTCCTACGCAGACGATCCCTTCAAGTGTTTCCGTCGCTCCAGCGCTGCCAACTCAAGACCAGGAGAAGATCCAGTCACTTACCCATCGTGTTGAGCTTTTGGAAGTTCAGGCGACCAAACGGTCCGACACGCCCAAGCCGGACTACAGCGTCGCCATTATTGGAGCCCTAGCGGTGTTCGGTGCATCCGTGATTGGGATCGTCGGGCAACTCCTTGCAGCGAAACACGCTGAAAGACTTGCAATAGCTGAAGCATCTCGTCGTGAGAAGCTAGCGAAAGATGAGGCCTCTTACCGCGCACGGCTCGCACGAGACGAGGCATTGTATAAGGAGGCCGAAGCAACGATTGAGTTCCGAATGAAACAGGTACAGGAATTTTATGCGCCAATGTTCGCGCTCCTGCGACAGAGCAGGAACTTATACGACAAAATGCTGGACCAATTGGTTGCGGACGAACCGAGCCGGTACAGGAAAGTTGCACAACCTGAAGGTAACGACTCCCGTTGGGAAGTGCTCGACAAAAATGACTCTTGGAAACGCTTTAACCTTCTCGACCAGTTCCCTGCCGTTAAGAAGAATCCAAGGGCGCTTGCTCTCGCCGACCAGAATCTTCAGGTTGGGGCGAAGATATGCAACGTAATTTCTGATCACGCAGGATATGCTTCGGAGCTTATCGTGGACATGCTCGGTCAATTCACAGCGCATCACACAATTCTTTTGACGATCCGAAACGGCCCTGAAACCGAGCCCTTCGAGCCTGGTTCCCACAGCAAACTCGCATACTTTCCATTTGGGTTGGATACGAAAATTGGCCAGGAGTACCACGAAATTAGCAATTCCATTGATGAATTTCGAAAGCAATCAACGCAAACATTGGAAAAACTCGCAAAAGGAGTTGACTAACGCTAGCGATGAGTCAGCCCTGCGAAGCGCCAGCTAACTTTTACGAGCTCCACGCCGACGAGTACGCTAGTTCAACTCTAGGTGTGGACATGAGCAGCGTATACGAGCGCTTCTTTGCGGAGATCCCTTTGGCCGCTCATATTGCAGATGCGGGCTGTGGCTCTGGCCGTGACACTAAGGTGTTTCTACAGAAAGGCTATGGCGTGACGGCTTTCGACGGATCGCCGCAGATGGCGCGCGTTGCGAGCCTGCATACTAGTCAGAAATGCATTGTACTTCGTTTCCAAGATATTCAGTTCGAGCAAGAGTTTGACGCGATCTGGGCCTGCGCATCCCTATTGCACGTTCCCAAACGCGAGATGGGAGATGTCTTGCATCGCCTAATCACAGCTCTCAAACCTGGCGGAATCCTGTATGCCTCTTTCATTGAGGGTGAAGGCGAACGTGTCGGGCCCGATGGCAGGCTGTATAACTCCTACACTCAGGACTCTTTTAGAGCGTTACTGGCCAGAGTCGACAGAATCAGCCAAGTAACCTCCTGGAAGTCGGATGAGAACGCCGTGCCGGCGAGTCGTGCTCCCTGGCTTAATTTCCTCATTAAAACCGTTCCACCTTAGGGCAAGCCTTTTCCTCTAAAACAATCGATGCTGTCGATACGGATCCCCTATTGTTTGATGGTTTGGATTAAGGTCTTGCAGTACTCCTTCGAGTTCGTCGGAAGAGGGCGAAAAACGGAATATTTGAATAGTCTTTGCCCAAACGCCGATTACCCTTTCATATTCGTCCAGACGACCGGTTTGATCGTCTTCTAGGGTATACATATAGCCTTTGCACATCATCTCGCCGTAGTATTGAGTGTTAATGCCGTCCACTGCTTTCCTAAAGCCGGGCTCAAGTAATTGAGCAACGACCTTGATGTGAGGTGTTATTTCTCCCCCTGAAATGAGCGAAAGAGCCTCAAGGCAAGTCTCTGGGTTAAAGCTTGCAAGTCCGATAGCGCAGTTTCGCCGGATCTCTGCGTCTTCCTTTGGATCGACGATGACATTGCGGAGAATTTCTCCGACCTCGGATCTGTCGTTCGCCAGTTCCGCCCCGATATTCGTCGCCAGGTCATGGAGCCGATCATCGGCATCGTCGTCAAATACGTCAGAAAAATCGCCAGCGATAGCGATGTAGTCGCAGAGGCACATCACAATTACTTGTCGGACATTTCGATCGTCGAATTTGCCAAGCTCCTCGCCAAGAGACATCAGGACTTCTCGATTCACGTCCTGCCGGAGAAACCAGCCCAACGCTTCCGCCCTCGTGGCGAAGGCTGCAACCCACGCAAGTTCGATTGCAAGATTTTCGATCTTCCCTTGCAGGACTGACGGCCAATTTCTGACCCATGCCGCGATCACAAAGGATCGCTCGGATGTCACGTAGAAATCCAAAACTCCCTTATAGGTTCCGTCTCCTTTTCTGGCTAAGAGCCCTGCTTCGAAGAAGCTTTCCAGGCAGGATGCATTGTGATGTAACCAAAATTCCGTCACAGATTGTCCATCACAGAGTCGGCTAGCGATTTCCGTAAGTACAGCCCTGCCCACGTTCTCCGAAAGTGCGGTGAGGCGAGACAGCTTTTCATTTATTGTCTTTTCTAGAATTTGTAGAGCGTCGATGGCAACAGGCAGACGTTTGCCTTCAAATTGCTCCATTGCGCATCGGAGGAGAAGTGGCTCAGTCGTGCGCTTGTGGTCAGTGGGAACCGAAACGTCGAAGGCCCTCGCATAAACAGAATAAGCAAGGTCTGTTTCGGAGGTCGAAAACCTGCCAATGTGTACGACCGATTTACCCATTAGATCATTTGCCGATCCAAATTCGAAGAGTGGGATATCGCGCTTTTCTAAACCGGCAGCAACGCTTATGTGACTGAGATTCCCCGCTGGATCACGGAGAATCCGGGATGCTGAATAGGTTGTGAAACTTACGATCAGGGTTATTTGGGGAAATTGAAGACGCTCGGCCTCTGAACTAAAGACTCTAATCAACTCTTCGTTTTCATTTAGTCCTTCGACGAAAAGCAGAATTCTGTTTGGCTTGCCTTGTCCTTGAAGGATACGAACCAACTTCTGGCGGATTATCTGGAAAGCACTGCTGCTGTCGCCAAAAGTCCATTCAAAGTCCTCGCGTATTGCTTCAAGTAGCCCTGACCCCAGACTAACAGCAGGGTAAAAAAGGCACGGAACACCAGCCGCCAACTGATCCTCAACGAACCGACAGATGAAATTGGTCTTTCCGACCTGCGGAGGCCCCATTACGAGAATACTGCTCCTCCCTTCTTCTATTAGTTCGGATATTCTTCGTTTCGGATGATCTCTTTCTATGTACAAATGCGGTATGTATTTTTTGCCGCTTGTTCGGCTTTCTCCTCGAAGTCGTTGAATTCGGTTAGTTACCTGGCCACGGCAGAACGCCATGAGGTTTTGAGGTGAAATTGAGATTAGGTGCTCAAGCGCTTCTGTCCTATAGGACAGATCATCGAGAGTAACGCGAAAGTTCGCGGCGACATAGGGGTGATTTAGGGGAATGTCTTCTTCACTGAGAACTTGTTCTGTGAGCGTATCGATAATCTGCGTTTCGCGTCCGTTAGTTACAATTACGAACGGAGCAATTCCGCCTTCGTCAAGAAGCCGCGCATAACAAATCCCTTGCTTTCGTGACTGGTGATCAATTGGCTCGGATTCAGCTTTCGTTTCGACAATGAACAAATTGCGACCGTCATTTGAGCGTACCAGGTAGTCCGAGCGAACTTGTTTTTCGGTAACCTCGCCCTCGACGACGTGCAGTGCTTTCCCCAAGCGAATCTTGAATGTCTTCTCAAGTATTATTTGGTCGTCGGCAAACCCGTGATTCCGGAGCCATCGATCGACTACTTTCGACCGGATCTCAGTTTCATTCATTGAAATAACAATCTCACCGCCATCAGGAGCAGCCCTAAATATACGTCAGTATTTCTACTTGCCCTCGTCCTTTTCGGTCGCGAATCTCAGCCTTCAGCGATCAAACATACGGTCCCAAGTCCCCGTCGTTGGATGTGTTTCGAGGCCTGCATTTCTGCCTCTCCTTTCCTTGGGCACGGCTTCGGGATAATTCCTGCGCCCGGCAGCTTCGCGTCTTCTGCTTTCCCGGTTCCTCCCTGTGAATCCTTGGGTCCCTCCCGGAATGCAGCCACTCGCCTTGGGAGCAGCATCCACTCCGCCCTCGGGTGCCCCAAGGAAATGGGGCAGAAATGGAGAAACAAATCATGTATCTCAATCACGTCCAACTCATCGGCTTCCTCGGGAAAGACCCGGAGAAGCGGCAGGTCCGCGGCAACGGCACGAATTTCACCGTGCTGTCCGTCGCGACACAGCAGTCGTGGAAGGACTCGAACGACGAGTGGCAGGCCAGAACCGAGTGGCACCGCGTCGTGGCGTTCAACCGTCTCGGCGAGTCCATCGCGGACACGCTCCACAAGGGCGACCATGTCCTTGTTGACGGACAACTCGTGAGCTCGAAGTACGAGCGCGAGAACGGCAAGTCCAAGAAGGCGAAGGCCGCGAAGTTCGCGATCTTCTGGAGCGTGCGCGCCAACTCCGTGCGGCGGTTGAGTCGCGCGGAAGCGGAAGTGCCCGCGCCGGCGTCAGCTCCGGAGCCTGCTTCGGAAGACGCTCCGTTTTGAATTGGCGGAACAGAAGGCCCTCCGGCTTAGGCCGGAGGGCCTTTTTTTGTTGTCCTGCATTCCTGCCAATTCGAAAAAAGATTCGTCGCCTTCAGCTTAGGGCGTGGAGCATACGCCTCCTCCGCGGATTCTGTCCGCGGCCAATGACGGCGGTTCCGTCCCCGAAACCGACGACAAGACCTTGCTGCCCTTCAGGGTCGAGGGCACCTCCACCGCTCTCCCGCACGGGAACTGTGTGCGGCCTGAAGAGAAGGGACGTGCCTGTGACTTCGGGACCAACGTGCCGCTGTCTGCTTTGCCGTGTCGAAAAACAACTTGCCGACGAACTTGCTTCCTCAATCGCAACGTACGACGCGATTCGCGGTTCTGCCGCAAATGGCTTGCGCGCGTTCGCTTCGCCTTTCCACCTTTTGTCCCATCTGAAGGCCTCCCAAGCCGGCCCTTCCTCCGATGAACTGTTCCGCGAATTGCTGTCGGCTCGGGCCGTCGAACCGCAATTTGTGGAAATGCTGATGATCGTGGCCTTTGTTCCTGTGCTGCACGGCACGGTTCGCCGCATCGCCAAGCAGCAGTTGCACCTTACGCGCGCCGACATTACCCAGCAAGCCTTGAGCGTTTTTCTGCAGGTGTTGCGCTCGCAGCAGATCGAAAACCGTCGATCGCATTTTGCGTTTGCAATTTCTCGCACCGTCAAGCGGCAGCTCTTTGAATGGGCCGGCCGGGAGGGAGCGGTTCATGGACCCGGCCACGGAGAAGAGCAACCAGACCCACTGCCGCTGATGGACGACGAACTCATGGAACGCCACGCAGTGCTGAGGCACTTTTTGCATCGATGCGTTACCAACGGGCTGCTCGGCGACGCAGAGCTTGATCTTCTCGTTCAAATCAAGCTCGACGGAAATACCGGCGAGGAAATTGCCGAATCGAATTCGGTCACGCCCAATGCCGTTCGGCAAAGGATGAAGCGTCTTCTCGCCAAACTTCGGCGTCTCGCCGGCACGGCGCATCTCCAAAATTGCGGAGTCAAGGTTTCTGGCCATCGGAAAACTGGTTAGGTTTGACGCGACACATTTTTCCTGAGTTCCACTGAATGGATAGATAGAGGGGAGTTCACGCCGAAAGAGTCATGCGGCGGGAAGGTGCACGACGGCACGGAAACGACCGGTTCCTCGCCGTCTTGTACTTCCGCTACGGCTAAAAGTACCGCTGCGGATGGCGTGATCTTCCCCGATACTTTGCTCAACGAAACTAGTGAGGATCCCATGAGGAAACTGTATAGAAAGCTTTGCCAACGTTATTCCGTCGCGCGCTATGTAGCCATCTTGCTGATCGGCCTCGCGCTCGCGGGTCCAGTCTTTGCCCAGGCGAACTCTCCGTGGGAAAACGCCGTAGGTGTTCTCCAGCAGGCGTTCACGAGCACTATCGCACGCGGGCTTTCGCTCGTCGCGATTGTCGTATCCGGCCTCACCTTCGCCTTCGGCGAGGGCGGCTCAAAACGCGTTCTTGCCGGTGTGCTTTTTGGCGTTGGCATGGCCATCGCCGCCGTGAACTTTCTCGCTTGGCTTTTCCCCGGCTAACAACTGTTTTGCCCGAGGTGGAGAATTCCCATGAACCATCAAAGACGCATCAATCCGGTCCAGCGTTCGCTCTCGCGACCGCTCACGATCCTTGGCGCGGAGCGAAAGCTCTTCTTCTTCGCCATGTGCCTCGGTGCTGCCACCTTCAATCTCCTGGGCAGCCTCCTCGGCGGCATTCTAATTTTCTTCCTTCTTTACCTCGTCGCCCGTTGGGCAACCACGACCGATCCTCAGATTCTGCGCTTGCTGTTTCTTGCCGCAAAACTTCGCCGTCAATACGACCCGGCAAAGTTCCAGCCTGTGGCTGTTCTTGGAGACAAACCATGCTGAACCTCAGACGGCACTTCAAGAACTACAACGAAGCAGGATCGCTCAATGCCATGGTCAACCTCTTTGGTTTTGCCGGCACGGAAATGTTTCTGACCAAGACGGGCGATGCAGGAATGGTTCTCGAAGTGAAAGGTGTGGACTACGAGTGTCTGGACCTGCCTTCAATCGACGCGCTGACAAAACGCCTTGAATCTGCGCTGCGCCTCTTTGATGAGAACTACCGCATTTACCAGCTGCTTTTCAAACGCAATCAGGAAGCGATTCCTCACTCCTTCTGCGGGAAGACCATTGTCGACGCGGCGATTCGCAATCGCATCGCCTACTTCATGGAGAAAGCAGACTCGCTCTTTTCGCTCTCCATCTTCTTCGTTGTCCTTTGTCCCGCAATGTCGGCGCGGCGTTCCCTCACCAATTCGATTCTCGAATTGCCTGCCAATCCGCGCGCCTCGCTCGCCGACTTGCGCGCGCGATTCTCATCGACGGCGTCTGTCCGCCTCGACAGCCGGGAAATCACTAGGGCCGAGGCAACGTTGCGCCAGAAAGTCGAAAGTTTTCGGACCCATGTCAGCGATTTCCTGTCCGTCCGAATTCTCGCGAAAGACGAAGCATTCCGCGTTTTGAAACGCACCCTGAACTTCGACTCGCTGAAGCTCGACAACGCAAAACGGAAATACGACACGTTTCTCGACTATTACCTGGCGGAGTCCCATATCGAATGCCACCGCAGCCATCTGCGCGTGGACGATTACTACGTCAAAGTCCTCACCCTGAAGGAGCCCTCCGCCCATACCTTTCCGTTGCTTCTCAAGGGGCTTCTCGAAGTGCGGGCGAACTATCACGTCGTCACCGAATGGAAGAAAGAGGAGCCGGGCAAGACCCGCCGAAGCATTCAGACCAAACGCCGGCATTTTCACAACACCAAGCGCTCGTTCTTCAGTCAGGTGAATTTGAACGACGCAACACCACAAGACACGCTCCTCGATAACTCCAAGGAATCTCAGGTGCGCGAACTCGGGAAGGGAATCGAAGAAATCGAACTCCACGGAAACTACTTCGGCCAGTTCTCACTGACTGTCGTTCTCTACGATCGTGACCTCGCCGTGGTTGAAAGAGCTGCCGCTGAGTTCTACAAGGTCTTCAGCGTCCACGACGCCCAGCTCTACGAAGAACGCTACAACCTGCTCAACTCCTTCCTTGCCGCCGTGCCCGGCAACTACGCCTTCAACCTTCGGTCCCTCTATCTTCTGAACACCAACTACGCCGACCTTTCGTTTCTCTTCACACTTCATCAGGGCGATACCCGGAATAACCATCTGCGCTCGGAATATCTCGCGGTCCTCGAAACCAACCATGGCACACCGTACTTCCTCAACCTGCACTATCGCGATGTGGCCCACTCCATGATCCTCGGCCGCACGGGCAGCGGAAAATCCTTCCTCCTCAATTTTCTCATCACCAATCTCCAGAAATACGACCCGCTCACGTTCATCTTCGACCTGGGCGGAAGCTTCGAAAGCCTCACCCGCTTGTTTGGAGGGACGTATCTTCGAGTGGGAGCCGAGTCCGCCGACTTCTCGATCAACCCGTTCTGTCTGCCGCCCACGAAACCAAATCTCGACTTCCTCGCGCTGTTCGTAAAGGTGCTGCTGGGCAGAACGGTCGGTACGCTCGATCCCGCAACCGACCGTGAACTGTACGAGCAGATCGAAAATCTGTACTCGCTCGACCCCGCGCTGCGCACGCTCGACATCCTTGCCAATACGCTTCCGCGGGCACTTGCCTATGCGCTCGCCAAATGGCTGCGCGGCGGCCAATTCGGATTTCTCTTCGACAATCCCGAGGACACGATCTCCTTTTCCCGTTTCCAGTGTTTCGACTTCCAGCAGATGAGCCGCTACCCGGAGTTGCTGGAACCGCTGCTGTTCTACGTTCTGCATCGCGCGAACGAAGTGATTGCCAACCGCGATATCTCTTCGACGTTCAAGGCGTTCTTCATCGATGAAGCCTGGGTCTTTCTCAAGAATCCCAGCATCCGGCAATACGTTACCGAAGCTCTCAAAACCTGGCGCAAGCATAACGCCGCCATGATTCTGTCCACGCAGTCGCTCGACGAACTCAAACGCTCGGAGCTTCTCGACGTGATCCTCGAAAGCTGCGCCACGAAGATCTTTCTGGCCAACCCCGACATGGACCAGGAACTGTACCGCCGGCAGTTCCACCTGAACGACACGGAAATCGCCCTGATCGCCGCGCTTCTACCGAAGCAGCAATTCCTCATTAAAACGCCTGAACTCGCCAAGGTCGCGAATCTCCATGTGGATCGCCGCAGCTACTGGCTCTACACCAACGACCCGTATGACAACCGCAAGCGGCAGGAAGCGTTCGAGACACATGGCTTCGACAAGGGGCTCGAAGTATTGGCGGAGGTTTCCTCGTGATCCCAGCACTCTCGGAAATCTTTCGCACCTTTGGCCTCGCACCGGCTCTTGGTGCCCTGATTCTGGCGGCCCTGATCACTGGCACCGTGTATTTCGCGCAATCGATTGCCGGCTGGTTCGACGATCGAAAGTCCTAGCAAGTCCAATTCGAAGGAGGCACTGTCATGAAGTTTGCTCACACATGGAAACACTTGTTTCACTGCCTGCTGTTTTTCGCAGCGCTCACCGTTGGCACAGCACTGGGGTATGCAGCCGAGACCGGAGCCCGTGTCGTCAAGTACAGCAAGGAAGATATCGTTCCAGTGCATGCCAAGCTGCGCTTCTCGACTCTCCTTGTTCTGCCCGACGACGAGGAGATTCTCGACTTCACCACGGGCGACCGCGAATTCTGGATCATCAACGGTTCGCACAACCTCTGCTATGTCCACCCTGCCCAAGCAGGCATTCGTAGCAATCTCAATTTGATTACGGCTAGCGGCCATGTCTATTCGTTTCTTCTGACGGAAATCAGTAGCGACGCCGCTGCCCAGCCCGACTTGAAAGTGTTCATCGAACCGAAGGAAGGATCGGAAAAGGGAACCCTGCTGCGCGGCTACGTTCACGCCGCCGATGCGGAAGCCTACAAAAAAGAATTGGCGGACCTCCGCCAACAAACCACCGAACAGATCCATGCCGCGCAGTCGCACGCGACCGAAGAGGTCAATCAGTTTCGTTCGAGCTACGCTACGAAACTGCGCTTCGACTACGAACTCGACCCGAAGTCCTCCCGCGAGCCGTTTCTCATCTCAGCCGTCTATCACGACGATACCTTTACCTACATTCGTTCCGCAGCGCGCGAGAAGCCCGTGTTCTATGAAATCAAGGACGGGAAACCGAATCTCGTTTCGTTCCAAGTCGAAAACGGCGTCTATATCGTTCCCAAGATTGTCGATGCCGGTTACCTCGCGCTTGGGAAAAAGAAGTTGAACTTCACGCGGCAAGGCGCCGTGAAGTAAGGACGCTCCCATGGCCACCGTTCCAACCATTCAGGACAAAGCCCCCAAGCCTCCGGGACTCTTGCCGAAAAACGTGCAGTCCTGGCTCTTGGTCGGACTTGCCGTGCTCATGGTGCTCATCATGTGGCTCACGGGCGGTAAGAAACCCATGACCCCATCAAAGTCAGCTCTGCTGGCACCGGCGGTACTTCCGCCTCTTGAGGTAAACGAGGCAAAGATCATCGAGATGCAGAAGCGTATTGAGGAGCTTCAGCGGGAACAATCTTTGGCCCAGAACGCTCTCGCACAGACCCGCACCCTGCCTCCGGTGGGAAGTGAAACGCCGTCGCCTCAGTTGGCTCCGCAAGGCAACGGGAATCCTCCCGAGCGCCCGGAGGACGCGATTCGAGCCGAGCGAAAAAAACGTGACTACCTTTCCCTCTTTGCTTCGAATGTCGCGCTCACCTACCGCAAGGGGCCGTCCTCCCCCCAGGTTCGCGAAGAAGCCTCAGGCGCGCTTCCGCCTGCGACGGACGCGAGCGCCGCGCAACTCGCGGAATTGCTCAAACCGTTGCAGCCACCCTCATTGCCCGCTGCGAACGCGCAAACGCCGAGGACTTCCGCGGAGGAAACCCGGAAGGAGGAAATCCGGAGCCCGGTTGCCGCGCCGGCCAGCGCACCGGCCACGGCAACCGGCAAAACCTACGTCCTGTTCGAAGGAACCGTACTCGAAACCGTTCTCATCAACCGTCTCGACGGGCAGTTCACCGGGCCCGTCGAGTGTCTTTTGACAAGTGATGTGTATTCCCATGACCGGCAACACCTTCTGATTCCAGCCGGCACCAAGCTCCTTGGCGAGACTCGCAAGGTCGAGGCCTTCGGCCAAACTCGTCTCGCCGTCGCATTTCATCGCATGGTGATGCCCGACGGATTTTCCGCGAGCCTTGACCATTTTCAGGGACTCAACCAGATCGGCGATGCCGGTCTCCGTGATCAGGTCAACAACCACTACCTTCGCATCTTCGGCGCTTCGCTTGCGATCGGCGCAATCGGAGCTATCGCCGAAGCAGGCACCTCCGGTGCCTTGACGGCTTCCGGCTCGGACCTTAAGCGCCAGGGCTTCGCGCAGAGCACCGCTCAGTCCTCCGCGCAGATCCTCGATAAGTTCTTGAATGTTCTTCCGACCATCACGATCCGCGAGGGGCACCGGGTCAAGGTCTACCTGTCGGGCGACCTCGCGCTCCCTGACTACGCGAACCACACCATACCTTCAAATCTCTGAGGAAAGAAAGGAAAAGTCCGTGAGAAAGAAACTCTTCGCCGTATTGCTTGTGACCGTTCTCTGTGTTGGAACCGCGTCTGCCCAGTTTGGCAGCGGAATTGTCTACGACCCGACGAACTACAGCAACGCCGTGCTGCGCTATCAGCAACTGCAGCAGCATCTCCTCCAACTGCAAAGGACGTACACCCAGATCGTCACCGCCTACAACCTGGCGCTTCGAATGTCGCGGAACCTGCAAAACATGCCGGCGCGGTATCGGGCGCAGTTCTCGAACTGGCGAAATGTCACCGCCACCAACACCTACGGCAATACTTCAGGATGGCTTGGCGGCGTCAACGCCGACCTCAACACCATCAACGGTTATCTCCGCGCCACCACGCAACTCACCCAGTACAACCCGGCCTCGCTCAATGGAATGCCGGATTTCGAACAGGCTCGTGTGAAATCGCAGTACGCATCCGTCGAACTCGCCGACGGCGCGAACATGAATGCGCTCTCCACAATCGGGTCCATCCGCGCAAACGCCGTCGCGCTCGAAGCTCGCATGAACAATCTCGAACAGGACTCTCTGTCCGACGACGAAAGCCTAAACTCTGAGGTCGCGGTCCTGAACAAAATCAACGCAACGAACGTGCTCACGCTGCGTTCGATTCAGGACTCGAACAAACTCCTCGCTTCACTCCTTGAGCAGCAGACCATCGCCGCCAAACAACAGCGGGAAATGACGACGAACGCCATCAACACTGATATCAGCAGGCAGACAAGCCTCAGCACAAATCTGACCCAAGTCACCGGAACCCTAACCAGTTCCTTGCAGAACTTCCGCATGCCGTAAGTTGCATTCCTCACTGACCGCGAAGGAGCCGAGACCATGCAGACCGATTTTCTGCAGTTCATGTATCAGGCGATCAACGATCTTCTGACGCAGAACCTCGGCTTCTTCGATGCCATGGGCCAGAACCTCTTCCGCATGTTCGCCACGATTCTGATCGCCTGGTACGGCATTAAATCTGCTCTCTCCGCCGCCAGCGGCAAGTACACCTTCCAGTTCGACAACTTCGCTAGCCTGCTTCTCACCATCGCTTTCGGGTTTGCGATGGTGAATTACTACAGCACGCCGATCCCCGGCATCGGTGTCAGCTTTCACAACCTGATCACCGACGAAGCACAATTCCTCGCGAACAAAATCAATCAAACCGAGCTGCAAACCATCGTGGACCGCATCGGCGATTTTGAGGCTCGCATTGACGCACCCGGCGTCACGGACATCCTCGGCACGGCCATCTACATCATCGTCATCCTCCTGCTTGCCGCCGCCCAGGCCATCTCAATTGTCGTCATCGCGTATGGATTCATCGCGACCGCCGTTTGTGTGCTGGTTGGCCCTATCTTTGTGCCCTTTTTTATTGTGCCGAAACTCGAATGGCTCTTCTGGGGCTGGTTCCGGTGTTTTCTGCAATACGCCTTCTATGAAGTCATCGCTGCCGCGGTCGTGTACATCATCGGCAACCTTATTATTGGTGTGCTCACGCTGCAGGGCACGGGTAACATCTCGACCCTCCAGTTGATCGGCTGGTTTCCCGTACTTCTCATTACCTTCGTCGCCTCGATTTACGTACTGCTGAAAGTCCCGGCGCTTACCAATCACATCTTCAGCGGCACCGCGGGAGGCAGCTCCGCCGGAATCCTCGAAGCGCCCGCGGCTGCCGCGACCGCTGTGGCGAGAGAACTCTAATGGACCGTGATGCTTCTTTCTACGATGCCAAGCGTTTGTATCTCGAGTCTTATGGTGACCCAATGGTGACCAACACCTACCTCAAGATTGCTCTGACACTCCTTTCGCTCGTCTGCATCGCGCTGGCCCTGATCGATCTCCGAACCATTCGCACGTTCGAGAACTTTCGCCCCCTCGTCATTCGCATTGACGACCTCGGCCGCGCCGAAGCCATCAACTATCACAATTTCGAGTACAAGCCGCAGGATGCCGAAGCCAAATACTTCCTCTCGCAGTTCACCAAGCTTTACTACCGCCGGAACCGCTACACCATCCAAGACGACTTCGCAAAGTCGCTCTATTTCCTCGACGGCAAGCTCGCGACTCCTTTCTCTCCATGCCGCAAAGAGCTCATTTGAACGCCTGATCTTCGCGGAAGTAGGAGATCGTCAGTCCCAGCGGATTGATGGGAATCAATTCATTCGGAACGCGCGACTGGAAAATGAAAACGAAGTTCGCAGTGTAAAGATCGCGCCTCAGTTCGCTGTGGTCCGCGGGCGAGTAGTAGACCATGTAGAAATCGACGCGGGCGCGATAGGGCGGAGTCT
>Ga0207009_1056_pt1 | contig 19016 bp, 13 predicted proteins | sample Alteio_BWMinCont_81_FD_153479 | JGI IMG/M metagenome (GOLD analysis project Ga0207009, IMG submission 153479) | Enriched cells from forest soil in Barre Woods Harvard Forest LTER site, Petersham, Massachusetts, United States -... | ecosystem: Environmental > Terrestrial > Soil > Temperate forest >... | reverse complement strand
CGCAAAGGCAAACGTGCGGTCGCTGGCCGCGCGGTGTTCGCGCAACCAGGTGCCGCGCTCCTCGCCGCCGCAGAGAATGGTGCGCGGCGTGGGCGCGAGCAGCGCGGTTTGCACGGCGTGGACGACAAGCTGCGCCCGGCCGGTGTGCGGGAAAAAATGCCGCATGGGCTGCTGGCGGCCGATGAAGGCCTGCTGGACGGAGCCGGGATGAACAGAAGTTTGGAAAAGCGTGGGGCTGGGCGTGGGGAAACTGTCGAGGTAGGACTCGAGCGCGCGGCTTTCGGCGTAGCATGAGGCATAGACAAGCGTGTCGTCCTCGCCGGGCACGAGGCCCGCGAGGGCGGCGGCAATGAGCAGGCCGGGCTGGGTCATGCGGCGCGTGGCGCCGCGGGGGAAGCGGTCTTTCAAGCGCTCACGCGTGGCTGCGGGCTCCTCGAGTCCCGGGTCTTCGGTGTGGATGGCGTGAATGTAGCGGTTAGGGAGTGTATTCACAATGGAAAGCCATACCGCTTTGGCTGGAAAAGCGCGGAGCAAGGCGGAGTCGAGGCGCCAATGCCCGGAGGGCCTTGGCCCTCGACGACAACGCCGCTCCACGCTTTTTTCCAGCCAAAGCCCAAAGGGTTCGCACGATAGAGAGGCAGCCGCGGCGTTCCGGCAGAGGGGGATAGCCTCCTCCGAGGATACCCACCCTCTGCCGCGCCTTGCGGCTGCCGTCTCTCAACGCGAACGGTATAGTTTTCCATTGTGAATACACTCCCTTTGCATGGCTTAACAGGTGGCCAGAAGCAGCGCGGCATGCGCGCCGCCGAAGGCGTTGCTGGCGCAAAGCACGGTATCGAAGCTGGGGTTGGCGAAACTTTCGAGCGCAACGGCATCGGTGAACGCAGGCGCGGCGCTGCCGATGGTGCCGGGCGTGCGGCCGACACGTAGCGCGGCGGCCGCGAGCGCGAGCTCGACCAGGCCGCAACTGCCGAGCGTGTGGCCGAGGCTGCCTTTCCACGAGACGAGCGGTGCGCCGGGGAACGCGCGCGCCAGCGCCTCGGCCTCGAGGCGGCCGGCCTCGAGCGTGCCGGTGCCGTGGCCTTTCAACCAGGGACGGCGGTGCGCGGCCACAGCGGTAAGCGGCGCGAGACACGCGTCGAAGCCGGCGCCGTCGGGTCGGTTGGCGGTGAAATGATGCATCTCGTTGTGGAGCGACTGGGCGAGCACGGTCAAGTCGCCGCGCTCGCGCGTGAGCACGGCAAAGGCTGCGCCATCGCCCAAGCCGATGGAGCCCGTGTCGCGATTTTGGTACGGCGCGGGAAAATCGGTGTTGAGAATTTTGAGCGCGTGAAACCCGCCGGTGACGAACGGGCTCAAGAAATCGAAGGAAAACACGAGCGCTTCATCGGCGAGACCGGCATGAAGCGTGCGGGTGGCGAGCAGCAGGCCGAGGTGCGCGGAGACGCAGGCGTGCGAGAGCAGCGCGACATTCGCGCCCCAGCCGAGTTGGGTTTGCAGCAGCCCGACGGTGGCGGAAGGCGTGGCAAAGGCGAGGTGCGCCGTGTCGCGCGTGCGGCGGAAAGCGTGGAGGCTGCCGACGCCGAAATTGCTGCTCGTAACGAAGACGGGGCGACGCGGCATGCCCCAGCCGTCGCCGGGAATTTCCCCCGCGAACTGCTGGATGAGTGGCAGCCATGGGGGTGGCGCGGTTTCATTGAGCGCGCGACCGCGACAGAGCGCGAGAGGCACCGCGTCGCCGCCATCGGACCCGAGGACGGGCATGGGGCGCAACGCGCGTTCATCGCGGAGCAACGCAGCGAGGGTGGCATCGGTGTCGCCGAAAGGCGTGAGGCAGCCAATGGCGGCGACGCGGATGGCGGTGTTTTCAGTGGGAAAACTCATGACGCGATGAGAGGGCTTTAACCACTGATGAACACGGATTGTCACTGATGAATCTTTTCACACTGAGACCGCAAAGAGAAAAATTTTTACCACGGATGGCGCAGATTAACACGGATGGGGAGATCAACCATAAGTGACCATCAGTGGTTAAACGTCTGGGTAACTCTTCGCGATCTTAGCGACCTTCGGTAAAAAGGATCAGCGGTTGAAAAAGAGTCGGGTCACGTCGGCAGGCGACTCGGGTCGGCGTGGGCGCGGATGAAGGCGGCGAGTTTGACCATGCTGGCGAGCGCGGTGCGGGATTGTTCGCTGTTGCTGATTTTGATGCCGAATTCCCGCTCGAGCGTTACGACAAGTTCGAGGGCGTCGATGGAATCAAGGTTGAGGCCGGCGCCGATGAGAGGCTCATCGTCGGGGATGTCTTCGGGGCGGACGTCGTCGAGCTTGAGCGTGTCGACGATCAGAACTTTCAGGCGGGCGGTGAGCAGGTCGGCCATACGATGGGTTGCGGTGATTGTGGCGCGCCGCGCCGCGCCGCGGCAAGCCCGCATTCAACGCTGAACGCTGAACGCTGAACGCTGAACGCTGAACGCTGAACGCTGAACGCTGAACGCTGAACGCTGAACGCTGAACGCTGAAGAAACGGTTGTTACTACTTCGACGTTCGGAGTTCAATGTTCGACGTTCAGCGTTAAATCATGGGCGTTCGAAGAGCGGATCGATGACGGCCTTGACCATCCCGGAGGGGGACTTGCCTATCATGGCCGGATGATCGCAGTGAGCGGTAGCGAGAACTTGTCCGCTGCGGGCGTCACGCACCTGCACCTCGAGATCGATCATGTAGAGAGTGAAGTCCCAATTCCACTCATCGATGTAAGTGAGGACCGCCTCGGTGTCTGGGGGAGTCATCGTCAGCGGGCCGCTGGAGGCGTCGTAGCCGAGGTGCGAGAGTTCCTGCGTGATAAGCTGGTCAACTCCGCGACCGTCGGCGAGCCGGTGCTCGACGTAGACTGTTTTGAAACGGGTCAGGTTCGTACTGGCCTGCTTCTGTATAGACATGCTCGAGCAGGCTGTGAGCAGCAACAGGCAGGCGATCGACAGGAAAATTTTTTTCATTATGGCGTAACAATCTTTTGAAACCGCTAACCGGCGCTAATGGCAAAGCATCCGGATCTTACCGCGGGTGGCACGGATGAGCACGGATTAAATAACTGACAATCCAAATACTTTTAACAGAAGATCGCAAAGGCCGCCAAGCCGGTTTCGAGTCCATCGATCCCAGATTGCTTTTGAACAGAAGATAACGAAGAGCGGTTGGTTTTTCTATCCGTGGTCATCCGTGGTATCTGCGGGAAAAACTCCGTCTCTGCAACCTTGTGTGATCTGCAAGAACTGTTTCAGCGCGGCCAGCGGCGCAAGACGTGGCAGACGTTGCTGCCGCCGAAACCGCTGCTGTTGTTAAGTGCGATGGAGGGGCCAGTGTCGAGCGTGGCGCGAGGCAGGTCAAGTCCGTCACAAGCCAGGTCGGGGGTGGTGAGATGCGGGTTGCCCGGGATGAAGCCGTCGGCGAGGGCGAGGGCGCAGAAGGCGGCTTCCATTGCACCCGACATGCTGAGCGGGTGGCCGGTGAGGGCTTTGGTGGCGCCGATGCGCGGCCGGGTGCCGGCGTCGGTGAAGATCGCGCGCAGCGCGAGGGCTTCGGCGCGGTCGCCGACGGGAGTGGAGGTGGCATGGGCGCTGACGTAGTCGATGTCCGCGGGTGCGAGGCTGGTGGCCGCGAGCGCGCGACGCATGGCTTCGCGCAGGCCGGCGCCTTCGGGATGCGAGGAGGCGATGCTGTGGCCGTCAGCGGCCTGGCCCCAGCCGGCGACTTCGGCGTAGACGCGCGCGTTGCGGCGCTCGGCGAGCCTGGCATTTTCGAGCACGAGCGCGACGGCGCCGCCCGCGCCGACGAAACCGTCGCGTTTCCGGTCGAAGGGCCGAGAGGCGGTGGCCGGGTCGGGATTGGTCGAGAGAACGCGCATCGCGGTGAACGGAAGCAGGGTCTCGGCGTTGAGTTCCTCGGCGCCGACGACGATCATGCGTTGCTGCCGGCCAAGGCGAATCTCATCGAGTGCCCAGCCAAGCGCATGGCTGGCGGAAGCGCAGGCCGAGGCGAAGCCGCAGACGGCGCCAGTAATTTTGTAGTGCGCGGCGAGGTTGAAATTGAGCGTGCCGGCGATGGAGGAGACGACGCCCATCGGGTGGCCGCGCTCGAAATGGCAGGCGTGCATTTGCGCGATGTAATGATGGAGCAACATGGCGGAGCCGGCGGAGGCGCAAAAAAGCCCGGTGGTGCCGTCGGTCAGATCGGCGGGGGTGAGGCCCGCATCGGCCAGCGCCTGTTCGATCGCGCAAAGCGCATAGACGCCGTGCGGCGCGAGGCCGCGCAGCGTTTCGCGCGGGATGTCGTAGCGCGCGGGCCAGGTCCACTCGCGGCAATGGGGCGAGTCCACGGAAAAGTCGCGCACCGGCGCGGCCACCTTGACCGCGAGGTTGGGATTGCCGGCAAACTCGACGGAGGTGAAGCCATGGCGGCCGGTGCGAAGACTGGCGGTGACGCCTGCGCGGTCATTGCCGATGGGCGTGATGAAGCCAAGACCGGTGACGAGGGCGGCGGGTTTGGAAGGCATTTTGATTGTTTCTGATTCAATCCGTGCTCATCCGCGATATCCGCGGAAAAATTTTGGCCTTGGGATCTATTGTTACCGCGGATTGCGCGAATAATCGCGGATGGTTTTTCCTACGCGGGCCGCGCGACCGCAAATTTTCGCAAGACAAAGGCGCGCAATTGGCCGACGCTGCCCACCTGCTGGATTTCGGCGTTGGAAATTTTTATCAGGAAAAGATCCTCCATGAAAAATACGATCTCGGCGATGGCGAGGGAATCGAAGCCGAGGTCCTCGATGAGGCGGGTGTTATCCGGCAGCGGGCCGGCGGCCGCGGGATTTTTTTTCGGCAAAAAGTCGCGCACGACGGCAAAGAGCACGGTATCGAGGGCATCGACGTCACCCACGGCGCGGAAGTGCTCGAATGCGTCGCGCACGTCGACGGGAAAGCGGGCGAGAGGAGCGTGGGTGGAAGTCGTAGGCGAAGTGGACATGCGAAGAACGCAAGCGGAGTCGTGGGCCCGACTCAAGGTTGCGTTACAGTGACACCGGGCGGAACCCTTTTGTTTCACCGAGCGGGCGGAGACGGATCCGTGCCCAGGTCGCCCACGGCGGCCATGCCATTGAAATCGATGCGCGGGACGAATCGCCGGATTTTTTGCAGGCGGCAGATCAGCAGGAAGAGTTTGAACCGCCACCAGACGGGCCAGGTGAGGCTGGCGTGGCCGGCGACGATGGAGGTGATGGCGAGATCGATGCGGAGCGGCGCGCGCTGGCAAAGGAAAACGCTGAAGGCATCGTTGTCGTAGAATACGGCGATGAGTTTTTGGAAAACCCCCGCGTGCTTTTTCACGGCCCGCGTGTAATCGCGGCACTCGCGCGGCGTAAGGGTGCGTTGCTCGCGGTGCGCGCGCGCGATGAGCCCGGCGGCGAGTTGCGCGGAATGCAGCGCCATGTAAACGCCGGAGGAAAAGATCGGGTCGAAAAACCCGCCCGCGTCCCCGGCCATGATCATGCGATCGGTGGCAAGCGTGCGGTGAAAATAGCTGTAATCGCTGGTGACGCGAAAATCCATCATCGGCTCGGCGCCGGCCATGAGTTCGCGCAGCTTGGGCGAGTGGGCCACGGCGCGCGCAAAAAGCTCGGCCGGGGCGAGGCCGGAGCGGCGCATGGAGTCGACGGTGGTGACAAGGCCGACGGAGGTGCGGCCCTCGGCCAGCGGGATGATCCAGAACCAGCCGTCCCCGAGGCGCACCGCGGTGGTGTGGCCGGCGGCGCGACCGGGGGAGCGGGCCATCCCGTGAAAGTGATTGTAGATGGCGACGCGCTTGGGAAACGGCGACGGGTCGATCGCGCGCTTGGCTTCGCACGGAAAAAATTTATCGCGCCCGCTCGCGTCGATCACCCAGCGCGCGGTGACCGTTTGTTCGCCGCCGGCGGTTTGCAGCGTGGCGGCGTGCCCGCCATCACCCGGGGCGAGGATGCGCACGGTGGCCGGCATCCGCACCTCGGCGCCGAGCGAGCGCGCATGGTCGAGGAGGATCAGGTCGAACTTGGCGCGTTCGACTTGAAAAGTCCGATCGAGGCCCGGGATGATGCCCTCGGCAAAAATGATTTCTTTCCCGGCAGCACCGTTGGCCAGGAAAAAATAGGCGCCGAATTTATGCACGAAGCCCGCCGCCTCAAGGCTCGGCCACACACCGAGCTCCTGGAAAAGCCGGTTGCCGTGGGGCAGGAGCGATTCGCCGATGTGAAAACGCGGGAAGGTTTCTTTTTCCACCACGCACACACTCAGCCCCTGCTGGCGCGAGACGATCGCCGCGGCGCTGCCGGCCGGGCCACCGCCGATGACGAGCACGTCATAGTCTGCGTTAAGCATGGAGAAACAGAATGGGCATATTTTCCGGGAATTGGGAAGTGCGGATAAATCTGACGAATGCCGAATTTCCAACTACCAATGACGCACCTTATATTTTCAGCATCACAAAATGGCGAACAGGGCTTTCGCGGGCTAAAATAATATGATTTGCAACAGGCCGATGGCAAAAAAACGTAAAATTTTCGGCGATCTCGACCCGCGTTCAGAGGAGCTTTTTTGGCGAGAGGGAGGCGAAACAGGCCGCAACCCACACAGGATATTGCCTTTGACGTTATAAACCTTAAACTTGCAAAGACCATTCAATGATTTTGATGAATCACTAATTTTTGATGAATAGCTGGGTGCGACAATTAAGCGGTTTGTCGGGTGATTATGACTACGCGTGGTTTATTGCCGGTTTAGCGTGGTGCGCGGTGGTTGTCGGAGCGTGGGGGCGGCGTGATCGCCGCGAAAGCTGGCTCATCTGGCTGGCGGGGGCGAACATGGTTCAAGCGGCCATCGAACTGGCGCTTTACGCCAGCGATATTCGCATGCCGTATCTTGGATGGGATTTTGTGCTCGGCCTGAGCCAGGCCATGGGCATCGCGGCCTTGTGGTGGCCGCTGGTGGGACAAGTCGTGCCCTTGCGCCCGCACCTGTGGCGCGCGCTGACTTTCACCGCGGGCATTTATCTTGGCCTGACCCGGTTTGATTCGCCGATTTATGGCGGATTGTCCCTTGCTCTGGCTTCAGCGGGTGGGGCCTGGGCCGTCATCCGCTCGGTTTCGGCCGTGCGCGTGCTGGGCCGCTTGTCGCCGCGCGAGCTGCGCCGGATGAGGCTGGGGCTTCTCGTGGTGGCCGTGCTGCCAGTCGTGTCCACGTTTGGCCCGCTCGCCTATGCGATGGACCTGGGCCGGCGTGATACGGATTTCTCGCCGTTCGAACTGATCGCTGCGGTTTCTAACATGGTCGCTGCTGTATTGCTCGCGAGCGCCCTGTGGGCGCAACGGCTGCGCGTGGCGCCCGGCGCATCGGAATCCGCCGCGCAGCGATGGAACGCCGACCTGCGACTTGGTTTCACCATTCTCACCGTTTGGCTCGTGTTCGGCCTGGCTTTGGCGGTGGCGAACGGCCGTCAGGCGCGCGCCGCCTTTGAGCAAAGCCTGCTGCTGCGCGCGCGGACTGCGACCGCGCTGCTTGACCAGACGGCGTTGCGAGCGGCGTTCGGGCCGGATTTTAAGCCGGGGCAAATTCGCACGGTGCGCCGAGTAAGCATTGGGAAGGAAGCACAACAGGTGTATGTGCCAGGGACGGAGGCCGCGCCTTTTGCCAAGCTTCGTTCGCAGCTTCGTTTACTGCTCGAGGCGAACCAAACGAATTCTGCCAGCAGGTTTTTTATCTGGCTGATGGTGATTCGGGACGGCAAAGTGATTTGCGCGGCCAAGGCGAGCGACGTCGAAGGATTGCACCCATGGAAAAATATTATTGATGATCCGGCTCTCGCCGACGAAGCGCGCCTGGCCAAAGGCGGGGCGTTCTTGGAAGGGCCGGTCGAAGACGAATGGGGGTCGCGAGTCTCCGCCAATGCGGCCGTGAGGGACACGGCCACCGGCCGGCCGTTTGGCTGGCTGTCGATGACAATTGCTTCCACCGCGTGGGCCACGACCTTTGCCATGGCGCGGTTGCAGGCGATGTTTGTCACGGCGATCGGCGTGGCGTTTTGGGTCGTGGCGGTGATGTTCTGGCTGCGGCGCTCCGAGCGCGAGCTCGCGCTGCAACAGGCCGAACAATCCGCGGCGGCCGACCGCGCCAAGAGCCAGTTTCTCGCCCAGGTGAGCCACGAGTTGCGCGCGCCGCTGCAGGGCATTTATGGCTATACCGACTTGATTGAAATGACCCCGCTCGATGTGCACCAACAGGATTTGCTGTCGAGCCTGCGCGGGCAAAGCACCCTGATGCTGCGGCTGGTGAACGACCTAGTGGATTTGGGTGCGCTGCAAGCGGGCGCGTTCCGCCTGAATCCGGAGGAAGTGGATCTCCCTGCGCTGGTCGCCGAGTGCATTGACTCCGTTCGGACGAGGGCCGAGGCAAAAGGCTTGGAAATCTCCTGCCAATTGCATCCCGGTGTGCCGCGGCAGGCGCGCACGGATGGGGCGCGCCTGCGGCAGGTGCTGCTCAACCTGTTGGGCAATGCGGTCAAATATACGCGTGAAGGAAGTATCAAGCTAAAGGTGCAGCGTTGCGATCCGGTTGACCTGGGCATGCCCGTGCCGGAGTGGGCCCGCGTTGGCGTGTGGGTGGAATTTGCTGTGATCGACACTGGTCCGGGCATCGCGCCGGAAGACCAGCAACGAATTTTCGAGCCCTTTATCCGGCTGGAGCGCGATCTCGCCGAGCAAGGCGCGGGGCTGGGCCTCGCGCTCACCGGGCGCTTGTGCCACGCCTTGGGGGGCAACGTGCACGTGGAAAGCGATGGTGAGCACGGTTCGAGCTTTATTGCGCGACTGCCCTTTGGCCTGCCGGGCGAGCCTGCGACGGGTGAGAAACGGGTCGTTGACCCGGCCAAAGCGGCCTGGCCGGGCTTGCGCGTTCTCGTGGCCGACGACAACAATCTCATGCGTGAATTACTCTGCTCGTTCTTGCGTTCGCGCGGGGCGCGGGTGACCGAAGCGTGCGACGGCCTGAGCGCGGTGGAGGAATGCCATGAGCGCATGTTCGATGTCGTGCTGCTCGATATTTCCATGCCATGGCTCGATGGCCATGCCGCGATCCAACGGCTGCGCGCGCCGGGCGGCGCGCGGGGCCAGCCATGGGTGATCGGACTGAGCGCGCAGGCCGGACCGGAGGAGGAAGCGCGCGCCCTGGCCGAAGGCATGAATTGCTTTTTGGTGAAGCCGATGCCCCTGGTTGCGCTGGCGGAAGCGATGTTCGCCGCACCGGCGGCACAGCGCGTGTGGCGCACGGCGGGGGCAGATACCGAGGAATGCGCTGCTGCGCCGCTACGCGAGAGATTGCTTGAAATTTACGCGCGCGAGACGCCGCGGGTCGTGGACAAATTACGCAGCGCGGCGCAGGCGCACGACTGGCCGGCCATGCGCTCGCTCGCCCACTACCTCCAAAACAGTGCCGACGCATTGGGCGCCGAGCGGTTGCACCGCTGCTGCCACGACTTGGAGTCCGCCGCCGAGGCTGCTGCTGACGATTCGGTCGGGCCGTTGCTGACGGCGGTGGAGCTGGCGGCAAACGACCCCCTCCTTTTCAGGCGGAACCGGCCGCTAGTGCACGCCGGGCAACTGGTGCATGCCTGATTGGATTAATACGATTTGAACCGCGAATGAACGCGAATAAACGCTAATTAGGAAACCCGGAAACCCGGAAGCCAGGAAGCCAGGAATTAGTGTTTGGAACTCGGCGTTCGACGTTCAGCGTTCGAAGTTGGGCGTTCAGCGGCGGCGGTTATCCGCCGCGTTAAGGCGAATCCACCCAGCCGTGCTTGATGGCATAACGCACGAGGCCGGACGTCTCGTGAATGCTGAGTTTTTCCTTTAGCGCCGTGAGATGATTGGCGATGGTTTTGGCGCTTACGTGCAGGCGTTCGGCGGTCTCCTTGGTGCCGAATCCGTTGGCCACGGAAATGAGTATTTCGCGCTCGCGCGGCGTCAACTTGTCATTGGCCGGGGTGATCCTGTCGCCGAACCCCGGGAGCAGGTATTTGCTGCTTTCCGGGCAATAGTATTTGCGGCCGGCGAGAACATGGGTGAGCGCTTCACGCAGGGTTTCCAGCGAGGCGCTTTTTAAGACAAATCCCTGCACTCCGGCGGCGTTGGCCTCCTGCACCAGGCTCTCCTCGTCGTTCGAGGTGAGCATGATGAAACGCATTTCTTTCAGGTGCTGCTTGAGCTGCTTCACCAGCAGGAGGCCTGAGCCGTCCGGCAGCATCCAGTCCACGATGGCCAGGTCGGGCTTGAGTTCGAGACAGGCGGTGATGCCACCTGTCACCGTGCCGACGGCGGCGACGATCTGCATATTCACCTCGGTGCGCACGGCATCGATGAGCAGCTGGCGGATCATGGTGTGATCCTCGACGATGATGATGCGGACGGGATTCATGGCGCGGGATCATAGCTGGCGGCGGCAACCTCGGGCGCAGGCAACATTTTCAAGCTTTTTTTAAAGCGCGCCCAAGCAAAACACAAAGGGAACCGCAGCGGCGAGAAGTTTTCCGGGAAAACTTCCCGGTTGCCGTTTCGCTGGCCCCATAGTTGGCCCGAAAGAAGGGTGATATCCTGGGACATAGTCATTAAATAAACATGAAAACCACACGCCTAATTCTCGCTCTCGCCGCCGCCCTTTCCCTCGGCCTGGCTGTTTTTGCCAATGTCCACACCAATCGCAGTGTAACGGCTTCGACCCAATCCACGATCATCTCTGACGGGCTGGTAACGGTACCTACCGACGTTGCTCCTGCCGCAAACGGGACCAAAGTTGCCGACGGCGAATGCGGCTTCTCCGATTCTGCCGCAAACGGGATCAAAGTCGCCGATGGCGAATGCGGCTTCTCCGGACAATCGTCTGAAGACATTGCTGCATAACTTTAATCACGGCGTAAATTTTAATCGCAACTCGCCCGGCCCTTGCGCCGGGTGAGTTTTTTTATGCGCAAATATTGATCTGCATCCGATCCAAGCATGCTTTACAGAAGGAAACGAAGGGAACCAAGGTGAGGATCAATCCGCGATAAAACGCTTCGTTACCTTTGTTACCTTCTGTTCAAATATAACTCCCTACGGGTGAGTCGCAGCCGGCTGTGTGGCCCCCTTGGGCTGATCGCTGGCGAACCTTGGAGCATCGTATGGCCAGAAGAGACGCCAATGATATTCGTTGTCACCGTCACCGCAAAATTTATCCAACAGGCCCTTATATCTTATGTCTTTATTCTGGGCATAGGCTTGGGCCAACAAAGGTAGCAGGCGCTTTCGGTCGGCCGGTTTGACTTCATTCTCGGGCCAAGGGTTGCCGGGATCGGTGTAAGGAGCCAAATAATCGAGGGCCGCATACAAGCCACCACCATCCTTGGCGGTGATTTTCCAATAATCCACGCCCACATAGTCTCCCAAGATCGCAAGGCGAAACAGTGCTTCAAGGTTAAACAAACTGTATCCCAGTGAATCGGTTCGCACCAGCTCGCGCTCCTGCTCCCCTTTGCTTTTAACCTGCATATCCAGGAGGCGTGGCATCTCCTGCTGCAATAGCGCGCGGGCGTAGTCCGCCTTGCCCAGCACGAGCGAAAATTGGACCAGCTGGACGTCGCGCCAGGACATGTGGTTGTTTTCCATCGAGGTTTCGTCGATGGATAGTTTGATGTGGGTCAGCCAATCATAATATTGCTCAAGCCAGTGCCGGAAGGCGTTTCGGTCGTCCTTGGTCCAGGCGCCGGAAAGTTCGATCAGTGCGATCGCATCAGGTATCCTGGTGAGTTGGCGCATTTCGATCACCCCTTCACCGCGGCCATTGATCAGCCCGGGAATAGCCTGCCCGTAGTTGGCGCTGGGATTCATGGCCGTCTCCGGGTTTAGAAACCACACGCGAATCACTTCTGCCGCTTTTTTCGCATAGTCCTCCCGGCCGGTAAAGTAATAGGCGTATGCCAAAGCCTGCGCATTGTTACACGTGTGCCAGAAGGCAACCGAGTCCGTGCCGATTTTACTCTTGGGATAAATATGCCCATCGCGCTTGATGTAGGGCAATCCATCCGGCTTTTTCGGATCCGGCCACCAGTAAGGCCCATAGCTAAAAAAATCGTGCTTGTTGCCGCTGGCTGCGACCAAGGGTTTATCCATGACCGATTCGGGCTTGGCCAAAAGCGCTTTATGGGCTTCTTCCATCAACTGCGCATAGGGGGCCATTATCGATGGGTCATTCCGGGCGACGCATTGTTTTGCCGCCACGAGATTCTTGACGGGATAAAGGTAGATCTGCGGCAAGGGAGCGTCGGCAGCGACCGCGGCCACCAACGAACCCATGAACCACAGAACCGCACCCATCAACGCGCTTCGATATTTCATCGTACGGTGCTTAATCGTGTTAGCTTCGCCTTGGAGTTCAAGTTTTAGATAAAATTAACCGCGCGTTGCGCTCTGCTGGCCAGCAGAGCGCGCCAGCACCGTAAACAAGGGGTAAATCCTCGAACCGTCACCTATTCTCCGTCGCGAAAAACGGTTTATGCGGTCAGATTTGCACCTCACGGAAAAACCCATTTCAAAAATTATACCGTCAGTCTTGCTGTCATGAATCTCGTCAAAAAACTTCTCATCGCGCACGGTGATCAGAGGATCCGGCGCCGGCTCGTGCTTTTTCTCGCCGATGCCGGCTACGACTTGCGCGCCTTTGCCACGGCCGACGCCGCCCTCGAATCCGCGCGCAACGAATGGTTCGACCTCGCGCTGGTGGACTATGAGCTTTCCGGCGTGCGGGATTTTTCCTTCATCGAGGCCTTGAAAAAAATTCAGCCCACGGTTCCGGTTATCCTCTGCGTTCAGAAGCTTGAACTTCCGGTCATTGTCAAAGGCATCCGCGTGGGTGTGACCGATGTCCTGGCCCGCGACAATCTCGCCTCGGTTGCGCGGCGCGCCGCCGCATTCCTCAATCCCGATCTACCTGATCCGGCCGGGTACGACACTGTCACGGCGGACGAGATGGCTGAAGTCGAGGTGGTGCTTGACCGCATCACGGGCCGGGGCGCCGGGCAAAACATCGAATCCGGCGACAACGCCGATGGCGATCTTCCCTCCGAACTCCTGCGCGGAGCCAAGGAACGCGCGATGCTTGAGGCCAAAAATGCGCGCCTCGAAATCGAGAAGACCGCGCTCGAAACCGAATTGCGGACCTTGCTTTCGCAAATCGACGAGAGCAGCCACCTCGAAGCCGATATGGCCGACCTCGGCAGCCAGCGCGAAATTGCCGCCGCCGTCCAGGCCGCCATCGATGAAAAGGCCCGCAAACTGGCCGAGATTCGCGGCGAAATCGCGCGAGAGCGCCTTGCCCTGGAGGAAGAACGCATCAGTGCCGCCGCCCCGGATCCATCTGTCGCCGCGCCGGATCAGGAGCGCGCCGAGCTTGCGGCGTGGCGCGCGCGCCTCGAGCAGGAGGATGACCGCATTCGCGAGGAAGCTTCCCGCCTCCAGCACGAAGCCAACAAAATTGCGCAGGAGCGCCGCCGCTGGCACGATGACCTTGACCAGCTTCGCGAGCAGGAAGCAAACCTGCGCGACTACGAAGCCCGGCTTCGCCAGGTGCAGGCCCAGCTCGAGTCCGACCGCGTGCTCTGGTTCAGCGCGCGCAACACGTCTTCGCGCTCGCCCTTTGCCGAGGATCCTGCGCTCAAGGATGCCTGGCAAAAACTTCAACGGGCCACCGAACTGCTCGAAGCCGAGCGCTCAAATTTCTGCGATGAAAAACTCGCTTTTGCCGAATACGAGGCGCAAGTAAAACGCCGCGAGGAAAAGACTCGGGAGGTCGCGACGAGAAACGAGGAGCTCAACAACCTGGAACCCTCGTTGTCGGCGTCGCCGGTTCCGGCCGATGTTTCGATGGGCGCAGCCACCCTCTCGGCCGTAAAAACGTTCAGCCGCGCGCCGTTCGAGATGGCCAAATCGGTCTTCAGCGGAAAGAAAATCGGAGAGTGAGGGCGGGCTCGGGAGGTAGGGCTCGGGAGGTAGGGCGCGCCGCCTGTGGCCTTCGTAGCTTCGGCGAAGTAGGCCGGGCGCGCCGCCCTTGGCGTGAGACATGGGGCTGATTTCATCCATGTCGATCCGCCTGTCCTTCGTAGCTCGAAAAGCGAAGGAGGGTGGCAAAAATGATCGACGCTGGATGTTGACAGTCCGTATATCAGTGACAATCAGTGTGCATAAGTGGTTAACCGAATTGCCTCTGCCATCCAATTTTAACCTGTAATCCCTATTTTGCAGTTGTATGGCGCAGGGTGTTCCGCTCAGCGTTTGGCCCCTTTTCTGCCAACGACCCAGTTTTCCACCAGCTCAACCCACATGGACGCCCCGGCCCGGATAAAATCGGTTCTTACTCGAAACATTTTTCTCCTCCGGCTGCTGTTTGCGCTGCTTGGCTTGGTTGCATCGGCGGCCGCGGCCCACGCGAGCACGGTGGCTACGCCGGTCTTCAGTCCTGTCGCCAGCACTTATACGAACGCGCAGTCAGTGACGATTACCTCGACGACGAGCGGTGCATCGATCAATTACACGACGGACGGCAGCACGCCCACTGCGACTGCAGGCACGATCTACTCTGGTCCGGTTTCGATCAGCACCACGACCACGCTCAAGGCCATCGCCTACGAGACCGGTTTTACGAACAGCGCGGTGAAAAGCGGTACCTACTCGATCAAAGTGATCGCGCCGGTCTTCACCCCCGCCGGTGGCACCTACACGAGTCCGCAGTCAGTGACGATCACCTCAGCGACGAGCGGCGCCTCGTTCGTTTATACTACGGACGGCACCACGCCGACCGAGAGTGGTGGCACCGTGACTAATGGCATGCTTTACTCTGATCCGGTTTCGATCAGTGCGAATACCCCGCTCAAGGCCATTGCCTTCGAGGCTGGCCTGACCGACAGCGCGGTGAAAAGCGGTACCTACTCGATCAAAGCGGTCGCGCCGGTCTTCAGTCCTGCCGCCGGCACGTATACGAGTGCGCAGATGGTTACGATGACCTCGGCCACTAGCGGCGCCTCGATCAACTATACGACTGACGGCAGCACGCCCAGTGCGACCAACGGTACGCTTTACTCCACTCCGGTTAGTATCGGCGTGACGACGACGCTCAAGGCCATTGCCTTCGAAGCCGGCTTGACCAACAGCGCCGTAAAAAGCGGCACCTACACGATCAAAGCGGTCGCGCCGGTCTTCAGCCCGGTCGCCGGCACCTACGGGAGCACAGATGGTGACAGTCACCTCGGCAACCAGTGGCGCGTCGATTAATTACACGACGGATGGCAGCACACCGAGCGCCACCAACGGTACGGTGTACACGGGGCCAGTTTCGATCGGTGCCACGACCACGCTCAAGGCCATTGCTTATGAGGCTGGCCTGGCCAGCAGCGCGGTGAAGAGCGGCACCTACACGATCACGCCGCCGCCGGTGATCACCAGCCCATTAACCGCAACCGTCCAGGTGGGCGTGGCGTTTTCCTACCAGATCACGGCCAGCAACAGCCCGACGAGCGACAATGCGACCGGCCTTCCGCCGGGACTCAACGTCGATACCTCGACCGGCTTGATCACCGGCACGCCGACCACCGCAGGAACCAGCAGCATCACGATCAGCGCCAGCAATTCTGGCGGCACCGGTTCCGCAACCCTGGTGCTCACGGTCAATCCAGAGCCGGTGTCGTTCATCGTTTCGCCGGTGTCGTTCACTTATAATGGCAGCAACCAGGGCCCGACGATCACGCCGTCTGTTTCTGGCGCGACTTATTCGATCAGTGGGACGGCGTCGGCCACGACCGCCGGCTCCTACACGGTGACAGCGACCGCCACCGGCAATTACACCGGCGCCAGTGGACCCATCGCTTGGACGATCGCGCAGGCGACGCCCGTTGTATCCTGGACAACCCCGGCGCCGATCGTTTATGGCACAGCGCTTGACTCAACTGAGCTCAACGCCACGGCGAACGTGCCGGGAACTTTTGCCTACACGCCGGCCGCCGGCACCGTGCCAAATGTGGGAACACAAACCCTTTCGGTTGTGTTCACACCGACCGATGCCACTGACTACAACAACGCCTCGGCCTCGGTCTCGCTGACGGTCAATCCGCCGCTGACCGCTGCGCCGGTATTCAGTCCTGCCGCTGGCAGCTACCCGAATGCGCAAACCGTGGCGATCACCACAACGACCAGCGGTGCCTCGATCCGCTACACGACCGATGGCAGCACGCCTACGGAAACCACTGGCAATCCCTACTCTGGACCCTTGACTCTTAGCTCTACCACTACTCTGACGGCCATCGCTTATGAGACCGGCTTCACCGACAGCGCGGTGACGAGCGGCATCTATACGTTGCAAGCTGCCGCGCCAAACTTCAGTCCCGCGGCTGGGACCTATACCAGTGCGCAGACGGTAACGATTAACTCGGCCACCAACGGCGCATCAATCCGATACACCACCGACGGCAGCATACCAACTGAAACCACGGGTACGCTTTATTCCGGTTCGGTGAGCATCGGCACCACGACCACGCTTCAGGCCATTGTTTACGAGCCGGGCTTCATCGACAGCACCGTGACCAGTGGTTTCTACGCGATCAACCTTCCTCCGACAATTACGCCCAATGCCTCTTCACTCACTTTTGGTTCCTCGGATAATGTCAGCCTGTCTTTCAGCGCCACTGATTTCGGCGGCAGCGTTGGAAAAGTGGAACTCTACCGCGATGGCGTTCTGGATACAACGCTGACCAGTCCCACCTCGAGCTTCACTTGGACCTTCACGGAAGCCTCCACGCTTCCTCCCGGCAGCTACACTTTCACCGGAATCGCTTACAATAATTCTGGCGGAAGTACCACTTCAGCGCCGGTGACCGTGACCGTGCTGCCCAGCCTGCCTTATCTCACCGACTTTGAATCCAGCGAGGGCTATATCCTCGGCTCGCTCAACCAACAGCTTGGCTGGAGTGTGCTCCAAGGCTCGGCTACGGTGACTAATCAGGATCATTTCTCGGGCGCGCAATCAGCCGTGCTCCCGCCCAGTGTGCCGCCGGCGCAGATCGTCCAAACGTTTTCGCTGATGACAGGCGAAAACGTCATCTTCGTCGATTTCTTTGCCAAGCCCGTGGCCGAAGCCGACATCACGACCGCCACAACCTTCAATGTCGGCTGCGCGCGCTTCGCCTTCGTGCTCAACGGAGGGCAGGGGATATTGGAAGCCTTCAATGGTAATGGTCAGGGTCATGGCGTTTGGACTCCAACCAACTTATCCGTGCCACTTGGCACGGATAACCAGTCTCAAAACTGGATCCAACTCACCGCCCGCCTCGATTTCACCCAAGGAACTTGGGATCTTTACGCCAACGGCACCATGGTGGCGGCCAACCAGGGCTTTCTCGACAGCACCAGCACAACGCTGACCTCATTCTCAGTGCAAGGCGATGCCGCGACCGCTTCCGAAGTCGATGACATTTTGGCCGGCACCAATAATCCGCTCTTTGCCGACGTGAACAACGACGGTATCGACGACGCGTGGGAAACGGCCCACGGCCTCAGCCGCTCGGTCAATGACCGCAATCTCACTGCCGCCAACGGCTCGACCGTTCTGCACGATTACATCAACGGCATCGATCCGACAGACTATTATGGCGGTGTTTTGCCCGTGCTCACCTCGCAGGTGGATCCCAGCGGCGTGCCCGGAGCGCAGGGCCTCGTTTCCGTGAAAGTCACGCGCGCGTCCGACGGCACGCCTCTCGCCAATGCTCCCGTCACTCTGGCCGTTACCACAGGCGTCAGCACAATTTCGGCGACTCCGGGTGGCGCGGGCTCCACCCAAGTATCGGTGCTGACAGACTCCACCGGCACCGCTGCGGCGTATGTGAATCTAGGCTCATCCGCTTCCGACATGCTCGTAGCCACGGCGCATAGCGGCAGCCAGGCGACCTCGATTTTCATCAATATAAATCTGCCATTCACCAATACTTCCATTCCTGGCCTGTGCCTGTGGCTGAAAGCCGACGATCCCGGTATCGTCAGTAACAATGGCAATATCAGTCTTTGGCCCGACAACAGCCTAATAAATCCTGCCAACAATGCGACCCAGAGTAATGGTTCAAACCAGCCGACCTTGGTGGCGAATGGGCTCAACGGCCGTCCGGTGGTGCACTTTGCTGGGGGCCAGAGTCTGAATTTGCCCAACGTGATGAACGGGGCGAGCGCCGGTGAAATCTTCGTGGTGGTGCGGTCAACGGCGCTTAACAACGCCTTGTGGTGGTGGGGCGGATCTAACGGGAATCTGTATCCCTACTCGGATGGCAACCTTTACGAAGACTTTGGCACGACCACCTGGACGAGCCTGGGCAAGCCCGCGGCGGATCTCACGCAGTATAACCTCTATAACGTCAGCAGCAGTTCCAGCGAGTGGACGCAACGCATCAACGGGCTGGTCAATTATGACCGCCTGGGCAACACCGTCAGCTTCCGGGCCACGCCCGTTCTTGGCATGGCTAGTAGTGGCGTTCATTTTACCGGAGACATCGCCGAGGTCATCGTTTATGATCACGTGCTGACACCGCAGGAGAAGGAGACCGTGGGCTTTTATCTGAACAGCAAGTACGCCTTCACCTCTCCGGCGGCCTTTGATAGTTTCCGCGATGGCAATTATGATGGTCTGCCGGATGCATTGGATCGTCAGCTCGGTTTCGATCCCACGTCGATGGATGTGGATAACGATGGCGACACCAACCTGCAGGATATCCTGGCCGGCCTCGATCCTTTGGATCCGCTCTCGGTTCTGCCGCCGCCCTTGCCTCCCATCCCCGGCAACCCTCCGCCCACCATTATTCTCACCGAACCGGCCAACGCCGTGCCACTCAACTAAAACTAAACTCATCAGATGAACCACAGGGAACA
>Ga0207009_1055_pt1 | contig 19037 bp, 10 predicted proteins | sample Alteio_BWMinCont_81_FD_153479 | JGI IMG/M metagenome (GOLD analysis project Ga0207009, IMG submission 153479) | Enriched cells from forest soil in Barre Woods Harvard Forest LTER site, Petersham, Massachusetts, United States -... | ecosystem: Environmental > Terrestrial > Soil > Temperate forest >... | reverse complement strand
CATCCGCATGATCGCCAAATGTGGATCGGGTGATAGGCAAGTTAAGCCTTTTAAGGTCAAAGAACCTGGCGCCCTCAAACGCCAATTCTAATCTTCTTTCCAGCATGATGGCGTTATATAGCGTTGTCCCGGTTTCTGTCCCGGCTACAAACCCTGTATAGCGGTTGCTGCGCAGGGTGTTCAGGTCGGCCAGCGCATTTGCCACATTGCCCAGGTTATAATAAGCTTCGGCCCGGTTAAGATAAACCTCGCCCATCCTTATCACTTTAACATCAACGACATTGGCATTACCGCTTGTTCTGCCCGCATATTTTTTAACATAATTATAGGCGACACTGCTATATACGGTTTGGCCAATATAAGCCGCCGTGCGGACATCATTATTTTTAAACAAGTTAAAAAAGGCAAAATCAACATTATACTCTGGCTTAACTCCAGCCGAACTGGTTTGTTGATAAGCTACACCCACCGGAATGTTATCATCGTCCAATATTTTAACTTTAAATAATACATCTTCCTCGGTATCGTCTGTCCATATTGCACCAAAATCTGCAGCGGGTGCCAAAGCATTCGCGGCCGGGGCATCAGCAATGGCGCTGGTTGCCGCGGTGATACTATTTTGCCATTCACCGCGATATAAATATACTCTTGACATTAAAGCCTCAACAGCAGCCTTATCTAACCTGCCTACACCGTTATCTGTGCCGATTAATGACTGCGCCTGTACAAAATCAGCAATCACATCATCATAAGCGGTTTTTACAGGGGTGCGTGAAGGTAATTGAGTTGGGTCGGTAGAGGTAACATAGGGTACGCCCGGGTCTGTAGCAGAGGCTGATGTATACGACTTTGCATAAACCCTTAATAAATCAAAATGGGCCAGAGCCCTGGCAGCTACTGCTTCGCCCAAGATATTGTTTTTAAAAGCGCCAGTTGAGAGTCTGCCAATATTTTGGATAATATAATTGGCCCTTGCAATTACCACGTACGCGTTTGACCACAAATCCCAGGTGTTGTTGCCCACATATTGAAAATTATAGAATGGCTGCTGCGATTTGCGGCCCAACTGGTTCAATATTAAATTGTCGGATAAAATATCCGGTGTCGAGATCATGCCACCTCCATCTTCGCCTCCATAGTAGGTTGGGCCAGGGACCGTTCCATTTATTGACGGCAGGTTTTTGCCGACCATTCCTGAATATACACCCAAAATAGCGTTTGTAAAATCTGCGGGCGTAGTTAAGGCATTTCCCGCCGGCACGGCATTGGAGGGCGCCTGTGTTAATTCTTTTTTGCATCCTGCTACCGTAAGCAACAATAATGCGATGATATATATCTTTTTCATTTTCTTAATTCCTTTAAGGTTAAAATGTGATGCTGGCCCCGAAAGTGAACTGCCGCGTATTAGGGTAGCTGAACAAAGTTTGCTGTCCGGGGATAACTAGTCCACCTTCGGCGCTACCAATTCCCACTTCAGGGTCGCCAAAGAAATGATCAGGATTTATGGTCAGCAAATTCTCGCCGGTAATAAAAAAACGCAGTGAAGCCACACTAAAGCGTTTTGTTATTTTTGATGGTATTGTATAAGATAATTGCAGCGTTTTAAATCGGATGTAATTATCTTTTTGCAGATAATAATCTATAAGATTGTTTTCATCCGAGCTGTTTTCATCCGCTTTAGGCAATACGTTTGTATCTCCCGGTTTTTTCCAGTAGTTTAAAGCCAGCGTCGACTGGTTTTGATAAACATTTTCGCCCCATGAATCTAATACCTGCATATTGTTGTTATAGGTATAACCGCCATATGAGTAGGTGAACTGGGCCGTCAGATCAAACCCTTTATAGTCTACGCTGGTGCCAAACCCGCCATAAAATTTAGGATTAGGGCTTTTACCCGGTAATACCACCGCATCACTGCTTGAGTAGGTTTCAGTTACATTACCATTTTGATCTAAAAATTGTGCAGCGCCTGTTTGCGAATTAACACCTGCATATCGTACCAATTTATAGGTATAAATGGAGTATCCGGGCTTAACCACACCTACGCCATTGCTGCTGATCTCATTTGCACCATTGTAAAGTTGAGTAACCTTGTTCTGGTTATAATTGATATTACCGAAAAGGCTCCATTTAAAGTCGTGCTTCCTAATAATATCTCCGCTTAAAGAAAAATCAACACCCCTGTTATACATCGCACCTACATTTTTAAACACTGATGAAAACCCGACGGTTTGCGAGGTTGGTAGTTGGAACAGCAATCCGGTGGTATTTTCATTGTAGTATTCTACCGTACCGGTAAGCCTGCTGTTTAATAATTCAAAATCAATACCTACATCTGTTTTTAACTTTTTCTCCCAGGTAAGATCAGGGTTTGCAATTTGCGTAGGTATGGTAGTAGACAGGTCATTATATTTTCCGAATCCGTATAAACCTAATGACTGGTAATTATTTATACCGCTAAAGTTACCCGTGTTGCCTATGGATGCACGCAATTTTAATACATTCACCCACGTCGCATTTTTCATAAAATCTTCCTGGGTAATTAACCAGCCAATACTTCCTGAACCAAAATTTCCGTATTGGTTATTGGCACCAAACCTTGATGAACCGTCACGCCTGAAACTACCTGTAACAAAATATTTGCCTTTGTAGTTATAGTCTAGTTCGCCTAATAAAGACGCGATAGTATAAATTGATTGCGTGGTGCTATTTGTGCCGGTATTGGCGGCGGCATTATTTTGAGTACTCAGGCTGGGATCAGGGAATCCTTTGCTGCTTAATGAATAACTGGTAAACTGGTCCTTTTGAAACTCCTGTACAGCAAGCACATTAAAATGATGGTCGCTGCCTATATCAAATTTATAAATAGCCTTGTTAATCCAGTCGTAATTAAATTCCCGCGAGCCGTTGTCTGTTTTTTCACCCGGTGCTGCCGGATCGCCTATATAGCCATCCAGGACTGATCCGGGTTCTATATAATACTGTCTTTGATAGTCATTCAGTGTCATGCCCAATTGGGTGGAAATATGCAGCCCTTTAATTGGGTGAAGATCAAGTGTTGTTGTATTGTATCCGCTGATGTATTTATCCAGCTCGGGATTATTTTTCAATGCTTCTAAAACAGGAAAACCCTGGCTGGTTAAGTTATAAGTACCATCGGCATTAAAAACTTTTTCATAAGGGTTATAGCCGTATATCGCAAAAAATGGATTTTGCGCGTTATACAGGTCCCTGGTTTCGTTAGTGCTTCTTTGCGCCAGGTTTAAATTGTTGCTTAATGTTAACCACGGTTTAACATCTGTGCTCAGGTTTATTTTGCCGCTGTATTTGCCCAGGTTTGAACCTACCACTATACCATCTTCATCATATTTTTCAAATGATACATAATAATTGGTTTTATTTTCATGCCCACTAATGGTTAATTGGTGCTGAATGATCTTACCGCTGCGTAATATATCATCCTGCCAGTTGTGGCCCTGTGCAATTAAAGCATTTTGCGCCGCCAACAATTGTGCAGGTGTAACCGCTGTCACATCCCCCGGTAATCCTTCACCAACCAGGTAATTCTGTATGTCGCCGTTGGTAAAACCCAATTCTGCTTCGTATTGGAGTTTCTGGGCGGCATTCATCATTTGGAAATTATCAGGTATTTTACGGTTAGTGCCGTATTGAAAAGTATAGCTGATATGGCTTTCCGACTCGGCACCCGTTTTGGTAGTTATTACGATAATGCCGTTTGAGCCGCGCGCGCCATATAGAGCTGCCGCCGAAGCATCTTTTAAAATGGATATGTTGGCCACATCATTGGGGTTTAAAGTATTGTAAAACTCCGGCGCAATGTTGTCTGGTATCTGCACACCGTCAACAACCAGCAGTGGTTGCTGCCCCGCATTAACCGACCCTGTACCGCGGATCCTGATAAACGCGTTGGCCCCTGGGCGCCCATTTTCAGTAGTTATCTGCACACCTGCCGCCTGGCCCTGTAATAAGTTATCAATGCCGGGGATAGGTTTATCGGCTATCGCCTTCGGATCGACCGTTGAAATAGAGGAGGTATTATCCGCCCGGGTTTTGGTTTGGTAACCTGTTACCACTACTTCTCCAAGCTGCAAGCTTGACGGGACCAAAACAATATTTATAACGTTGCCTGTTGCAGGTAATTCTTTTGTTATATACCCCACAAAACTAAATGACAATGTAGCGCCATTGGGCACATTTAGTGAATATTTGCCCTGTACATCTGTTTGGGTGCCGCTGGATGTTCCCTTTACACCCACCGATACGCCTGGTAACGGCATCCCATCATCCTTGCCCGTAACCGTCCCGGTTACGGTGTGATTTTGCGCACATAGCCGGTTTGTGGCTAACACTAAAATGCACAAAATTAAGAGTAAAACTTTTTTCATGAAACATAGGATTAGTTAATAGATAAATTATATAACCAAAACCATCTATAATGTGTTTCATTTAGAGTAATTTTATTGCCAAATTCATACCAGTGCGTCAGTTTTTAAGCAAATAATTAATTATTAAGCACTTTTAATGAAATTAATTGAAATTTTGGCGCTTTTTTTGTGGTAGGGAAAATGCCAAATTATTAATTATAAACTAATAATAAGACAGTTAATCAGTTAATTGGAGCCGGAAAATACGCGAGGCATTTTCCGGTTTCTTTGTTGGATGTAACAATTGAAATTACTCGGAGATATGAATGTAAATGAGGCTCTGGCAATAAAAATTAACAGTTGATTAACGTTATACCTAATTCCTATTGCCTATCTTTGCCCGTGATGTAAGTTCTTTACTTTATTTCTTCATCAACCGGTATAGGTTTTACTTAAGTGTAGATTAATAGGGAATCGTGTGCAAATCACGAGCTGTCGCGCAACTGTAAGTAACACAAAAGGTTTTTGCCAATTATGCCCACTATCCTTAATAACCGGGATGGGAAGGGCGGCAAAAATGTTACAAGTCAGGAGACCTGCCATACTGAATTGACAATGCTTTCGCGTATAAAGTTTTTTGGCCAGGTTTGATTCGTTTACTATAATTTTAGGCACTTGCCTTAATAATTATCTGCGTTTCCCTTTCCTCTTCTTATCCAAAAGCATTGCGAAGTTTAGCTAAAAGAGCTTTTAACCGATTTATTCATTTAATCATTAAAAGAAATGCTAACGCAAAATCTCGGCTACCCGCGTATTGGTAGCCAACGTGAGTTAAAAAAAACCTGCGAAAACTATTGGGCAGGTAAAACAGGGTACAAAAATGTGCTGGAAACAGGCACAGCTATCCGACGAGAAAACTGGCAGACGCAACAAGCTGCCGGCATTGACCTGATTCCTTCAAACGATTTCTCGTATTATGACCAGGTACTGGATCATTCCTTAATGTTTGGCGCCATACCCAAGCGGTACAATGAGGTTATCTTGAAAAAAGGAAATGAAGAACTTGACCTGTATTTTGCCATGGCCCGCGGTTATCAAAAAGACGGCCTTGACCTGGTGGCTATGGAAATGACTAAATGGTTCGATACCAATTATCATTACATCGTGCCTGAGTTTTATAAGGATCAACAATTCAAACTATTCTCCACTAAGATCATTGACGAATTTTATGAGGCCAAACAGTTAGGTATTATCACTAAGCCCGTACTTATTGGCCCGGTTAGTTATTTATTATTAGGTAAAGAAAAAGAAGCAGGATTTGACAGGATTGACCTCATCAAAAATTTGCTGTCGGTCTATTTCGAGATCCTGCAAAAGTTGCAGGACCTGAAGGCGGAATGGGTACAGTTTGACGAGCCTTTCCTGGCGCTTGACTTAACTGAAAAAGAAAGAACAATATACCGCGAAACCTATCAGCAAATCAGGAAAGCGTTCCCGCGCTTAAAAATTATGCTGGCTACCTATTTTGAGCGTTTGGGGGATAATGCAAAGTTAGTTACTTCATTGCCGGTTAATGCTTTACATATTGACCTGGTGAGAGCGCCACAACAATTAAACGAAATATTAACTATTGCACCTGAAAAACTTATCCTGTCATTAGGCGTAATAGACGGGCGAAACATTTGGAAAAACGATTATATCCGGTCTTTATCTCATTTAAAAAAAGCGATAGATGTGTTGGGTAAAGAGCGGGTTATTATAGCGCCGGGCAGTTCTTTAATTCATACTCCTTGTGATCTTGACCTGGAAACTACCATTGACCCGGAAATAAAAAATTGGATGGCCTTTGCCAAACAAAAGCTAAATGAGCTACATGAACTGAGCGCAATTATTGAAGGCGATAATGAGTTGCTGCAAAATAATTTAAAGGCTATATCTTCCCGCAATCTGTCAAAATTAATACATAAACAGGGGGTTAAAAAAAGAGTTGGGGCAATTACAGACGCTGATGCTAACCGCAGCAGTGAATTTACGGTAAGGCAAAAAATTCAGCAGCAAAACTTCAAGCTGCCTTTGTTTCCGACCACGACAATCGGCTCTTTTCCGCAAACCAATGATATCCGCCAGTTAAGGGCGAAATTAAAAAAAGGGTGAAATCACTGCCACTGAATATGATGCCGATATTGAAAAAGCTACCATCGATGCTATTCGCTGGCAGGAAAAGATAGGGCTGGATGTGCTGGTTCATGGCGAGTTTGAACGTAACGATATGGTGGAGTATTTTGGCGAATTGCTGGATGGCTTTTTGTTTAGCAAAAATGGCTGGGTACAAAGCTATGGTAGTCGTTGCGTAAAACCACCGGTTATTTATGGCGATGTAAGCCGACCAAATGACATGACCGTTAAATGGAGCACATTTGCCCAGGCCAACACCACAAAATTGATGAAAGGTATGTTAACGGGCCCGGTAACTATACTGCAATGGTCGTTTGTGCGGGATGATCAGCCACGGTCTGTAACTACTTATCAGATAGCCCTGGCTATAAGAGATGAAGTTATTGCGTTAGAACGAGCAGGCATTAAAGTGATACAGATAGATGAACCTGCCATACGCGAAGGGTTGCCTTTACGCAAAGCTGATTGGGCAACTTACCTGGATTGGGCGGTTAAAGCGTTTCGCATTTCGGCAAGTGGCGTGAAGGATGAAACCCAGATCCATACGCATATGTGTTACAGCGAATTTAATGATATTATTGATCACATTGCGGCTATGGATGCGGATGTAATTACGATTGAAACATCGCGCTCGCAAATGGAACTGTTAGCCGCATTTGCCGACTTTAAATATCCTAACGAAATTGGTCCGGGTGTTTATGATATCCATTCGCCAAGGATACCGTCTGTAGCAGAAATGGTTGACCTGCTTGAAAAAGCCGCTGTTTTATTGCCTGTTCAAAACATTTGGGTAAACCCCGATTGCGGTTTAAAAACGAGGAAATGGCCCGAAACCCAGGAAGCACTTAAAAACATGGTCAAAGCCGCAGAATTCTCCCGGGAAAAAATTGCCAATGATATAACTGTTTAAATAATCAACGCCACCGTGTTTCTATAACGGGAATACGGTGGTTATTGCTATGGCTCATCACGAATTAAAATATTGTCCCCGTTGCAATAAGCCCTTTGAATGCAAGGTGGGCAGTATCTTGTTGTGCCAATGCCACGGGTTTAGTTTTTCGGAAAAGGAGAAGGATTATATCCGTAGTACCTACCCCGATTGCCTTTGCCGTGATTGTTTGGAGGGCATGAAACGCGAAATAAGATATATAGCCATCAAAAATAAAATGCAGGCTTTGCTTGTGCTAATTAAAAAAATAATGACCATTGAAGAAAAGATCAACAGATCGGAAACAAGAATATTCAAAGCGGTATTTCCTAACACAACCAATCACTATGACACGCTGTTTGGCGGCACAGCAATGCATATGATGGATGAAGTGGCATTTATTACGGCTACACGTTTTAGCAGGCAGGTAATGGTAACCGTAAGCAGCGACCGCATCGATTTCAAAAAAGCGATACCGGCAGGTACTATTGTCGAATTAGTTGGCCGGGTAAAACATATTGGCAATACCAGCCTAAGGGTTGGTGTAGAAATTTATATCGAACAAATGTATGCCGAAGGAAGGGAGTTAGCCGTACATGGCGATTTTACCTTTGTGGCTATTGATGAGCATAAAAAACCGGTAGCCATTATTAAATAAATGAACCTTTGAGATAAACTTGCGAAGCTTTAAAACTTCGCAAGTTTTTAGGGACTATTGCTGTTTAATGCTTATTGCGGCACCGCCGCCTTTAGCCAGTTTAAGGTGAAGAGTTGTAGTTGAAGTGACTTTAACCTTTTCAATTTTATAAGCTTCAGGATTTTCTTGCCAGTCGGCATTATCTGCATCCCGGTATATGGTGGCTAAGTATGTTTTTCCTTTATCGAGGAAACTTAGCGGGATAGAGGCCTCGCGGCTGTTGGCATTGGTTATAGCGCCCGCAAACCAATTGCCTGCTCCTTTTTCTTTACGGGCAATAGTAATGTATTCGCCGGGCTCGGCTTCAATTATTTTGGTGTCATCCCAATCAACAGGTACATCTTTTATAAACTGGAAAGCATCCATGTGTTTAGCATAATTTTCAGGTAAATCAGCGGCCATTTGCAATGGACTATACATGGTAATATACAAGGCTAACTGTTTGGTAAGCGTGGTATGCACCTGCCGGGATGGGTTATCAGGTATGTAGCCTTTAATTTTAAAAATGCCGGGTGTATAATCCATTGGGCCGCCCATTAAGCGGGTAAAGGGCATAATAGTTTCGTGCTCGGGTAAGTTACCATTGCTAAAGGCGTTATATTCATTTCCTCGTCCTGCCTCGCTGGCCATCCAGTTAGGATAAGTGCGTTGCAGGCCGGTTGGCCTAACGGGTTCGTGAGCGTCCAGCATAATATGGTAATCGGCAGCTTTTTGGGCCACGCGCACATAATGACCGATCATCCATGCGCCGTCATGATGCTCGCCGCGTGGAATTATCTTGCCGACATAGCCTGTTTTTACCGCCGGGTAACCAAACTTTTTCATAAAGCGGAAGGCAGTATCCATCTGACGCTCATAATCTGTGGCTGATCCTGATGTTTCATTGTGCATGATCATTTTTACCCCTTTTGATTTGGCGTATTGGGTAATTGCCTTTATATCAAAATCAGGGTAGGGGGTAACAAAACTGAATACATTTTCTTTCCAATTCCCAAACCAGTCTTCCCAGCCGGTGTTCCAGCCCTCAACCAATACACCGGAGATGCCATTTTTAGCAGCAAAATCTACATAGCGTTTCACGTTGGCGGTATTGGCGCCGTGAGTGCCATTAGGGATTAGCTTGCCGTCTTTAGTAAGTGTATCAGCGCTGTTGGCGTAGCTCCAGGTACTTTTGCCGGTTTGCATTTCCCACCATACGCCCACAAATTTCATCGGTTTTATCCAGGATGTGTTTTTAATTTTTGAAGGATCATTCAGGTTCAATATCATTTTTGAAGCCAGTATATCCGCAGCTTTATCACTTACAATGATGGTACGCCATGGCGTATGCGATGGTGCATGCAGGTACGCTTTGTTGCCGGTAGCATCAGGTACCAAACGCGCCGATAATTTAAAAGTGCTACGGTCAACATGTAATTGCATAGCTGCATAATTAATCAAAGCCGCTTCGTGGATATTAATGTATAAACCATCGGCAGTTTTCATCATCAATGGTGTTTGCACAGCATACTGATCAGGTGTAACCCGAACGGCAATATCTGTTGCCGCTTTCATTACCTTCCAGGCGTCTACCTCACTTAAGCCGGAAGTGGTGTACCGGTATTCATTCGTGTCGTAATCACCGGGGATCCAAAATGTTTTATGATCGCCGGTAAGGCTGAATTCAGTCAGCTCATCGGATACGATAAAGTATTTTAAGTTAGGCTGTTTAGGAAATTCATACCTGAATCCGACACCATCTTCAAACACCCTGAAAACAATATTCATTAACCTGTTGGTACTATGCTGTTTTAAATGAACCGTTGCCTGTTCGTAATGATTACGGATATGGCTCACCTCACCCCAAACCGGGCTCCAGGTTTCATCTACTTGTTTTTTGTCGGTGCTCAATAATTCGAAGTTATTGGCTAATGCCACATCTTCGTTAAGCGCAATGCCTAATTTTGATTTTTTTACTATGGGGGAGTTATTAAAATAGACGGCATAGTTTGGCGCGCCACGTTCATCAAGCATAAACTCAAGCTTGACTTTATTTAAGCTTATATTAACTGTTTTATTATCCTGGGCCAATAACGGACCACTGATAAGCAAACCGAGCAGACATATATATATTTTCTTCATTATCGAATCTGTTAATTATTCACGCTTTTTGCGGCGCTATATTCATGAGAATATCCCGGCACAAAACCAGTGAATAGATTATTGTAAAATCGCCCAAACTCACTGCTGTATGTATAGGTGAGCCTGTCTGTGCGGTAGGGGTGGTCTGTTATGCCTTCGGGGGTGGTAAAATTAACCGTGGTTTTTCCGTTATCTGTTACGGAAACTTCAACCTGCCCTGGACGCGATTTAAATTTGGTGGATATTAGTCCGGCAGCGACGGTAACGGATTGCCCGTTGACAGTTAGCTTTGCATTATTTTTCAAAATAGTTACCACTTCTATTGAATCTTCCCATGATGCGGGTATAGTTTCTTTTTGAAAGCCCTTTACCGGGATGTTATAGGGCGATGGCTTTATGGTGTGATTATATTTCTTAAAAAACACAATAGCTACATCTCTATCGGCATATGGAGAAGGCAATCCTTTCCATTTATTTTTATAATAATTAAGCAGGATGGAAAAACCTTCATTGTGATTTATTTCGGGTGCCAGGTGATGTCCTTCTGGATAGTCGTTCCAGGTAATTACATTCATGATTGGTGCATCATGCTGCATACCGAATTCAAACAGCTTGCGAAAATTGTAAGATAGTCCTGTGGTAACATATTTCCTTTCCACATTACTTATCCCGGCATTTACAGCCTCGCTTGCCTGGCGATACATATCCCATGTGTCTTTTTTAAGCAATTTGGATGTATAAAAATCTGCAAAAACTGACCCCGTAAAAGTGTGGTTGCGTTTTCGGCACTCTTCGGCAATCATATTCCCGATATAGTCTTTTCCATAAGGAAGTGTCCATATCCACACAGCCGGGAAATAGTCCAGGTAGCTGTCCAATTTTGCTTTGGTGATTTCTGTATTAACCGTAAAAAGGCAGGCAAAGCGTTCATGCACGGCATTGGCTAACCTTTTGTAGGCAAGGGCCACGTAAAACTCGTCGGGCAATCCTTTTTTATCTGCGGGGATATCGGCCAAACCTTCGCCTACCCACTGGTAAATAATGAGCCTGCCATCGGGTGTGCGTAACCAATGCGGGTTATTGCGGCCAACTTCGGCCATGATGCCATTTATCCGCCGGGCAAATTCTGCAACTTTTAATGCCTCGGTACTGCCATTTGGATGGGATATACAAAAAGTAAATTTAAAGTTGATATGCTTTTTATCCGCTACGCGGAAATATGCTTTTATGATATCATCCCATTTGGGGCTGCCTAAAACATAATAAAACTGGAACCCGTCAATCCCTGACCTTAAAGCCGCACGCATTTCAAACTCAACCGATTCATCCAATGTCTTATCAGCCATTAAACTATCCGTCATTGGTTTAACCTGGGTAAGGCCGCCTAATGGCGCGGTAATATTTCCCTTTGGCGAATAATAAGCCGGGTTGCCGCTATCTTCAAACTCATGACCTTTGTAACGAATAATGTTGGTCATGCAATGAGCGATAACTAATTTTTGATTAGTTATTGGCAAGCTGTATTCAGGCAGGTTCTTTAATGAATCCTGGGCGCAGGCGCCCTGGAACAACAGCGAACCAATGCCTAATACAAAACTATATCTAATAAGATTCCCGGCGTATTTAAACGACATGATTATAAATTATAGGACGTAAGAAAATTAAGTGCAAGGCCAGGTAAGCGGCCCTGCACGTTAACTAATCGACTATGGTTTACTAGTACCCCGGATTCTGTTTAATTTTGCTGTTAGCGTTGATTTCGTTGATAGGAATAGGCCATACATATGATTTAGTGTCATCCCATTGAAACGGACCGTTAACATTTATGGCTGTACCGTAATATGCCGCTTCTGATTTTCCTATTCTCCAACGGCATACATCAAACCACCAGTGGCCCTCATTAAATAATTCGGCCCAGCGCTCGTAGTATAATGGATTATTCCCTAAAACCGGATCGTTTATCGCTGATGTTTTCGCAGTTAATGAAGCATAATCAACAGCTGAAGGCGTATTGATTGGCAAACCATAAGCCCTGCGTTTAACTTTATTTAAATATTCAAGGCCGGTAACATTATCACCACCGCCTATGCTTGCTTCGGCATATAATAAGTAAACATCAGCCAAACGCAGTAAATAATAGTTCCAGGCGTCGGCAACCTCATTGGTTGGGAAATTTCCCTGGCCGCTGTTTTCATTGTAAAATATCGGCGCGTATTTTCTTACACTCCAACCATATACATTGGTATTGCCAGCGAAAGTGTTGGGTTTGGCGCTTGGTGCGTAATTGGTACCATCAAACTTCACCGAATCTACCCAGGGCTGCATGGCATTCACGAATAAGCGCGGATCGGCAGTTTGATTGGCGCGTACGGCTAAAGCTTTAGCTTTATAAACCGGGTCCATAACCAGGGCAGGATTTTTATAACTTGTGCCGCCGGGCTTTAAATTGGGATTGGGTACCAGTGCATAGTTGCTGCCTATGTTATAACCAAAACGTAAAACATTTTGATCATGCAGAAACTCGTTGCCATAACCTAACGGGAAAGCGCCGCCTTCTGTACCGTCGCCGCCCAATGCCCATGGCGCCCATATCAAGCCGTCAATTGAAGTTGCGTTTGCAGCGCCGCTATATATTCCATAACCGCCTTGAGAGTTAGGGTCAATGTTCAATTCAAATAGTGATTCGCTGTTAAACTCATTTGCAGTATTACCGTTAAATGAATCATGATATTGCGCATAGGTCATTAAGGTTTTGCCGCTGTTTTGTATGACGTCAAGCAAGGTGGTTTTGGCATCGGCCCAGTCTTGTGTAAATACATAAGCTTTTCCTAATAACCCTTTTGCAGCCCATTCAGATACGCGGCCCTCATCATTGCCTGTCCAAACCTTACCTTTAAGTAAAGCTGCAGCCTGTTTAAGGTCGCTTTCAATAAAATCCCAGGTTTGGCGGGTTGTGCTGCGTGGCTGTTGTGTAGCGTCAAGCGTTGATGGTATTGCACTAAACAATGGCATCCCCATTTTGTCGGCCCCGGCTGATGTGGTAATGTAGCTTTCACCAAATAAGCACTCTAATTCAAAATAATAATAAGCCCTTAAAAAATAAGCCTGGCCCAGTATTAAATTAACACTTGTGGCATCGGCGGGTTTAGCGTATTTTGAATTGTAAAGCGCAACTGCCGAAATAGTAACATTACAATTTTTTACACCTGTAAAAAATGCCTGCCACGCATCAGAAGAGTGCGAGTTACCTACTGTCAGGTTGGTATTTGCCATTTCGTTCCATGCCTGGTCGCCGTTGTATAACGAGTTAACTACGTGCATGGAATTTGATAAAGCCTTTGGCAAAAAATTAAAACCAAACAGCCCGGGATCGCGCAAATTTGAATAGCATGGCGCTAAGATACTTTGCAGATCATTAACCGATGCCGGGTAATTATTGGTACTATATTGATCAGTTGGACTAACCAGCAAGCCGGGGTCCTTTTTGCAACCGGCAACTGTGATGATTGCCAGTAGCGTTATACATATTTTCTTTAACATTTTGATAGTTTTTTAAGGTGATTATTAAAAGTTAACGTCCAGACCCACTGAATAAATCCTGGTTTGTGGATAATTAGTCACCGCATCTATTCCCTGCGTGGTAACAGATCCGGAACCCGATCCCGTAAATGAGCTACCTAACTCCGGATCAAGACCCGAATATTTGGTAATAACAAATACATTGTTGGCCATAACAAATAACCTGGCATTTTTAACGCTTATTTTTTGCAGCAATTTGTTAGAGAAGGTGTAGCCCAATTGAACATTCTTTAGTTTTAAATAATCACCGCTTTCAACAAAGTAGCTGTTTACCGAAGTATAGTTCTGGTTCGGATCTAAAGTAAACCCGGTACCTGAAGCTACGCCCAAACGGGGCTGTGAGGTAAGGCCATTGCCGCCTAAAAATGAATCGCCAAATACTTTGCTGGTGGTGTTACCATCAGCAAACGGATATTGCTCATAAGCTTTTACACCGTTAAATAATTGTACGCCGGCTACGCCATTGAACAGTAAGGCTAAATCAAAGCCCTGGTAGTTAAAGTGCATATTGATACCATAAACCAGTTTTGGATTAGGATTGCCGATGATCTGACGGTCGTTAGCATCGATCTTTCCATCACCGTTCAAATCCTGAAATTGTAAATCGCCTGCATGGGCAGTATTACCATTAACTTTTTGGGAGGCTGCTGCAGCATCGGTTGGAAATATACCCAGCACTTTATAGCCATAGAACGAGCCAAAAGGTTGTCCCGGCTTGGTAATGGTTAAGGTTTGGTTAGACATCATGTTAAAGCCGGTATCGCCATTGCTGTACCAGTTGTAACCGTCATAAACCGCATCAGTAGCTGCGCCAGATAAGCTGACAACTTTGTTATTATTAAATCCTGCGGTAGCGCTGATATCATAGCCAAACTTGCCTACCTTATCGCGATAGCCTACCATAAAGTCGAAGCCACGGTTATTTACTTTACCGATGTTGGTAACAAAAGGTTGTGTAAATCCTGAGCTTGCAGGCAGTGGCAACGAGTATAGCATATCGTTGGTATTTTTATTATACCATTCTGCGGTAAAATATAGTTTGCCGCCAAATGCTTCGCCGTCTATGCCGATATTGGCTTCGGTAACCGTTTCCCAATGCAGGTCGGGGTTAGGGATACCATTAATTGAATTGGCGATGGTAAGCGGTGCGCCTGGTGCAAAGTTCTGCCCGCCTGCCGAGATACCCGAGGTAGAGTTAAACTGGCTGTAAGTGGATACAAAGCTATATTGCTTGATATTGCTGTTGCCCAACGAGCCATAGCTGGCACGTAACTTAAACAGGTTCAGGCCCGGAGCAATTTTCCTGAATGAAGGATCTTCGCTGATGGTCCAGCCTACTGATCCTGCCGGGAAAACACCTTTTTGTTTGTCAGGGCCAAACTCTGTAAAGTTGGCATCCTGCCTGATAGAGCCTGATATGTAGTAACGGCCATTGTAATTATAGTTGATACGGCCAAATTGCGATTTGACCAAACCGTTTGGATCATAGTGACCATTAATGGCCAATGTTGAAGCGGAGGTTTGTATAAATGAATAACCCGGCAAACCTATGGCGGTTTCGCCGGCGTTGATGTTATTGTATGTATTTACAATTTGCTCGTAACCTACAACTGCGCTTATGTTATGCTTACCAAAGCTTTCGTTATAGTTTAACACATAGTTAGTTAACAACTGGGTGCTTTGGATAGAATATTTATCCAATGAATTGGTTGAAAGCGCAACCGGGCCAAAATTGTAAGCATTCTGGAAATAATCCTGCGACTCCAAATAATAGTTATAGCCAATGGTAGTACGGAAATCTAAATGCAATGGTAATTTGATATCGGCATATACGTTTGCCTGCAAGTTGTTTTTTGAGTTTTGCGCGTTTGCAGATTGTACAGCACCGTAAGGGTTAGGGCCACCAAAAGCTATGCCGTAACCTGTAGGTTCAATGCCATAATTGCCGTATTTATCATAGACAGGGATAATAGGCTGCGACCGGAAAGGCGCGTTATGCAAATCGGCCTGGCTGCCTATTAACGGTTCGCCATTGCGTTGTGAAATGCCTAACTGCTCGCCTATAGTAATGTACTTACCTAATTTATAATCGGTGTTAATACGCGCGCCGCCAATGTTTGAATAATTTTTAATAAAAATGCCGGTTTGCGCATTGTAAAAGCCTGAGAACAGGTAGTTTACAACCGGAGATGAACCGGCAACTGATAAATTATAGTTTTGTTCGGTTGCATTGCGGTATAAGGTATGTACCCAATCGGTATTAGCCAGGGTATCTAACCTTGTTGCTCCTTTAAAAAATGACGGGTTAACAATGTTCTCCAAACTTATGAAGTCATTTTTATCCAGTAAGTTAACCAGTTTGGGTTGGGTTATGCCACCCCGTGCGCTGAAGTTTATAACCGGAACTGTGCTGCCATCAACCCCTTTTTTGGTACTGATCAATAAAACACCACCAGCTGCGGCTGAACCATAGATAGCTGCGGAAGCCGCATCTTTCAATACATCAATGGAAGCGATATCCTGCACATTAATGCTGCTGATATCGGGTACTCTTACGCCATCGACAATGTATAAAGGTATAGGCTGATTAAAAGAAGCCAAACCCCTGATGGTAATAGTAGGGGCAGCATCAGGCGCGCCTGAGCTTTCTACTACGTTGATGCCGGCAACCCGCCCCTGTAATGCTGCAATAGGGTTAGTTATGGGCTGATCTTTAAATACATCGCCTTTAACCGAGCCGACAGAACCGGTAATGTCGCGCCTTTTTTGCGTTCCATAACCAATTACAACCACATCGTTTAGTAGTTCATGGCTGGCCTGCAGCGCCACGTTAATAACACGTTGGTTTTTAACTGCAATTTGCTGCCCTTCAAACCCGATGCTCGAAAAAAGTAAGAATGTCATTACCGTTAACGGTAATTGAATAATTTCCGTTAATACCGGAATTGGTTCCCCTCGAAGTTCCCTTTACGGTAATGTTTACACCGGGGATAGGATCGCCATTTTGATCAGTAACCTTACCGGTAACTGATACCTGTTGTGCTAAAGCTGCTATTGATATCAATAAAAGCAAAGGACAAAAGAGTAGTTTTAGTAATTGTTTTTTATACATAATGATTTTAGTTAGGATTTAATAATTGGTAGGTTTAACATAATGGTCCGTGTATAAAAGCCACGGCAAATAATTAGCCCGAAAGCAGGCGGATCTGACTTTTGTACAGGATGTGACGCATGAAAATACGTCTCAATTCCAGGTGAAGGCCTTGATATAATTTCATAAAGCAATAAGAGTTAGAAAACAGGTTATAATTGTTAATTGCTGTTCGCATAAAGGATGCGGTGCAATTACATATCAAAGAGAGCGGATAATTAATATCAAGGCAAGTTTCAAAAGCAGAATATAAAGATAATTGACGCTGATTAATTATTAACTAATTGATATTCAATAAGATAATTATGAATAAATTTTGAAAAAATATAAACCCAATATAAAATAATATGGAGAAAGGATGGTTGATCAGATAGCTTTTATGGCCATAATTGCATTCTCAAATTCATCGTTATGTACGTTGGATTTACTTTTGATGCGGGTTTTATAATTGTAGATGGTATTAACGGAGTACTCCAGTATATGTGAGATCTTCTCGGTATCATTTATCCCCAGCCGCACCAGGGCAAAAATCCGCAGGTCTGTATTTAAAAGTTGATTGGGGAGTAGCTTCACGCGATTTTCTTCGCTGAACAACGCATTATATCCGTCAACAAAGTTGGGGAAGATTTTAAGAAAAGCTTTATCGAAATTAATGAACAACTCTTCACGCTCTTTGGTCAGGTTAATATTATTAACCAATATACCAATATCATCATAACGTTTGGTGATGAGTTTGTTATCGACAGAACGTTTGAATTTTTCGAGCTTGTTGATATATTCAGATATCAGGTTAAAATAATAGCCAATATATTCTTCTTTGATGGTGTTGGCTTCATTTAATTTATGGTTGGTTTCCTGCAGGTTGTGATTGGCATCCATTATGGCTTTATCGGCCTGTTTTAACTTTTGCAGTTGTTTATAAATGATAACCAATAATATGGTTAAGATCAACCCATAAAAAAATAAAGCAAGCCGTTGCTTTTCAACCGAGTTTATGGTTTCGCCGGCAATAATGGGTAAAATAGCGCTTACCTGTAATTTACGTTGCCGCGCCCCATAATAAATAGCATCATCCATTGCCTGCTTTATAAAAACGTAAGCATTTTTTATATCGCCGCTTTTATGAAGCAGCTGGGCCAGGTTAAGCATAGCTGCGGCTTCTTTAGTTGACGATTTAACGTCGGCAATGGCAGCCTGCATTAATAAATTAATAGCGCTGTCGGGTTGCCCGTCTCTAATGTACAGGTCGCTTAAGGTTGATGCAGTAACGGCAAACTGGTGATAGGTTAACTTATAATGCTCGATAAGTGATTTCAGGTTAACAACGGCAGTTTTTTCATTCCCGTTTTTTAGAAATTTTAACCCGTTATAATAAATGTATTCAAATGAATTGGGCTTGCATAGCATGATGCCGGAATCGATATACCGGCTTGCCCTTTCATTATATATAGGTGAGTAATAATCGTCTTTATCAAAATCTGCCAGGTCATAATAGGTACGGGCTGTTAAAAAATAATATTCCGTTTTGGCGGAATCTGGCAATAAGCCTACTTTAACTGTTTTTAAGGAGTCGAAAGCTTCTTTGAACATTCCGGAAGAAAGCAATATAAATCCCAGCTTTATCTTGCCATAAGCTATTTTTACCGGATCATTCAATAAGCGGCCTGTTTGCTGTAGCTTTTGCGAATAATTATTGGCTTCTTTATAGTTAAACGATTTGTACTCATTATACAGCATCAAATTGATGCTGTAGCGTTTATTTAAATCAGCGTTATTTGCAGTCAATAATTTTTTCAGGCTATCTATCCTGGCCAGCTTGCCGGCATCATAAACTTTTTTCTTATCTAAAACGCTATTAAGCTTTGTGAGCAAGCTATCTGAACCCGAATCTGAAAAGGCGTAATGAAATAAAAATACAAACGGAATTAAAAGTAAAATTCTCTTCATGAAACCGCCAGGTTAATTAATTGGTACTTTTGTAACAAATAAGGGTTGTTACTG
>Ga0207009_1054_pt1 | contig 19101 bp, 19 predicted proteins | sample Alteio_BWMinCont_81_FD_153479 | JGI IMG/M metagenome (GOLD analysis project Ga0207009, IMG submission 153479) | Enriched cells from forest soil in Barre Woods Harvard Forest LTER site, Petersham, Massachusetts, United States -... | ecosystem: Environmental > Terrestrial > Soil > Temperate forest >... | reverse complement strand
ACAGCCATCAGCGTCACGCACAAAATCAGCGAACCGAAAAACAAGAATACTCGCGCCAATTTCGGAGAAATCTCGATCATTGATATTCCTCTTCTTGAAATCGTTAACGAACGGGCGTAGCTGCGCGCAGGCCACCTGTCATTGGGACAGTGGATTACCCCGCACAGACGTTAACCGGCGTTTCAAATGCTTGCTGTACTGCGTCGCGCGAAATGCAGGATCAGCAATATCAAGCCCACAATCAGGGCCACATGAATGAACGAAGTACTTACATGAAACGCGAAAAATCCCAGCAACCAAAGAATGATAAGAACTGCGGCGATTAGTCCGAGCATGTTTTCATCTCCATATTTCCAGGCGCGAGAACTTTTGCGGTCTAGTTCTTCCCAAGCGCGATACGGTCTCGATGTGTGCGAGCGAACACTGCACGCCCACGAGGTTAGTCACACCGCACCCGCGAGTCTGTCCCGTAATGGACACTTCCGCGCGCTGATTTCACATTCCAGTTAGCGGTGGGACGGTGTAATATGCACCGCATGAACAAAACCACAATCACTTTCGCTCTCTCAGCAGCCGCTCTGCTAGCCGGCTCTCTCCTTTATTCCCAATCCACCCCGCCGCCCAAAGTGCTCGAATTCGATCACACCACCATCCACGTCCAGGACCTCCAGAAAAGCGCCGCCTTCTACGAAAAATTCCTGGGCTTCGAGCGCATTCCCGACCCCTTCAAAGACAACAAGCACCTCTGGTATCGTATCGGCGCCCACCAGCAACTCCACGTAGTGGGAGGCGCCACCGAGTCCGTCCGCCACGACGACATGGAACAGCACCTCGCCTTTCGCGTAGCCTCCGTCCCCGACTTCATCGCCCGCCTCGACGCCGCCCACATCCCCTACCGCAACTTTGCCGGCGAACAAAAAGTCACCCTCCGCCCCGATGGCGTCCACCAAATCTACCTCCAGGATCCCGACGGCTACTGGCTCGAAATAAACGACAGCCGCTTCTAATCCCGGCCCGCGTGTCCTTGCGAGCCTCCGTTGCGCAAAAAACCAAATCAGCAAATGAATGGTCGCGTCCTCCAAAAGAAACACTCAGGATCGGACTCCTCGAATCGTACGCAGCACAGCGACCCGTCGCGCCGAAAGATTCTTGTCTTGGCAATCTGCTAGGAGCAAACTTCTAGTGGGGCGTCGGATAGTTCCGCGGATACCCCTCCGGGAGGTGGCTATGAAGCTCAAATCCAAAAGTCTGGCGGTAAATCGCTCCCACGCACCCGCCTTGGCCCTGATGACGCTTCTCTGTGCTTCTCGAGTTGCCGCGCAATCCAGCACCGGTTCGCCCGCGTCCACCCAAAATGATCGTGAAAGCATGCAAGTGCCGGCCGGCGCCATATTACCCGTCATGCTCAACCACGGTTTCTCTACCAAGAACGCCCGCGCCGGGCAAGTCATCACCGGACGCATCATGCAGGACGTGCCATTGCCGAATGCGGACAAGATACCAGCGGGAGCCAAGATCCTCGGCACCATCCTGTCCGTGACACCGCCGGGGAACGGCCGCGCAAGTACCATCTCTTTCCGCTTCGACCGGCTGGAGTCTCATCATCGCCAGGCTGCCATCGTCACCAACCTGCGGGCCATCGCCTCTTTCATGGAAGTTGAATCCGCGCAAACTCCAGAATCGTCACCGGGTTTTGGGACTCCTTCCACTTGGGCGACCACCCGCCAGGTGGGCGGCGATGAAGTCTACGGTGTGGGTGGCCCAGTCACGGATGAGTTGAACCAGACCGTGGGGGTCGCCGTTTTCGACGGCGTCTTGGTCCACGTTCGTGCGCGGCCCGGCACACCGTGCCGTGGAGCCCTGGATCCGGAAGACCGCCTCCAGCCTCTCTGGGTTTTCTCTTCCGATGCCTGCGGCGTCTACGGCATCAACGGAGTCACCATTCAACACGCCGGACGCTCCGACCCGCTCGGTGAAATTATCCTAACGGCCGAAGCCGGCGACGTGAAAGTCCGCTCGGGGAGCGGCTTGCTGTTACGAGTAGTTCGATAAACATTTTGCATTTACGGGCCCCGGCGGCGTCCACCAAATCTACTTCCATCCAACCCCTAATTTCGACCGTTCCCTGTAAAATACTTAACAAGTTGATATTCCCAGTGCTATACTCTCCCGTGTTTGCCATCGCACATCTCCGTCCTGCCTCTTCTCCACCGGACCTCCGTGTCCTCAGTGAACTCTGTACTAGAATCCACACCCTTCCGGCCTCAAACCTCACCGTCCAAAACCCGCCCAACTCCACCCCCCGATCTTTGCTTCCAGAGAGCCGGTTCGCGCACTCTAAAGGACCAAAACGCAAAATCCTCTCCTTTGTTTTCAATAGCTTGCGCACTCTTCTGCACTTATGGGGCAGGGGGGGATAGCCATGCCCCTGAACCAAACCCATCCTAGCCACTCGTCACTCGTTACTCGCCATCACACTCAAGTTCTTTATTTTGATATTCTTGCAAACTCTTTTGCCCATGACCAAAAACACAACTCCTTTATTTTCAGATGGATCCAAACTCTTTGCGAAGAAACACCCGGGTGGGGGGAGGGTCTTCGCTTTCTTCGAGTCTCCCTGCCGCCCACCAAACGCATCACTCGCACGCTCAATTCGCCCCCTCCCTGTTCCAGTTCCAAAACGGAACACCACCCGCCCCGTCCCCGCTTGCCAAATCACACCGAGTTTGCTATTCGACATATTGCACAACCACTTACCGGGAGACGGGCCCCATGAACGATGAGAGCGCCAAGCAAGCCGCCGAAGAATACCTGGCCACCAAACTCGAAGAAGAAAGGCAAGCCAACGAACACAAGCTCAACATGGAAACGGCCTTCACCCGCGCTCCCCTCGTTTGGAAGTCCGTCAAAGACGCCATCTTCTCGGCATGCACGCAATGGAACGCCGTGACCAAGGAAGAGACGCTCACCTGCAAGGAAACTCTGCTGGGAGACATCCGCATCTGGTGCGCCGCCCGAGCCAAACAGATGACCGTGGAATTCAATTCCAAGCGCCTCCTGATCACCGTGAAGAACTCCGCTCGTCTCGAACACGAAACCGATGTGGTCATGCGCATCCAGGGCTATTGGACCGGCACCGAGCGCGACACGCGCCTGATCCACAGCGAGCAAACCGTAAACATCGATCTGCTGATCCTTTCCGAGCTGCGCGTCTTAACCGGCATGAGCCGCCAAAGGACCGCATAGGCATAGCCATGAGCTCAACCGGCGTGAAGATGGAACGTGCAAAGCCAGTTTCTTACACCACGATGGACAGCCCTGTAGGGCCGCTCCTGCTGGCCGGCGACGCGCAAGGGTTGCGGTCGTTGAGTTTTGAAAAGAGCAAGCGCGCCGAGCGTGTGCAACCGGACTGGAAGCAGGATAAGGCGCCGTTCGCTGAAGTTATTCGCCAATTGCGGGCGTATTTTAGCGGAAAGTTGCAAGAATTTGACGTTCAGCTGGCGCTCGAAGGCACGGAGTTTCAGTTGAGCGTCTGGCGCAGCCTGCAAACGATTCCGTACGGCGAGACGATCTCTTACGGCCAATTGGCGCAGCGCATCGGCAATCCAAGAGCCGTGCGCGCCGTCGGCCTCGCCAACGGCTGCAACCCCATTCCCATCATCATTCCGTGCCACCGCGTGATCGGCAGCAACGGCAGCTTGACCGGTTTCGGCGGCGGACTGGCGAACAAGAAGAAATTGTTGGCCCTGGAGAGCAGTCAAATGAGTTTGCTGTAAGTGGTTGCGCGACGGGTTGATGAGATGGCGTGTCGCCGCCGGCTCGTCGAGCCCCAAGCGACGCGGCTAGCTGACAGGATCTTTCTGACGCGTGACCCTTACCGCTTGGAGGATCCCGACGCCCAAGAGTATGACCGCACCGACGGTGATCCACTGGCCGGGAATATGGAGGAGGTGGGCGGCATAGATTAGTCCACCAATTACAATCGCGAATCCAATCGCGTAAAGTCCAAACGACATAACGTCTCCTTGGCAAGTCAGCAGGAACGGCGACCGTGGCTGCAGCCGCCCGCATGGCTAGTGCGCTTTGCCCTTGCAAATCTGATGTCCGCAGTGGCAATCGATATCGGGAGTTTTTGCCATGGATTCGCACGCCAGGCTGCAGTATTTGCCGTTCGTGGGTTCGCAGGAACAGTTGGGGTGGGCACATTTTTTGACTTCGTTCGATGCCATGAGTTCCTCCTCATTCGATCCGTGAACGATCGATTGCTCTCGCATCATAGACGTTGGGAAAAGCCAAAACTGTCCACTTCGGGACAGATTTGAATTGCGGCCAAAGAGGCGCGAATGCAACGGGAAATGACCGCCGAGGCGATGCTTGGAAGCTTTTAGCCGTGCCACGGATTGTAGGTGCCGAAGCTCCAGACGTGGCCTTCGAGATCGCGGCAGGTGTAGCCGCGGCCGCCGTACTCCTGATCCTTGATGTCGAGGACGATCGCAGCGCCAGCGGCTTTGGCGCGAGCGTAATGCGCGTCGGCATCCGCCACAATGACGTAAGAACCTTGCGTATTGCCGCCGCCGATTTCGTCGGGGTGCTTCATCAAGCGCCCGTACTCGTCGTGGGCATGAACTTGCCCCGTGCCGAGCATGACCATGGAATTGCCAAACGTAAGCTGGGCGTGGGCGATGGTATTGTCCGGGCCGGGAACCACGAGATGCTTCTCGAACGCAAACGCCTTGCACAGCCATTCGATGGCGGCGGGCGCGTTGCGGTAGCGCAGGCCTGGAATAATTAACGCCTGGGAAATGTTGCTTGGAACTAAATTTGTATTGGTCATGATTTTATCCTCCGCGCAGATTCTCGCAGAGTCCGTGCGGGACGTATTGTAAAAATTTGAAGTCCGAGCCTGGCGCTCAGGGAACCTGTTGCTGCGGAAAAGCTTGCGTTCCGGTGGGCGTGAACTCAAAACGCAAGAGCCATTCGCTGGGAATGCTATGGCCATCGGCTTCAGGGGATTGAAATTCCCAGCGGCGCGCAGCTTGCAGAGCGAGATCGGAGAAAAACTTGCTGGGGCTGGGGGAATCGAGATCCGCCGCGGATACGTTTCCGGAAGGATCGACGTGAACCCGCACCACTACGCGGACTTTTCCGTGAATGGTGTCGCGGGCCTTCTGCGAAACGTCGGGAAGAACTTGATCGAGTACTTCACCGCGCGCCGAACTGCCGGCTGGATTTTTCGCGGACACAGGAGCCGGAGGCGCAGCTGAGGAGGCGTTGAAATTGGAGCGGTCTTCTTTTGCGATGGCTTCTTTCTCGCTAGCGGTTTTCAAGGAGTTCACCGCGGTTGGCTCGGATGTTTTCGTTTGCGACGGCTGGACAGCAGCCGGCGGCGGCGTCGGCCGGGGAGCAGACGGCTCGGCGATCGGCTTGGCGTGCTCCTGCGGGATCACGGCGGTAGAGGCCGGCGGAGCGGCATCGTGGTGACCCAGGAATTTTGTGGCGGCGAAAATCACGATCAGGACGAGAGCGACGGTCGTTCCGAGAAGTAGATTGCGCGAATTGGATCCCGGTCGCTGGCCGCCTCTTATTGTCTGGGGCCGGGCGTCCGGCATACGCGACATTTGCTCCTTCGGCAGCGGTGGAACGGGAGAGAGCGGAACGGCTAGTGGCGAAGTGGGTTTGACCGGCGCCGTTAGCGGGACCGGGGGAGCGGCTGATCGCGCAGGAGCAGCGGTTGAGATCGGAGCCAAGGAGTCAATGGAGGAAGGGGCTACCGAAGCAGCTTTGGACGAACTTATGGAAGCACTTGCGAGAGAAACGGCGGAGGGTGCGGTGGGAGAAGCCGCGGAAGAGGAAGCCGCAGGCTTGGCGGAATTGGGATTCAAGCACGCTGCGATTTCGGCGATGGACCAACGGTGCGCGGGATCTATTCGCAAGGAGTGGCTAGCGATTTCTAGGAAGGGCGATTGCAGCGAGTCCGGCAGAATGTGCTCGGCGTTTTGCACCGTGGGCACGCGAAGCGTGAGAGCTTCGACAAGAGTGACGCCGAGCGACCAGGCATCGGCAACGGAAGAAAGGGGAGCGGTTGGGGATTCGGGTGCATCGTAGGCGGTGGTTTCCTCGAGGGAATTGCGTGGCTCACCGAGGGGCGAAATGCTGTCGCACGAAAGTTTGATTTGATCGCCGGTGGCCAGAATGTTCGCGGGCTTGACGTGGCCGTGCGCGAGGCCCTGGGAATGAAGAAAAGCAAGTGCCCCGAGGACGGGTTCGAGCATGCCACGCGCTTCCGAAGGCGTGAGTGGGCGCTGGGGAAGAATCTGGGCAAGATTTTCTTCCTGGAACTCCATGACCACGTAGAGCATGTCCGTGTTTTGGAACATGCAGCGCCCGGATTGAAGGAGAGAAACCAAGTTGGGATGGGAGAGTTGAGCGGCGCTGTGCCAGAGCGCAAGCTGGCGGTCAGCGGAGGCGGGGTCCGCTGGCATGAGCTTGAGGGCGGCTTTCTGCGGACTTTTGTCTCCAAACTTGGTGGCGAAGATGGCGGAGTTGTTCGAGCCGCCCAGATATTCACCGAGGAGAAATTTCGCGTCGACAACCTGGCCTTGCCATTTCTTACGGGTTTCGATCATGGTGCACCCCCGATGGGAGAGTTTCGATTGGCCAACATTTCCGAACCCAGGTTTCGGTGCTGGGAATCACCCGAAAAGGAACGCCGCGGTGCTTGAGGGAGGCTGGAACTCAAGACCTGATAGTTCGCAGGCGCCTGGGGCTGGGCGCTCGATGAGACAATTCTCGCATGAAATGGAATGGTTGCAATGGGACTAGTGCGAATTGGTTATGGAAAGAAGCGAGCTTCCAGTGGGAGTTGCTTCTTCAAGGGTGAACCAGCGGGGAAGGGTGCATGGGTGGAGATGAAGAGGGCACGCGTATGGTATACGATGCCGAAGGGCGATTCCGCGGCGAAGCCATGACGGTGGCGAGGATCGCGCGGCACAGGCGAGTGTGTCTCCGGGACGTTTAGTAAATTCATCTTCTTAGAGAATGGGGATGCGATGAAACATTCATTCGGAATGGTGCTGGCGGGGTTGTGCGTTTTGGGGGCAGGAACGCTGCTGGTAGAGACGCATGCGGTGCGCGCCAGCGCGGACGCGGCGGATGAGGCCATGGCAACGATCCGGCCCGAAGCGATTCGCGCGGACATGCGTTTCCTTGCGGACGATTTGTTGGAAGGGCGCGGCACGGGCACACGTGGGCACGAGCTTGCGGCGAAATTCATGGCTGCGGAGTTTGAAGGAATGGGCTTGGAGCCGGCGGGGGAAAAGGGCACTTACTTCCAGAACGTGCCATTGCGATCCGCGCGGCCGGACCAGGAAAAGACAGAGTTGGTACTGATGCGCGACGGGAAAGAGCAAAGGCTGGCTTTCCGCCGAGACTTTATCGCGCCGGGTGATCCGGGACGGACCGAAACTTCGGTGGAAGCGCCTGTGGTGTATGTGGGATTTGGCGTTACCGCGCCCGAGCAGGGGTACGACGACTACAAGGGCGTCGACGCAAAAGGAAAAATTGTGGCGCTAGTGTTTGAAGCGCCGAATTTCGAGTCTTCGCTGAAAGCTCATTATTCGTCGTTTGAGGTGAAGGCGGCGAATGCAGTTGCGCATGGAGCAGTCGGGATGATCGTGCTGGACGACCCAGTTCTGGAGCAACTGTATTCGTATAGCGAACAGGTACGGGATTTGGCGTTTCCGCAGTTGCGCTGGCTGGACAAAGAGGGAAGGCCGAACGACTATTTTTCGGACTTGAAGGGCGGCGGCTTTCTCAACCTGGAAAGCGCAAAGAAATTTTTCGAGGGCAGCGGGCACACCGCGGAGGAAGTATTCGAGGCCGCTAAAGCGGGCAAACCGTTGTCGTTCGCGATGCCGATGACCGCAAGGGTCCACAACGTGACGAAGCTCGAGGATGTTCACAGCCCGAATGTGGTGGCCAAGCTGGAAGGCAGCGACCCCATTTTGAAGAACGAGTTTGTGGTATTCACCGCGCACCTCGATCACCTGGGGATCGGCGAGCCGGTGAACGGGGACAAAATTTACAACGGAGCGCTGGACAACGCTTCGGGATCGGCCATCCTGCTGGAGCTGGCGCGGGCGTTTCATGGGATGAAGCAGCGGCCGCGGCGGTCCATCCTGTTCGTGTCGGTAACGGGAGAAGAAGCGGGACTGCTGGGGTCGGATTATTTTGCGCACTACCCGACGGTAGCCAAGGACGCGATCGTGGCGAACGTCAATATGGACGAGGATCAGATGCTGTGGCCGCTGGAAGACATCGTTGCGTACGGTGCGGAACACTCCAGTCTCGATGCGGTGGTTCGCAAGGCGGCGTCGCGGATGCATCTGGTGATCAGCCCCGATCCCGCGCCGGAAGAAGTGGATTTCATCCGCAGCGACCAATATTCGTTTGTGAAGCAGGGAGTACCGGCGGTGGCGTTGTCGCCGGGGTTCAAGTCCGACAATCCAAAAATCGATCCGGCGGCGATTTTCAAGAATTGGGAACAGACGCGCTACCACCAACCGAGCGACGACATGGAGCAGCCGGGGATGGATTTTAACGAAGCGGCGAAGTACGCGCGATTCGTTTTTCTTTGCGCGTATTTGATTACGGAAGACACGGCGAGGCCGGTCTGGAACAAAGGCGATTTCTTCGGGGAACATTACGGGAAGCGAAAACAGTAGGGCGCAAAAACTCAGAATTCTGGCGGCAATCGATAGGGGTAAAGCCCGTCCAATACGTTGTCACGCGCCAAGAGGGGTACTTTAGAAAGACTTGTCGCAAACTAATTGGCTGTTGTCAGGAAGATATCGTAAGCGGTCCGTCCCACTTCGGATGTGTCCTTTCGATCGTCAGGATTGACCTTGGCGCGGTAACGGAAGAGATTGCCGTATTGATCTCGGCGCATGGAAACATGATAGTTCAAACTGAGGGAATCCACGCCCATGGAGGGAAGAGTATGCAGCTCGTCTGGCTGGCAGACGCCGTCGTGATTGGCGTCGATCCACAAACGCAGGGACGAAAAAATCTTGTCGCGGGAATCAATGATGCCGTCACCGTTGCCGCCATTTTCCGGAAGGTCGTAGACGGCCAGAGCCGCAAACCCGTTGGGATGGCCCGAGGCAGGCTGAGGCGTGAAATTGCCGAAGAGTTCTTTCCCGTTGTGAATCAAACCATCGGCTCCAGGGAGCGCAAGAAAAGCGTTGTCCGCACCCACCGCCGTCCAAGCAATCTGTACCGGTCTGCCGTCGCCGCTGATATCAAAGAGGACCCCTTCGGATGCATCTGTCAACACGAATCCATCTCCGCTTAAATCTAGAATGATCGGGCTGCAGACCGGAGCGGGGCTGCCACCCTGAGGAGAAATGCTGCCGCTCTGAAGACATGGATCAGACGGAGGACTCCCGCACTGGAAAAAGAAACTCGCCCTGGCAAATGCGCAAGGCGCGCTGGCCGTAACGGAATTGGCGCCGTAGGGGAGAATCGTCGAGAGACCTCCAGCGGATTGCGCATGGATGGTGCAAAGGGCGCAAAACAGCATCGAGGAGAGAATCGCCAGACTCCAGTGGATTTTTTTCATTGCCCGCTCCTTAGTGACACCAGCCTAGTGGGAGAGAACCGCGTCGATCAATCGGATTCACCATAAATCAATGCGCGCGACTCGGTTTCATTGGCCGGGCGGTTTCGCATTCTGCGGATAAATAAGTTTGTACTGAAGGCGGTCGATAGGGATGGTAGTCCGCCGACCCGCAGAGTCGGTTTTGGCCAGCGATGCGATACGGATTTGCAGGTCATACTCAACGCCTGCGAATGGATTGTAGGATAATTCTAGGATGAGGGGGCGGTTGACGCTTGCGATGGCTTGCAGGAGTAGACTCCTCGCTGAGACGTTTTCCCCTCCCAACGTAGGTCGTGATCGTAGGAGAGTATTCCCCCATTCGATATAGCCAAATTTGATCCCCGTTTTTGCGGATAGCTGATCGAGAATCAGATACACGGTTTCTTTTGCGCTACGGGTCTCTATCGGAATAGATATCAGGGTGTCCAGGACCGGATTAACATACTCATCACGGCCTACGTCGTCTTTGACGAACGCCCCAATCACTGCGAAGCGGCCTCCTGGTTCCCTGACAACGCGAAATTTGCCCGGATTTCCGCTCTGGTTATAATCTGCGACGATTTTGTTGAGTACCTTCTCCTCTTCGACCACAGAAGTGGCGGTGTTGGGTGGTTCGGCGTACTCACTGTGAAAGGCTCCGCCAGAGAGTATACGCTGGCCTCGCTCGCCCGGATGGACCGCCCGCCATTCCGGGTTCGTGATGTCGAGGAAATCATGTTCGCTATGAAACGAAGGGTCTTCATAATCCACCACCCATCCGTATTCTTCCCGGACAGCCTCCAAAGCTTGCCTTAACGGATGGGTATCGCTTGCGAGAACTAGCGCCAAGGTACCGCGGTGTTGTACCGTCCCATGTTCCACGAATTTGACAGCAGGTCGCAGCTCTTGGGCACGAGCTTGGCTCGCAATCAGCATGAACGTTAACACGCTAAAGATGCTCCGCATATAAATTCCCCCCGTCGGACTACCTGAGCAACTCTAAAAACTCGCCGGAATTGGAGGCCCGCAAACCTTTGGGGTCCCGCGGCAGTTTGTGATTTGGTAGGAGTGCGTGGCCTCGTTCACAACCGCAATGGTCGTAGAAATTGTATCGCTTTCATATACGGAAAGAGTGGAATCGTCGCACATGATTGCGACATCCTGAGGAATGGTGATCGTGCAGGGCATCGTCAACTTACCGGCGGCTTGTGCCTGCATGATCCCGATAAACGCCTGGGCGTTGAAGCCGATGTAGTCATAACCCCAAACATCAGATGGAGCGGGATTCGTGGCTCCGGTATCGAGGGAAAATGTTCCGACCTTCCACGATCCGCCGCTAAGCGACGGATTTTGGGGCACCTGAGAACCTGTGAAATAGCAGCCGTTATTCGGGGTGCCTAATCCAGTAGATTCTTCAATTTCTCTTCCGACGACGCTGTTAGGTGTGCTCAGTGTCTCGTAGAACTTGGATTTCGAACTATCGTTTGGGTTTTCAGGCACTCCGCCGTAGGTCGTAGGATAGCTAGTTGGGATGATACAACAGGACTGCGAGGAGGTTCTCTCCGGGTTGACTATGACAAATAACCCGGCAACCAAAAAGACTAGCGGAGCAGGTAGAATTCTCGATCGACTCATGGCTCTCTCCTGGGTCTAAGTGCTCGGAGTCTAGGCAATTTCAATCCACGCCCTAAAGCTTTCTGAAGGACCGACTAACGGGTTCGGTCCGAAATCTCCCAAGTCGGTCACGCGCGAATATAAGGCTCCATATTCAGTCCGTCGAGTAAATTCCTATTTATATAGAAATGGACTAGCTTTAGGAGAGATTATGAGATCGTTCCGCTAGAATCTTCGAGTGTTTTGAAGCGAACCACGGATGTGAAAGTCAAAACAAGACGCTCCGAGGGTTTAGCTCGCACAACGGCGTGTCACGGGCGAACATCCTGCGTTAGAGCCCTTACAATCCGATTTGAAAATTCCTCTGCCGCACTGATCGAGAGTGTCGCAGTGGCATTTCTCCATCATTTTGCGGAGCAGGCGCTGCATCGTTTTAATCTGTCCGCTCAATATTTCCAGCTCGGAAAGTTTTCGCTGCGACAATTCCTGCCAGCGCGCGGAGGCTGGCGTGACGTTGCGAAATCCAAAAAAGAGCCGTTTAATCTCATCGAGCGTGAAACCCAACTGACGTGCGCGCTGGATGACGGCGAGGCGGTTCAGCACCGTGGCGTCATACCGGCGCTGGCCGCTGATGCGTTGCGCGGGAAGAAGAATGCCAATCTGCTCGTAGTAGCGGATGGCTGACGGGCGAAGACCCACCTGTTGTGCCACCTCGGAGATCGTTAATTGCGCCACAGCTTCATTGTAGAGCCGCTGGATTTGAGCGGCTACTTTACTTCCCAAGTGTCGCCGGAGCGGAGGAGTTTGGTTAGGTCGCCGGGGCCGCGCTTGGCGATGACCGCGTTGATTTGCTCGCGCATGACGTCTTCGTAGCGCGGGACATCGTCCCAAGCGCGCAGAACGCCGATGGGAGTGGGGAAGCCGTCGCGATGCTCCATGTGCGAGAGCAAAAAGGCGTACGACGGGCGGGGATGATGCGCGTCGTGGATCAAAAGATCGGACTCGGTAACGCCGTTGCCGAGCACGACGACTTCGATATCGCCGTCGGGTTTGCGGCGGATGCCCTTGTCGCGATTTTTGCCGAAGACGAGCGGCCTGCCGTGTTCGAGCTGGAGAACATGCTCGCTGCGAGCATCGCGTTCGGTGAGATTGAACCACGCGCCGTCGTTGAAGATGTTGCAGTTTTGCAGGATTTCGACGAAGGCGGAGCCTTTGTGGGCGGCGGCATGCTTCAAAGTGTCTTTCAAATGCGCCTGGAATACGTCGACGGAGCGCGCGACGAAGGTGGCTTCGGCGCCGATGGCCAGCGAAATCGGATTGAACGGGCGATCGACGGAACCGAACGGCGTGGACTTGGCTTTTTTACCCGTTTCGGAAGTGGGCGAATACTGGCCTTTGGTGAGGCCGTAAATGCGGTTGTTGAAGAGCAGAACTTTCAGGCCGACGTTGCGGCGCAGCATGTGAATGGTGTGATTGCCGCCGATGGAGAGCGCATCTCCGTCACCAGTCGCGACCCAAACTTCGAGATCGGGGCGTATGGCTTTGAGGCCCGTTGCGACAGCGGGCGCGCGGCCATGAATGGTGTGAAAGCCGAACGTGTTCATGTAATACGGAAAACGGCTGGAGCACCCGATGCCGGAGACGACGACGAAATTTTCGCGCTTGATGCCGAGTTCCGGAAAAACGGACTGCACGGCGGAGAGAATGGCGTAGTCGCCGCAGCCGGGGCACCAGCGGACTTCCTGGTCGGTCTGAAAATCTTTTTTCGTGAGCGGTATGAGCGGCGGCAGTGTGGCCGTGGTCATTGCAAAATCTCCTAAACTCCCAGCACTTCTTCGATTTTTTGTTCGAGCTCGGCTTGCTTGAAGGGGCGGCCCTGAATTTTGTTGAGGCCGATGGCGTCGACAAGAAACTTCGCGCGCAAAACCCAGAGAAGCTGGCCCATGTTGAGCTCGGGGACGAGAACTTTTTTATAACGCTTCAGGATGTCGCCGACGTTGGCCGGCAGCGGATTGAGATGGCGCAAGTGGAGATGGCCGATCTTGCGGCCCTTGGCGCGCTGGGATTTGAGTGCGGCGGTGATGGAGCCGTGCGTGGAGCCCCAGGCAACGATCAGGAGATCGCCTTCGGGATCGCCCGCGGGGAGCACATCGGGAATGTCCTGCACGATGCCCGCGACTTTGGCGGCGCGGATGCGCACCATGTTTTCGTGGTTGAGCGGCTCGTAATTAATGTTGCCGGTAACGTCCTGCTTTTCGAGGCCGCCGATGCGGTGCTCGAGGCCGGGAGTTCCAGGAACGGCCCAGGGACGCGAGAGCGTCTGCGGATCGCGCTTGTAGGGCAGGAAACCGTTGGGGCTGTTGGCTTCCTTCGCGAAATGGACGGGAATTTCCGGAATGTCTTCGACGTTGGGAATGCGCCAGGGCTCGGCGCCGTTCGCAAGGTAGCCGTCAGATAGAATAATGACAGGAACCATATATTTGATAGCGATGCGGCTGGCTTCAAGCGCCACCCAGAAGCAATCCGAGGGCGTGGACGCCGCGAGAATGGGAATGGGCGCCTCGGAGTTGCGGCCGAAGAGCGCCTGGAGCAGATCGGCTTGCTCGGTTTTCGTGGGCAGGCCGGTGGACGGGCCGCCGCGCTGAATGTTGCAGACGACCAAAGGAATTTCCACGGCGACGGCGAGGCCGAGCGCTTCCGTCTTGAGAGACATGCCGGGACCGGAGGTTGTGGTGATAGCCAGCGCGCCGGCGTAGGCGGCGCCAATCGACGATGTAATGGCGGCGATTTCATCTTCGGCCTGAAAGGTCATGACGCCGAAATCTTTGTACTGCGAAAGCTCGTGAAGAATGTCCGACGCAGGCGTGATGGGATAGCTGCCTTGAAATAAAGTGAGGCCGGCTTTTTGCGCGGCGGTGACAAAGCCGAGAGCCAGCGCTTGATTGCCGCTCATGCTGCGATACAGGCCGGGAGTGAGCTGCGCGGGCGGAATCTCGTAGTTGATTTGAAAGGCTTCGGTGGCTTCGCAGTAAGAGTAGCCGGCTTTCATGGCCAGCTTGTTGGCTTCGATGAGCAGCGGTTTTTTTTGGAACTTATCCTCGATCCAGCGGACGGTGGAGTCCATGGAGCGGTTGTAAAGCCAATAGCACATGCCCAGGGCGAAGAAATTTTTGCAGCGGTCCATCGACTTGGCGTCGAGGCCGAGATGCTCGAGGGCGCGGCGGGTGAGGCGTTCGAGTTCGACGGAGAAGAGGCGGAATTTGTCGAGCGAATGATCCTCGAGGGGATTGACAGTCATCTGCGCTTTGCGCAAGTCGTTTTCGGTGAAGCTGTCGGAATTGACGATAAGGATGCCGTTGGCTTTGAGGTCGGCGAGGTTCGTTTTCAGCGCGGCGGGATTCATGGCGATTAGCACGTCAATGGCGTCGCCGGGGGTGTATACGTCAGTGGAAGAAAAATGAAGCTGGAAACCGCTGACTCCGGGAAGTGTGCCCGCAGGGGCACGGATTTCGGCGGGATAGTCGGGAAATGTGGCGATGTCGTTGCCGTAAAGCGCGACGGTATTGGTGAACTGGCTGCCGGTGATCTGCATGCCGTCGCCGGAGTCGCCTGCGAAGCGAATGACCGCCTGGTCGATGATTTCGCGCTTGGCCTTCGGCAGAGGAATATCAGTTACTGTTGACATTGGGTCCTAAACTCCTGCATGCATAGACTCCCTGATGGCTTCCCCCGAGGGAGTGTGGGTCAAAATATTCAATCGGGCGGTGCGGAAAACTGGATGGACTCAGAAGCGAACCGCCGTAGGCCCCATGAAAAGAATACCATACCGGCCCGCGCGCGGCGGGGAGAGAGTCCGCCGCGCAGCAATGTGTCGTTATAGAAAAGACGTGACCGAGAACGGAACGGTTTCATAGCCGAACTTTAATAAATCGGAGAGGAAGGATGAAATAGCAAGGTTTCCGGCAGAGGAAGCCGTCTCTGGCTTTCGGAGGGTTGAAAGAGAGGCTTGACATACATAGATGGAGGAGTTATGGACGTAACGAAAGAAGAACAGAGCCAGCGATAGAAATAGGAAACTTTTGCTTGACGTTCGCTTTCTTTTCGCCTAAAGTGGCTGTGGAAAAGTCTGGTGCGCGGAGGCGAGCGATGACCCTGACGAAACGGCAAAAGGAAGTGCTGGATTACCTGGTGGCGTTCGAGACCAAGCACGGGTACGCGCCGAGCTTTGAAGAGATCGGCAAGGGACTGAAGCTGACTTCGCTGGCCACGGTGCACAAGCACATCACCACGCTGGAAAAGAAGGCATTCATCCGGCGCGGGTATAACCAGAGCCGGTCGATCGAGATTTTGCAATTGCCGAAGTCGGTGAAGGAACAGGTGCTGGATCGCAGGGTGCAGGAGCTGCCGCTGGTGGGACGCATTGCGGCGGGGAGGCCGCTGGAGGCGGTCGAAGAGCGGGAGACGCTTTCGCTGGGAGATTTCGCGCGCGGCGGGAATTCGTTTGTGCTGCAGGTCAAGGGCAGCTCGATGATTGAAGATCACATCATGGACGGCGATTACGTGGTCTGCGAGCAGACGCAGGTGGCGAATGCAGGGGATATTGTGGTGGCGCTGGTCGGCGGGGATGAGGCGACACTGAAGCGGTTTTACCGCGAAGGCGCGGGGAAGATCCGGCTGCAGCCGGCAAATTCGGAGATGGGGCCCATCATTTTGGCGGCGAACGATGTGAAGATTCAAGGGCGCGTGATCGGGGTTTTGAGAAAATATTAGGATTTTCCTGGAAGAGATTTGGTTGATATGGCTTTGCTTCGGCACATGGCACCGAAAAAGATAAGAGTTCGTTGATTGAGACGCTTTGGTGGTAGGGGCGCAGCAATGCTAGGCCCCTACAATGGAATCTCCCCCGCAGTGCTGCCTCGAAACTTCGCCCCAAGCACGAGCATCAAATTCCAGTTACTATAGACGCTCTTTGCCTGGCCGGTGCTTGTGCAGATGCTGCGGCAGGGGATAAGCCGCTCGAGATACTTTCTGTGGAAAGGTAGAGAGTTTGGCGACCAAACGCGAAAACATTTTGATTGTGGAGCCGGATGAGAAATCGAAGCAGTTGCTTCTGGAGTTGCTGCGCTCGGCGGGGTATGACGTATCGCCGGCGCCCTCGCAGGAAGACGGTTTCACCATCGTGCAGAACGGCGGTGTGGACCTATTTCTGCTTTCGGCGGATCTTTCCAATCTGCAATGCTGCAACGCCCTGGCGGAAATCAAAGGGCTGGCGGCAACAGCGACAACGCGTGTGATCTTGCTCACGCGCGGAGGGGGAATCGAGCGCGCCAGGGGACTCGACCTGGGCGCGGACGATGTGCTTTCTCCGCCGTGGGAACCGGCGGAATTGCTGGCGCGCGTGCGCGTGCAACTGCGCGACAAACATGCGTATGAGCAATTGCAGGAAAAGACGCGCATCGCGGCGGAAGGACAGGAAATTGCGCACACCGCGTTTCAAGCGCTGGCCGTGACGGAAAAAATGACGCGCGACGCCACCACGCTGGATCGCGCATTGAAAATTGGCGTCGGTTCGCTGATTTTTGTTGCCGTCATCATTGCCGGAATTTTTCTGCTCTATTCGCGGCGTGCAGATAAGGAGACGAAACGCGCTTATTCGGTGATCGCCCAACTGGAGCACGGTGTTCGCCGGCAAGAAGACTTGATGGCGGAAACGCGGAAGATGCGCGCGGATATGCAGCAGACGGATGCGGCGCTGCAGAAGGAACAGCTGCAACGCCAGGCCGAAGAGTTGAAGCAGAAAATCTCGAGCGGAGATTCCAGCGATGTGGCCGGTTTGCGGAAGCAGCTGGAAGAAACGACCGGGCGCTTGAAACGCGTGGTCAGCGAGTCCGATGCGGCTGAGGGAGTCATTCGATCGTACGCGCCGAGCGTTTGCCTGCTGCATGTGTCGGTGGCGTTCAACGACAAGAATTCTGGGAAGCGCTTGCGCTATGGCGGCATCAATCCGGACGGCGAGCCGCTGAAGGACAGCGATGGCAATCCCGTTTATACGCTGGAAGGACGGGCGCCGGAAGTGCGCGCGGATTTCTTCGGCACGGGATTCGTCGTGGGCGACGGAAAAATTCTGACGAATCACCACGTGGCGCAGCCTTGGTGGAAGAATGACGAGTTGAGTTCCGCGGTGCAGCAGGGCTTGGAACCCACGATTGCTGAGATGTCCGCATACTTTCCGGATGCGCCTGCCGCCATCTCGGTGGGAATTTCGCAGATTTCCGAGGAGGCCGATCTTTCCTTGCTGCATGGGGATCTTTCGAGCTTGAAACGCCCCATTCTGAAGCTCGACAGCCGGAAAGAAGCGGCGGTGAGCGGGCAGTCGGTAATTTCCCTTGGTTATGCGACGGGCATCAGCGCGATTCTGGCGCGGGCCGGCGAGGAAGCTGTCGATGACATCGTGAAAGTGTCGGGCGGCGATCCAACGAAGATCACGGGTGAGTTGCTGCGCCGCAAACTGATTCGGCCGCTGGTGACGCAAGGACACATCGGCGACGTGCTCGTCGACAAAATTGTTTATGACGCACAGACAACTTCCGGTGGATCGGGAGGGCCGCTGATCAACCGCGACGGACAGGTGATCGGAGTGACGTTCGCGGTGGTCAAAGGCTTCGGCGGTTCCAACTTTGGTGTTCCAATCCGATATGCCCAGCCGCTGCTCAAACCCTAACGGGAGTCGATAAGATTTCACCCAAATACAATCTCGACGCAACGTCGAGGCACCCTGTATGAGGAAAAACTACGCTACAGTTTTGCGCTCGACGCTGGCTTGCGCACTGGCTGTCCTGTTGGCGTGGCCAAGCCCGGCGCGCGCCTACGCGGTGCTCTCCCACGAGGCGATCATCGATGCGGTGTGGGAGACGCACATCAAGGCATCTCTGCTGAAGAAATATCCAAACTCGACGGCAGAAGAACTGCACGCTGCGCAAGGCTACGCCTACGGCGGAGCCATCATTCAAGACATGGGTTACTACCCTTACGGAAGCCACTTTTTTAGCGACTTGACGCATTACGTGCGCAGCGGAGATTTCATCCTGGCGCTTTTGAACGATGCACAAAACCTGAACGATTATGCGTTCGCCCTGGGCGCGCTGGCGCATTACGCCGCGGACAACGACGGCCACCGCATTGCCACCAATCGCGCGGTTCCGATTCTCTATCCTAGATTGAAAAAGAAATACGGAGACAGCGTTTCCTACGAACAAGATCCTCTCGCGCACGTGAAGACCGAATTCGGATTCGACGTGCTGGAAGTGGCGCAGAACAGATACGCCCCGGACAGCTATCACGATTTCATCGGCTTTGCCGTGGCCACCGATCTCCTCGATCGCGCTTTTCGCGAGACCTACGGCTTGGAGCTGAAAAGCATTTTGCTCGACGAGAAAAAGGCCCTCGCTGCGTACCGCCGGGACGTGAGCAAGCTGCTTCCGGAAGCCACGCGCATCGCCTGGAGCCTGAAAAAAGATGAGATCCAGGCCGACGTCCCCGGCACCACGAAAAAAAAGTTTCTCTACAACCTTTCACGCTCGAACTATGAGCGCGAATGGGGCAGGGACTATCCAAAACCAACGTTTAAAGAAAAGTTTCTGGCGTTTCTCACCAAGCTGATTCCCAAGATCGGGCCGCTCAAAGTCCTGCAATTCAAGACGCCCACGCCGCAGACCGAGCAGATGTTCGAAGCCAGCTTCAATGCCACGCTGGACCGCTACCGGCTCCTCCTCGTGGAAGAGCGGGGAGGCCTGCGCAACCTGCCCAATGATAATTTTGATCTCGGCGAGACGAGCGGTCCCGGAAAGTAT
>Ga0207009_1052_pt1 | contig 19189 bp, 22 predicted proteins | sample Alteio_BWMinCont_81_FD_153479 | JGI IMG/M metagenome (GOLD analysis project Ga0207009, IMG submission 153479) | Enriched cells from forest soil in Barre Woods Harvard Forest LTER site, Petersham, Massachusetts, United States -... | ecosystem: Environmental > Terrestrial > Soil > Temperate forest >... | reverse complement strand
CTTTACGACCCATCAGGAATCTTGGCTTCGCCGTTCTCATGCTTTCCGCTCTGCTGGCTGCTGCTTGCCATAAGAGTGTTGCATCAACGCCGCCTCCACCGCCTCCCCCGGCGGTCTCGACGACCGGAGCCGCAACCCCTGCACCAACAATCACACTGCGCGCAGAGCCGGCCACGATTGATCGCGGCGGCTCGACAACGTTGCAATGGGAAGCCCGCAATGCTGCAACCGTGACCATCACCCCGGGTGTTGGCGACGTGCCCTTGACGGGCAATCGCTCCGTCACCCCGCAGTCGTCCGTGACCTACTCTGCCACTGCAACCGGACCTGGAGGACAGGCCGGCGATACCGCTCGAGTCACGGTAAACATTCCGGCCGCGCCACCGGAGCAGCCTTCAACTCCGCGGCCTTCTCCCAACGTAACAACCGAGCAGCTATTCACGCAGAATATGAAGGATGTGTTGTTCGATTATGACAAAGCCGAACTCAAGGCGGACCAGATGGATGTGCTGCGAGCCAACGCTGCATGGTTGAAGGACCACGCGAACGTGAGATTCACGATCGAAGGTCACTGCGACGAGCGTGGCAGTGAAGAATACAACCTCGGTCTTGGCGACCGGCGCGCCAATGCCGTGAAGGAGTACCTGTTATCGCAGGGCCTGCCGGCAAACCGGATCAATACCGTCAGCTACGGCGAAGAACGGCCGATCTGCCACGAATCAACTGAAGATTGCTATGCGAGGAACCGGCGCGCAGCCTTTACATTGAATCAATAGTAAGAGGACACTTGAATATGCGAATAAAACTCTTCGTGGCGGCCTTGCTCGTTTTGTTGGCGGCGGGGCCGGCGTATCCTCAGAACAAAGACATTCAGCATCTTGAAGTCGACGTGATCGACTTGGCCCAGCGAGTAAATCAGATTCAGAAGACCATCGATCAAAACGATGCCGCCTTCAAAGGCCTCGTTGAAAAGATATTTGATCAGGTCAACACGCTTGCCGAGTCGATGCAGAAAATCAATCAAGCGGTTGGCCAGTTGAAATCGCAGGACGACGGGAACGGGCGTGATATCCACTCTGCCCTGACCACTCTGAATGCCACGATGAAGGACATTCAGGACAATATGGCCGACCTCAAGGCACAAATCGGCACTGTGTCGCGCGAGATAACCGCTATGAAGACGACCGCGGAGCCCCTCGCCAGCCCGAACGAACTCATGCGCACCGCTTATGTCGATTATTCGCAGGGACACTTCGATCTTGCGATCAGCGGTTATCAGGAGTTCCTGTCGAAGTTTCCCGGCGACGCGCACGCGGCAGAAGCACACTTCAATATCGCGGAGTCTTTATCCGCGCTGAAGAAGTTCGATCAGGCTATCGACGAGTACGATATTGTCTTGCAGAAGTTTCCGGACAGCGATAAAAGTAGGGCTGCCCTTTTGAAGAAAGGCCACGCCCAAGCCGAAATCAATCCGCAGGCGGCAATCAAAACTTTGAATGAAGTTGTGACCAAGTTTCCGGGTACTAGCGAAGCCGCCAATGCGCAAGCCAAGATCAAGGAACTCGCGTCTGCGGGGCGCCGCGCCCCCGGCAAGTGAGGGTGTAGCCAGTTAAGGAGCTCTATGGCAAATTCCGTAAACAAAGTGATTCTCGTTGGCCGGCTCGGGAAAGATCCTGAGCTGAAATACATGGCAAGCGGCACACCGTTTTGCCGATTTTCGATGGCAACCGACACCGTCTGGAACGATAAGGGATCCGGCGAGCGTCAGGAAAAAACCGAGTGGCACAACATCGTGGTTTGGGACCGTCTTGCGGAGATCTGCAACCAGTACCTGACCAAGGGCCGCCTGGTTTACATCGAGGGCAGCCTGCAAACGCGCGAATGGGACGATCAGGAAGGCAATAAACGCAAGACAACGGAAATCCGCGCCCGCGAGATGGTGATGCTCGGCGGTAATCCCGGCGAAGGCACTGGAGGTGGCGGGCCGCGCCGTGCCGCTTCATCCGAGGGTTCGTCCGCCCCGGCAGCCGGCGGTGGCGCCAGCACCATCACGGATGACGATATCCCCTTCTAACTCGGGTATTGGAGGAAGTGTCCAGTTTCCCTTGGATTCTTGTCTCTTTCCTGGTTTTTCTGAGATTTGTTTTTGGGCGGCGCGAATCGCGTAGGCCGTAGGCCGAAGCGATTTGCGCCGCCCAAAAACGCCGAGCCCGCAGCGTTCCCTCCTTCGCTTCTGCTGTGTCCACTTTCAGCCCCATCCATCGCACGAGAGCGGGTGGTGTTCACTTTGTCCACTTTCGATTCTTTGCCAACGGACTTCGTTAGGCAGTTCTGAGAATGCTCGCATTTTATAGGCTCACAGAAGACCGAGATCAGACTTGAGACTTACATGTGCGATTTGGCGTTAATCGGGCACTGGGCCTCGGCACTTCCGCTGAACGCTAGCGACTTTTAGTGATCTATGCTGCGCCATGCCGACATGGATCTACACAGAGGCGGAGCTTTCTCGTACCCGACGGAGTCACAGCGAAATTTCGGAAACGTTTACCGAATGGATCTTCGATCCATTCGGTTCACGGGAGCGGGACAGAAACCGGCGGAAGACCGAGAGGCATGCCGCCAGGCCCTCCGGCGAACGTCGTTGCCTCAGCAGAAGTTTGACCCACACCGGGCAGCGACCAGTTGCAGACACCGTTCGGGAACACCGCTGCCAGACGGGCCTTCTGATCCGCAGTGAATGTAATGCCGTTGTAGTCGGGACTCGTAAAGTCGATTGGTTTGAGCTGGCATTTGAATATGTTCTCGGAGTAAGGGCCGCCCGCAACAATGCGGGGAGACATCATCTTCTTTATGAGGCACGCATCGCTGCCCAAACCGACATCCTGGCCCGCATCGACCTGAGCGTCCGTGCCGCCCGCCGTGTTGAAGCAGGCATCGCGGACATCAGAAGGCTTGTTGTTGATGATCTTCTGCTCGATGGGGTTCGCGCTTCGATCAGACTCAATTTTCCCGAGCCAGCGGTCCAGCATGTTGAAGGATTGACGGACCGCCGCAGCCCCCGTACCACCGAAGAACTGCCGAATCACCTGATTGTCATGATTGCCGTTGGCCCGGTCGAGGCGATCACGCTCCGAGAAGCCGCGCCAAGGCATGTGGATGTCTGCGACATTACTGTGACTGCGGAGATCAATGATGGCTACCTTGGCCAGTTTCTTGCCGTCGGCAAGTATGCCGCTTTTGTAGATGGTGGATAGAACGTCTGTCTGAGCAGCATGGCGTGGAGCGGGAATCGTCGGATTGCTAGTGCTGCCACCCGACCAAACCCGGTCGTTGTCGTAGCTGCCTACGCCTTCGTTCAACCGTACGAACTCTTCCGGAGAAATCACGCCGGCCGGTAGCGCTTTGAGACCATATTGCACGCCGACATTGTCGTACGGCAGCTTGACCTTCGTATTGCCGTCGGAGTCGACAAAGCTTCCCCATTGCGGTTCCTGTATGTCATGAACCGAACAGCGCACGCCCTTCGGCCTGATGGCGGGATCATACGTGATCGCCGCGGGGAACCCAGCGCCGCAATTACCCACCGTGACGGGATTGAACGAACCCAGAAAAGATCGCACCCAGGAGTCGCAGTACGTGGAGCTCGGATGACCCTCGATTGCAGCCCTTTGTGCTTCGCTCAGGAGCGAGCCATTTGGCGTGAGGATATAGCTTCCGCGTATCAGTCCGCAGTCCATCGTCTCGATCCACGTGCTCACGGCATCCGGATAGCTGAGAGACGGCTGAATGCCATTCAAAAGGCCCGGCATCACAGTTGCCGTCACCGTCTGCATCATGGAGCCGCCTGAACCTCCGTCGCTCATCGTGTAACGAATCTCGCCATACGTTTCGATGATGTGCTCCTTCACCATCATCACGGCCTCAGCTCCCAACAGTTCATTGTTGTTTACCGAATGCTCCGTCAACATATGGTTGGCCGTCATGAAGCCTGCCGAAAGCGCGTTGGCATCGAAAATCGACGCGCTTGGAGCCGATTCGAAGTGATTCGCCGAAGTGGCTGCCCCCATCTTCCACATCAGCTTGCCGTTCCATCCCTTCTGAGGTGCCCACGGACTGGACGGTTGCGCAGGATCGTAATAAGTGAGCACCTGATAAATTGCGCGGTTGATGGTTCCTTTTTCGAGTCGGAGCAGACTCTTCACGGTGTCGCCACGATCGTTCGTGAAGTTGGCGATGTCCGCGTCGGCCGGCCGGCTTGCCGGATCATTGATCAAGGGATAAGCCTGGAAGCACGGATCAGCACCAGTTATCGCGAACCTGCACGAGGTGCCTTCTTTCGCTTTTGGCTGGTAGTAGTACAGGAATTCGGTCGGAGTATTGCACGCAGCGTCGACGGGATCAGAAGACAGTCCGCTAGCCTTCGTATTCGCGGTGCCGAATAAAGTTGGGTCTCGAGGAGCAACCACGGTGACAGGCGTCACAGCTTTCATTGCGCAGATCCATGGTGCAAGCTGCTGCCCGCCGGAGAACACCGGCCCGCCGATCGGATGATTATTGATGACGATCTGCGCTGCGCCGCCCGCGTGCCGCGCCAAGAGCACGTTGTTGCCGATATTCATGCCTGTGACCACGCCGATGTAACGCCCGTTAGGGCGCATCGCGAAAGCGGATTTCACGTCTGTGCCATTCAGGCTGACCGCGGCCGCTGCAAGGTTCGCCCCTGCCGGCCACTTAATCTCCACCAGTGCGTCTCCTCCGGAGATCAGGTCGGCCCGGTTTGACAACACGACAATCTCTTGAGGCGCCGCAACGGAGTTTTGTGGCATCGCGGCGAGGACTCCCGCCGCGACAATCAAAGAACAATAGACAAACCGGTTTCCATGCATTGTGGGTGCTCCTTATTCAACCTGCTCGTTTCGTTTTAAAGTGCCTCTAACCGGCGCAACCGATCTGCCGGGAAATGATGACGCGCTGGATTTCCGACGTGCCTTCGCCGATGCGCAGCAGCCGGTGGTCGCGCCAGAAACGCTCGACATCATATTCCTCCATCAGCCCATAGCCACCATGGATTTGCACGGCCATGTCCGTCACTTCGCCCGCCATTTCGGAGCTGTACAGCTTGGCCATAGCCGCTTCTTTTGTGAAAGGCTTATTCTGGTTGGCCATCCAGCAGACTTTGTAGAGATAAGTGCGGGCCATTTCGATTTTCATGTGCATGTCTGCCAGCGCGAAGGCGATCGACTGAAAGCTGGAGATAGCCTGGCCGAATTGCCTGCGCTCCTTAGCGTAGGCCAGCGCTTTCTCATACGCTCCCTGCGCACAACCGATGCCTATGGCCGCGATACCGATCTTGCCACGGTCCAGCGTCGAAAGCATCTGCCTGGAACCGTCGCCTTGTTTACCCAGCATGTTTTCGTCGGGTACGAACACATCTTCAAAATACAGCTCGGCAGTGTCGGATGAACGCCACACCAGCTTGCCATGCATCGGCCGCGAGGAAAATCCCTTGGTCCCGCGCTCGACGAGGAAACACGATAATTCCGGCTTGCCTTCGCCTTTCGATCCGGTTACCGCTTGCACTGTCACTCCTGCATTCATGTTGCTCGCGCCGTTGGTGATGAAAATCTTGGCGCCATTGATTTTCCAGCCGCCTTCGACTTTCCTGGCGACCGTTTTGCTGCCGCGCGAGTCTGATCCGGCGCCCGACTCGGTGAGCCCGAATGCCCACAGCTTTTCACCGGCACAAAGCTGGGGAATGTACTTCTTGCGTTGCGTTTCGTTGCCAAAATAATAAATCGGACCGATCCCCAGGGAGTTGTGTGCGGTGACAGTGCCGGCTTGGGAGCAATCAACGCGCGCGATTTCCTCTAAGGCGATAGCAGAGGCGAGATAATCCATGCCGTGGCCGCCGTATTCTTCCGGGATGACGATGCCGAACAGCCCCAGCTTGCCCATATCGCGCGCCAGCGCCTCGGAAAATCTCTCATCTTTATCGAGTTGGCGTGCCACCGGGGCGATCTCGGCCTCGGCGAACTTGCGCACCAAATCGCGCAGCGATTGATGGGTCTCCGGTAGCGTGAAGTTCTGGTTTTCTTCTATGGTGTTTTCAACGAACTCATTGGGTTTCATGCTGTCCTCTGCTCCTGTCTCGCCGCGACATGCGCAAGCGGACGTTCATTCTGAATCCCAGGAATCACTTCCACAGCATCCGCAATTCTGTTCAATTGTTTTTGGAGTGGTCTGAACTGACTTTCATCGCACCGCACCGCAATCGTGATCTGACGCATTTCCTCGCCTTGAACGACATGCAGAGCGCCGGTGCTGTATTCGCGCGTTGTAAAGAACCTCTCAATTCTCAGCAGCGCTCCATAGTGGTTCTCGACCAACATTCGAATCGTTCTGATTGAGTTTGCTGAATTCATCCAACCTCCCGTAAAAACGAAAAGGCCGTCACCCAGGTGCTTCCTGGGTGACGGCCTTGATGATCTAAATTGGCCCGTCGTCACCCAGAGGGAGACAGTAGTAGGCCTAGAACCAGAAGATTGGATACGAAGGAACCGTGGTTAGGTATGACTGCGATTTGGAATTCTACGGATGATCCCATGGCGTTGAAGCCTAGCAAGAGGGACGTGAAAGAAACAACACCTTTTTTCGCAACCTCATTTCCCGATCACGACAGAATTGGGATTTCATCCCGTCTGCTGCTCCGAGAGCTTCAATTCCTCGCACATCTGTTGGCGCATTTTGAATTTCTGAAGCTTGCCGCTGACGGTGGTGGGGAATTCACTGACCAACTTGATGTAGCGGGGCACCTTGTAATGCGCGAGACTTTGCTTGCAGTAGGTGCGCACTTCCTCTGGGTCCAGGCTCTTGCCGATGTGCAGTTGCACCCAAGCGCAGAGTTCCTCGCCGTATTTGGCGTCCGGCACTCCGAACACGGAGGCTTGACTGATCGCTGGGTGTGTGAAGAGAAATTCCTCAATCTCGCGGGGGTAAACGTTTTCGCCACCCCGGATCACCATGTCTTTCAGGCGGCCGGTGATTTTGAAGCTGCCGTCCGGGCGGCGAATACCCAGATCGCCGGTGTGCACCCAGCCTTCTTTATCGAGGGCTAGCGCCGTCGCCTCAGGATTCTTGTAATATCCGAGCATGGTGCAATGCCCGCGCGCGCAAATCTCGCCCTGTTCGTTATCGGGCAAGGTTCGGCCAGTTTCGGAAGAAATTATCTTCAGCTCCACACCAGGCAATGCTTGCCCGACGGTTTCCACGCGCAATTCAATGGAATCGTCGACCCGGCTTTGCGTGACGACGGGAGAGGTTTCCGTCTGGCCATAAGCAATGGTGATTTCCCGACAACCCATGTCAGCGATAACTTTTTTCATTACCTCGATGGGGCAGGGGCTGCCCGCCATGATGCCGCTGCGGAGCGACGATAAATTCGGCTTGACGCTCGCGCCCTCCAAGATGGCCAGCAGGGCTATGAACATAGTAGGCACGCCGTAGATCGTCGTGCAGCGCTCCTTCTGGATCGTTTCCAGTGTCGCCGGTGGGTTGAAGTATTCGGCAGGAGTGATCATCGCCGCGCCGCGCGTCACGGCGCCGAGTGACCCCATCACGCAGCCGAAACAGTGGTAAAACGGAACGGGGACGCACATGCGATCGTTTTCGGAAATGTTCTGGCAGCCGGTGACGTACCAAGCATTCATCAAGACATTGCGGTGCGTGAGCATCGCCGCTTTGGGAAATCCTGTCGTGCCGGAAGTGTATTGGATGTTGATGACATCGCTGGCCTTCAGTCTTTTCGCGATGGTCTCCAGCTCGCTGTCTGTGATTTTCCGGCCCGCTTCAATCATGGCATCCCAAGCAAGATAGCCCCCCGGTGCGTCGGGCTTGATTGCGATGGCGTCGCGGAGCTTTGGGAACGAGGCGCACGATATTTTCCCATCGGACGATTGCATTATCTCCGGGCAGGTTTCTCCAAAAATGGCGTAGTAGTTAGAGGACTTGAACTTATCCGTGAGAAACAAGGCAACGACGTCACTCTGCTCTAGCGTGTAGCGCAGTTCGAATGGGCGGTAGGCGGGATTGATGGTGACGAGCACCACACCGATGCTGGCGGCTCCATATTGCAGCAGCACCCATTCCGGCAGGTTTGTGGCCCAGATCCCCACATGTTCGCCGGGCTTGATACCGAGCGCCAAGAGCCCTTTCGCTACGCCACTTACCGCCTCTGCGAACTCCGTGTATTTCATTCGCACGCTGCTTTGGGAAAACACTAGCGCCTCGCGCATCGGAAATTTCCGCGCCGTCTCGGCAAGCACCTGGCCGATGGTCAAGCCGTAAAGCCATGGGAATTTCTGTACTGTAGTACCCATCTCCGGTGGCTACCTTGCGGACAACATGCAGGCAAAATTGGCTACATGGTTTGGATCGGCCTTTCCATTATTCTGCGCAACGCTTAGCATGCCTGGGAAAGTACCACGAAAAACATTAGCCCTAAACCGGTTCAGTCATCAGGACGGCATCCCGCCAAAGTAGAGGCGGTATGGCTTGCTGTGACAGAAGCCCGTCGAAAACGCCGTAGGATTTAGGAATCTCGGTTCAGTGGACTCGTAGTCGGTTACCCGTAGAAGTGATCGCACGAGGCCAAGGTGGCGAAATAGTCACTGCAAACCGGGCGCGTCGATCGACGGGCCGCCGGGGTTGAGAACTGATGTCAAAGTGGACACGCGCGACGTTCAAAGTCCCACAACTCATTCCAAACCCAGCTACTTGCGAATCTGGACGCGTCAAGATCCGCGCAAAAATCCGTTCTAGAAAAATGTAAATTTCAAATGGTCCATGAACGATGGCCCATGAAGATGCAAATGCGCAATGCTCGGATGTAATTGAGCATTGCGCATTCACAGCCGACCATTGGCATTTGCATCTACATGGACCATCGTTCATGGACCATTTGAAATTTACATTTAAGAATCCCGCGTTGCGCGTATCAGCGCTTCCATGTGATCCAGGTAGGTTTCCAGGGCACGCCGTCCCGCTGCCGTAAGTTTATATTCCGTTCTCGGCACACGGCCCTCAAAGAACTTGTCGCACGAGACGTACTGCCCTTCCTCGAGTTTCCGTGCGTGCACGCTGAGGTTTCCATCCGTCGTCTTGAGCAGTTCCTTCAGTTCGTTGAACGTCATCGTGGTATTCACGGCGAGTGCGCTCACAATGCCCAGGCGGATCGGCTCGTGAATCAATCGATCGAGATTCGCCGCCCTGCTTTGCGCCGGCCGCGAACGGGAAGTCTGCGGCTTTGCATGTGCCTCTGCTTTGCTATGCCTAGCCACCATACCTCCTTGCGATCACGATTCCGAAAGCGATCTGAAGCGCGCCGAATCCGGCGCCCATGAACCAGTTGGACCATCCGAACGGACTGAACAACGCAATCGATCCAAGGGCCATAAAAGAAACGCCCATGATCGGCACGATATTCACCGAGAATGCGCCGCCGGTCACGACTGCGACTCCATATAGAAGGAGCCACACGCCGGGCATAATGCTGAACATTTCCTGCCTGTAGAGAACCGCGGTGAGCACCGCTCCCGCGATCATCGCAGGACAGAGGCTCAGCGCGAACTTCCGTCCGGCTCCAAACAGCAGCGGTTCACGCGCGGCTTTCGCCTTCTGCGTCATCGCCCAGCCGCCAATCGCCAGCGCCAGCGCCGCCTCGCCAAGCCACGCCACGAACCACAGTTCTCTCGACGGCAGCCGGCTCGACACGAGCGCCGTCAGCAGCGCGCTCACGCCCATGAGAATTCCACCCCAGCCGGGCACTGCCGTAAAGGCGCCCGCCCGTTCCATCGTTTCCCGGATGAACTTCAGGTTCTCGATAGCCCGCTCGTTGATTGAAACGACCTTCGCAGATTTCACGTTTTCGAAGATATGGCGCAGTCGAACTTACAGTCAAGTACTTTACGACACAAAGATGTTAAATTTTAATCTTCCATCGGCAGGCCTGCGTAGTTCTCCGCCAGCGCCGTCATGGCGGCATGCGAACTTGTCACGTAATCGAGTTCCGCCAACTGCCGCTGATGATCGAAGGCGTTTTCCGTTTCGGAGCGATGCAACATCGTTGTCATCCACCACGAAAAGCGTTGAACCTTCCAGACCCTGCGCAGGCAGGTTTGCGAATAGGCATCGAGCAAGTCCGTCTTCTGTGCCCGGTAATACTCTGCGATTGCGCGAGCCAGCACGACGACGTCCGCGACCGCAAGATTCAACCCCTTCGCGCCCGTCGGCGGCACAATGTGTGCCGCGTCGCCGGCGAGGAACAAGCGGCCGTACTGCATCGGCTCGGCGACGAATGCGCGCATGTCCGTGACGCCCTTCTGAATAATGGGGCCCTCGTTGGGCGCCCAGCCGTCCTTTGTCGTCATCCGGGCAAGCATTTCGCTCCAGATCCGGTCGTCCGGCCAGTTGTTGATGTCTTCATCCGGAGCGCACTGCAGATAAAGCCTCGTCACTTCCGGTGACCGCATGCTGAACAGCGCGAAGCCACGATCGTGATAGGTATAAACCAACTCGCGGGATGACGGCGGCGCCTGCGCGAGAATCCCCAGCCACGCGAATGGATAAACGCGGTCGTAGATCGTCAGCACGTCCTGTGGAATCGAGGGCCGAGACACGCCGTGGAATCCGTCACACCCCCCGATGAAATCGCAGGAGATTTCAACCGGCTCCCCATCGCTTGTGAATCGAATGTTAGGCGCGCTGGATTGAATGTTGTGAAGGTTTACGTCTCCAACTTCAAACAGAATCTTGCCGTTTGCGGCAAGACGCGCCGCAATCATGTCCTTGATCACTTCGTGCTGGGCGTAAACCGTAATGCACCGGTGGACGAGTTCCATCATGTCGATGTGATGGCGCTGTCCCCGGAAGCTCAAATAAAGCCCATGATGGCGCAGTCCCTCACGGTCGAGCCGTGCGCCGACTCCGGTCCGCCGCATCAGGTCGACCGTGTCCTGTTCGAGAACGCCTGCCCGTACGCGTTCTTCCACATACTTGCGGCTTCGATTTTCGATCACGATCGACTCGATGCCCTCGAGATGCAGCAGGTGAGACAACATCAATCCCGCGGGTCCGGCCCCCACGATGCCGACCTGTGTGTGGAGTGTTTTCATCCGAAGAGTATACGGGCGGAGAGATTCGGCCGTCAGAGTTTGGTAGCGCCAATTTCTTGCGATAAGAAGTCCTGGAGTTTAGACTATTGCCAAAGTCACCGCTGGAGAGAATGAGATGCCATTTGCATTCTTGATGACGGATTATCTGAAACGCTTGGAGGCCAGGGATCCCAGAGCCGTGGCGGTTCGTGACGGCATTGGTGGATTGTGGCTGAGGATCGCGCCTTACCTGATTAACCACCGCAGCAAGGAATGGTGGCAAGCGGGTTATCACTGAAATCTTTAGGGTCACGTCGGGCTCATTTGAATACTGTCTGGTACAGGCCAGCCATCGAATGCGCGCCAGGTCCGCAAACATGCGCGATCCATCCGGGAGGGGATTGAATCTGCTTCCTTCCGGGTGGTGACTCCAGCGCACAGAAACCTCTCGAATTCGAAGTCCGGCTCGTTTTGCGAGGAACAGCAGTTCGGGATCGAAGCCCCAGCCAAACGTCGTGAGCCCTTCGAATGCAGGTCGCGTCTTCTCGCGATGAAAGAGCTTAATTAAAGCCGCACTGCGTGTCGCGGAAACTCAAACTAAGCACGGCGCGGACCGCCAGGTTGAATACGACGCCGCCGAACTCACGAAACCAGGATTGGTACTTTTCAATGAATCGGCGGTCCACGTTTCGCGAACCGATGACGATGTCAGCGCCTTCGTTCATTGCAACGTCGAGCAACTTCGTTACTTCTTCAATCGGTGCAGACAGATCGGTATCGACAAATAGAACATACACACCGGAAGCAGCGAGTACGCCCCGCTGAACACTGTATCCCTTGCCGCGGTTTTCGCCGTTTTGCATCAGGCGGAGTCCCGGGATTCCACACTGGCTGACAATTTCCGCGGTTTCATCGGTGGAGCCATCGTCTACCACGATCACTTCACAGAACAGAAGTCTGCTCGACGAGCACTTCACCGCGTGTTCCCAACCGCGCTACCTGCGCCTCCAGGTCTGGTTCGCCCATGCCATACAGAAAGGCATTTCAGGAGTGCCTGTTTTCAAGACATCCTCAACGGTCTCATGGAGGAGCAGTGTCCCAGAAAGAAGTCGAATCTCACTTTCTCATGGCCTCCTTGACGACCGTGTCCGATTTCTTCCGGGCTGGTTCAAAGATAGCTTGAAAACATTTCCCAGGATCACACTTGCGTTGCTTCGAATCGACTGCGACCTGTATGAATCCACGATCACCGTACTGACCGAACTGTACGACCGCGTAGCGAATGGTGGCTACGTAATCGTGGACGATTACGGCGAGATCCCCGCTTGCCGGCTGGCTGTGGACGATTTTCGTCGCATCCACAAGATTTACGATCCGATCATCGAGATCGATCACACCGGCATCTACTGGATCAAGACCGCTTCCGTAGAAGACTAGCCTTTAAAGATCGAATCTCCGGCAGGAAACCTATCTTACAGCATGTTTATCCGCCACATCCTCGGCAATCCGGCGCGAGGCCTGCCGTGGTGGAGGCCGGGAATGAGCAATGTCAGCACCGTCGCCCCGATGAGCGAATTATCAAAGGCGGACGCCGGCCGACTTTTCAGGAAATCGTTCGCGAGACGAAGGATCCGGCCGGGAGTGGACTTTCCCGATAGCGAACGAAGAAAGTAGCCACAAAAGGCACAAAATTAACCTATCCCCTCTTCCCAGTGCGTCCTTCAGGAGTCAATCAGGGACAGTGTCCCTCTTTTTAACCGCCTGGATGCCGTCCCCGCGCGGGCTGATTATGCGCTCCTCTTTCTTCGCTTTGTACTTGATGTCGAAGTTGTAGCTTTCTTTCGGATGAACGGTTTGCGTGCGGACATCAGGTGACGTGCTTGCTGAGGAAGGTCAACAAAAACAAAATCCTTGGCCGGATACAGGTAGTCCTCTTCGGAGTCATCAACCACTCGGATCCAATTTATGGCTTCCGCTTTGTCATCGGGCAGAACGCGATAGATTTTCCTGGCCTCCAGCGAGGGCAGATCGTCAACGATACAAATCGCAAAGCGAGTTTCAGTCTTCGGGCTTTTCTTCATACTCTGTTCAATCAAGTAGCCGCTTGATTCGAATCTCCTTGCGGCCGATTCCATGAGCTTCGTACCAATGCAGCTCTGCTTGCCGGATAATATCACCTTCCAAACGAACGAGTGCCGTGCCCCTGACCTTACGCCAGCGGCTAGTGCCATATTTTCGGCGCAATCGGTGGACATCGCGAATTGAACGATTTTCGGCGATCGCACCGCTCTCTGGTGGAAAGCAACGGTGAAGATTGATCTGTTTGACAATTAGCTGATGATTTTTCACAGCCGGAAGGAAAACCCCTTTTGTTGTAAAAGCGTCGGGCGACTCCAACATGATGGCTATCGTCCGCTGGCAGTAGCCTGGGTCACCGTGCTCTGCGGTGCGGCCGTTTTTTGATGCTGGCTGAGTCTGTCTCTAGTCGTTTCGGACTGAGACGGATCACTTCGTGACCTGAGGTTTCCTGAACAATGCGTAAATCGGCGCAAATTGCCGCGAGATCCCCTTTGAATTTCCGAGTATGCGCCATCCGGTATTTCCGCACGTCTTCGACAATCGGATCTTTCATTTATCTAACTCCAAGAGTTCTTCGGGAGAACAGATTTCGGGACACAAGTATCCTTCGGCTTCGATAATCGTTCGGACTTTGACACGCGTAAATGGTTGTTCATATGCACAAAATTCCATGTAACGATAACGTCCATGCCATTGACGGCGGCTATTGCAATGTGAAGAGCGTCTTCCGGGTACTCTTCGGGAATACCTCGGCCATCAACAAGTCTCTCCGCCAACGTCCTAGCTTCTCGCGGGTTCATGAATTACAATTCTCCTTTATTGTTGCCAGCACGCTGTTGCCGATAACAATAGAAGGCCGTGGTCAGCATCAAGGGAACACCCTTAGTGGCACATACTTAGTTCGACAGAACAAGCAGGAAGGAACTTTCACGTTGCACAGAGACTCGGAGGGCCTGCCTGCTACTTTCAACCCAGGCACTTGCCCGAATGATTCGGAAGTCGACTCTGTAGTGAAATAGGCGCCTGAAATAGGGGATGGTGAGCATTTTGTTTATTTCCACTGCCGATTCAATCGTCAGTGGCTGCGCGGCTCCTTCAACTGACGTACATTCCCGCCTTGCTCGATAATGTAGAGGGCACGTTCAAGTGAAGAAGCAAACAGGTCGCGTATAAACGGCGTAAAGGGCAGCAGCGTCGGTAGCGCGTTCGATATTTCCCATCTATGACGACCACGGCTAGCGCGAGCGCGGTGAGATTCTGTTGATGCTCGATCTGCTTGTCTATCGTGACGAACACTTCGAAACCGGACGAAGCGGCCACAGACATCAATGCGCCGTTCCGAAGTTGTTCCCAATTCATCTCCCTCGTGGTGCGGATTTCGTGTCCAGGTAAGTGTTCTCGCAATCTGCGGGGCAGATTATGGTCGAACAGAATTTTCACGGTTACGGCTTCGGTAAGTCTTCAAACAGGTGAGATCCGGCCAATTCAAGCAGCACTTCTGCCTGCTCGCGCGAGACCCCTTCGAAGTCGTCGAGAAACTCTTCCAGTGTCTGGCCAGCCGCCAGCGAATCGAACAATGTCTTGATTGGCACCCGCGTTCCATAGAAACACGGCGCACCGCTGACGCGTTCGGGATTAATCCATACAAGCCCGAACAATGGATGCCCGGACTGAATCAAATCTCCCACGAGATGCTCTGGGGCCACTGGAGCAACTCTCTTGATCAGCGGCCGATCGATGAGCTTGGCCATAGTGTTGAAACCTGAAGCCATTATACAGCCTGGCCTAGAGAAGCGGCGGCAGTTCGGTAATTGGTCGAGCCCGCCTATTGTGACTGCAACTCTGCTTCACTCTTTCGGAATACTCTGAAGTAACGCGGAACCGGCGCTCCGTTGCGGGAAATCAAAATCTTCGCCGGGAGATTTCCGGCATCCGCCGCGCGGCAGGTTTTTCATCAACTGTTCCGCTCTATCGGCCGCTTTGGGGATTCCATCGTCCGCCCGCCGAATCTTTGGCCGGAAATCCAGCTACACGACACAGTTCATTCTCTTCAATGGCGGACGGGGGCAATCCTCTTCCGGCGTAATCGAATTGTTTTCATCGTCGGGAGTCCCGTTGAGTGTCAGACTTCAGTAACCCCCTGATGTAGAATCTACGCCGATACACAATCGGGAGTACGGACGTTCTGAAACACACGGACAAAGCATGATCGCCACCTTCTTCATGCTGCTGCTCATCATCGACTGGTCATTGTATTTTCGGCATGCCGGACACTTCTTTCAGGGCGACAGCGTTTTCCTGCTATCCAACCGGGCCACTTCAATAGCTTCCTTTGTGGCCAGACTTACCGAGCACGAGGGCTCTGGGTTCTACCGTCCGCTCTCGCACATTGAGTCCATTCTCTATCCAGTTTTCGGCTTGCATCCAATTGCATACCACGTTGCCGTCTATGCGCTCTTTGTCATAGATACGATTGCCGTCTACGTACTGGTGCGGGCGATAACCCATCGCTCTATGGCCGCGGCGCTCGCGACATTATTTTTCAGCATCCACACGGTGAACGCTTATACCACCTACGATGTTGGTTTCGCGCCGGAATTGCTTTATGCCTTTTTCTATACGGCTGCAGCATTGGCGTTTTTGAGATACATCGAGACCGGCCGCAAGCCTGCCCAGTATGCATCTGCCGTCTGCTTTATCCTGAGCCTTCTGGCCAAGGAATCCGCGATTACGCTGCCTGTGACTCTCATTGTCCTGTACATCGTTATGGCTTCACGGCCGGAACCCCTTCAAGTTCGATTCATTCGTGCGTTGCGATCGACACTGCCCCATATGCTGATTCTGATTGCATATATAGCTTTCGCCATCGGCTATCTACATATCATGGATATCTCTGTCACAAAGTTGCTGCATCCGTCGAAAAATGCCGATGGAGGCAACTACGTCGTCGCCTTGAACGGAACGATATTGGAAAACGCTGATCTGGCGTTGATATGGGCATTCAATATTCCCCGTGGCTATTGGGGACAGTGGCAAGATATGACGCCGGTGAGGATGGAGTACCTCAAGATCTTCAGATTGCTGGTAGTTGTACTCTCTCTTGTGCTCCTGATGACGTCGGAGCGAAAGATGATTTTGATCGGCGCAGCTTGGTTCGCGATAACAATCCTTCCGGCGCTGCCACTGCTGAACCACCTGTTGCCATACTACCTCTTTCTTCCAATCGTTGGCCTGTCATTGGTCGTCGGAGTTGTATTCACGTGGACATATGATGTTTTGCGGCAGCGGCAGCCCATCGTCGCGGCTATGGCTATCTTCATAGTCTTTGGCTGCATGCTGTACGTGACGAGCCGGAGCATTCGAGGAGATATACGGGACAACCGATTGTTGGGCGGTTCAGCCGATCTTGCGTTCAGGTCGTTGACTGACCTGAAGCGCTTGTACCCCGAAATCCCTGCCAAAACCACGATCTACTTCAATGACGCGGAAGAGCCGCTGAGTTGGGAACAGAATAATGGGGCTCTCATCAGGATGGCGTACAACGACGCTAAAATTGGCACTCTTTATGCCAGTCAGGGGGACGCCGTATTTTCCGCCGGGAACGGCAACACTATCGTTCTGCGCATTCACAACAAGCATCTTGTTGATGAGACTTCCCAGTACCGGGCAAATCCGGAACGGTTTGTGCCTTACATCGACTCCACACTCTTCAAACTGGACTTGCATCCGGCGAATGTTGATCGCGGCAGTCGATATTCTCTCACGATCAGCGGACTACATGATGCGCCGGTGCGCATCGCCTATTCTTTGAACGATGGTCCAACCGAGGCTTTTACGGCGCGAGTGGACGCTCAGGGCCAGGCCACGTTTGAGGTGTCATCGGTGACTCCAAAGGGCGTGTACCGGTTTCTCGGTTTCAACATCAGTGGCCACAGCGAGTGGATTCGAACGGACAAGATCGTTACCGTCCATTGAGACCTGCTTCGAAAAGAGTGGTGTGCAACCATGCATCGAGGATTCAATTTATGTGGTGGCCACTGGTCTTCATCATTGTTCTTATGTGGATCCCGGCAGGTGCGGTTTCAGCTCAGGACAAACCCAAGAGCTTCACAGAGGCAGTCTTGTTTAGTGGCGGAACTGTCACATCGGATGGCTTGAAAATGCCCGTCCTCGGGGCGGGCATCGGTGGTGGCTGGGGGGAGCGATTCACCATCATTGTCGACTTCGCTTACAGCAGTTTGCGCAACTATGCCCCCGGTTTTGGGTCCGAATCCTTCTCCTTCAAGGGACCTGTTTCAAATTCACGCCTCCTGACTTTTGACGCAAATTTTCAAGTCGATATGATTCCGCGCAGTACTAAGCCCAGGTTAGTTCCGTATGTCACTCTCGGTTTCGGGCAGGTTACATCAAAATTCGCCGCGGTACCTGGGTTCTTTTGCTTCGCTGGACCCTGTGCTCCGCCAACCAGGACAGGATTCTCTGATGGCAGTACAGGTTTTGGGGGTGGGGCAGGTCTCCGTATACCCATCACGCAGTCCATGGGAGTCCGGCCAGAGCTGAAGGTTTGGCGGGTTGGCGGCAATCAGGAACTTGGCCTTGACACAGGTGCAGTGGTTCACGCGAGCGCGGTGGTTCAAGCAACTGTCGGCATTTACTTTAGACACTGAGTCAGGCGCATGGGCTGAAGCGAGACCTCTTCGGTGGTTATTGGGTGGATCAAAGAATTGGATTTTGTAAGGAGCCGTGATGAATTGTCAGCGATTATCGTTTGTGTTGCTGCTGTTACTTGGTATTTCGGGGTCGGTGCTGGCACAGATGCCGCCTCGATTCGAGGTCGGTACGATCCTTGCGTGCGTCGCAGATTGTAACGATCATCCCAATTGGGGTTGGGGAGGCCGCGGTGCCTTCAATCTGACAAGCGTGTTCGCTGTAGAAGGTCAGGTGTTCGACCATCATCCATCCCGCGATACGTCGCCCAGCGATCCCCTTTCTCGTGCAGATATCCTTACGACGTTCGATTTGAAAGCAACCTGGCGTTTGGAACGTCGGTATAAGTTCAATCTGTTTGGCACGGCAGGACCAGGTTTCATTAGAACGACGAAGCAGCTCGACAACGGACTTGCTGGGGCGACTTACACTCGCGACACCCTGCCTTTGATCGATCTGGGCGGAGGGGCGGAGTTCGTTCCTCTTCGAAACGTTGCAATTCGCGTGGACTTCACGCACTTCACCATTAGTAACCCGTGTACCACCGGGAGCGATTATTGCTTCTTACCTTCATTCTCGTCTCAGTTGAACGGCGCTACGACCGCGAGAGCCGCTATCATGTTCCGCTTCCGATAAGGAGTTCAATTCCAGTCATGAGCTTTGCAACACTCGTCGCCTTCGCATTCCTCTTTCAGGGCGAGGCGGAGAAAGCCGTCGGACAAATGCGAGGTCATCTGATGACAATGCAAGGGGCTGCTCCGGGAAACGGTGTGTGGAGCACTGAAGAACGAACGAAGCGCGACATCCTCAAAAAGCTACATCAATTGGGGCAAGCGTCGATTCCTCCCCTGGCGCACGCCCTAAAGGACTCCGATGTTCAGATGCGACAGGACGCGGCATTGGCGATGGTCCAGCTCGCTGGAGGCTATGACGCCGATCTCCGACCGCCACTGGATATCAGCCCAGCGATACCGGAGTTGATTGGAGCTCTGGAAGACAAAGACGCAGGCGTCAGGGCCTGGGCCGCAGCGGCCATCGCCGAAACAGGGTCGAAGGGGAAGGAGGCAATTCCCTTCCTCATAAGGTTATTGAAAGATCGGGATGAAGGACCTCGAAACCAAGGTTGCTTTGCGCTCGGCAGAATCGGCGCGGCTGCCACAGAAGCGCTGCCAGCCCTGCGTGCGGTAGCGAACGGCGACCCCAGTAATGTTGTGCGGCGATTTGCGCAACAGGCCATCGATAAAATTCAGAAGAGA
>Ga0207009_1051_pt1 | contig 19235 bp, 27 predicted proteins | sample Alteio_BWMinCont_81_FD_153479 | JGI IMG/M metagenome (GOLD analysis project Ga0207009, IMG submission 153479) | Enriched cells from forest soil in Barre Woods Harvard Forest LTER site, Petersham, Massachusetts, United States -... | ecosystem: Environmental > Terrestrial > Soil > Temperate forest >... | reverse complement strand
CCATCGCGCGCGGTACGCCCGGTTTTTCAGGGGCCGACCTCGCCAATATCGTGAACGAAGCGGCATTGCTGGCGGCGCGCCTCGGCAAGAAAGTCGTCTCCATGCGCGAGCTGGAATCGGCCAAGGATAAGGTGATGATGGGCGCCGAGCGCAAATCCATGGTGATGAGCGAGGACGAAAAGAAAATGACCGCCTTCCACGAGGGCGGACACGCGCTGGTGTCGCTGTACGAGCCTGCATCCGATCCCATCCACAAGGCCACCATCATCCCGCGCGGGCGGGCGCTGGGCATGGTGATGCGGCTGCCGGAAGCCGATGATCAGCCATATGAAGATATTTTTTCCGAAATTAGGCACGTTATCTCAAACTTTCTTTAATGTTGCCGTGTATTCATAGCGGAAAATGCAAGGTCAGCAAGCGTTTTTGCGGGTCTGAACCGCGCCTTGCACTCCACATGCCCATAGGCCGGATTACGGTAATTAATATGGGGTACGGCCACCAGTTCTTCAAGCCTCCAGAAGGAGGGAAGGGCGGTCATGACCGGTTTTTCAGGTGTTTTCGGCAGAGCTTTTTTCAGCATTCTGATGCCGTCCGCACCGAGCGCGCGTACGCAAAGCATTTCATGAGCGCCCCTATCGCCCGTCCACGCGACATGGAAGCGGCGATCCCAGAACGCTGGCATGCCGGGGGGAAGTAGTAGTGAGCCTTCCATTGCTTTGGGCTCACGGCATACGAGGAAGCGGTTTTTATTGGGCTGATGGATAAACAGCAACCCGGAAAATGTCCGGCGGTTTTTGATCGAGCCTGCGGCCATTTCCTCATAAAGCCGCTGGAGTTTTTCCGTGCGCGGGCGGTAATCATCGCCGTTCAGCGTACAGGCGAGGTTGGAAAGCGCCCTTAAGGCATAGTCGGGCGGAAGTTTCATGAGTGGCTCGGGATGGATAACGCCATAGCCTTCCGGGAAGATAGAAACAGAAGTAGTTAATCCGCTGGCTAAATTCTTTTCCAACAGGTTACGAATATTACCAAAGCGTTCGGCCAGATAAGCAGCCTGTTCCATCAATGCTACTGGTGCGCGGTATTTATCCATAAAATTTCGGATGCGGTTGCGCGTATAATGCAATTTTTTATTTGTTGGATCTTCAACCCATGTTTGTCCAAAATACTGTGCGGTTGCTTCCAGCCGCGATTTGGGAATGGAAAGCAAGGGTCGCAGCAACCTGATGCCATGCCTGTGCGAAACCACCGGCATGCAGGCAAGCCCGTCGATTCCGCTGCCGCGCGCCAGCCGGAAAAAAAGCGTTTCTGCCTGATCTCCTAAATGATGGGCGGTCAGCAGATGAAGGATGCAATGGTCTTTGCACCATGAGGTCAGCAGCCGGTAGCGTGCTTCCCGCGCCGCTTCCTGGATGCCCCCCTGAATCCCGAATCCCGAATCCCGAACCGTGAGTATATAGTGTTCGATACCACGCTTTTTACACCAGCCATGCACGGTCAGCGCTTCTTGGGCCGATTCCGGGCGAAGCCCATGATCAATGGTCAGAGCGACCATATGCCCCTGTCTTTTTTGTACCCAGTCGTGGGCAAGCAGGGTGAGCGCCATGCTGTCGGCGCCGCCGGAGGTGGCAACCGCCAGTGCCGGCTTTTGTTCAAAAGGGCCGGATGGCTCCATCAGCGCATCGAATTCCGATGGTGCCAGCGGGGGGGATTTCAGTTTACTTTCCGGGATGGCAACCAATGCGTTTTTGCTCCTGATCGGCTTTCTGGATAACGCTGGTGGAGCTTTTCTTAAACTTGGTCATGATCTGTTGCAGGACGACGCAGGCTTCCTTGTCGCGGCTCAGCGCATCGAGCGACATGGCCAGCTTGAGCAGGTTATCGGCGGCCTTTGGCCCGTCCGGCAGGGCTTCGAAGCCCTGCCGGAAATTATCGGCGGCGTTGACGAAGTCGCGCCGGATGTAATAGGTTTCGCCCTCCCAGTAATAGGCATTTCCCACCAGCGGGTCCTTGGGATATTTCTTGGTGAAGGCGTCGAAAGAATTGGCCGCCTGTTCATATTGCGTCTGGTTCAGCAGACGGAACGCATAGTTATAATGGTCGCGCGGGGTGGAAAAGTTGCTTTTCTCCTGGTTTGGTTGCGGCGGATGCAACATGCCGTCACCGGCGGTAGTCGGCCCTTGCGGGGTAGGTGGAGCTTGCAGTTTCCCTTCTGGGGTTGCAGGCGGTGGTTGAACCGGTGCCGGGCCGGCGGCAGGCGCAGCGCTGGCCAGTTGATTGAAGCGGAAATCGGTATCTTTCTGCAGCTTGTCAAGATTTTCGGAAATCTTACGCCCCTGATTTTCATTTTCCTCGACTTTACCGCGGAGATTCCGCAATTCATTTTCAATAGTGCTTAAGCGCACTTCCAGCTGCGCCGCTCCGCCCGGCGGGATATCGGCATCGGTGGCCCCGGCTGCGGGCGCTCCGCCCCGCGATACCTGACGTTGCAGCAACATGATATCGTGCTCGAGCCGGTCCACACGTTCCATGACCTGCGCGTTATCGTTCGTTTGCGCCAATGAGGGCAGAGGCGCCAGCGCTGTAGAAAACGCCAGAAGTGGAAGAATAAGCCTTAAAATTTTCATGCCGGTAAAAATATAAGAATTCTTTGTAACTTTCCAGCACGTTTTAAAAACATTTCGCCCTGCCTCAGGAGAAGCAGGGCGAAAAACCGGACCCCGCGCAGCCTGCTCCGGCGAAGGCCGGGGGCGGGGAGTAAGCATTACTGGTTGGTGATCACCGATACGGCGCGGCGATTCTGGCTCCATGCCGATTCGTCCGAACCGATCACAGCCGGGCGTTCCTTGCCGTAGCTGATGGTCGAAATGCGGCTGGAAGCAATACCGAGGCCGACCAGGTATTTCTTGGTGGTGGAGGCACGGCGTTCACCCAGCGCGAGGTTGTATTCGCGGGTGCCGCGCTCGTCGCAATGGCCTTCGACAGTGATGTTAACGCTGGGATACAGTTTCAGCCATGCCGACTGGCGCTCCAGCGTCTGCTGGGCATCGGAAGACAGCTCAGAGCTGTTATAGTCGAAAAACACGCGGTCGCCGACATTCTGTGTCAGGTCTTCCTGACTGCCTTTGGCGACCGGGGCGCCAGTAGCGTTACCACCGGTGCCGCCTTTGCCGGAAGTGGAGGTGGGTGCCGTTTCGCAGGCTGCGAGCAGCAATACGGCCGAAAGAACGGCCAGTGATTTAATAAATAGGTTCATAAGGTAACTCCTCACCAAAAAGTTCAAAAAAATATTATAAAACAATATATTAATTTAAGATCAGCCATTGCTCAGTGTTATTTATAATGTAATGAATTAGCGAAAATCTGCTATAAATCAATAGTTATTTAATAACGCGTCAACCTTTATTCCAAAACCACCTCCTTGTGTTATAAGGGCAACAGGGGCGACCATGCCGGATCGGAGGCATCCATCGGGGTCAACTCTTCCCGCAGGTTATAACCGGTCACGTCAATGGTATAAAGCCGGGTATTGCCCGTCTTGCTACGGCTGCCCTGAAACTGGCGGTGGAAGATGATAACCCGGCCGTTCGGCGACCAGCTTGGGCCTTCGTCGAGATAGCTTTCGGTCAGCAGCCTCTCGCCGCTGCCGTCCGGGCGCATGATGCCGATATAGAACCGGCCCCCGGATATCTTGGTAAAGGCGATCAGGTCGGCGCGCGGCGACCACACGGGCGTGCCGTATTTCCCGTCGCCGAAACTGATGCGATGAATATTGCCGCCGTCGGCGTTCATGATATAGAGCTGCTGGGAGCCGCCGCGGTCGGAATTGAAGACGATCTGGTTGCCGTCGGGGGAATAGCTGGGCGAGGTGTCGATGGTGCCGCTGCCGGAGGTAAGCTTGATGAGGTTGCGGTTGCGCAAATCCATTTTGTATATCTGGGTGCTGCCGTTATGGGCGATGGACATGACGATCGAGTTGCCGTCGTTGGAAAAGCGCGGGGCGAACGACATCCCCTCGAAGATGCCCAGCGATTCTTCACGTCCCGTCTGCAGGTCGCGCAGGTACACGCGCGGTTGCTTGCCGGCGTAGGACATATAGAGGATTTCCTGCGAATTGGGCGAGAAGCGCGGCGTCAGTACGAGAAAACGCCCGTCGGTCAGGAATTTATGGTTTTCGCCGTCCTGATCCATGATGGCGAGGCGCTTGATGCGCTTAAGGTCCGGGCCGGACTCGGCGACATAGACGATGCGCGAGTCGAAATAGCCGCTTTCGCCGGTTAAGCGTTTGTAGATTTCATCGGCCATGATGTGGGCGATGCGCCGCCAGTTGCTTTGAAAGGTATTATATTCCTTGCCGGCGATCTGTTCCTCGCCGTAAACGTCCCACAGGCGGAACGCCACGCGTATTTTATCGCCGCCTTCGGGCGTGACCGTGCCGGTAACCAGCGCTGCGGCGCTGATCTGCCGCCAGTCGCTAAACCGCGGGGTGACTGTCTGCGCCGTGATCTGCTCGATGAAGGCGTTTCTGGAGATGGGGCGGAAAAGGCCTGAGCGTTCGAGGTCGGCCGAGACGACGCGCGTTATATCGGCGCCGACGGCGCTGCCGGACAGATCGGGCAGGGCAATGGGCATCGGCTCGATATTTCCCTTGGTGATGTCGATATGAAGAACGGCATAGGCCGGGGCGGGCAGAACCGTTGCCGCCAGCGCCAGCATTACGACTATAGACGATATACGAAAAAAACGATGTGACATTGCATACCTTTGATTTACGCTTCTAAAACGCATGATAAAAAATAAAAAGTCAATAGGGGCTAAGGGGAAGGCATAGGTTTCGATTCGAGTTTCAATTGTAATTGCTTCCATTTGGCATATTCGAATTCAGGAAGATCATGAAACGGGCTACATTGTTTAACGGCCAGAATAGCGGCGAAAGCAATTTTCCTGAAAGCGGGTTTTTTTTGAAAATCGGCTTTGCTTTCTTTATTTAAGGCGATGGCGACGACATTGCCTTTGCGATCCAGCGATGCATCCAGTACGACCGGTGGCATCTGGGCGGAGTTTTCCGTTTGCGGCGGAACCCAGCAACGCGCTATCTGGTTCATGATTATATCTTCGAGCGGAATTGCGGGCTGCGGCTTTGCCACGGGTTCCGGCACTGGCACCGGCCCGGCCTGATCCACCTCAAACGGCGACGCGCCGACGGTTTTTCCGCACAGAATAATCATGATCGTTACGCAGATAAAAGAATGTAAAATGGTTTTCATAAATTTAATTCAGCATATATTTGGGGTTGAAGGATAATTCCATATAGTGCCACGTGGAATATTTTTCCGGGGGCAGGTTTTTCAGGGTGTTGCATTCGTAAACGGCACGCATGGCGTTGTCGGCGGCTGCCCGGAAAAAACTATCGTTACTGGCGCGGTCCTGGCTTGCCTTTGACAGCTTGGCCTGAATTAGCGTGCCGTCGCTGTTATATTCGGCATTGACGACGGGAATCAGATTCTGCGCGTCCTTAGCTCCGGCAGGCACGCGCCAGCATTTGGCGATCTGACTCATGATGGCATCCTGTTCGGACAGCGACATCGGCAGGCCGGGATCATAGCGGTTGGATTCGCTCTTGCCGGGGGCGCTATCTTTTTTATCGTTTTTCTTGCCTTCCTTCTGCGCTGTTTTCATTTTGCTCAAAAGGGCGGCGAAATCATCTTCCTTAGTTTTTTTCTCCTCTTTTTTAGGTTCGGCTTTTTTAGGTTCGGGCAATTTTTCTTTGGGTTTTTCCACCTTCTTCGGCACGGCCAGAGGCGGCGGTGGCGGCACTGCTTCAGCGGCTTTTACCGGCGGCGAGGGCTTGGGCTGCTCGGCCTGTTTTTCTTCGGGTTTCTTTTCCTGTTCCGATTCGCTGTCCGACGGTTTGACGTTGGTGATGCCGGTGATCGGCAGCAACTCGACGGTAATGGCGAAAGGTTCATCCGGCGGTGAAGATATGAGGAACGAGGGCAACCCGAAAATCGCCAGCAGCAGGAACAACAGATGCAATAGCGTCGAATAGATAAGGCCTTTCCGGCGCTCACGTTTATAGTAAGGGATTTCGTTACGCATCATGTGTATTCCTCTCCCTCCGGGCCCAACGGGAGAGGGCGCTCATTGCTTCCCTCAAGCGATCTGATCGCACAACTATTTTTCCTTATCGGCAGCCGACAGGCTTGCCGGGTCGGTGATGAGGGCTACCTTGTTAAACCCGGCGGAATTGACTTCCGTTACCACTCCCATCATCCGCCCATAATCCACGCTTTTGTCGCCGCGCACGAAAATACGGGTATCTCTTTTTTCGCCATTGATAGCTTTCAGTTTTGCCTGCAGGTCTTTGAGTATCACCGGCGCTTCCTGTACGTAAATTTTTCCGTCGGACCTGACGGAAATGGTCAGCGGTTCGTCCTGCCCGGGGAGCGGGGCCGCCTTCGATTGCGGCAGGTCGACGGTGACGCCGGTCGTCATCATCGGCGCGGCGACCATGAAAATCACCAGCAGCACCAGCATAACGTCCACCATCGGCGTGATGTTGATTTCCGAAAATGGCTGCGAGCGCGCCTTGCGCCGTTTATTGGAGCCGTTGCCTAAACTTGCGCCCATCGGCATTATCCTTCCAGCTGACGCGACAGGATGGTGTCGAACTCGGTGCTGAAATCTTCGAGCTTGTTGGAAAAACGCGCCAGTTCGTTCGAGAATTTGTTGTAAGCGATTACCGCCGGTATGGCGGCGAACAGGCCGATGGCCGTGGCGAACAGCGCTTCGGCGATGCCGGGGGCGACGGCCACCAGCGAGGTGTTTTTCGACATGGCGATGCCATGGAAGCTGTTCATGATGCCCCATACCGTGCCGAAAAGGCCGATGAAAGGTGCTGAACTGCCGGTAGTGGCGAGGAATCCCAGTCCGCTTTCGACATGCTCAAGCTCGCGGTTGCGCGCCACCTGCATCACCTGCACGATGCGCTCGCGCAAAGACAGCCTGAGTCCCTGCGCAATGGTCGACGTGCTGTTCTTCGAGCGGAACCATTCCTCCATGGCGGCGACGAAAATGATGGCCATCGGGTGGTTGGCGCGTTTCTTGGTTTTTTCGTATAATTTGTCGAGCGCCTCGCTGGCCCAGAAATCGTTCTCGAAACGCTGCGCCTTGGCCTTGATGTTGCGGAACAGAAACCATTTCTCGAAAATAATCACCCAGCACCAGAACACGGCGAGCAAAAGCAGGACCATGTCGGTCTGGACGATCCAGTCGGCCTGTATGAACATGCCCCATATGGAAAAACTATGTACGGCCGATGTGCCCGCGAGACTGGTTGCGTCTACGCTTTGTACTGCTGTCGATACCGGATCTGCCATTTGGGAACCCCTATAATTCTATTTCTGCGAGTGATTAAAAACCTTCAACATTGCCTTACGCACGAATTCCGGAAGCTTAGCGAGCTTCATGCCAACGCCGACTACCGCCAGTTTAACCTCCATGGTTACCAGCGTTTCGTCACCGCAGCGTATCGTCTGGCGCAACTGCATACTGACCTTGCTTATATCGTGTAAACTGGTCTCGATTGTCAAGAGATCATCGAGCATGGCCGGCTTTAAAAATTCGCATGCGCATGTGCGCACGACAAAACCGATATTATGTTCATGCATCAGCTCCGACTGATCTAAACCGGCCATGCGCAATGCCTCAGTGCGCGCCCGCTCGGCGAATTTGAGGTAATTGGCATAGTAAACAATCCCGGCGGCGTCGGTATCTTCGTAATAAATGCGGATGGGGAAGGTGTGGGTCATGATCCCCTTCCCCCTCGTGGGGGAGGGTTAGGGAGGGGGGGAACCCTCAACGCATTCAGGCCATCCATAATCACCTGCAACACTCCCTCCACGTTTTCCACTACCTCATGATTCCAGAATCGCAGCACATGAAATCCCTCGCTTTTCAACCATGCGTCACGCTTTTCATCATAATGCTGTTGATCCGCATGTTGACCACCATCGAGTTCTATAATTAATTTCGGATCGTAGCAGGCAAAGTCAACGATATATCTGCCGATAGGCGCTTGCCTGCGAAACCGTGCTTCTTGGAGGTTTTGACGGCGCAGCCAGTACCAAAGCTTCTTTTCGACTTCCGTAAGATTTTTACGCAGATTTCTTGCGCGTATGACCGAAATATCTTTGCCTATGGTACGGCTTTCTTCCATTGAGGCATTCCCCCCACCCCGGCCCTCCCCCACAAGGGGGGAGGGGGAAGTAAGATCATCGCGGACGGGGAAAGAATGGGTGCCTTTCATAACACTCTTGGGGCAGGTAAGGCTTCAGGCGATTGCAACAACTGTGTATCGGTCAGGCCGCCCTGTATGTAAGCTACGGTTTCTTTGGCAATCAGTTTACGCAATGCTACTATTACCTCATCTTTAATGCTAGACATCCTCACCTTCATCCATGAGATCGATTAAGGGGGACATTGACGCCGGCGGTTTCAGCCCCAGATGTTTGAAGCATCCCTGCGTCAGCACTCTTCCCTGCGGGGTGCGCTGGAGGAAACCGATTTGCAATAAAAACGGTTCGATGGTTTCCTCGATGGCGTCGCGCTGCTCGGAGAGCCCGGCGGCGATGGTGCCGACGCCCACCGGCCCGCCCTGGTAATGGTCGGCGATGTAGCGCAGATAGCGGCGGTCGGCGGAATCCAGCCCAAGCTCATCGACTTCGAGGCGTTTCAGTGATGAATCAGCCAGTTTTTTGTCGATGACGGTATGCGAACCGGCATGGGCGAAATCGCGCACGCGCCTGAGCAGGCGGATGGCGATGCGCGGCGTACCCCGCGAGCGGCGGGCGATCTCATGCGAGCCGTCTCCGGTGATTTCAATATTGAGCAGCCCGGCGGCGCGTTCCAGCACGTGCTGCAGATCCGGCGTATCGTAAAAACGCAGCCGTAACGGGATGCCGAAACGGTCGCGCAGCGGCCCGGCGATCAAACCAAGGCGGGTAGTAGCGCCGACCAGCGTGAACGGTTGCAAATCGATACGCACCGTGCGCGCCGCCGGGCCTTCGCCGATCATCAAATCGAGCTTGTAATCTTCCATCGCCGGGTAGAGGATTTCTTCGACGGCGGGATTGAGCCGGTGGATTTCATCGACGAATAAAATATCGCCCGCCTGCAGATTGGTCAGCACTGCCGCCAGGTCGCCCGCCTTGGTCAGGATGGGGCCGGACGTCGGGCGGAAACCCACGCCCATTTCGCGGGCGATGATTTGCGCCAGCGTCGTTTTGCCCAGCCCCGGCGGGCCGTAGAGCAGCACATGGTCGAGCGCGTCCTTGCGCCCGCGCGCCGCCTTGATGAAGACGCGCAGATTGTCGCATACTTCCTTCTGGCCGGTGAAATCGTCGAACGCCAGCGGGCGAATCGTCGCCTGTGCGAGATCTTCCTCGTTGAGGATCGGATCGGTAAGAGGATTTTTTTCGGCGGCTTCAGCGGTCATTTGCATACCCCTCTATTGTCATCCTCGGGCTTGACCCGGGGATCCATCTAAAATTATACCGCGCCCACGGCGCTCTGCAATGGATCCCCGCCTGCGCGGGGATGACAAGAAAAAAGTTAGCCACGCACCAGCTCCTTCAAGCTTAATTTTATCAACTGGTCGAGGCTGGCTTTGCCGCTCGTATTCTGGCTGGCCTTGAGCGCGGCGGTATAGGCTTCGCTACGCGTATAGCCGAGATTGACCAGCGCCGAGATGGCATCATCCGTCGCTCGTTGCTCGTCGCTCGTTGCTCGGGAAGTTTTTTCTTTCTTGCCAGCGACGAGCGACGAGTAGCTAGTGACGGGGAGTTTCGTCACCTTATCCTTCAGCTCGGTGACGATGCGTTCGGCGAGTTTCGGGCCGATGCCGCTGATGGCTTTGAAAGCGGCGATGTCGCGGGCGAGGATGGAACGGGTGAGCTGCTCCGGTGCGTAGGCGCTGAGGATAGCCAGCGCCGTCTTGTTGCCGACGCCCTGCACGGTAGCGAGCAACCGGAACCAGTCGCGCTCGACGCTATCGGGGAATCCATACAGATGGATATGGTCTTCGCGCACATGCGTCTCGATAATCAGCTGCGCCGCTTCGCCCGCCGGTGGCAATGCCGCCAGCGTCCGGCCCGAGCAGAATACCAGGTAACCGACGCCGCCGACATCGAGGATGACATTGTCCTCGTCCACCGCATCGATGCGCCCGCGTAATTTTCCGATCATAATTCCCCATTTGTCATTCCCGCGAAAGCGGGAATCTGATTTTTATCACGTACTGGATCCCTGCTTTCGCAGGGATGACAAAAAATCCCTTTGATGCGCATGGCAAATCGCCACCGCCAGCGCGTCGGCGGCGTCGGCTTGTCTGGCGTTGCTGGCTGGCAGTAAAACTTTGACCATCATGCCCACCTGTTTTTTATCGGCATGCCCGGCGCCGACGACGCTTTTCTTGACCATATTGGCGCTATATTCATACACCGGCAGGCCGCACAGGGAAAGCGTTAAAAGGATGCCGCCGCGCGCCTGCCCGAGCTTGAGCGTCGAACTGCCGCTGACATTGACGAAGGTTTCCTCGACGGCGGCTTCGTGGGGTTTATGCTTGAGAATGGCGGCTTGCAGCCCGTCATGCAGCTGCTTGAGGCGCTCAGCCATCGGGAGTTCGCTGTCGGTTTTGATAGTGCCGCAATCGACAAAAGAAAGCCGGTTGGATTTTGAAACGATGATGCCCCAGCCGGTACGCTGCAATCCTGGATCTATTCCCAGGATGATTGTCATGCAGAGAGCGCCGTCATCAGCATCTCCGGTATCTCGAAATTCGAGAATACTTCCTGCACGTCGTCGCTGTCTTCGATGGTTTCGATCAGTTTGAGCAGGGCGCGCGCCTGCTCTTCATTGACCGGTACGGTATTTTTAGGCTGCCATGTGAGCTTGGCGGATTCCGGCGCGCCGAAGGCTTTTTCCAGCGCGTCGCGCAGTTTCGCAAAACCGTCGGAGGCGCCGGTGATGATGTGCGATGTGCCGTCGAATTCGCAGTTGTCGGCCCCCGCTTCGAGCGCCACTTCAAACATTTTTTCCTCAGTGGCGACTTTGGCCGGATAAACGATCCGCCCGACATAATCGAACATGAAGCTGACGCTGCCCGATTCGCCCATCGCACCGCCCAGTTTAGTGAAAGCCGAGCGCACGTCGGAGGCGGTGCGGTTGCGGTTGTCGGTCAGGGCCTGCACGATGATGGCAACGCCACCGGGGCCGTAGCCCTCGTAGCGCACCGGCTCGAAATTATCGGTATCGGTGTTGCCCGAACCGCGCTTGATGGCCGCCTCGATGCGGTCGCGCGGCATGTTCTCCTCGCGTGCCCATTGCACGGCGGCGCGCAGGCGCGGATTACTGGCCGGGTCGGGCGTGCCACCTTTACAGGCGGAAATGATTTCGCGCTGAACCTTGGTCAGGACTTTCGCTTTTTTGGCATCCTGCGCGCCTTTGCGGCGCATGACGTTCTTAAAATGGGAATGGCCTGCCATGGCAGGCCTACTGCACAAATAAATCGACGCGGTCCGGATCGCCGCCGGGGTTTTTATCCCCTTCGGCCTGCACGTTGATGCGCAGGTTGTTTACCCCGGCATCGATCAGGTATGCCCGCACCGACAAGGCGCGCGACAGCGATACGCGGCGAGCCGTGCTCACCTGGTCCCCGGCCGCCGAGGCATAAGCAATCAGGGTGACGCGCTGTTTCTCATTGAGTATGAGTTGCTTGGCCAGCTTGTCGAGCGCATCCTTCGTGGAAAGCGGCACTGCAGTTTCAGTGGTCTTGAAGGGTATGCGCAAGGCCGGCGGGCCATTATTGGCCGCAGCCTTAACGGGCGGTGTTGAGGGACTGGCAGGTTCTTCTTGTGCCTTGGTGGTAGGCCCAGCCACGGCCTGATCGGTAGCTTTAACGGCAGCCGATTCTTCAGGCGGCTTTGCCGGTGGCGGAGGTGGAGGCGCAGCAGCCGGAAGAGGAGGTGGCGGTGCCGGTTGCACAGGTGGAGGCGGAGGAGGTGCAGCAGCCACCGGAGGCGGCGGTGGCGCAGGTTGTACAGGAACAGGCGCCGGTTGTGCAGGCGGCGGCGCAACTGGTTTGACCGGAGCCGGTGGTGGCACCGGTTTTGCAGGCGGAGGGGGAGGAGGCGCAGCAACCGGGGCAGGCGGTGCGGGCTGTTTCTTTTTTTCTTCCTTTTTCTTTACGGGCTTCTTTGCCGGTTTTTTGGCTTTGGCCTTCTTTGCAGGCTTAGGTTGTTCGATGATTTGTCCTTTCGGTCCTTCCACCCAGACCAGCCGCGGCGCTCCTGAGGGCTGCCCCTGTGCGGCGGCCGGTGGCGGCGCAGCAGGCGCCTGTGCAGGGGCGGCTTGATCGGCATGCTTTGCATTATCCAGAACGTCAAGATTCAGCTCGACGGAGGGAGGAGCTGCCGCTGCCGGCTGGACATCCTGAGCGAATGCGCCGGAGGGAATGATTGCCAGGCACAGGGTCGACAGGGTCCCCAGAATGGCAAAAAAACGTTTTTTCTTTATATAAAATGCAAAACCGTGTGACATGGCTATAAATTTACCCTGATAGTACAAATGTGTTATTATAATGATTACGGAAAATTAGTGGTTTAAGCAACCAAAATTTAATGTTTGTAACTTAATCACGCTGTTTTTGAAAGTAATTCCTGAATCGGCAAATGGAGATGGCGGTTACTGCCGATAATGGCTTTCGCATAGGTATCGGCAGGCTGGCCGGTCAGTTCCGTGACTATACCGCCCGCTTCCTGCACCAGCAATAGGCCGGCGGCGATATCCCACGGCTGGACCGTATAATGCCAGCAGGCATCGATCCTGCCGGCGGCAAGATTGGCAAGATCGAGGGCGGTCGCGCCGAAATCGCGGATAATAGCGCCGCACTGGGATACGCTGTCGAAAAGGATGCGCCCGCGATGGTCGCCTTTGGGCACAAAGCGGAAGCCCCCTGTCACCAGCATCGAATCTTCGAGCGCAGGGCGCGATGAGACTGCCAGCTTGCGGTTATTGAGGAACGCGCCTTTACTTTTTTCGGCGGTGAACAAATCATTATGAATGGGATCGAAGATGACGCCGGCGATGATCTCGCTTTTGCCGCTGGCGTCTTTTTTCTCAAGCCCGATCGATATGCAGAAATAGGGAATGGCGTGGATGAAGTTGCTGGTGCCGTCGAGCGGGTCGATGATCCAGCGGTGGATGCCATCCTTGCCCGCCACCTCGCCGCCTTCTTCGAGCAGAAAGCCGTAATCCGGGCGGGCTTTAGACAGCTCGCGCTGCAATAATTTTTCCGTCCTGATGTCGGATTGAGTAACGAAATTGGCAGTACCCTTGCGCGAAACCTGCAACTGGTCGACCTCACCGAAATCGCGCAGCAATCCCTTTCCTGCCTTGATGGCAGCGGCGCTCATGACATTGATTAAGGCCGAGTTCATTATTTACGATGCTTTCGCGCGCTCGACATATTCCAGCGTCGAGGTGTCGACGATGATGGTTTCGCCGGCGGGAATGAAGGGCGGGACCATGACGCGCACGCCATTTTCCAGGATAGCGGGCTTGTAGGACGATGCCGCCGTCTGGCCGCGCACCACCGGGTCGGCCTCGACAATCTTCATCGCCACTTTCTGCGGCAGCTTCACCGACAGCGGCTTGCCTTCGTAGGTTTCCATCTCCACCGTCATGCCGTCCTGCAAAAAGGGCAGGGCAAGGCCGATCAGTTCCTTGGGCAGGCTGAACTGCTCGTAATTCTCATTGTCCATGAAGGTCAACGAATCGCCGTCGGCGAAAAGGAAATTGCACTTGCGCGAATCCAGCGACACGCGCTCGATTTTTTCGTCGGACGCAAAGCGCGGCGTATTCTTGGTGCCGGTCTTGATGTCCTTAAGCTCAACCTGGTTGAAGGAGCGCAAATTACCCGGCGTGCGGATTTCATGCTTCACCACCAGCCACAGCTTGTCCTGCCATTCAATGACCATGCCCATTCTGACTGCTGAACCGTCGATTTTCATTTTCTACCTCATCAATTACATTCAAAGTGTATTTTGTATCCCCGTGTGTTTAGAAGAAGGTTTAAGCGATTCAGTTAAAACTTCTTGCTTCGTCATCATCCTGTATTTATCAAAAATCTTATCAAAGGCTCTTTTACATTTCTCATTATTTTTATAAACAGGGTCGTTCACAATAATATCCCGCATGGTTTCTCTCACTGGCTTGCCTTCCTCATCCGAGTGAGTTATTCCGGTAAAGTTCACGGCTTTATCCAAAAGCTGTTGCGACCAATTTCCTTGTACTGCGGCAAGCAATTTTTCTAATACGCGAGTCACTCTTTCCCAGGAATCGTTCAAATCCTTTATCTGCACTTCATCACGAATTACCTCAAACAAGGGCGTCACACCCTCCTCTGTTTCCTGAGCAATCAAGCTGCCATAACGGAGGTTTTTAATAAGAGGAATAGCTCTGACGGGATGGCCAGTTTCAAAGGATAGTTTAATTTCTGCGCGTAAATCCTCAAAATTATCTTTTTCATTAAAAGGTAAATCTTTTACCATAGATAGTTTACTCAGTTATTGCCTTATTAAATTCTTCCACTGCTTTTCCTGGTCCCTGGGGGTGCTCCCACACGGCGGTGATTGCCGCGATGAAATCCGCTCCGGCCCTGACCAGCGGCGCACAATTGCTGGGGGTGATACCACCAATCGCCACGCAGGGCAAGACCATATATTGCTGCCACCACTCAAGAATATCAGGTTTGGGTGTGCCGTATTTCGCCAGCGCCTCGGGGCTTTTGCTTTTGGTCGGGTAAAACGCTCCGAACGCCACGTAATCCGCGCCTTCCTCCCCCGCGACCATGGCCAGGTGCTTTGAGTCGTGGCAACTGACGCCGATAATGCGGTCCGGCCCGACGATGGCGCGGGCATTTTTGAGCGGCCCGTCATCCTGCCCGATATGCACCCCGTCGGCATTGCATTTCACCGCAAGGTCGGGCCGGTCGTTGAGGATAAACGCCGCATTATGCTCATGGCATATAGGAATCAATGTCTCGGCAGCTGTGAGAATTTCTGCATCGCCTGTGCCTTTAAGCCGCAACTGAAAACTGCCCACATCGCCACCGGAAAACGCCTCTTTCAATGCTTGTATGAAAGCGGGAAGGTCAATGGCCGGAGGGCTGATGAGATAGAGGCGGGTTCGTTCCATAATCCTTGTCATCTCCGGGCTTAACCCGAGGATCCATCTTTATAAAGGCAATGGATTCTCGGCTCAAGGCCGAGAATGACAAAAGATGGCGGAATGACGATTATATCTCACCCTTATAAATACTCACAATCGTATCCAGCAGCTTCAATGCCTCATCCCTCGGCCTCTGAAAAGTATTGCGGCCGATAATGGAGCCGTTGCCGCCGCCGTCGCGGATGGCTCTCGCTTCGTCGAAAATATCCTGCTCGCCCTTGGCGGCGCCGCCGGAAAATACGACGACGCGCCGGCCGTTGAAGCAGGCCTGCACGACATGGCGAAAACGCGCCGCCGCTGTGCTTATGTCGATTTTTTCCGATTCATAGATTTTTTTGGCCTCAGGCTGTTCGATATGCGCCGTCGGCGGCTTGACCTTGATAATATGCGCGCCGAGCAGGGCGGCCATATGTGCGGCATAGGCGCATACATCCACCGCCGTTTCGCCGTCCTTACTGAGATTGCCGCCGCGCGGGTACGACCAGATGACGGTGGCAAGGCCTTTGGCCTTGGCCTCTTTTGACAGCTCGCGGATTTCTTCCATCATGGAAAGGGCCGCATGCGAGCCGGGATAAATAGTGAAGCCGATGGCCGCGCAGCCGAGGCGCACGGCATCGCTGACCGAAGCGGTTACGGCCTGGTCGGGAACGCTATCCTTGGGCGCCAGCGAATTGGCGCTGTTAGCCTTGAGGATGGTGGGAATTTTGCCTATAAAGGTTTCAACGCCTGCTTCCAGCATGCCCAGCGGCGCGGCATAAGCATTTAAACCGGCATCGATGGCCAGCTGATAATGATAATGGGGATCGTAAGCCGCCGGATTTTTGGCGAAACTGCGCGCCGGGCCGTGCTCGAAGCCCTGATCGACGGGAAGGATGACGACTTTGCCGGTGCCTCCCAGCTTGCCGTGCATAAGGATGCTGGCGATGCTGGCTTTGGTCTTGGCGCTGTCGCTTTCGTAGGCGCTCAGGATTTTTTCGATTTGGGGTGTGAGTTTCATAGGGCGTCGCTCGCTGTTCGTTGGTCGTTCAACGTCCATAGCGGGTTTTGCGGAAGGTTTCAATAGGCCGTCACTTCAACCTGTACGCCCCCCGGAATTCATCCAGCGCTGTGAACCGGCCTTTGGGGTCGACAAGGCTTTCGGTCGAGCCCAGTATCAGGATGCCGTGGGGCTGGAGAGCGCATGTCATTTTTTCGGTAATCTGCGCCTTGGTGGCATCGTCGAAATAAATCAGCACGTTGCGGCAGAAAATAATGTCGAATTTTCCCAGTGGCGAATAATTCTCAAGCAGGTTCTGCGTCCTGAACTGCACCATCGAGCGGATAGCGTCCTTGAGTTGCCACGACGTATCGGGCAGGGCCTGAAAATATTTTATCAGCATCTGGATGGGCAGGCCGCGCTGCGCCTCGAATTGCGAATAGATGCCAAGCTTGGCTTTTTCGACGACTTTCCCGGCGAGGTCGGTGGCGACGATGTCGAAACGCCAGCCCGGCATTTTGGCGGCGTCTTCCTGAATGCAGATGGCGACGGAATAGGGTTCCTGCCCGGTGGAGCAGGCGGCGCTCCAGATGCGCATATGTTTTTGCATCGACAGTTTTTGCATCAGCATCGGGAATACGATCTGGCGCAAATGGTCATACGGCTTGATATCGCGGAAAAAGGAGGACTCGTTGGTGGTCATCGCCTCGGTGATTTCCACCAGCATGTCTTCGGCCGGATTGAGACGCACCAGCTCGCAAAGATGCGACAGGTCGCGCAGGTTGCGGATGCGGGCGACGGGCAGCAGGCGGCTTTCGATGAGGTAAACCTTATCCTCGGTCAGCGTCAGGCCGGAGCGTTTTTTGAGCAGGTCGGCCAGCAATTTGAATTCATCGGGTTTCATCAGCGCTTCCCGTCGATCTGGGCAATCAGGTAACCGCCGATGTCCGGCAACGGCAGTACAGCTTTGCACAATTTATTCTCTACGACCGCTTTGGGCATGCCATACACCACGCAGCTCGCCTCGTCCTGCGCGATTACGCTGCCGCCCTGTTTTACTACTTCCTTTGCGCCTTCCATGCCGTCCTGCCCCATACCGGTCAGTACCAGTACCGCCAGATGGTTTCCGTAAATGGAGCTTAAAGACCGCAGCATAGGGTCGGCTGCCGGGCGGCAGAAATTCTCCGGCGGCTCCTGATTGATGCGCAGTACGGTGACGCCGTTCGCATTCTTTTCCGCCACCATGTGATAATTGCCGGGGGCGAGGTAAGCGTATCCCGGTGCCGCCGTTTCCCCGCCCCTGGCTTCAATGCAGTGTCTGCTTCCCGCCTTGCCGAGATGGTCGGCGAGAATAGTGGTGAAGGTAGGAGGCATGTGCTGGGTGATGAAAATCGGTATGCCTTGCAGCTGCCCTTTAATCTGCCCAAAGAGCGTCATCAGCGCCTGCGGCCCTCCTGTCGACGAAGCGATGGCCAGTGCCTTGATTCCCATCGGATTGAGCGGGGCGCCAATCGGGAGCATTATCTTGGGCGGCTCTTTGAGCGTGGATGACGGTGTTTTTACCGCCGGTCCGGTGACGGGGGTTAGCGGCGGCGGGACGGCTGGGCGGGCGCCGCCCAGCGCTTTTATCTTATCGGTCAGTTCGCGGTAGAAAACCTCTACCTCATTGCCGGATTTCGCCGACGGCTTGGCAAGGTAATCGGATGCGCCGAGCGCCAGCGCCCGCATGCTGATCTCGGCGTTATGCAGGCTGAGCGTCGAGGCGATGATAACGCGGGTTCCGGGAGATACCTTGAGCAGTTCGGGCAGGGCGGTGATGCCGTCCATCACCGGCATCTCGATATCGAGCACGATGACGTCGGGGCGGGAATCCCTGGCCATGGTGATAGCCATAGCGCCATTGGCCGCAGAACCGGCAATGGCAATCTGCGGATCGGCGGACAGGGCTTTATTCATCAGCCCGCGAATGATGGCTGAATCGTCTACCAGAAGTACTTTTACAGGCACATTATATCCCTTTTTTAAACCGTGCCGTCCTGGCCTAGCTTGCAATCATGCCGATTTGTTGTAATTTTCCTTTGATAATCTCGGCATCGAAAGGCTTCATCACATACTCGTCGGCGCCTAAACTCATGGCCTGCATGATATTATTCATTTCGCTTTCGGTCGTGCAGAAGATCACTTTGGGAATGGCGCCCTCAGGCATGGCCCGCAGGGTTTTCAGGAACTCCAGCCCGTTCATGACCGGCATGTGCCAGTCGAGCAGGATTAAATCCGGCTTTTGTCCCCCGCAATAATTGGCGGCCTGCTGGCCATCCTCGGCTTCGGATACGCTAAACCCGAGTCCTTCCATAATACGGCGTTCGAGCTTGCGCACTATTTTGGAGTCGTCGACAATCAGGCAAGAGGACATGTTTAAATCCTTATAGTGTTAACAAGGTAGGGACATCGACCAGTACCATCAACTCGCCATCCAGCTTATAGATGCCCGATGCAATTTCCTTCCAGCACCCGCTTAAATTAGCGGGGGTTTTTTCAATCATGGCGGCAGACGCTGTCAGCACTTCGCCGACGCTGTCGACCATCAGGCTATAGAGCTCGCCCTTCAGCTCGACGACGACGAACGTGCTTTTAAGTTCCTTATCCCTGGGCGGTAATTTCAGGCGGCGGTGGACATCGATGACGGTAACGATGCGGCCGCGCAGGTTGAGCGATCCGGCTATTTCCGGCGATGCCAGCGGTATGGAAGTTACTTTTTGCTGGCGCAGCACGTCACGTACATGTTTTACCTCGATACCGAACAATTGCTTGTCGATGCGCATGGTGACATACATGGGGCCGTCTTCAACCATGGCGCCGTATTCGATCTTGCCGGATGCCGCTTGCGTGCTCATCGTCAATGCCTCGCCTGGGATTTTTCAAGCGAAAGGCAGCGCGATACCGATTGCAGCAGACCCGGCCGGTCGGTCTTGAC
>Ga0207009_1053_pt1 | contig 19308 bp, 20 predicted proteins | sample Alteio_BWMinCont_81_FD_153479 | JGI IMG/M metagenome (GOLD analysis project Ga0207009, IMG submission 153479) | Enriched cells from forest soil in Barre Woods Harvard Forest LTER site, Petersham, Massachusetts, United States -... | ecosystem: Environmental > Terrestrial > Soil > Temperate forest >... | reverse complement strand
AAACCAGGTGACCAGCACAGCTAAGTTTAATTTAACTACGCAGGTTATACCCGCCGCTCACTATGCCGAGCTGCAACAATACCTGGACGCTGTAGCTAAAGCGCAAAATAAAAAGCTGGTACTTAAACGGAAGGCATAAATTTGCTGAATGATTTTCCGTCTTGATGACCGCTTAGTGTTTCCCGACCCCGTCCTGGCCGAGCCGGACGGTTTGCTGGCCGTGGGTGGCGATTTGTCGACCGAACGCCTATTGCTGTCTTACCAAAACGGAATATTTCCCTGGTATAGTGATGAGACCCCCATTTTATGGTATTCGCCGCATGAACGGTTTGTAATTTATGCAGATGAATTGAAGATATCCACCAGCATGAAAAGGTTTTTGCGAAAGAAGCCTTTTACAATAACGGTCAATAAATCCTTTAAAGAGGTGATTGAAGCCTGTGCCACTATGGAAAGAAAGGACCAGGATGGTACGTGGATCACTGCGGATATGCAAAATGCCTACTTAAAATTACACCAGCAGGGCTATGCCCATTCGATAGAAGTATGGCAGGGTGATAATTTAATCGGCGGCATGTATGGCATACCCGTTGGCAATGTGTTTTGTGGCGAAAGCATGTTTAGCCGGGTCAGCAATGCCTCAAAAGCTGCTTTGATATACACCTGCGGACTTTATAAAATGATAGATTGCCAAATGCCAACCGAACACCTGGCATCAATGGGCGGCAGAATGATTAGCAGAAAAGAATATATGGATGCTTTGCGGGATAGTGAGTAACTTTAGCAAAAAATGTTGTCATTCTGAGCGATAGCGAAGAATCTTCTCAAAGCGATAAGCAATTTGCTTTACATGGCGTATAAGATCCTTCGCTATCGCTCAGGATGACAATCCTAATCTATATGCAACAACCCAGCACAAAAGAACGGATAATATTAGGCATAGACCCGGGAACGGCTGTAATGGGCTATGGACTGGTAAAAGAGATCGGCACAAAAACTGAACTGATAAGCCTGGGCGTGGTGAAGATGGATAAAATAGACGATCATATGCTGAAGCTGCAGCGGATCTTTGAAAAAACGGTTGCATTAATTGACAATTACAAACCGGACTGTCTTGCTATCGAGGCCCCATTTTATGGCAAAAATATACAGGTAATGTTGAAACTGGGCCGGGCACAGGGCGTTGCAATGGCCGCGGCGTTATCGCGAAATATTGAGGTTACTGAATACTCTCCCCGCAAAATCAAACAATCTATAACCGGCAATGGAAATGCCACGAAGGAACAGGTGGCTGCCATGTTGCAAAACCTGTTAAATTTTAAAGAGACGCCCGACTTTTTAGACGCTACTGATGGCCTTGCCGTAGCCGTTTGCCATTCATTTCAAAAGATACCTACCGGCAAGACCGGCAGCAAAAAATCTTACTCAGGATGGAATACTTTTGTAAAAGATAATGCTAAGCGCATTGTTTAATTAATGCGTGGTATTAAACCTACTGTCATTCTGAACGAAGTGAAGAATCTTGAAGCGACAGGCAAAGCGTTTGCTTATCAATTCAGGATTCTTCGCTCACGCTTAGAATGACAAATGTGCCAACGCTTCGCGAATCTTCAAAGCCGTTGCTTCAAACTCTTCAGGCGTAAACTTCAATTTTGGGCGCGAAAAATTCATGTCATCCATAACATTCATCGGGATCAGATGAATATGGGCATGTGGCACGTCGAGGCCGATAACGGTAACGCCAATCCTTTTACAAGGAATAGCTTTCTTTAAACCGGTGGCTACTATTTTAGCAAAGATCTGCAGCCCGGTATAGGTTTCATCATCAAGGTCAAAAAGATAATCTACTTTCTTTTTAGGGATAACCAATAAATGGCCCTCTGTAAGTGGTGCAATATCCAGGAAAGCTAAAAACTCAACGCTTTCGGCAACCTTGTAGGCCGGTATTTCGCCTGCTACTATTTTTGAGAAGATGGTCATGCGAATGTTTTAAGTTATACGTTTTACGTGATACGTTTTGTAGCCGGTACGTACAACGTATAACGCCAAACGTACAACAAAATCTAACGACTTATCTCTAATATTTCAAACTCTATCTTTCCTGCCGGAACAGTGATTTCTGTCTTTTCGCCTACTTTTTTACCTAATAAACCTTTGGCTATAGGTGAGGCTACTGATATTTTACCGGCCTTCATATCTGCTTCGCTTTCTGACACCAGCTGGTAGCTCATCGTCATGTTATTGGTTAAGTTCTTGATCTTAACAATAGACAAAGCGAGTACTTTTGACGTATCTAATTTAGACTCATCCAGCAATCGTGCATTGGCAACCGCTTCCTGCATTTGCGAAATTTTGGCTTCATGCAGACCCTGGGCTTCTTTTGCCGCATCGTATTCTGCATTTTCTGACAGGTCGCCCTTATCTCTTGCTTCGGCAATGGCTTTTGAAATATTAGCCCTGCCGGTAGTTTTTAAATACTGTAATTCTTCCTTTAATTTTTCTAAACCTTCCTTGGTATAGTATGATACCTCTGCCATAACCCTATAAAAAATTGTTAGTTAATTCTTCTCAAAAAAAAACCGCCCTTCCTGTTTTAAGAAGGACGCAATGACTTTAAAAACAAACAAGACTATGTAGGCATGCCCATATAGTCTTGTTTTGTGTAAAACGAAGATAAGTGATTTAAATTTTATTCTCCAAATTTTTTAGCTGATTATTATCAAATCAAATTTAGCGCGATGAGCTTTGAAGCCATAACTTCGCTTATCCTGCGGTATGAATCAAACGTCCAGCCGGCAACGTGCGGCGTTAATATCACTTTTCCGGATTGCCGCAACTCATCGAACCAAACCTGCTCGCCTAATGCCGGAAATTTCTCCACCTCAAGTACATCCAACCCTGCGCCCAATATTTTGCCTTCTTTAATGGCATTAAGTATGGCGCTGATTTTAGCTACCTTGCCACGCGACGCATTGATAAAAAAGATAGGCTTTTTAAAATGGAACAGGTATTCATCATTTACCATTCCATTGGTTTCCGCAGTTAAAGGGATGTGTAAACTCAAAACATCGCTATGCTTTACAATTTCTTCCATGCTTACTTCACGGGCATACTTATCGCTAAAGCCGGTTTTGTATTTATCATAAGCAATAACATTTACCTCGAAGCCCGAAAGCTTTTTAGCAAAGCTTCGGCCCATAAAACCATAGCCGATAATTCCAACCGTTTTGCCTTTCAGCTCGTAACCGCGGTTGGCTTCACGTTTCCATTGCCCGGCGCGTATTTCGGCATCGGCGGTGTTAAAATGATTCATCAGCGCCAGCAATAAGCCAACGCAATGCTCGCCTACTGCATCCATATTGCCTTCGGAGGCATTGATCAGTTGAATGTTTTTCGATCCTGCATAAGCCTCATCGATATTATCCAGCCCGGCACCGGCACGGGCAATAAAACGGAGTTTTTCCCCGGCGTCTATTACCTGGCGGTCAACATTAAATTTGGAGCGGATAACCAGGCCCTCGTAATCACCTATAATTTGCAGCGCCTGGTCCAGTTTAATTAATGGCTGGTAATCACACTGGTAACCGGCGGCTTCTACCTGTTTGATGAAAATGGGATCGATGTCGTCGGCGATAAGTATTCGTTGTTTCAATAGTGTATATTTTATCAGGGGTCAAATATACACAACTAAACATCAACACAATTAAAGCAAAACATAGCGCCGATAGTATGTGTTGTACTAATAGTCACCAACATTTCGTTATACCGAAGTATCTTATTAAGCAGGCTATGAAAACTCCAAAATTCAAAAAACTACGCGCTGAAATAAAGTTCCAGGCTCAAAAGCTTTCGCAGGATGGGTTTCAGCAGATATTTGACCGCATAGATCAGTTAAATATTAAAAAGGGGGTTGACAAAATGGGCCTCGATAAGTTTATTGACCAATGCGCTTACCTGGCCGCGGGCTCGGGCGTGATATCCGGCAGCGGTGGGATGTTGACCATGGTCATAGGTATGCCGGTCGATTTTATAAACCTGCTGACCCAGCAATTCAGGGTTACTATGGCTATCATGTATCATAATAAAGGCGATTATCACATAGGTTTTCCTGAATTTATAGCGCTGATAGCCACCTCGCTTAAAGTAGATGCCGGCGTAACCATAACCAAAACCATGATGGAAGGTGTTGCTGAAAAGCTGTTATTACTTGTTGGCACCCGCACCGCCGAGAGAATGGTGCCCGTAGTAGGTGCGGTAATTGGCGGTACCGCTAATTACCTGTTTATCAAGCGAATGGCCAAATCGGTAAAAATGATGCAACCAGCGTAGGAGCCGGCTGTTATGGTGTAAGACATCTACCGGTTTGCTGTTATCTGTTGGGTTATCTTAACGAAATCATTCACACTCAACCGCTCAGCACGCAGGTCAAGCAGTGGGTCCTCAATCATTTTTTCTTTGTTGATGAGCGACGATAGTGCATTGCGCAGTGTTTTACGTCGCTGATTGAATCCGGCTTTTACTACCTGCCAGAATAACTTTTCATCGCAATCCAGTTCCTTAATTTCATTTCGCGTTAACCGGATAACGGCAGATAATACTTTAGGTGGTGGATTAAATACGCCCGCTTTTACCGTAAACAAGTACTCCACTTTATAATAAGCCTGCAAAAAAACGCTTAATATGCCATACTCTTTACTGCCCGGCTTGGATGCGCAGCGCTCGGCCACCTCTTTTTGAAACATGCCCACAACCTCTACTACCTGGTTGCGGTTATCCAGCACCTTAAATAATATTTGCGAGGAAATATTGTAAGGAAAATTGCCAATGATGCCCAGCGGGCCATTAAACGTTTGTGCAAAATCCAGTTCCAGAAAATCCGCGTTAATTAATTTGCTGCCCAGTTTGGGATACTTTTTTTGCAGGTATTCATACGACTCGGTATCGATATCGATCAGGGAAACCTCATAGTCTGTCTTCTCTAATAAAAAATCAGAAAGTATACCCATACCCGGTCCAACCTCCAGCACCTGGCGGTATTTGTTTTCGGGGCGAAGGCTCTCCACAATTTTTGCCGCGATGTTTTTATCCGTCAAAAAATGCTGACCTAAATGCTTTTTTGCCCTTACTAACGTCATTATTAAATAAATATATCCGCAAATTAAGTCATATTTGTGGTTTAAGCGGGTAGTTTAGCCTTAAAATGTTTTTATTTGCATGATAAAGCTTAGGACTTAAAGCAGAAAGCTAAAAGCCAAACCCAAGAACAGATAATCAAAGCATCTAATAATCAGTGTAATCTGAAGCAATCGGTGTAATCATATAATATGAGCGAGAAAATTAAAATAGGTATCAGTATTGGCGATGTTAACGGCATTGGTTTAGAGATAATTATAAAAACTTTAGCCGATCCGCAGATCTATAATTATTGCACACCTATTGTTTACGGGCATACCAAGGTGGCCTCGTTTTACCGCCGGTTGTCCGGTATTAACGAGCTTAATTTTAATGTGATCGGCCATGCTTCAAATGCACAGGTTAAACGTGCAAATATGATCAACTGCTGGGAAGAGGATGTGAAGATAGAACCCGGTGTTGTTAATAAGGAAGTGGGTAAATATTCTTATTTATCGTTGGAGAGAGCCACATCCGACCTGGTAAAAGGCGATATAGACGCACTGGTTACTGCGCCCATTAATAAAGATAATATTCAAAGCGAAGCGTTTAATTTTCCGGGTCATACCGAATATTTGCAGGACAAGGATGGCGCTGCCGAATCGTTAATGTTTCTGGTGAGCGATACCCTGCGCGTTGGGGTGGTTACCGGGCATATCCCGATAGCTAAAGTAGCTACCAGCATTAGCGCCGAAAAAATAGTTTCGAAACTAAAGTTGATGAATACCAGTCTTCAAAACGATTTTTGGATCCGCAAGCCAAAAATTGCAGTGCTGGGCCTAAACCCCCATGCCAGTGACAATGGCCTAATTGGCGACGAGGAACAAACCATCATAACCCCGGCAATAGAGCAGGCGCGTGAGCAGGATGTACTGGCTTTTGGTCCGTACGCCGCCGACGGCTTTTTTGCTAACGGCACCTATTTGCAGTTTGACGCGGTATTAGCCATGTATCACGACCAGGGCCTGATACCATTTAAACAGATCGCTTTTGAATCCGGTGTTAATTTTACGGCGGGTTTAAAGTTTGTACGCACCTCGCCCGACCATGGAACCGCGTTTGATATTGCCGGGAAAAATGAGGCCTCGGAAGTGTCTTTCCGCGAAGCAATATTTGCTGCGATACATATTGTCAAGCATCGTTTAGAAAGCGCCGAGCTTGCCGAAAACCCTTTGGTTTTCACCAAATTAAGCCGGGATCGCGACTAAAATATCTGCGCAAAAAATTTTCTTTTTACTTTATTTTCATTGTATATTTGATAGACCAGTTATCAAATATACCCCGTATGAAAAAAGTTTCCGATATTCTTGCCCGCAAAGGCGGTAGCGTAGTTGCTATTGACGCCGATACCTCAGTTTTGGATGCTTTGAAACTGATGTCAGAAAAAAACATTGGTTCTGTCATTGTTACCGAGAACGGCGAATATGCGGGCCTTTTAACAGAACGGGACTACGCCCGTAAAGTAATCCTGAAAGGGAAATCATCCGACGAAACTACCGTACGGGAAATTATGAGTACCGGTCTGCCAAGAATATTGCCCAATAGCTCTATCGAAACCTGTATGCACATCATGAGCGAAAGCAACATCCGCTACCTGCCTGTTTTTCGCGAAGACGAGCTCTGCGGAATTATCTCTATCAACGATGTGGTTACCGAAACAATATTATCACACGAAGCCACGATTGAGCATCTGAAGAGTTATATACAATCGTAAAAGTTACTTCCTTTTGTGATAATCAAAAGATAGGCCTGCCACCAAACCAATGGTAGCATAGGCGTAACTATCCTGGAAATAAATATTATACTCGTCCTGCCCGCGATAGCCGCCGCCGGCCATTAGCGATACATTTTGCATAAACGGCAGTTGATAATAATATTTAAGCGAGATATTCAAGCGCTTTTTATAATCGGCAAAATTGTAATTGTTGTCTTTATCCAGGATATATTCAAAATCCAGCTGAAAGTGCATCCAATCGTCAAAATCCTTTTTACCCTGATCAATGGCATCGGTATATTTTTTAGCCAATGTGTACAACCAGTTTCCTCTCAAACGTACCCATCCGTATTTCCCTTCCAAAGCGTGGGCATATCCCAGCCCAATCAACGCAGCGTGCAATTCTAAACCAGCAGATTTATAGTCATTAATGATCACGTTTTCCTTATCTGTTCGGGTGCCGGTATGGTATAAAAACGTGTAAAAGTTGGTAGTGAATTTACCGCTGTCCACATTGATGGTCCCGTTAGGGTTGGCCGTTGGACCCTCAATACCATTGGAATGATGGTTGTAAGCCACCGAGAAAAATTTAGGATGGTAAATATCATTATTGGCCCTGAAATATACCACTAGTCCCGGCATATAACTGGGCGACTTTACCGGCGAGCCGAATGCCGCAAACAGCCGGATATTTATTTCGGGCGTGGCCACCAGGAAGAATGGCAGTTTAGGCGAATTAACCAGCACAAAATTGGCTACCAGGTCGGAGGTTAAGAGGGTTTTATTCGATCCGCCATATTCGTTGCCAAAAGTTGCTGGTTTTAAGTTTTGGGTGTAGATGTCATTAAAATCGGCGTTGAGGATTCGTTTGTTTTTTGTAGCGGTGTCTAATGTTTGTGCGAATGCGCCTGTAGTTAATATAACTAAAAGAAACAGGTAAAATACTTTAGTAAAGTTTTTCATAGATGAGGTAATTACGTGAATTATGGGCCCCCGGATTTTACGACATGCGGCTTGACGTTTTGGTTTCATGCACCCACGGTGTAACTTACCCCAACAATTTTCCGTATCTTGCGTACCACACAGAAAATATAGTGACATTCCAGGATTTTAATTTCAACGAACATTTATCAGACGGCCTTAATAGCATGGGGTACATCACCCCAACGCCCATCCAATCGATGGCCATTCCGCTTATTTTGCAGGGAAAAGATCTGATAGCCTGCGCGCAGACCGGCACGGGCAAAACCGCAGCCTTTTTATTACCGGTTTTAGAGCAGATCGGCACTACCGAAAAGCACCAAACCAGTACGCTTATACTTACCCCAACGCGTGAGCTGGCGCAGCAGATAGATCAACAGGTAGAGGGCCTGGCTTATTTTACCGGTATTAGTTCCATTGCTGTTTTTGGTGGTGGCGACGGGCATGTTTATGAACAACAGCGCCGCGGTATTCAAAACAACGTCAACATCATTATAGCCACTCCGGGCAGATTGATAGCCCACTTAACATCGGGTGTTTTGAAGCTGAACCATATTAAGCATTTGATATTGGATGAAGCCGATCGCATGCTGGACATGGGTTTCTCTGACGATATTATGCGGATCATCAGCTATCTGCCCAAAGAACGGCAAACGTTGTTGTTTTCGGCTACCATGCCGGGGCGCATACGTACGCTGGCTAAATCGGTATTAAAGAATCCGGAGCAGATCAACATCGCGTTATCACAGCCAGCCGTTGGTATTGATCAGCAGGTATACAAGGTACATGATCAGCAAAAAACGCCTCTATTATTGCATTTGCTAAAATATGGGAACTATGTAAGCACCATTATATTCGCCTCGCGGAAAGAGATTGTAAAGGCATTGGGTAAAGAATTAAAAGCGGCGCACATTAACGTGGCAGCTTTTCACTCGGATCTGGAGCAAAAGGAACGCGAAGAGATCCTGCTCAAATTTAAAAACCGCCAGATACCCGTAATTATTGGTACCGATGCGCTGTCACGTGGGATAGATGTGGAAGGAATTGATTTGGTGATCAACTATGATGCGCCGGGCGACCCGGAAGATTATATCCACCGTATTGGCCGTACCGCACGTGCCGAAACTACCGGTACCGCTATTACCTTTGTTAATCACCGCGACGAGCGTAAGTTAAAAAGCATAGAGGCCCTGATAGATAAACCTATTAAACAAATGACGCCGCCTGAAGAATTAGCGGGCATACAGGAAGTAAAAGCAGCGCATTCAACCGGCAACAACAATAACCGTAACCGTGGTAAAAAGCGGCCGTGGCAAAAAAAGTAGGATTTTAATTCCATCGCTATGAATGTCATTTTAAAAATAGCAGCAATTACAGTTCTTACCGCATCAGCAGGAAATACCTTTGCCCAGCAGCCCGCTACTACTCCCAAAGATTTTTCGGGCAACCCCATAATACCCGGTTGGTACGCCGACCCGGAAGCCAAAATATTCGGCAAAAATTACTGGATCTATCCCACCTATTCGGCTAAATATAAGGACCAGGTATTTATGGATGCCTTTTCATCACCCGACTTGGTGCATTGGACCAAACACGGCCATGTATTAGATACCAATGCCGTTAAATGGGTAAAAAAGGCGCTTTGGGCGCCTGCTGTAGCCGAAAAGGACGGCAAATACTATTTGTTTTTTGGCGCCAATGATATTCACGATGATACTAAGGAAATCGGCGGTATTGGCGTGGCTGTGGCCGATAAACCCGAAGGGCCGTTTAAGGATTACCTGGGAAAACCGCTCATTGGTAAAATTGTGAATGGTGCACAGCCTATTGACCAGTTTGTGTTTAAAGATACCGACGACCAGTATTATATCATTTATGGCGGATGGGGGCATTGCAATATTGCCAAGTTGAAAAATGATTTTACGGATGTCGTTCCGTTTACTGATGGCGAAACTTATAAATCTATTACTCCTGAAGGTTATGTTGAGGGCCCGCTGATGTTTAAACGCAACGGCAAATATTACCTGATGTGGAGCGAGGGCGGCTGGACCGGCCCTGATTACCGGGTAGCCTATGCCATTGGCGATACACCTTTTGGTCCGTTTAAACGGATTGACGTGGTTTTAAAACAGGACGTTAATATTGCTACTGGCGCGGGCCATCATTCGGTTATTCAAATTCCCGGAACGGAGGAATGGTATATTATTTATCACCGCCGCCCTTTAGGCGAAACCGATGGGAACCACCGGGTGGTTTGCATTGATAAAATGTATTTTGATGCCAACGGATTGATCAAGCCGATAAAGATTACTAATGAGGGGGTAAAGGCAAGGAAGATAAAATAAAAGGGGGTCATGCTGAAGCCCCAAAATAGACTTACGAAATTTTTAAAACTTCGTAAGTCTGATCGGTAGAGGCGATTATTTAGTCTTTTCTTTTACTGTAGTAGTTGGGCTATTCTCTTTCGCATTTTTCACATATTTATCCAACCAGGTATTCATTTCCCAAAGCATATGCAATAAGTTTTCTTTACCGCGATAGCTATGCGCTTCGTACGGAAGAAAAACAAACCGCACGGTTCCGCCGTGACCCTTAATGGCGGCAAACAGGCGCTCGCTGTTGATCGGGAAAGTGCCCGAGTTATCATCCGCATCGCCGTGGATCAATAAAATAGGTGTTTTGATCTTATCCGCAAAGCTAAACGGGCTCATGTCATAATACAACTTAGGGTCCTGCCAATAGGTACGGTCCTCGTTCTGGAAGCCAAATGGGGTAAGGGTACGGTTATAGGCCCCGCTGCGCGCAATACCGGCCTTAAACAAATTGGTATGCGCCAGTAAATTGGCGGTCATGAAAGCGCCATAGCTATGGCCGCCTACAGCTACCCGGTTACGGTCGCCAACACCCATATCTGCTAGTTTATTAATGGCCGCTTCGGCATTGAGCTTTAATTGTTCCACAAAAGTATCGTTGGGTTTCTTGTCATCTTTGGCAACTATCGGCATTTCGGCGTTGTCTAAAATGGCGTAGCCCTGGGTTACCCAAAACACCGGCGAGGCCCAGCTAATGGTAATAAACTTATTTTGCGAACCGCGGATCTGCGCCGCATCGGCTGCCGAGTTAAACTCGCGCGGGTAGGCCCATATTAAAACAGGCAGCGGGCCGTCTTTTTCCTTGTTATAACCTTTTGGCAAATAAAGATCGCCGGTCAGGTCGACACCATCGGCGCGTTTGTAGGATATTTTTTGCTTGCTTACGCCAACCAGTTGCGGGTATGGATTTTTGAAGGCGGTTAGCGGCTGATCGGCTGTTTTAAGCTCCAGGTTTTTGATATAATAATTGGGCACTTCGGTTTGCGATTCTTTGCGCGTAAGCACAATTAACTTATCAGGGTCGATCACATCAACCACCTCTTCAAAATAACCCTCTTTGCTGCGCCAGATAATTTCATTTTGTTTGGTGGCCAAATCAAACTTAGCTAAAAACGGCAGATCGCCTTTTGGCGATGAGCCGGTGATATTGTTCATTAATAGTTTGGTGCCGTTATCAACCGGGTAAATAACCGGGCGGCCAAATTTATTTTTAGCAGTAACGGGGGTACCGGGATTGGTATAGGCATCGGTCTCATTGCGTTCATACAATTTCTCTAAACTGCCGGTTGATGGGTTAAAGCGGCTGGTGCGTGATAATTGTTTAGACCGCAGGGCCTCGCTAACCAGCGCCAGTGTAGGTGTTCCCCATTGGGTACCACGGTAACGCATGGTGGTTTTGAACAGTTGTTTGGGTTCGCCGTTGAAAGGGGCATTCAAAGCAAAAACTGCATCATGAAAATCTACTTTCTTTCTGATCAAACCGCTGTCTAACGGATGGCACCAGGTAATAGTAGCGGCTTCATCGCCCCGCCAGGTAAAATCGCGGTCGACGTTTTGCACATTATCATTGCCCGAGGGGCGACCCTCTGTAGATGGCAGCTCGGCCAGCATTTTTACAGTTTTCCCTTTCAGGTCGGTTATGGTTATAGTCGAGGGGAAGCCAGTAGCAGTAACGAGGTAGGAGAATGGCTTGCGGATAGTGCGCATCATCAGGTATTTTTTATCGGGCGAGAGACTGACATTGTCATAGATGGCCGGTTTGTTAATCGGGGTTTCCACGCCTCCCCGGTTTTCAACTAACTGCGAAGTAGCATAAAACGCAAATAGTTGTTCGTCATACGGAGATTTGATCAAATCCTCGTAAGTTGCGCTTGGTGCGGCCTTGCCTAAATTTTCCTGGATGGTTGGCCCTTTTGGCATCAGCGATTTTTGCGGTGCCATGCTGGATGGTTTGACGATAGTGTGATACAGTATAGACTGGTCATCTGCCCATTCGATACTGCTTCTTAATACCACGTTTAATGGTGTTTTATTGATCTTCATCGCTTTTTTGGTGGCGACATCAATCACATATAAATCAACGCTTTTAGGGTTGGTTTGTGTAAACAGGATCTTTTTTTCGTTCGGGCTCCAGCTCATGTTGCCAGCGCGCAAAGGCTCGGGCAAGCCGGTTACTGTAAATGTTTGCCCGCTTTTTATATTTTTCAGCGTAAAACCGCTGATGTAATTTTGCCTGCTTGGCGCAAAGTTTTCGGGGTTTATACGCAAACCTGCAATCCGCAATTCGGGCATAGCCAGTTCGGCTACCGAAGGGTAGGAAGTATGGTCGGCCAATAAAAGCCATTCAGCTTTTGATGATATGCTTACGGTTGGTGTTGGTTTGGCCAATAGCAGATCGGCTATTTCTTTTGGCGGTGTTTGATAGCTTACCGCGTCCTGCGCTTTAATTTCAAAAGCTGCCAGCAACAATAAAATGGGGAGGAGAAATTTTTTCATAATAAAGTAGTTTGGTTTGAGATAGGTAATTTACAAAATGTATTTATTACCTCCGAATATTATGTAAAATATTCAAACTGAATTTATTAGGAAAAGTCTCCCCTACCGGGGGAGATTTAGAGAGGGCTGCTTATCCAAACAATTCGCTGCTCAAGTACCGGTCGCCCCGGTCGCAGCAAATAAATACAATGGTGCCTTCTTTTAGCTCTTGCGCCAGTTTTACAGCGGCTGATAATGCTCCACCACTACTCATCCCGGCAAAAATGCCTTCCTGTTTGGCCATTTTTCGGGTCATCGCGGTAGCTTCTTCTTCGGATATATCCATCACCCGGTCAACACGCTTCGGATCAAATATTTTAGGCAGATAGGCTTCCGGCCACCTGCGGATGCCCGGTATTGATGAACCATCGGTTGGCTGGCAACCCACAATTTGAATAGCCGGGTTAACTTCTTTTAAAAATTTAGAGCAGCCCATAATAGTGCCCGTAGTACCCATCGAGCTTACAAAGTGTGTGATCTGCTGTTCGGTGTCGCGCCAAATCTCCGGTCCGGTGGTTTTATAGTGCGCTAAATAATTATCGGGGTTGGCAAACTGGTTCAGCATAAAATAACCGCCATTGGCAGCTTTATCTTCGGCATAGTCGCGGCAAAGTTCAATGCCCTCTAATAACGTAACTTTTGCACCAAACGCTTCCATGGTCAGGGTACGTTCGCGGGTAGAGTTGGATGGTAATACCAATTCAATTTCCAGACCAAATAAGGAGGCTATCATCGCCAGGGCAATGCCGGTATTACCGCTGGTAGCCTCAATTAGTTTGGTGCCGGGCTTAATATCGCCACGTTCCAGCGCGCTCCTGATCATGTTAAGCGCCGGGCGATCTTTTACACTGCCGCCAGGATTATTGCCTTCCAGTTTCCCGAAAATGCGGACGTTGGGATTAGGATTCAGTTTTTTTATTTCAACCATGGGCGTATTGCCCACCAGATCAAGTATGCCTGCCATAACTAAACTTTCTTTAAAACTTTTACCATCGGGGTATTCAAAACTGTCGAATCTGGTGCGACGCTTTTGGTGAGCCATACATTACCACCGATAATACTATCATGGCCTATTACGGTTTCGCCGCCCAGGATAGTAGCACCCGAATAAATAATCACATTATCTTCCACCGTTGGGTGACGTTTGATATAAGCCATGTTTTTAGCCACACTCAACGCGCCCAGGGTAACGCCCTGGTAAAGCTTTACGTGTTTGCCTATTTGCGTGGTTTCGCCGATAACGGTGCCGGTGCCATGATCGATATAAAAATATTCGCCAATCTCTGCAGCCGGGTGTATATCTATGCCTGTTTTTGAGTGGGCATATTCAGTAAGTATCCGGGGTAACAACGGTATTTCATATTTATACAGCGAATGAGCCAAACGATAAAACGAAATAGCATAGAAACCAGGATAAGTGCGTATTACCTCAAACTCGCTGCGTGCGGCAGGGTCGCCGGTAAAAATTGCCTGGATATCCGTATTTAATAAGCGATACAACTCGGGCAACTCCTCAAAAAAAGCTTTGGCCAATCGCTCGTTGTCGCAATTGCTGCAGGCTTTGGTTGCATCCATGATGTGGCAAAGCTCGGTCTCCAGTTTTGCAAACTCCTGTTTCAATTCATCTACAGAAATAAATACCTGCTTGGATTGTTCGGGATAAAGCAAGCGGATCACCTGCAGCGCCCAGCCGGTTATCGCTTTATTTGACGGAACGGCTTGTGCATGCTGCTGCTTGTTTAAAATTTGCCTGTAAAAATCCTCGCTCATAAGTATGCCGTTATTGGGCTAAATGCTTGTGCTTTAGCACTGCAAGTTTATATAAAAAATTGTTGTTGATTTGTAAAAAGACAACAACTAAGCTTTCTGAATGCACCAGGTAGTCATGCAACGTAAGTTTTGCACATTGGTTGTTTTAATGGGTTCATATAGCACGCCAAATTCGTTAGTATATTGTAACAGGGTTTGCTGATCAATTAAAAAACGTTCCGACCCATCGGGAAGTAAATACCGGCCGTTGCCTATGGGTTTTACAAGATCTTCAATCCCAATATCCGAAGCCAGCCGCGCAAAGAAATAGCCGCCCGGTTTTAATACCCGGAACATGGACCTGAGCATAGCATCAAAATGCTGCTCGTTTTTTGCAAAATGCAATACAGCGCTACTAATTACCAAATCGAAAGCAGCATCCGGATAAGGCAGGTTTTCTGCACCGGCAACAATAAAATTTTCTGGCGGATTACCGGGAACTAATTCTGCAGATAGTGTCTTAACCGCTTCAACCGCCTGCTGATTGGGGTCAATGCCAAACACTTCGTAACCATTCCGCAAAAAATAAAACAGGTTCCTGCCAGCGCCGCAGCCCACATCGATAATTTTTTTGCAATGATCATAGCGGCCTTTTAATAACTGGTCGAACAAGTAGATATCAATATTGCCGTAGGTTTGTTGGAGGGTGTTTTTCATGGGATATTTTTGTGGAGAAGATCAAATTAATTCCTGTATTAAAATCCTTATGCAGTATTATAACGTATTTTTCTAAACCAACAACCATTTTACAACGTAGAACGTATTGTATATAAAACGCACAAACTATCACAATGTGGCTTAATAAATCAATAAAACAAAACAAGATTTCCAATTTTCTATTTATCTACATAGCTTGTGCCGGATTAGGGCACTTCAATAAAGGGAATCAACTGATAGTAAATCATTATTCATTTCATAAAGCAGGCATATGATAAGATTAATACTCGCTATATTATTTTTCCTGGTTTCTTTGTTATCGGTATTTAAGGCACCGGTTTATTTTTTATGGTTTTTAGCTATTGCCGTAACCGAGTTTCCGTGGATATTTATGTTTATCATACTGGCCATACTGGCGGCAGGTTTTTGGGTGCATAAATACCAGGTGGCTTCAACAGCTATAGGATTAGCGGCCCTGCTTTTATTTATATCACCTATTGCGAGGGCGCATAGCGTTGCTGCCTCGCTTAAAAAAAATCTCGCCGCTGCTTTTGGCGGAGACAGTACTAAAACAGACAGCGATACAGTTAAACCTTTTACTGTGGTCAGGATGTTCGGAGACGATCCAGGGCGAATTCCCTATAGCTCATTAACGTATGTTACCTATCCGGATAAAGCAATGTCGCTTGATTTTTACCCTTCACAACAAACCGGTAAAAAGCCTTGTGTTATTATAGTGCACGGCGGGTCGTGGAGCAGCGGCGACAGCAAACAGTTGCCCGAGCTAAATAGCTACCTGGCCCGACTAGGGTATAATGTTGCGGCCATTAATTATCGCAAGGCCCCTAAATATCAAAATCCGGCTCCTGTTCAGGATATACAGGCGGCATTAAAATACCTGCGGGCCAACGCTGATGAGTTAAAAATTGATACCAACAACTTTGTTTTGCTTGGTCGTTCGGCGGGCGCGCAGATTGCTTTATTGGCAGCCTATACTTTACACGATAAAGACATAAAAGGTGTTATTGACTTTTATGGTCCGGCGGATATGGTATGGGGATATTCCGCTCCGGCAAATCCGCTGATAATGAATTCGCGCGCTGTAATGAGGCATTACCTGGGCGGCTCTTATGAACAGGTCCCGAAAAATTATGTGGCAAGCTCGCCCATTGAGTTTGTTAACAGGCAATCTCCACCAACATTAATTATACACGGCGAAAACGATGTGCTGGTTGCATATGAGCATAGCCGCCGCCTTGATCAAAAATTACAGGATAACGGGATCAAACATTTTTGGCTGCAGCTTCCGTGGGCCACGCATGGGTTTGATTTTAATTTGAAAGGTCCGGGTGGTCAGCTATCAACTTATTGTGTGGAGCGATTTTTAAAATCAGTATGCCCTTCAGACCCTAAAGGGTAAGTAACCCTATCAGCTGCGGGCGGACCGCGTCTCTTTAAACCGGGTAAAAAACACAAAAGCCAGTAAACAAAGCACAAACCCGCAAATACCATTCATGCGCAGGCCGCGGTCATGGCCCGGGTCCTTGCCGTAAACGGTAAGAAAGGCAAAAAGGGCTATGCCCATGGTTTGGCCCAATTTTACAAACAGGTATTTTACCGCAAAAAACATCCCTTCGCGGTTTTCACCGGTTCGTTTGGCATCACGCTGTGCTATCTCGGCTAATATGGCATTGGGTAGAATACCCAAAGATGCTAACGGGAACGACGCCGAAAGTAAAAGGATATAGATCTGCGCCTTGGCGGAGATGGGAAATTTCCCTAAAAAAGATATCGCCACAAATATCACGCTCAATAGGGCAAATGAAAACAGCACTATTGGTTTTTTGCCGATCTTTTTTGACAGGTAATTAATCAATGGATAGAATAATAGTGATGCCATTACCATGGTGAACATTAACAAACCACCCATCGACTCGGGCAGACGCAACAGTACGGTAACAAAAAACAATAGCCCGCTTGATATAATGCTCAGGGCCATGTAGTATGAAAAATCAGAGATGAGGTAATATTTAAAATTTCGGTTCCTGAATGTTTTACGGATGGCCGGCAACAAGGGTAAATGGGATGGCTTGCTGGTTGAATATTTCTTTTCGTTAATAAATAAAACAGGTACCAACATTACCAAACCCGCAAATACGCATAGACCGCCAATGGTGTATTGTACTGCCAAGTCGCGGCTATGTACGGCAAACAGGTGTTGCACCAGGTCGGCATAGTTATTAACCAGGCCGGCTATGATCATCCCCAATACAAACCCCATTTGTTGAAACGACGATAGCTTTACTTTTTCAGCAGCGGTTTCGGTAAGCTCGGGTAGCAGCGCATTATAGGGAATGATATAAGACGTAACGCTCATAAAAAAGCAGATCATCGTAAAGGTGAGCCATACCGCGTTAAGCTTGCTTTCGGCTTTTACCAGCGGACAAAAAGTAAGCAGGCAAAAAATAGCTGCCGGTAAAATGGCCCATTTCATAAAAGGTATGCGGCGGCCCTTTGGATTCTCGCTTTTATCACTTAAAGAAGCGATAAATGGATCAAACAGCGCATCAACAAACCGCCCTGAAGCGGCAATAACCGACATGATATTGAGTACGCCAAATAACATTAATTGCGGGATGAGCGGCTTTAAACCGGCGCTGCTGGGCGGCAAATAAAAGTAAGGCAGCATCACAATAATAATATTGGTCATGATGCTCCAGCCTATCATACCGGTGGCGTAGGCTATCTGTTTTCTGAAAGGAAGTTTTTCCGCAGGCATCTACTGCAATATGCGAAATATTAAGGAGATATGGTAAAGGAATTGCTGAAGAACTATATCGTTTGTCATCCTGAGCGAGAGCGAAGGATCTATTCATAAGCTAAGTTGAATACCTGTCAGCTCAAGATTCTTCGCTATCGCTCAGAATGACAAAAAGAGGTGATTACAACCCCGAATAATAATCATATCCCTGCTCGGCCCAATAATCGCGCGGGCGGGTATTGCTAAAGGTGATAGAGCCTATGCGTTTGAGGTTTTTAATGCCGTATTTAACCGGGATGATTAGCCTTAACGGTTGCCCGTGTTTGCCAGGTAATGGCTGGTCATTTACCTCATAAGCCAGCAGGGTTTGCGGATGAAGTGCGCTAGGCATGTCAATGCCCACATAATATTGCTTATCGGGCGTTTCCAGTCCGACATATTGTAGTGCGGCTTCGTTATCCAGCTTAAAATGCTGCATGAAATCGATAAACTTCACACCTCCCCAATGTGATATCTGGTCCCAGCCCTCCACACATTTAAAATCAAAAACGATCTCTGTTTTAGGTAAAGCGCGTAGCTCGTCTAAAGTAACTTGCAGCACCTCGCCCGATTTTTTGGTAACCTGTAATTTCCAGTTTTCGGGGGGTAATTTTCCTTCCGAGCCGATATCGCTGTTATGCCGTACCACTTTTGCGGCCATTGATTTGGGATAAGTTTTTACAAGATGATTATTGCTAAAAAAATTACGGAAGAACAGCTCGGTTTTATTGAGTGCCCCGCGCAGTGGTTTTCGTGTGCCCCCGGTTATGCCAGGCGTTTCGACGGGCGAGTTATACAGCCATTTGTAGCTGCCAAAAGCCGCGCTGCCCAATCCAATAAAGGTGGCGAACGAAATAAAGTTTCGCCGGTTGATCTTCTGATCAATGGTGAGTTCTTTTTTAGGCTTTTTCGTCTTCATGAGAGGTTTCAATTACGGGTTGGGGTTGTTCGTTTATCACTTCGAAACCGGATACTACCGACCGGAAATTGTTCCATCCGGCTAAAACAACCTGGAAAACATGAATCAGGAAAAAGAATACATAGCCCAGTGTTAAGGCAAAATGTATAATACGTGCAAAATGATAGCCGCCGCAAAGCCAGGTTAAGTAGTAAAACTGTACGGGTTTATAAATGGCCAGCCCGGTAATAACCGAGCCAATGCCCATAATAATGATAGCTGTATAAGCTATGCGCTGAGCCGCATTGTATTTATCCTGTGGGGGTGCGGTTTTACGGATATGCAGGTCATGCAATAGCACCAGCCAGGC